>OMGV01000021.1_pt1 | contig 113289 bp, 93 predicted proteins | sample 1646111 | NCBI WGS metagenome assembly OMGV01 (sample SAMN05578590, study PRJEB25193) | human gut metagenome | biome: Human Microbiome; feature: human-associated habitat; material: feces | host: Homo sapiens | place: USA:Birmingham | reverse complement strand
TCTTTGATATTGCTATGTTCTACATACTTTGAGTATTCCACCGATGGAGTAAACGGAAGTGAACCATTGACAACCTTTGTCAACCAAGTCCACGATATAACGCTTTTTGCCTATCAGCTTCAAATCTGTCCTCCATCGTAACCACTCGTAAACCCTTGTCAACTACGTTCACGACATGACAAAATAAAAGCTCCGCAAATTCTCCACGGTAGAAATACGCTGCAAAAATATGTGGAAAATCGGGAACTGCCAAAAAGCACTCAGAAAGTGTTAAAAATCAAAGAGTATTGAAAATCAAGACTTTATGGTTGGTTAGTCATAGTAAGTTATGGTTAGTTATAAGGCTCTAAATACATGACAAGTAGCGGAATTGGCGGTCTAACACCTATCCTAACAAATTCATACCAACCATAAAATTGGTATGGGTTAGTAGGTGGAGTATTCGTTAGCGCCATATTAGCATATAAAGTAAATAACATATTAAATCATGTACGCACAATACAATGCATTCATTACAATTTGTCTGATATTTGCTATTGGACTGATTTTACAACCCTATATCGAGAAATGGGTTAAGAATTGGACAACTAGCCGTAAAGCATAATTACATACTTTACCCCGGTTCCCCCAGATAATCTACAATGCACTTCACCATTCTCGGTGTGAAGAATTGGCTGCCCTTACGATACCCCATCCTCTGGATGTTCTGCCACAAGGGTACACATTGCTGAATCCACGCCATCAGGTGACGACGCGCCACCGACTTGTCGATGGCATCAGGGAAATAAAGTTGGGCTAATTCCAACTTGCTATACATTCTCTGAGGGATGTCATTGGAGTTCTGTCCCTGGGTGAAGCCAGGGACAGATGATGAAGAAATGCTTGCTGGTATATTCATGATTGCTAATGATTTAGAGGAGGCTCCGAGAACCCCGATTGTTGATTACGCCAGCAAAGATATAAAAAAAGTGCGACTTGATGCCGCACTTTTTCCTTTATTAGAGATTTTCTCGCTGTATATAACCTAGCGAGCTTCATCCCCTCCGTCATTCTTTCTCCAGCAGTCCTTGCAAGAGATAAGCATTGAAGCAAGGACAACTCTTCTGCACACCCGGCAAGTCTCGATGTCCCACGATCTTCTTGATGCTTGGGTACTCCTGGTGAAGACGAAGTATCAACTCCTTCATCGCCTGTTTCTGCTCTGCTGTGCGAGTATCGGCGATGCAACCGTTCTCGTTGAGTCCTCCCTCATAGCAGATGCCAATGGAATGGGCGTTGTAGCCTCTGGCGTGAGCACCCATCCGCTCTATCGGGCGACAAGTGTGAACCACACCGTCGAGGGTGATGTAGAAGTGATACCCGATGTCACGCCAACCGTTTACTGCCACATGGTCGTGGCGAAGTTGCTCCAGGGGGTAACGGCGATTGCTGCGAGTAGCACTGCAATGCACCACTATCATGTCAATCATTCTCATGTCACACGCCCTCCTATCTACTACACGAAGAGATACCTAATGCGCCGAGCACGGCGGTCATCACTGTCACTACGAACTTCAAAATCTCACTCCAAGTCTGTTTGGTCTTTTCTGTCATTGTCATTCCTTTCTTTTATAAGATTAATATTCCTTGACGTTTTCGTCGCCGGTGCTGCTAGAGCTGCCGCCTGCCTGAGAGCCTCCACCAGCCTGAGAGCCTGAGCCTGTCTGTGAGCCTCCAGTCTGAGAACCACTTCCGGTGTTGTCCTTGCCGCCTTCTCCTGCCGCAGCATTGTTCTTCTTGCTAGCCGCAGCCTTCGCCTCAGCGATATCCACCGTAGCGGCACCCGTCTTCTCCGCCTTGAGGGCAGCCTTCTGAACGAGGCGGGATGCCACAGGGGTGAACTCCATCTGGTTGAACATATCCGACAAGTCATCGCCTGGCACAAACTGGATGCGCACGCCCTTGATATTGTCGGAAGTAAAGTCACTGGCAGTATCCGTTCCATCGCTCATCAACTGCAAGCGGAACTTGCCCAACTCTCCGAACTCCACCTGGTTGCCTCGCTGCAACTCCATCACTAAGTTCTCCACGCTACTGATGAGCACGGCGCTCACATCCGCTCTCGACACGGTGGTCTGTGAAGCAATCAACTGCGAGAACTTCTTCAAGGAAGTGGTCTCGTTTACCTGAGCATGGGCATAGACCTTCTCATAAGATTTGCCATTCAACTTCACATTCAACTTTGCTACACTGTACTTTACTGCCATAATAAAAAACATTAAATTGTTATGCAAAACAGAGAGTAATCCACCGCTCACTTGGCGCCTTCAAGAGCTTTGTGTCAACTCTCTCGCATCCGTGTTTCGGATTGCATTTGCAAAGTTAGCACATTGAGGAAGTCCCATTCGCCCACTTTCGTCCAGTTTCGTCCACTTTGGTTTACTTCCGTCCACTTCCGTTCACTTTAGTCGATAGATACGAGTTCTTTATTTTACACACTATCAATCACCCCCTAACACTGTGCAGAGCATTAGCCGATGCAGTGCAGAGCATAACCAAACGCCGTGCAAAGCATAACCAAACGCCGTGCAGAGCATAACCAAACGCCGTGCAGTGCATTAGCCGATGCTGTGCAGAGCGTAACCAAACGCTGTACAAACTTCAACCGATACCATGCAAAGCATCCCCAACCAAAATCTACGCCATTTGCGCAATCTTCGAGATGAGTTATCCTAGCGTTATAAGCAGCGAGAATGCCCACTCCCAGCGTTATATACAGCGAGAGAAAGGGTTATATACAGCGAGAATCGGCCGCCCAAAAGTCCTCCAGCGTTATATACAGCGAGAGAGCTGAAATTACAAATGCCTATCATTCAACACGTTACGAAGGAAAATTCTAAAAACCATAATACCATATAGTATATATATACATACTATATATTTTATATAATACGTAATACGTGCGTGTGCGCGCGAGGATTTTTTCTTTTTTTTCTTCGAAAATGTTTGGGAGTTTGTGCAAAAAAGTGTAACTTTGCAGCTGTATGATGATCATATCATGCCAACATCAGTTTAACAATTAAAATCATAGGAGAAACAGATATGGCGAAAACCAAGGAAGTTTTACACCAAGAAGGAAATGCCACCAGTGGCATTTCAAGTGCAATAACAATAGCAAAGGAGAAAGGACAGATGAAGTATCTAGACCCAAAGGTTGACTTGATTTTCAAGAAGATATTCAGCAAGCACCCAGACTTGTTGATGAGCTTGCTCAATGCCCTCTTGCCACTGAGCGACGATGAGCAGATACAACACATCAAGTACCTGCCCACGGAACTTGTGCCTGAGCTATACGAGCACAAGAACTCCATCGTGGACGTGCTCTGCGAGGACATCAATGGCAGAAAGTTCTGCGTGGAGATGCAGATGGAATGGAGCAACGCCTTCCAGCAGCGAGTACTCTTCAATGCCTCCAAGCTCTATGTGTCGCAAGCCGCCACGGGAGAGGATTACGATACTCTCAAACCAGTATATTCCCTCAACCTCGTCAATGCCATCTTCGAGCGTGACATGCCCGATACCTTCATCCACAACTACAAGATCGTACACGACAAGGACAGCAAGAAGGTAATCAATGGTTTGCACTTCACCTTCATCGAACTGCCTAAGTTCAAGCCCCAGTCCATGCTGGAGAAGCGCATGGCAGTGCTTTGGCTCCGCTTCCTCACGGAAATCAATGCAAGCACCGATCAAGTGCCAGAGGAACTCACTGAGAATCCAGAAATCAACAAGGCTTTGGCTGAACTGAAAGTCACGGCATTCACCGATGCCGAGCTTCGAGCATACGACAAGGCACTCGACAACATCAGAGTGGAGAGAACCTTGCTCAATGACAGATACAAAAAAGGTATGGAGAAAGGTATCGAGAAAGGTATCCAAAAAGGTATCGGGCAAGGTATCCTGCAAGGTATCGAGAAAGTGGCAAAAGCCATGCTTCTCAACAGAGTACCCGACAATCAAATCATTGCCTACACCGGCTTGACACAAGAGCAGCTCAATAGCTTGAAGGACTAAACCTATACGTTTCAAAAGATACTGAGCGAAACATTCTGAAAAAGCATAGCACGTGTGCTACATGTCGAAGTGGGTGAACTATTTGACGACAGTTTGGACTAAGCATATAGAACCAACAAATGCCTCACCCTCTTCCTATTTCATCCCAACAAATAGAAATAATGCCTCTTTTTCTTGCGCATTCCGAACTTTTTCATTATCTTTGCAACCATATGATGATTATATCATACAAACATCAATCATTCTTAAATTTAGGAGGAACAATATGAACAGCAAACGAACCATACTCAACGAAGCGCAAATAGAACTTCTTGACCTCGTATCAATTATCAACAGCAAGGAAGAGTTGGAAGGATTGCGCAAAGTTATCATGGACTATCTTGCATCTCAACTCAAAGGAGAAATTGACAGATTATGGGACAATGGAACACTCAACGACCAGAAAGTAGAGAGTTTCCGAACACTTCACGAAAGAACACCATACAATAAAGCAGCCATACCATGCTAAGTGAAAGAATCGTACTAGACACTAATTGTCTCATCATGTCACTTTCTGCGCATAACCAATATGCAGAGATATGGCAAAAGTTTGTTAACGGTGAATATACATTGTGCGTGTCAAACGAAATATTGGAAGAATACGAAGAGGTAATCGCTCGCAACATCAGTCCCAAAGCTGCTAGAATCGTACTATCTTACATGCAAATTCTAACAAACGTAACATTCATAGACCCTCATTATAGTTTTGGACTTATCCATGCTGATGAAGACGACAACAAATTTGTGGATTGCGCCATCGCAAGCAATGCCATTTTTATTGTCACAGAAGACAAACATTACAACGAACTAGCCAACATTCCTTTTCCAAAAGTGGAAGTTATTGGCATTGATGATTTTATAAAATATCTACGGCATTGAGCCTAACCGGTTGGAAAGCATAGCACGTGTGCTACATGTCAAAGTGGGTGAACTATTTGACGACAGTTTGGACTAAGCTTGCATCAGACTCAACCATACATTTCTTCGCCCCATGCACCTCCCACCCACCAGGAGGTACATGGGGCGAAATGGTTGAGTTTTATACTACTTTTATGCAAGAATCACGCAAAACGAAAGAAATATCGAGGAAAAGTGAAAATAATGTCGAATATATTTGGATAAACCAATAATTATTGTTACCTTTGTGACACATATCAGAAAAGATGAATCCGTAGTACAACTGCGGTGAAATCTCTTCAAGACTTTGGGTCTGTTACTCTCTAAATGTACTCTTAGAAGTTGGTCGCTCCTAAATGGGTATTTGCAAAAAACGAGCAGATTCAAACATGGCTCCGCTATGTATTTCCCGAAATGTCGGGATTTATATAGGCATGGTGGGGCAGTTTGAGTCGTTTAATTGCAAATGCCCCTCCAAGACCATCATAAATAAGGTGGGGCATATTAGAGAGATTTCATTCTGTTCCCTCCCATGCTTTTATTTTTTATTAATATTTAAACAAAAAAGCAATGGCAGACAATCAAGAACCAGAACCGATCTTGCTCCATGAGGACACTCACCAGAAAGACCTCATCTCCCTCCTTGGCACCCAAGGACTGATGTACAACGACTACAACGCAGCCGAGTACAAACTCCTGATGCTCATCATCAAGCACAACCAGACGGTGATCAAGAAATTCATCGTGCCAGCCAACCTGCAGCACGGTCATCTCCCCTTCACCAAAGAACAATTCCAGGCAGGACACGTCGATGTCGTCATGCCCCTCAAGGAGTTCGGATACAACCGATCCAACAATCTCTGGCTCAAAGACAAGCTCTGCCAGATGGCAAAGAAGTCCATCGACATTCCCTACAAGATGAACGACACCACCTACTACAAGCACTTCGACAGTCTCTTCACCCCCGACTTCTACAAGTCGAGCAACGGCTTATGGATGGTAAACCTACGTTTCGACTACGCCCTGATGCAGTACTTCTTCGCCTTCGACAAGGGCGTAACCACCATCGACCTCAACGCCATGGACAAAATGCACAGCGTGGCAACTCGAAAGATGTACGTACTCCTGCACTGTTGGGCAGCACGTGGCTACACCTCCATCTCGCCCACCAGTCTGATGTTGCTATTGAAGGGCAGAGAAGCCTACCAGTACTTCGGCGACCTGGAAGCCAAGCAGCTCCTCACCGCCCAACAAGAGTTGAAGTCGCTCTTCGACAAGAGCATCATCGACGAGTACTTCACCTACAAGCCCTTCTACCAAGCCCACATCAAGAAGGCTATGCCCGACCACATCTCCTTCACCCTGCACAACAGAAAATACGTGGAGCCTACCGAGGAGATGATGGAACTGCAAGCCTACTGGCAGCTGCAACTGAAGGTGAAACTCATCTACACCTATGGCGTGGAGGAGAAGACCGCCATCGACCTGAGCCTGCACATGCGCACCGACTACGTAGGCGAGTTGCACGACTGGTTCTTGCACAAAGACTACTTCATCGCCCAGCAGATACTGCACCACAAGCCGATGAACAAGGCTGCTTATATCGTGGGCGGACTGAGGGGTTTCTTCCATGACAAGGAGACCTCCAGGGGCAATCACTTCTAACGTTCCATTCTCCACAAAACAAACCTACAGACAGAGAAGAACACTAACTGCGACAAGAAAGCAAGCAAAAAGTAAGCAAAAGTTTTGGTTTTTCCGACAAAACGATGTACCTTTGCAGCCAAAACGAGACAATCCGCATGAAAAAGGTATTATTTATCATATTATCTGCCATGGTTTTCACCTTTTCCTCCTGTTCTCAGAAGAAGACAGAGGAAAAGGCGAAAGTCATCGACACGATTCCGATGATGGTGATGCAGATACAGAAATGCAGCCGCCTCTACACTGCCGAAGTTCATGTTCACAAGATTGTGACGCACGACGACCAACTGAAGTTGAAAGGTTCGTTCTTGAAGAAAGCTTTCAACATCGAGGTGCCAGGCTCCAATCGCAAGGTGGCCATCCCCATGGACGCCACGCTCAAGGCATACGTTGACTTCAAGGACTTCTCCCAGAAGAACGTAAGTCGCAAGGGCGACAAGATAGAAATCATACTCCCCGACCCCAAGGTGATGCTCACGAGCAGCAAGATAGACCACGACGGCGTGAAGCAATACGTGGCGTTCACCCGCCGCAACTTCTCCGATGCCGAACTATCGCAATATGAGCAGCAAGGCAGGGAGGGCATCATCCGTGACATCCCCAACATGGACATCCTGGAGACGGCTCGACAGAGTGCCGCCAACACCCTCATCCCAATGCTCAAGGACTTGGGATTCAAGGAGGAGAACATCAAGATTACCTTCCGCAAGAAATTCACGGTGGAGGATCTGAAGACCATCATGCAAGTGAAGAACTAAGAGTGAAGAATTCATTTGATTTGGAAAATGAGAAAGTTTGAGATTATCATCATATTGACCTTGGTTGTCATCATCGGTGGAGGACTCTACTGGTGGAACAAGGACAACTCGCTCGAAGCTGGTAGCGTGGGCGAGACCACCCTATCGCCTACCCAGGTGAAATCCATCGAGGCTATCGGACAGTGGGAGTTCCTCTCCATCAACGATGAGGAACTCGTCGATACCACCCGTCATGGCTTCTTCGGCGATGACCACCTGGTGCGCATCTACTACGGCACACTGCGCCTCGGTATCGACATGAGAGACGTGAAGGAGGGATGGCTGAAAGCTGACAAGGATAGCATCACCTGCACCCTGCCCGACATCAAGCTGCTCGACAACAACTTCATCGACGAGGCGAAGACCCAGTCGTTCTACGAGGACGGCAAGTGGACCGGCAAGGACCGGCAAGCGATGTACTACCGTGCCTACGACAACATGAAGCGCCGATGCCTCACCCCTGCCAACATCGCCACGGCAGAGGAGAACGCCAAACGGCAGTTTCGGGAGATGCTGGGAGCCATGGGATTCAACAAAGTGGGATTTAAATAGAATAATATAAAGAGAGATTATTATGGATGCAGTCAACGATTTTTTCACAGCGTTTAGTTCATTCCTCTGGGGATGGCCAATGATCATCTTGTTGTTGGGAACTCATATCTTCCTGACCATTCGCTTGCGCTTTCCGCAACGGAAGATATTCAAGGCCATCAAACTCTCGGTGAAAAGGGACAAGGATGCCACGGGCGACGTATCGCAGTTTGGTGCCCTTGCCACAGCCCTCGCCGCCACCATCGGCACGGGCAACATCATCGGTGTCGCCACAGCCATTGCCCTCGGTGGTCCGGGAGCCGTGCTCTGGTGCTGGCTCACAGGTGTGTTTGGTATCTCCACCAAGTATGCAGAGGGACTGCTTGCCGTGAAATATCGTGTGAAGACTCGCAGGGGCAGAATGCTCGGCGGTCCGATGTATGCCTTGGAGAAGGGTCTGGGCTGGAAGTGGCTCGCCATCCTCTTCGCCATCTTCGCCGCCCTCGCCTCTTTCGGCATCGGAAGTACGGTGCAGGCGAACGCCATCTCCTCGCTCGTGGAAAACCAGTATGGCATCTCGCCTTACATCACGGGCACGTTGGTCACCATCCTCGGTGCAGCCGTCATCCTCGGTGGTGTGAAGACCATCTCCAAGGTATGCAGCATGTTGGTGCCTTTCATGGCACTCTTCTATGTGCTCGGTTGCATCTACATCCTCATCGTCAACCATGCTTATCTCTGGCAAGCCATCCAAGTCATCGTTGACTCCGCCTTCACCACAAAGGCCGCGGGCGGTGGTTTTGCAGGCAGCACCCTGATGATGGCAGCACGCTATGGTATCGCCCGTGGATTGTTCTCCAATGAGAGTGGTCTCGGTTCCGCCCCTATCGTAGCCGCAGCCGCACAGACCCGCAACCCAGTGCGCCAGGCATTGGTTTCCTCCACCGGAACCTTCTGGGACACCGTGATTATCTGCGCCCTAACCGGACTGGTGATTACCTCCAGCATCATCGCCTACCCTGACATCGACTATCACAATGGAGCCGCCCTCACCAAGGCTGCCTTCAGCAAGATACCTTACATCGGTGCGCCTCTGCTCACCTTCGGACTCGCCACCTTCGCCTTCAGCACCACCCTGGGATGGAGCTACTATGGAGAAAGATGCGTGGAGTACCTGAGCGGCAAGAAGTTGATGCTCGGCTACCGTGTGCTCTACATCGCCAGTATCTTCATAGGAAGCGTAATCAGTCTCGGACTGGTATGGAACATTGCCGACTGCATGAACGCCCTCATGGCGATACCTAACCTCATCTCCCTCCTCTGCCTCAGCGGCATCATCGTGCATGAGACACGCAAGTATCTCTGGCGAGACCGTCTCGACAGGGACATGGAAGAGAATGAGATTGACGAACTGGAAGAAGTGGAGAAGATTCAGCCGCAGCTATGCGATGAACCTTCAAAATAAAGAAAAGAAAACCGCCCTTGAAAACGATTGCTTTCAAGGGCGATTTTTATAAGTAGATATAATTACATATTCACTTTGTATTGCAGATGCTTCATTGGGTGACCACCCCAGGTAGCATCATTCACGTACTCGAAACCTAGGCGAGTATAGAGAGCCTCAGCTTTGGGGTTGCCCTTATCGACCAACAAGCCGACAGCTGGCAATCGCAACTCCTTGGCACGCTCGATGGCAGCCTTGAGGAGTTCGGTGGCAAAACCCTTGCCACGGAAGTTCCTCGACACGGCGAGGCTGTCGATATAAAACTCACCCTCCTCGGTCTCATCCGGCATGCCCGAATAGTCCAAGCCAAACTCCACAAGCGCTTCCTCGCAGAATCGGCGACGCAGACGGCACAAGTCGGCACCATCATATCCTACACAGGCACCCACCAAGATGCCATTCGAGGTGAAGGCAGCCAAGGTATTGCGATAACTATACTGACTATCCTCCATCTCCACCAATCGGGTCATCATACGATGGAAATCTATCAACGTATGCTTGGGTCCTGCAAAGTTTTGACAACATTCGGCGTTCATCGCTTCCATGATGAACGATGCGATGTGGGATGCCAAATCAGGCGTTGCTTTTTCTATCTTTATCTTCATAATGTGTGCAAAGATAAACAAAATAACCAAGACAAAAGAATTTTGCCTTGGTTATTTTTGTTATGGGAGGGAGAATTCTCATTGCTTAACTTCCTCTATCTCCGCGCTACCTGGCTTGAAGAGATAGCCGATACACTGTTGTGCATCCACCTTGAAAGGTTTCCAAGTGAGGCGGCTCCAGTCGATCTTGTCGGTGCTCTGAGCCACTGGCACTTGTGGTATCAAACTGCCATCCTTGACCAAGATGATGCAAGGCAATGGCATGCTGACATTGGCAGAACCCGACTGCGATGCGTAGGCTGCGACCTCGGCGGTTGTAGGAACAGCGATAGTCTGGTAGCCACCCTCATACACCTTGCCACTCTGATAGTCGATCCACTTGCCCTTAGGGAGATAGACGGTGCGCTCGGTGCCTGTCTCCAACAATGGAGCGACGAGCAACTGCGAACCATACATATATTCATCCTCCACAAGCCATGCACCTGGGTCGTGTGGGAACTCCACGAAGAGCGCACGCACCATTGGCAATCCCTTCTCAGAACAATCCTTCGCCTGCGCATAGACGTATGGCATCAACTGATATTTCATCTCGGCATTGGCACGGAAGGCATCCGTGAAGTCCTTGCTGATGAGCCATGGCTCGGTAGGAGGCGCTCCATGCGCACGGGTATGAGAACTGAGGAAGCCAAATGGCAACCAGCGGCGATACAAGTCGTCTGGACTCTGGGTGACGAAGCCACCCATGTCATGGCTCCAGAAAGAGAAGCCACTCAAACCAAAGCTCAAACCACCACGAAGGTCGCCCAACATACCCACGCTTCCGATCTCATTGGTAGCGGCATCGCCACCCCAATGCAATGGATAACGCTGACTTCCTGCCCAAGCACTTCTAGCCCAAATTACCCCTTCATTGTCAGGAGAATTCGCTTTCACAGCTTTCCACAAAGCTTTATTATAACGCAAAGGATAGAGATTATGCTCATAGAATCCAGTCTTGCCACTGGCATAGAGACCATCGTATGGGGCAGCCTCGCCGAAGTCGCACTTGATGACGCTCACGCCCTGCTTGATGAGATGCGCTATCTTGTCTTGATACCAACCCACGGTCTTAGGGTTGCTGAGGTCGAGCACGGCATCCTCATAGTTCAAGGTGCCATTGGCATTCTTCACAGCCATGCCACCCTCCACGAGTTCGTTGAAGTAGCGGTTCTTAGGGGTGAAGTAAGGCAACTGCCACAGACAGGTATGGAAGCCATCCTTCTTCAGGCTCTTCAACATGCCCACTGGGTCCTTGAAGCGGTCCTTGGCAAACTCGTAGTCGCACTGCCAATCGACACCAAACCATCCGGTATCGAAGTGGATGACATCAGCAGGTATCTTGTTGGCTCTCAACTGGTGTGCTATCTCCAATCCCTCCTTCTGAGAGAAGTAAGAGATGCGGCTCATCCAAGTGCCGAAGGTCCAGAGAGGAAGCATCGGCGACTTGCCTGTCACGTTGGTATATTCATTGAGAATGTCCTTTGGTTCGCCGAAGAAGACGAAGAAGTCCATCGTCTCATCACCCATGAAGAGGCGCTGCGCTCCGATGTAGCTGGCACCGAAATCGGCTGTTGTAGGAGCCGAAGTGTGCATGAAGAAGCCATAGCCACGGTTGGAGAAATAGAAAGGCACAGGTTTGTACATGCCATCGGTCTCAGGTCCCTGTGGATCGACCACGGAGATATTGACCTTCTGCCCCACCTTGTTGAGCGAGGTGAAACTCTCACCACAACCATAGATGCGCTCACCCGGCGAGAGCATGAACACAGGGTTGATGCTTCGGGAGTTGTCGCTACCACGCTTGATGAAGTTGAATGGAAGCAACTTCACCTGGGTGCTATCGTTGTCGATGATATGACGAGTCTGGGTGAGTATCTTTCCATGGGCATCACGGAGCACCAAGCGGAAAGGATACTTCTGGATTTCCAGCGAACCGTTCTTGTTCTTGTAGATGATGCTGCGGTCGGAGGCTGTGGTGTTCCATCGTCCTCGACCGATGCGAGCGTTGGCATTACCTGCGTTCTCAGCGATAAACTCAGGGGAGAACATCGGGTCGTTGGCATCGTCCATCTTAGGACGGACAGGCGACGTGAAAAGGGTGACACGCAAGGTGCGGTCGTCTATCTTCTGAATCTTGATACCTAGGTTCGGGTCGTTGTCATACTGGGTGTCGGGGAAGTCAAGCATCTGCATTCTCACGGGCCAGTAGCCATTGAGATTGAACGCCTGTCGAGGAGCCCAGCGATAACGCTTCCAGTTGAGCAGTCCCTCGCCCTTGTTGAGGTCGAAACCAGCGATGCTATCGGCGAGGAAGTAGGTGTTTGCCAAGTCGGAGAAGTCGCCCGACATGTCTCTAGCCTGGCATTGCAAGTATTCGATGCCATTGTTGGTGTGGAGTTGTGCGTTTGCCGACAGAGCCGCCGCCATCGCACAGAAAGTAATAATTGCTTTTCTCATTGCTATTTAGGTTTTTAAATGCGATAGCAAAAATAAGAAAAATCCCCGAAAGCGACAAGACTTTCGGGGACCAATTATCATCGAGTTAACAAATGATGTATCGTTTTTCTACATTTCATACGGCACTGCCGCTTGTGCCTTGCGCCAAAGCACAGGGGTGATGCCTTCCTCGCGAGAGAACACCTTGGAGAAATAAGACGAGGATGAGAATCCGGAGTGGAGCGCCACCTCCTCCTGCTTCACATTCGGATGAGCGAGCATATATTCCTTCGCCTCCGACAGGCGCAGACGGGTAATCAGCGTGCTGAAGTTGACCTCATACTTGCGATTGATGTAGCGAGACATATAGAGTTTGTTGGTTCCCATCTCGGTGGCGAGGTCGTCGATGGTAAACTGGGCGGAGAGGTACTTCTTCTCCTCCATCCAACGAGCCAGTTTCTCACCGAATCGCTGCTCGTAAGCATCGATAGCCGAAGCACTCTTGTTCTCCTCCTTGGGGGTATCGTCCACCTCAGCCTGAGTCACGGTGGCGCGGGTCATCTCTCCATATTTGATGGAGTAATTGATGAAACTGCAAGCGATATAGAAGTTGGTGGAGATGATATACACCTGACAAAGATAGTTGAAGACGATGCCGAAGACCAAGCTCAAGCATCCCATGAAAAAAATGCAGACCATGAGTAAGAGACTCTTCTTGATCCAGAACATGAAATGCTGCATATCCTCAACGAAGTAATTCTCCAACACCTTCTTACGCTCCTCGTAGAGCTGATAGAAGCGATAGAGGAACAACATGACATGAATCACGAAAAGGGAAAAAGCCGCTACCGTCAGCCATACGCTCTTTTCATTACGGTTGAAAATCACCGAGAGGACAATCAAGAGGCACGAACAAGAGAAGATGATACCATCAAATAACTTCCGCTTAGGGGTGAAGTAACGGGGTTCGACCAAATAGGAAAAGGCACAGGCAAAGAATAGCGTGCCCACATATAAAGAACAGGAAGTCGGTCAACATGACAAACGGACTGAGTTCCACCCAAGAGTCCTGTCCACTATTGGTCAAGAAGAGCCAGGCGATGAGATTGCATCCCATCACAAAGAAGGACGCAGCCATGCACCACTTAGCCTTTCTGTAAGGTAAGTACGCATCTGTCTTGGGTACATTCAAAAACAGCAATATGATGCAAATAGCAAAATAGAATGCACTTGCAAACTCTATGACAAAAGGGAAAAACCCTTGTAAGCTCCAAACCATAAAAGTATGAACAGTTGGTTTATATCGAGGACAAAGATACGATTTTTATACGAAAAAGATTCAACTACATGTTGAAAAAAGGTAAAATTGGCAGAATTTGTCGTAAAATAGACATTAAAGCGCGGATATTTCGACCCCTCAGTGGGATATAAAACAAATTCCTACCACATAAAAGACATTTTGCAACCCCATCATACCACAAAAGAGATGAAATAACGGAAAATTTCCAAGTTGACAAGATGTAAATTCGTCAATTTTCTATTTTTGCAACGCCCATATCGGGCAAATCACTATCTTTGCACCACGAAAAATGATAATAATAAGTAAAAGATGATACAAGCTAAAGGTACCACAAACTAATGAGGGGGATGCGAAAGCGCCCCCTTACTTTTGAATTTCAGCAGGAGCAACTTATCTACATTCAGTTACTCTCCTAATATATATAAAGTATTAAAGTTATCAAGACGATGAAAAAGATGAATAATATAACGGAACTCAAGCACATATTCGTCTCTTCACAGACGAAGTTGTTTGCTGCACTAGCCATCATTACTTTCATGATAGCAGGCAGCCTACATGCGCAAGTTCAAAATGATAACCTTGCAGCATCCATCGACAACCTTGACAAACTGATAGGTTGCAGTGAAGCTGAAGTGAAAAGCAAAGCTATCAGCGACAACACTTTCCCTACCGACGACAAAAGTGCCATCTTCTTTCTTTACAATGTCAAGACGGGTTTGTTACTCAATGCCGGAGGATATTGGGGTACCCATGTGTCGCTGAAGGAATTCGGTATGCCTCTGTGGATTCATAAGGATAAGGATGAGTACATTCACTTCGCCCAAAATTTTGATAAGACTGGGGCTAGCAGGGAGGAAGGCAACTACCTGGAATACGAGAACAAAAGCGATGAATCAAACCTAGACCAAGGAGTGTATGTAGATAGAAGCTATCTATCAGGCAGCACGATTGTGAAGAGAGGTTGGGGTTTGGAAGAAGTATCTGGCAAGTTCAATATCTACAAGCTCTACACCTATTTATATAGTGGTTCTTCATTCAATACCCAAACCAAATACTATCTCATTGCCTACGCCGCCCAAGGTGACGTAGATAAGAACTGCGGTGCCGCAGCAGAAAGGAGTGACGACTACAAAACTGCCAAGTCGGACGGCAGCGATGAGTGGAAGATTATCACCTACAAACAGATATTTGAACTGCAAGAAAATCAGTCTCAGACATTGACCAAGTCGCTCGACCTGACCTTCCGCTTGCAATGCCCTGGCTTCTCACGTGAGAATGGCGCCTTGAGCAATTGGAAGGCGGTCAAATACGGCGGCGAGGGTAATCTTCGCTTCGGTCTGGAGCACTACTACAAGTTGACGGATGAAAATGGCAATATCAACAGTAGCTACGAAGATGACTTCAGTACCACGTCCAAGAACTATATCTCCAGCTATACATTCCCTGATGGCAAGGATGCAAGAACCTTCAAAGATTGCCAAGACTACGAGCGCCATTGCGGCAAGTACTTTGCCGCCGACATCAAGAAAGCCCATGGTGCCATCTACCAAGACATCACCGTAACCCATGGTGGTGCATACGTCATCGAATGCAAGGGGTTCTCCACCACGACCAAGGCGAAGCTCTTCGCCGTCGTGGTAAAGAAGGAAACGGGGACTGATGGCAAGGAGACGGTCGTGAACTTACCGAACTCCCTCCACATGACCATACTCGGACAGACCAACTATATGTCGAACGATGAGAAGACTGCTCTCCACATCAGCAAACAGAACATGGACTATGCCGCCAAGGAATTCTATGGCAACCACAAGTATATCAGCAGTGTGCTGGTACAAGTGCCAGAGAATGGCGGAACCATCCGCTTCGGCATCGAGGTGGGCGACCATAGTGAGAAGAAAACTGGCACAGGAGAATATGAAGACAATGAATGGACGGTATTCGATGACTTCCGATTGCTATATGCCAGCAAGACCACGGATGGCGACTTGATACTGGACGAAGACAGAGATGAGCTCACCTACCTGAACAATGAGGCTGAGAATGGTTGTTCCAACACCTACCAGCACGTGACTCTCCATCTCAACAAGACATTCAAAAAGGATAAGTGGAATGGTTTCATTCTGCCAGTCGATTTGACTCGCGACCAACTCACCCAGGCTTTCGGACCTAATGTGCGCTTGGCAGAGTTGCATCAGGTGACAGACACCGAGATACAATTCAAGAGCATCAACGTGACAGACCAAGACAACGATGCTGTGGTGATGCACGCTTTCATCCCATACATCATCTTCCCTACCAAGCACCTGGAGTTGGAGCAAACCCCTGCCTACACAGCACTGCTGACAAAGACGGGAAGCAATATGAATGCCAAGGATGTTCACATTACGGTCAAGAAGAATCACATCGACATCCCGAACGTATCGCTCGCCATCAAGAGTTCGACTGGTAGTACTGTCAACATAAACGACCTCACGAACATGAACACGACTGCTTGGACAACGAATAGTAACACTGTGGTGGATGCAGCAACAGGCAGTCCTATCGTCAGCAGCAACAACAAGATGACCGCCTACGGCACGTTCGCCAGAACCTTCGCCCCTACTGCTGAGGGGACTTCTACAGATGGTAGCTACCAAATAAAAGAAGAGACGAACGAGGATTTTGGCAAATGGGTGCTCATCAACAAATCCACCTTCATAGAGGGGCGTGACGACTTGAAGGGATGCTACTTCTTTGACCAAGGCAACATGTACTATTCTGCAACTCGCCCTCGTGGACTGAGAGGTTTCAGCATTTGGTTCCGCCCTACCACTGGCAATACCGCAGCTGCCAAGACATTCATCGATGGTGTATGTGTATCTTGGGGTGAAACCACAGGCATCGACTCCATCATCTATGGTGATGATGGCTTCGGAGACAACGCTAGCGGAAATGGTCGATTCGCCCATGGCATCTACACCCTGCAAGGTCAGTTCATCGGAAGCGACTGCAGTAAGTTAGCCGGATTGCCGAGCGGCATCTATTTGGTCAATGGCAAGAAGGTCGCTGTGAAGTAAAACCATCGCAAGACAACAGAAAACTATAATACTCAATAAAACGTGTAAAAGATGAAAGATATATATATGAAGCCTGAAACCGCTATGGTGATACTAGATACATGCCATATCTGCGCTGGCTCACCAACGCTCAAATGGAAAGTAGATAAGGCGGATGTGGACGACCCTGAAAATCCACACTGGGGACCTATCAAACCCGACAAGGGTGAGGGCAACATGGGCAGCTACGACCCATGGGACTCAGACAACTGGTAATATTTAAAGGAAATCAAGATATTTTTATTACCAATGACAAGAAACAATTGACACATCAAAAGATAAAAGAAACGGACGCTGATGAGATCATTACTCACTAGCGTCCGTTTCTTCTATTAAAAAGTCTATTTTAGAACTCCAGCTTCGCTTCCTTGAGATCGACAGCCTTAGCGGTCAAGGTGCCCTTGCCTTTCAAGACCACGAGGCATTTGCCGAAGAAAGCCTTGCGGTTATCAGCCTTGAAACGCTCCAGAGAAGTCTGGCAGCCATTATCGACACCGAGAATTTCAGGCATCTGCTCTCCTACCTTGCACTTCAAAGCTTTCTGCAGGGAGAAGAAGACTTGGTTCTCGGCATTCGGACAGAGATTGCCATCCTTATCCACAACATCCACCTCGACAAAGGTAGTAGGAGTTTCAACGCCGTAAGCAAGATTGCCCTGATAGGTCTTCTTCAAGACGATATGGTCGGGAGCACCAGCGGTCTTGATGGTCTGCTCTCCTACTTGCTTGCCATCCTTGCGAGCGATGACCTTCACCTCACCCGGCTCGAATGTCACACGCCAACAAACGTGATACTCGGTTGACATATCGTAGGCTTCACCGACATTCACTGCCTCTTGCGAAGCAGGAACATATTCCTTCTTCTTGCGAACGCCCTGGCTCTTGCCATTGACGAAGAGTTCCACCTCATCGGCGTGATTGAAATAGCACCACATATCTATCGTTTGACCCAGAATCCAGTTCCAGTGAGGGAAGAGATGGAGCACCTTCTTCTGCGTCCACTCACTCTGATACATATAGTAGCTGTCCTTAGGGAAACCAGCGAGGTCGATGATACCGAAGTAACTGCTGCGGGCTGGATAAGCGTAAGGAGTTGGCTCACCGATATAGTCGAAGCCAGTCCAGATGAACTGACCACCCACGAAGTCATTATGCTTTACCACATCCCAAGTCTCCTCATGCGTACTACTCCAAGAAGCATGGAAGTTATCGTATGCCGAGCACTTGAACGAAGGGTCTGAGTATGGCAACCACCACGCCACCGGAGCCGTATAGATGCTGTCACTTGGCATCATATAGAAGCCACGAGTCTGCAATGCCGACACACTCTCCGAGAAGATGAATGGCTTGCCGGGGAAGTTCTTAGGCACGTCCTTCACCCACTGATGATGATAGTTGAAGCCGATGACATCGAGTGCACCACTCTTGAAGAGATGGTTGTTCGGATCTGGCTCATTGCATCCGGCGGTGATAGGGCGAGTGCCCCAAGGGTCATACTCCTTCACAATCTCGGCGAGATGCTGGGTCAAGAGCGAGTTGACGCTGAGTTCTCCATCCTTTGCCAAGGTAGAGGCATCGTGACCTGCATTCAATATCAAGTTGGCTTGTTCCAGCGACAAAGTATCGGCAGCTGCATCCGACCACTGTTCGAGCACTTCATTGCCAATGCTCCACATGATGACGCTCGGATGGTTGCGGTCACGCTTCACCAAGTCGGAGAGGTCACGCTGATGCCACTCGTCGAAGAAGCGGGCATAGTCGTTCTGCGACTTCTTGCGTCGCCACATATCGAAGCTCTCGTCCATCACAAGGAGCCCCATCGTATCACACATGTTGAGGAGTTCCGGCGCAGGTGGATTGTGACTGCATCTCACAGCATTCACACCCATATCGCGCAAGATGACGAGCTTGCGATGGAGCGCATCCTCATTGAGGGCAGCACCCAAACATCCGAAGTCGTGATGCTCGCACACACCATTGAGCTTCATATTCTTGCCATTGAGGAAGAATCCCTTCTGGGCATCAAACTTCACATCACGGAATCCAGTGGTCGTCACCTCGGTATCCACCACCTTGCTCTTCACCAAGAGTTCGCTCTTCACCTTATATATATATGGAGAAATCACATCCCAAAGTTTCGGATTCTTCACTTGCAGGGTCTGCTCATTAGAAGCACTGGTCTGGGTAGCCACCACCTTGCCCGCTGCATCATAGATAGTATTGCGGAAGGTAGGTTTCAAGGTGATGCCAGCAGCATCCGTCCAGTCGATTCGCACTTTCACTGTTCCATCAGGAGTGGTCGATACATACTGTCCCCACTGTGAGATATGGGCAGCCTTTGACATAACCAGCCACACGTGGCGATAAATACCACAACCCGAATACCAACGGCTGTTGGGTTGGTCTCCATTATTCACTCGCACGGCAACTACGTTGTCGCCCTTCTTGTTGAGGTAAGGTGTGAGGTCGTACTCGAAAGAACTATAACCATAGGGACGAGTGCCCAGGTTATGCCCATTGACATACACCGTGGCATTCATATACACACCATCGAAGGCGATGGCATATTTGTCATATTTATCCTTCGGACTGACGGTGAAGTGCTTGCGATACCAACCGATGCCCCCCGGCAAGGCTCCCCCACTCGCCCCCGACGGATTCGTAGGCGAGAAGTCGCCCTCTATCGCCCAATCGTGCGGCAAATCGAGATGTCGCCATGTCAAGTCGGCATAGTCGTTCTTCTCCATTCCCACACTATCAGCGAGGGTAAAGAGCCACCCCTCATCGAAATTCAGTCGCTCTCGAGCCTGCATTGGCAAAGCTGCAAGGGCGAGCAAACTAAAAGATACCAGAGATTGATTCAATTTCATAACGTATGATTAATTAATACATAGAGGCACTTTCACAAAAAAGTCCCGACTTTTTTCCAAAAACATCGGGACTATTTTATAAAAACATCGGGACTATTTTCCCAAGGTATTACTTCAACTTCACTACTACCTGCTTACCGCTGTAAGATACCATCTTACCCTTAGGAGCCTTGTCAAGACTTACGCCCTGCCCCTTGGCAGCATTGACAAGCACGACATTGAAGCGACGCTTCTGAAGCATTCCATCAAAGCTACCCTTGCGAGCACCGATGGTAACGGTCTTCTGTGCGTCATTGTACTGGAAGTCGATAGTAGCATACTTGCCTTTCTCGTAGTTGTAGTTGGTACCCTCATCCTCATACAAGGTATAAGAACCATCCTTGCCAGCATATACATAGAGGTCGATGAGCTCAGCCTTCTTCTGGTCGCTCCACTCCATCTCAGGACCTACAGGAAGGATAGCTCCCTCTGGTACATAGACAGGAATCTTATCATATGGAGCATCTGCCAAGATGGTCTGACCACCTGCATAGTACTTGCCGGTATAGAAGTCGTACCAACCCTTCTGCTTAGGCAGATAGACATTGCGGCTATACTGCTCGTACTTGCCCACAGGACAAGCCATCAAAGCAGAACCAAACATCCACTGGTCCTTGATGTCGAGCACCTTGTCATCGCCATTGAAGTCCATCACGAGCGCACGCATCATGGTGTAATCCTTCAAGTGAACCATACCAGCCATACTATAGAGGTAAGGCATCAAGCGATAGCGAAGCTTATCGTAAGCCACGATGGTCTTGTAAGCAGGATGATCGGCAGGAGCGATGTTCCAAACCTCACGAGTAGGCCACTGACCATGGGTGCGATAGAGAGGAACGAAGCAACCGAACTGGTTCCAACGAGCCTGCAACTCACGCCACTCCTTCAAGTCGGCATTCTCCTTGCCTGTCTTGTCAAACTCCTGTTGAGCAGCCACATAGCGGTTCTCCACACAGAAACCACCCTGGTCCATACCCCAGAAAGGAAGACCAGCTAGGGAGTAGTTCAAGCCAGCGGTCATCTGCGCACGCATATCCTCCCAACGAGTTGCGATGTCGCCCGACCAAGTAGCGGTGCTATATCTCTGTTCGCCTGCGAAACCTGAACGAGTCAAGAGGAAGACACGCTGGTTAGGGTTCACGCTACGCTGACCATTGTAGATAGCGTCGGCATTGACGATGCTGTAAGCATTGAAGTATTCGGTAGAAGTACCGAGAGCGGTAGGACCTGAGAGTGCCTTGCGATACCACATAGGGGTACAGTCGCGCACATTAGGCTCAGAAGCATCCATCCACCAAGCATCGACACCAAACTTATACTTAGAATAGAGATTCTCATCCATCTGACGCCAGAACATCTTGCGAGCACCGGCATCATACGCATCATAGAAGGAACCACGGAAGCCGAGCCAGTCGTGGATGTCATCCTTGATAGCCTGATGGTACATCCATCCCTTGGCATCTATCTCCTTGTAGTTCTTCACGGTATCGTAGAACTTAGGCCATACTGAAATCATGAAACGACCATTCATGGCGTGTACGCTGTCGAGCATAGCCTGAGGGTTTGGATAGCGAGAAGCCTCAAACTCATGGCTTCCCCAAGAGTCAAGAGGCCAGTAGTTCCAGTCCTGTACGATGTTATCCACAGGGATATGGAGGTCACGGAACTTCTTCAAGTTCTCCTCGATGTCCTGGCTGCTCTGATAACGCTCACGACTCTGCCAGAAACCGAGCACCCACTTAGGATAGACCGGAGCCTTCCCCGTCAAGGTACGATAGCCACTGATGACCTCGTCCATGTTCTGACCAGCGATGAAGTAGTAGTCCATATCAGGTGACATCTCACTCCAGATGCTGAGTTGGTTCTTCGCTGCCTCAGATCGAGGAGCAGCCACACGAAGACCGCAGTAAGACACATCACCATCAGGTTGCCACTCGATGCGGATAGGAGTCTTCACGCCCTTCTGGATAGGAGTCTCAAACTTATAAGAATTAGGATTCCAAGCAGTACGCCAACGCTCAGGCACTACCAACTTGCCGTCGATATAAATCTTCATGTAGCCGGCATAGTAGAGGATGAACTGGTAGAAACTATTGGCAGGAGCCTCTACATATCCCTCATATACCACCTTCGAACCATTCAAGGCGAAGCCCTGAGGCAAGTTTTGGATGCCACCCTTGTCGGTCTGCTTGCAGATTTCAGAAGCCTCTGGCATGGCATACTCGAAGTAGATACTATCCTCGCCACGTACAATCTTCTGTCCATTCTTGTCGGTGTAAGTACCGGTCAACTGACCTTCCTTGCCATCCTTGTCATAGAGTTTGAACGCGTGGTTCAACTGGAGATAATCCTCTGGATTACCCCAACGGCAGTATGAATAAGAATCCCAAAGGATACCATAATTCTTATTGGAAACCACGAAAGGCACGCTCACCTTCGTATTATATTGGAAGAGATCCTCGTTCTTGCCCTTCATGTTGAGCTCCTCGCTCTGGTGCTGACCCAAGCCATAGAAAGCCTCGTTGTCAGGACTGTCGAAGAGGGCATGCCAAGACCATCCGTGCTTCTGAGCCTCTGGCACCTTGGCGATGTCAACACCCATCTCACGGTCTGGCACAGTGAATGGCTTGAAAGTCTTACCGCCCTGTGCCACCTCATTCAAGAGCACATTGCCTTTGAGGTCGTAGAAGGCGATATGACCAGTAGCCTCGTTGAGCACGGCACGCATGGCAGAGGTTGTGATGACGAGGTTGTCGCCCTGCTCTTCCACCTGATACTTAGCCTTACTCTCCTGAGGAACGATGATGAGGCTCTGCTTGTTGCGGAAACTTTGCTCTGCGGTAGCCTGGACACGGATAATCTTGTCGCTGACTACCTGAAGACGAATCTGACTAGGTCCTTGGTTCTGATGCTGTTTCAACTGCACAGTAAGACTATTGCCTTGCTGAGAGAATCCTGCTGCTTGTGCGCCTGTGGCACTCAAGAACAGAACTGCTGAAATCATAAGTGTTTTAGATATTCTCATGCTTTTATGGGTTAGTATTTTTATTGTTTTTTTGTCAATTATTAGTTTGCACTCAATATTGTTGCTGCAAAATTAGGAAAAAATCCCAAAGCATAAGTGTCTTTTTGTTTCTAAAGCATGTATGAAATGTTACAAAAAAGAGAATGTCTCCCCTTTCTGGGGGGAAACATTCTCTTTTGAACAGTTTTTCGACATATCGCCCATGCGATATTCATCGTATATAGGTCTGCCATTGATAGATGAGAAATCTATCGTTGATGGTCTTTCTTATACTGTGATGGCGTCACGCCATACTCATCCTGGAAGTACTTGGAGAAGTAGCGTGGATTGTTGAATCCCACCTTGTAGGCGATCTCGCTCACCGTAAATTCACCAGTACACAAGAGTTCCTCGGCACGATGGATTCTCTTCGCCCTCAGATACTCGGAAGGAGTGGTACCCGTGAGCGACACCATACGCTTATATAATTGTACGCGCGAGATGCAGAGGTGAGAGCTCATCGACTCGACGGTGGTCTCTGGGTCACCCATGTTGTCACGGATATAGATGTCGATGTCATTGATGAATCGCTTGTCATTCTCGGTCATCACATACTCAGGCACTCCAGCTTGCTCGCCAGTTCCATCGCCTTCTTGTCCCGATGTGCCCTGTGAGTTCGCATCATCCGGGATGACATCAGGATGAGAGAAATGACTTGTTGGGTGAGTTTCCTCCTCCTTGCCAGCACCCTTTCTCGCCCACTTCACGAGGTTGCGGATGCGAAGGTTGAGCAAGTCGATGTCGAATGGCTTGGTGATATACTCATCCGCACCATTCTCGAAACCTTCCTTCTTGTGCTCGGTGGCGAGACGTGCCGTAAGCATCACAAATGGGATGTTCGCGGTGCGAGGTGTCTCCTTCACCAGTCGGCAGAAGTCATTGCCATCCATCACAGGCATCATCACGTCACTGAGAATGATGTCTGGCAGGTCTCCCTCCTGCAACTTATCCCATCCTTCCTTACCATTCACGGCTTGCTCCACGATGTAGTTCTCCGACAAGATTTCGGTCATGAACTCTCGGAAGTCATCGCTATCATCTACCAGCAAGACACGGAGTCGCCCCGTAGGAGCCACACTCTGCTGGGTAAGGTCGCCTTGAGTAGCGGGAGATGTGCTAATCACGGTTGCATTACCTCCCTCGTCCACTTTCGTCTGCTCGAAGGCTGGTTCTGCATCGGTATCTCCTTGCTTCAACGGAATATCTATCGTAAAGACGGTGCCACCGCCTGGGTTGTCTTCCACGGATGCCGTACCTCCATGCAAGTCGGCAAACGACTTCACGAGGTTGAGTCCGATGCCGCTGCCACCAAATGGTTGCATCTCGGTACCATTCACCTGGAAGAAGCGGTCGAAGATATGCGCCTTGTCCTCATCGCTGATTCCCTTGCCGGTATCAGCCACCTTGATGCGAAGCACATCCTTGGCAATGCCCTTGATCTTCACTTCCTTCACTATGTCGAGACTCACCGACACACTACCGCCATCTGGGGTAAACTTGTAGGAATTGCTCAACAGATTGTTGATAATCTTGCCCACCTTATCAACATCGAAAGACATGACAAGCTTCTTGAAGGTGGAAGTGAACACCAACTGTATCTTGTTGTTGCCCAACACCTGGAAGGAGCGGCAGATGTTCTCCATAAAGGATACCACCTCCACCTGGGTCAAGGTCAACTTACCACTGTTCTGCTCTATCTTTCTGAAGTCGAGTATCTGGTTGACGAGATTGAGAAGGCGTTCGGCGTTACGATGGATGAGCGTCAACTTGCGTTTCTTGTCCTCATCGTCTTCCCTCTTGATCATGCTGACCAGAGGAGAGATAATCAGGGTCAATGGTGTACGAAGCTCATGGCTCACATTGGTAAAGAAGTTGAGCTTCAGTTCGTTCAACTCCCTATCTTTCTTGATGTTAGCCTCCATTCTCTCACGTTCGAACAGCATCTTCTGTCGGTCGAGCGCACGCTTGCGATAGAGATAGACTGCCCCACAAGCCAAGAGGATATACACCATCAATGCCCAGATGGAGAGATAGAAAGGAGGATTGACATTGATTTTCAACTCACTGATGTCGTCACACACCGTACCATCGCCATTCACCACCTTCACCTGCAAGGTGTAAGAACCCGGCGAGAGATTGGTAAACGTTACCTCCGGACGACCAGAGGCTATCATCATCCACTTGTCGGTGACTCCCTCCATACGATAGAGGAAGCGGTTGCGAGAAGGCACGGTGACATCGCTCGAAGACAACTGGATGGTGAAGGCATTGTCCTTATAGTTCAGGTCGAGCTTTCGGCTAGACTCCAAGGAACTCTCCAATACGACCCTACCTTCATACTCCTCGCCTGCCATCAGAGGATGGTCGAAGAGCACGAGCCCACTGAAGAGTGCCTTCACGTGGCGATTGGCATTGCGCTCCATCTTGGTATGAATGATATTGATACCATCCTGACCGCCGATGGCAAGGTCGCCATTTGGGGAGAGATAAGCCGAACGATAGTTGAACTGATGTTCCTGCAAGCCATCCTTCGAGTTATAACTGGTCATGTTCAACTCCCACTTGTTCTTATTGTTCTTGGTGAGTTGCACGTGGGTGACGATAAACTCAGAGATGAGCCATACGGTCTTCTGCTGGTCTTCCACGACTGCACATCCCACGGCTCCTTGCGTACCATTCAGTTCGTTGATGATCTCCAGTTGTCCATTGTCAGGGTCGTACATCGTCATGCCTGCAGGGGTTGCCATCCAACAGATGCCACGGCTATCCACGATTACATCGTTGATGGAAGGACTTGGGAAGGTCATGCCGCCCTTGGTCGTGTTTTGGTTGGTCAACGAGAAGTTGTTGACATCCAAGATGCTCACGTTTTGCGAGTGTCCGATGAGCACATTGCCACTAGGGAGATTGCAGAACGAACTGATATAGTTGGATGGAATCTTCGAGTTGTCGAGGTTGAGGGTCTTGATAAATCGTTCGGTCTTCGGGTCGAAAATCTGCACACCGCCTCCCAAGGTTCCGATGAGAAGTCGATGGTACTTATCCTCGCCAAAAGCCCACACACTCTGGTGAGCCAGACCATTCGGCGAAGCCTGGAAGCTCTTCCATTCACCATTGCGATAGCGTGCCATACCTCCATTGAAGGTACCAAAGTACATCGTGCCATCGCTCATCGTGATGCTGCTCACCACGATATTGGAACTCAAGCCAGTCTGTGCCATGCCATAGTTGATGCGGAGTCCGGTCTTCGGATTATAGCATACGATACCGGCATCATTGGTACCACACCAGTAGTTGCCCAACTTATCTTGCGTGATGGTGCAAACATCACCTAAGTCGATGGTATTAAACTTGGTGAAGGATGGCGAGTTGTATGCCACACCATTCTTATAGGTACCTATCCATACAGCTTGGTTTCGGTCGATATATACTTTCTGGAGGGAGTTGTCGGGCATAGAACCCGGTATGTTGTCATGCTTGATGAATTGGTGACATATCTTATGGGCATAATCTACCACCAAGAGTCCCAAGTGGTCGGTGGCAATCCAGGTTTTTCCATCCTTCGAGGTGGCGATGTCTCTGATGAGCACTCTCTCTCGGGTAGGCATAGCCACTTTTTGGTTATCCATAAAGGCATGCATACCTACGTACCACTTCTTCTGGGCAGAGCAATAGATATAGGCTTCGCCATTGGTGAGCACCCAATAGTTGTTGCGACTGTCGATAAAGCTGAAAGTACCATCATCCTTGTTGGGATGGTTTTGGGTGAGGTAAGGGTTGGTCCAGAGCACCTTCTTGTGGATGCCATCGATGCGGCAGAGCGTACCATTGCTGAAGGAGAGCACGGCTGTACCATGCTGTTCGGTAATGGAAGATACGAGTTTTCCCTTCTTCACACCCATATCCTTATAAGAGAAAAGGTGGCTCTTCAAGGTCTGTCCTTCTACGAAGCAACAACCTTGGTCGTAGAGCATAAACCAGAAGTTCTTGTTGGAGTCGATGAACACCTTATATATAGTACCATTCACGCCGACGGAGCTGAGCCACTTCTCTGGATGGCGGTCGAAAGTCTCCTTGTCATACTGGTAGATACAATAGCCTACGCTGGTATGAATCCAGAGGTTTCCCTTCCAGTCTTGCTGGATGTCATCCACGGAGTTGTTGGGAATGGTCTTCTCGTCCAAGTTCTTATTAAAGAAGTTCCTGAAGCGAAAACCGTCATATCGGTTGAGACCCGACTGGGTGGCAAACCACATATATCCCCTATTGTCTTGGAGGATGCAGTTGACCTGCCCATTGCTGAGTCCGTCACGATTGGTGAGGGTATTGAATTCCAAGTTCAACTGCTGCGAGAGGTTACCATAGGCAGGCACCGCCAGCAGCAGCAAAACCAGATTGGCATATAATAGTCGCAAATAGTTCTTCATCTTATCTTGGTTTTAGTTTATATCTTTAGGTTTATGTATTTTTATCATCGCTCTAGAGAGTCTAGTAGCTTTCTGTAGTTTGTTTTTTATGAAAGGAGTCTCACGATGCAGCGTCCTTCTCGGAGCTTTCTCGTATCTTCAATATCATAGGCACTACCACCTTGTGTACCTTTTCGTCACCATTGATGTTTTTCATGAGGAGTTCGCAAGCCTTGGTACCCTGCTCGTGTGCCTTGTCCATGATGGCACTCAGTCGTGGGGTAACGAAAGCGGCGGTGTCTCCATCGGTGAATCCGATGATGGCGACATCCTGTGGGATGCGCAAGCCCTTGGCCTTGATGGCATCGAAGGCAGCGTAGGTGATGATGTCGTTGAAGGCGAGGATGGCATCAGGGCAATGCTCGCTCTCCAAGAGTTTGAGGGTGGCGTTGCGTGCCACGTCAAAGTCTATCTTGTCGCATACCACGAGGTTGCGGTCGATAGGAATATGGTTGTCACGAAGTGCCTCCAGGTAGCCATGCTTGCGACGGCGCACCATGTCGAGGTGGTTAGGACCGCCGATGAAGGCGATGCGCTTGCTTCCTGTCTCTATCAAGTGCTGGGTAGCCTCCTGGGCTGCGACATCACCATTGCCTACCACCTGCGAGAACTTTTCCTCCAAGCAGCAACGGGCGAAAAAGACGAGTGGCACACCCATCTTGTGCAACTGTTCGAAATGGGAATAATCGACGGTATCTTGCGCCAGGCAGGCGATGATACCCTCCACGTGCATATCGAGAAAGTTATCAAGTGCTTTCTCCTCTCTCACGTGGTCTTCGTGACTATTGGCGCTAATGACAGAATATCCACACTTAGAGGCATAGTCTTCTATACCATCCAGCACGGCTGCATAATAATGTGTCACTAGGTTAGGCACGATGACACCGATAACACGAGGTGCCTCCTTGCGAAGGCTCTGTGCAAAGGGGTTAGGTCTATAATTGAGTTCCTTGGCTAGCTGTTTCACTTTCTGGGTCATCTCCTCGCCCACCTCGTGACTGTTGCGCAAGGCGCGCGACACGGTGGCGATACTGACTCCCAGGCGATCTGCCAAGTCTTTCAAAGATGTTCTTCTTTGCTTCATAAATTACAGTCTTGCTACCAAGAGCAATCTCCTAAGTTTTATTTTATGTTGGATTTATTCTTCTCTTAGCTGACGGTATGCGAGCGCAATGACAGCTCTTTCAAATTGCCGAGTGCAATTTATCCTCTGCAAAGATACTGTATTTTTTCGAATTCGCAAACGTTTACGTGTATTTTTTAGGTAATTTAGAAATAATATTCCTAAAAAAGCACTAATTTTGCAGCCGAAAGTAATGAATAGTTGATAATAAGTTAGTTAGAAACAAGAATGGCTTAGGTCTGTCGGGAGACAAACTTAAGCCTATTTTTTTGCACCTTGCTAAGCAAGAGCGAATGTCGTGCAGAGCATTCCATGATGCCGTGCAGAGCGTAACGTTTTCCTCTGAACTGCATATTTTTAGCTAAAAACACACATGGAATTACACTCCTAGTCCCATCACCTTACACTCCTAGTCCCATCGCCTTACACTCCTAGCCCCATCGCCTTACACTCCTAGTCCCATCAGCTTACACTCCTAGTCGCATTAGATATAATATTCGGCAGTATCGACGAGACCTGCTCGAAGAGCGTATTTCGTAGCCTCATGAACGTTGTTGACGTTCAACTTTCTGAAGATATTCTTTCGATGTGTATTGACCGTATGGAAACTGGAGAATCGTTTCTCGGCGATTTCCTTGGTTGTCATACCCAGGGCGATGTCCTTCAAAATCTCAGTCTCAGTCTTGGTGAGGTTGATTTTCTCCTCCACATCATGAGATGGAGCCAGAAGCACCTCGGTCATACGCTGGCAGATGTAACGATTGCCATGGATGCAGAACTTCATCGCTTCCTTGATCTCCGACATCGAGCTCTCCTTGAGCAGAATGCTAAACTGCATACTGCTGGCGATGAGCACTCTCACGAAGTCGGCACTCAAGTCCTCACTGAAGAGCAACCATCTCGTATGCGAGAATCGCTGCTGGAGAATCAAGAGCTCATCGGCATCATTGATGTCGAAGGAAGTGTAGTCGAGTACCACCACGGTATCGTCATTATCCTTCAAGGCAAGCATCAGCTCAGCCTTGTCCTCGGTATATTTCCATTCCATTCCCTCAATGCCTTGCAAGATGTAAATCATGCCGGCACGGGTAATATCCTGTCTGTCTGCTAGTAATATTCTCATTTTTTCTCTTAGAATGACATCATGAAGTTGAATCTCACACCTCCTTTGTGAATGCCAGGGCGGTTGATGTATGTGAGACGGCGCACGTACTCGACGGCGAAGAACTTGAAGATGTTGTGCACTCCGACCACGCACTCCCAGTATGGGGTATTGCCCATAACATCTGACCCCTTAGGGAACAGGAAGATGGTGTCGTCATTCTTGTTTTTCTCCAAGAACGGGTTGTTCTTGTCGGTCAAGTGACCATACACTCCCTTGATGGCGAGCCACTCACGCCACTTCAGTTTCTTGATGAGCGGAATGCGGTTCAGGAGCTTTCCGTTCATATCCCAAGACAAAGCCCAGAACACCTGACGGTCGTTCAAGAACTCCCAGTCTTTCATCATGCTCACGGTCTCCTCCTGCTCGAAGTAAGAGAGGTTGATAGGTGGCATGATGAGCATCTGGAATGGAACCTTGTTCCACTGTGCCTGTGCGTTGGCGTGGAAGTCGAGATACCCCCAACTGCCGAGCCACTGGCGCTTGTAAATGCTCACCTTGGTGATGTTGCTCTTATATTGTCCGCCCAAGAAACCACTGAAGCCCATGGTATGCGTGATACCAATCTCAGGACTATCGAGGTTGATTGGCAAGCGCTGCTGCTTGGTGTTGACATAGGTGACACCAGGGTTGTAATTGATGCCCACGGTGAGGTCAGCCATGCGAATCTTCTTCACCTCGGTGGAATCCATCTTATAATAATGGAGGTTGCCCACAGTACGGTTGCTCTGCAAGCGAAGACTCGTGTTGAAGCGGAAACCCCAATCGGTCTCATAGACGAAACTCAACCTCTGGCGATGGTAGAGGAACATCTCGTCTTGCGTGGCAGCACGGAAGGTCATGAAGATGTTGTCCTTGTTGTGCAACAGGTTGTCATCGGAAGGCGACATGATGTCACGTGCTACCTCGAAGGTGAGGTTGCGCATAGGGAACTCAAACGGACTGTTCTTTTTCTTGTTCAGAGAATAGGTGAACTCATGTCCGGTGTACCAGTCATTGCTCTTCGTACCGTATGCAGCATAACCGCTCCAGAAGAAGTGAGGGTTGAGTGCCGCCATCGTACGTCCTGCGAGACGCAGACGGATGCCGTCCACATAGTTCTTGGAGATGTAGGTGTTGATAGGTCCGAGGTCAAACTTGCTCTTCTTGCCATCGGTGCCACTGCCCACCTCTACATAGTTCTCCATCAAAGCCTTGACGCCGAGGATGATCCACTTGAAGCCCTTGGAGTTCTCCATGCGATGGATGAAACTATCCATCGAAGACTCGCTCTTGGTCAAATCCACTTGACGATATTTGTTCCAATAAGCCTCATCACGGTTCATGGCATCTATGTCGTGCCGCACCTTCGCCTTACCCTTGAAGAGTACCTTCGGCAGTTCGTCGAAGGCATAGTCGGTAAGTCGGGTGTTCCTGACCACCAGGAGGTCTTGCAGCACACTGTTGGCATGCAACTCAGCCACCATATCGTCCTTGGAGAGTACCCACTCACCATTGTCGAGCTTGGTATATTCCTGCTCTATCTTCATGTCCTTCACCCAGTTTACGTCCGACTTGTGAGGGATGGTGAGGTTACACTTCTTCACATGCAAGGTACTGTCTGCCAGCACATACAGTTCGCCTCGGAAACCGAAGTCCTGCGAGTTGGCAGGGATGAATTGGAGGTGATAGCAGAGGTCACGCTCCACATAGACGGTGTCCTCCAAATAGAAGTGGTAGAAGGAGATAGCCGTTCTGCCGATAGGCGAAGGGAACGGATATTGGAGCAAGCGCACATAGTCGTCATAGATATCGACATCGGTGAAAACTTCCTTCAGGGCGGTATTGAGAATTTCACCCGTCTGGATCACCTGTCCGATACCATTGCTCTGCTGACCCTTGATGATATCCTTCTCGGTCTTAGGGTCCTTGCGATACACGTGCTGCGATACGGTCTCGTCGATGCTGACAGGCAAGGTGAGCTTGCCATTGTAAGGCGAGGTCTCCACCTGGTCGAGGAGGTACTGACGCTTGCTGAAGAACTTGTTTTCGAGCTGTTCCTTCTTCAAGTCGTTGAGTGCCAACGTTATCTTCTGGTACTTATCGTACTGATAATAATCATGATTGGTGAGGTCGGTCTTCTTCTTGGCAGCGATGACACGGCGCATCAGTTCCACGGCAGGGTTTTCCTTGCGGGAGTACTTGCCACGCTTGGTCTTCACCACCACCTCGGTAAGCTTATGGCTGTCGTCCTTGAGCTTCACCTCGATAAAACGGGTCTTGTCGGTCACCTGCACAGTTTGCGACTTGTAGCTCAATGCACTCACGGTGAGCACCCATCCTGGATGCTTGTCGATGGTAAACTTACCCTCGCCATCACTCGACACAGCTATCTTATGCCCACGATATTGCACGCTGGCATACGATACGGCGAATCCGTCCTCGTCGATGACACGACCCGTGATTTTCTCTTGCGCCATCACCTGCATAGAACAGAGAGAGAACACCAAGAGTGTAAGGAACATGAATATCTTCTGTTTACAATCCTTCATTATAATCTTTTTAAAAATAATACCTTATTATATATAATGTGTAAGGATGCCGTCGCACCCCCTTCTTTCAAATTCGGGTGCAAAGATACATCTTTTTATCCGAAAAGAGACGAAAACTATTATAAATATTTAGTTTTTTCATTGAATTTTAGGGTCTATTCGTACATTTGAGGCAAAACTATTTGGTATATTTGGTTTTTTAGCGTAATTTTGCAGGCTGAAATGAAGAAGACTTGGAAATCAGGCAAACCATGTCTAGGTCTCTTGATCCCCCTCGGACTTCATTTCCACAATATATTATATTAAGAATAGAAGAAATGAACAATAAAGGAAATCTGACCGATGAGCGTCCGCCTCTACTGCCCGTGATCGTGGGCACTGGTCTGGGCAGCGGTTTCTGGCCTTGGGGACCGGGAACGGCAGGCTCCGTGCTCGCCACATTGATTTGGACGGCAATGGCTTACTGGGGCGGCATCAGCGGAACGCTTTGTGGCACCGACTTGCAGAGCGTCACCTTCTTCCTCGTGATATTTTCCACGATTACCGGAACTTGGGCTACTGCGCAACTCCAACCTTATTGGGGCGAAGACCCTAGCCGTGTGGTCATCGACGAGATGGCTGGCGTATGGATTCCCCTCTCCCTCCTCGTGCCTTTCACTAGCAACGGCACACCTGGAGATTCCTGGTGGTGGGCAGTGATAGCCTTGGTGCTCTTCCGCTTCTTCGACATGGCGAAACCGCTTGGCATCAAGAAGTTGGACCGAAAGGAAGGGGCTTTCTATGTCATGGCTGACGACTTATTGGGTGGCATCTATGCTGCCATCACCATGATTATCATCAAAATAGCGTGGGCTATTTTTTAAGTGAAGAACGAAGAGTAAAGAATGAGTAAGATTAAGACAGAACTGGTGACATTTGCCAAGGCGGAGCTGACTGCCTCCATCGCATCCGTGGTGGATTTCGGGTTGGCTTTCATCCTCTCGGATGTCATCTGCATATATTACGGACTCGCCAACGCCATCGGCGTGATGGCTGGAGGCGTGACCAACTGTTGCCTCAACTATCGCTACGTCTTCGGCGACTCCCATCGCAGGAAGCGCAGCGTGGCTTGGAGGTATTTTGTGATTTGGGGCATCAGCTGGTTCCTCAATTCTGGCGGCACCATCGCCCTCACCGAAATCATCAACCATAGTGAGCACATCAATATCCACTACATGATACCGAAGTGCGTGGTGGCATTTCTCGTGGCAGTGCTCGTCAACTATCCTGGGCAGCGGAAGTTTGTTTTCAAGCCTCAGCAACCATAAAGACTATCAAGACAGAACATAAAGAAAAGAATTAAGATATAAAAACATGAATTATAGAGATTTCTTACAGAAAGTGATCTACGTGATCATCAACCCTATCATCAAGATGATGATCAAGTTGCATATCACGCCAAACATCGTGACCTTCGTAGGTTTCATCGGCAACATCGTCGCTGCTGCATTCTTCATCGATGCGGCATGGAAATTGGGGGTTCTGACATTGACCCCTGACGTAACTCCCGACATCATCCCCGGACTTACATATCCAGATTGCATGACAGAGATAGGTTGGGGCGGCTTCATCATCCTCGCTGCCGGTCTCTTCGATATGATGGACGGCCGCTTGGCTCGCATGAGCGGCAAGAGCAGCCTCTTCGGAGCACTTTGGGACAGCACACTCGACAGATACAGCGAACTGGTGAGCCTCTTCGGTATCTGTCTCGCCTTCATCCGCATGGATCATGTGGGCGAATGGTTCTGGATGGGCATTGTCACCTTCGCAGCCATGATTGGTTCAGTGATGGTGAGCTATGTACGTGCTCGTGCCGAGGGTTTGGACATCGAGTGCAAGGTAGGATTGATGCAACGTCCTGAGCGTGTAGTTGTTACTGCCGTCACAGCCATGCTCACGGGTATCACCGGCAACATGTGGTGGCTTGCAGGTGGCATGATTCTCATCGCCGTATTGGCAAACATCACTGCTTTCTGGCGCATCTGGCATTGCTATATCGTGATGCAGAAGATGAAGAAATAAGTCTTCATCATCAGCTGTCACCTGCCGTCGGATAGGCATCAGCCAATATTTATCATTTACCATTTATCATTTACCATTTATAAATGACCAGTCTATATCTCATTATAGCTTTCGCCCTGCTCTATGCGTGGAAGAAGACACGGCAGTTTGCCATCTACTTCCTGCCATGGCTCATCTTTGCCGTCACCTACGACTCGATGCGTTTCTATCCCAACTACTTGGTCAACGACATCGACGTCAGAGGACTCTACGAGGCAGAGAAGTCGCTCTTTGGCATCACCGCCTCCAGCAGCGCTGACCTTCAGGCGATTGCCGACCATACCAACGTGATGATACCGGGCGAATGGTTTAAGGTACACCACTGCGGCTTCGCCGACTTCATGGCAGGCATCTTCTATCTCTGTTGGGTACCTGTGCCAGTAGCTTTTGCCTTGTATCTTTTCTTCAAGAAACAGTACAAGTGGTTTATGCGTTTCTCATGGTCGTTCTTGGTGGTCAACCTCATCGGTTTCATCGGTTACTATATCCATCCGGCATCGCCACCTTGGTATGTGATGAACTATGGTTTCGAGCCTATCCTCCATACCCCAGGCAATGTGGCAGGATTGGGGCGTTTCGACAGTATGATGGGCATTCCAGTTTTCCACAGTCTTTATGCCAAGAATGCCAATGTCTTCGCAGCCGTACCTAGCCTTCACGCCGCCTATATGCTCGTAGCTACCATCTATGCGGTGCTGAGTCACAAGCGCAAGACAACTATCGCCCTCTTCGCCATCATCTGCATGGGTATCTGGTGGACAGCTGTCTATAGCGGTCACCACTACATCATCGATGTCACACTGGGCATTCTGACCGCCCTCATCGGCGTACTGCTGATGGAGAAGGTGGTATTCAAGAAAATAATATGAAGAGGGATAACTATACTTTTTTGACCCATGGTCCGATACACCGTGTCATTTTCACGATGGCAATTCCGACCATCATCAGTATGTTATCGACGAGCATGTACAACCTCGCCGACACCTATTTCGTGGGTAGCATCAACACGCAGAGCGTGGCTGCCGTGGGCGTGTCGTTCTGTATGATGTCGGTGATCCAGGCGGTGGGATTCTTCTTCGGTCATGGTGCTGGCAACTATATCTCCCGGCAGCTCGGTGCCAAGAATGTGGAGAATGCCCAAAGGATGGCTGCCACGGGTGTCATCCTGAGTTTCATCGCAGGTCTGCTCATCGCTATCATAGGACAGGCTTTTCTCTCCCCTCTTTGTGTTTTCTTGGGGTCCACACCCACCATTCTCCCCTACACGGAGCGTTACCTGGGCATCATCTTGCTCGGCGCACCATTTATGACCATGTCGCTGACGGTCAACAACTTGATGCGTTTTCAGGGTAATACCATCTATGCCATGAAGGGTATTATGTCGGGTGTATTGCTCAATCTCATTCTCGCCCCTCTGCTGATACTTTACTTCTGTCTCGGCATCACAGGAGCAGCCATCGCTACGCTCACGAGTCAGATATTCGGTTGCATGATGCTGCTATGGATGACGACCAAAGGTCAGAACATCCGCATCCAGCCTCGTCTATTCTCTCCAACCAAGGCTTACCTGAAGGAAATCGTGGCAGGTGGCACGCCATCGCTCTCACGACAGGGATTGGGCAGCGTATCCACACTGGTGCTCAACGTGGCAGCAGGCGCATACGGTGATGCAGCCATTGCCGGCATGAGCATCGTCACTCGCATCTCCTTCTTCACCTATGCCATCGTAATCGGTTTGGGACAAGGTTTCCAACCGCTTTGCGGATTCTGTTATGGGGCGAAGTTGTATCGTCGCGTACGTGATGCGTTCTACTTCTGCATCAAGTGCGGTTCGGTGTTCTTGGCAGTTTGCGCCATCGTAGGCTTCATCTTCGCAGAACCTATCATCGAGTTGTTCCGCAGCGACCCTGATGTAGTAGCCGTAGGTGCCGTGGCTTTGCGCTGGCAAGTTATCAGTTTCCCATTGGTAGCCACCATCGTGCTCACCAACATGCTGACACAGACCATCCGCAAGCCAATCCGTGCCAACCTGATAGCGGCAGCCCGCAGTGGTCTTTTCTTCATTCCACTCATCTTCATCCTCCCTCACTTCTTCGGTTTGCAGGGAGTGGAAATGTGTCAGGCATGGGCAGATGTATGCAGTTTTATCATGGCAGTGCCAATAGCCTGCAGTGCCTTCAGGGATATGAGAAGGGAGAAGCAAGCAACCATTTAACATCTTTTTTGTGCCCATTTGTACAAAAACACGCAAAATCCCCCATTCCGATTTTGCCGTTTGCTAGAAAAGTCGTATCTTTGCACCAACTTTTAAAAGCTAGAAGGTGTTGCAAGCCTTCATTTTTATTGATACACAACATACGACATGAGTAAAGATACATTAACTCATCAACTGACGGAAACCATCGAGGAGCTTTCGTGCCCAGAGTCACTGAAAGGTCTCTTCCATCAGCATCGAGACGGCAATCCACTCCCTTCGGGCAAGGCGCTCGAAGAAATCATCAGTCTGTCTCGCTCCATCCTCTTCCCTGGATATTTCGGCAATTCGTCCGTGAATATCTCCACCATCAAATACCATATCGGCGTGAGAGTAGAGAAACTCTACGAGAAACTGAGTGAGCAGATACTCGCCGGACTCTGCTTCGCCAACGACTGTGAGACGGAAACCTCACAAGAGTTGCAACACCAGCGTGCCAAGGCTGGCGTCATCGCCGCCAAAGCCATCATGCAATTTCCGAAGTTGAGACGCATCCTCGCTACCGATGTGGAGGCAGCCTATGAGGGCGACCCAGCTGCCGTGAGCCAGGGAGAAATCATCTCATGCTATCCTGTGATCAAGGCCATCACCAACTATCGCATCGCCCACGTGCTCTATGAACTGGGCGTGCCGCTGATACCTCGCATGATGACCGAGCTTGCCCATTCAGAGACTGGTATCGACATCCACCCTGAGGCCACCATCGGCAAACACTTCACCATCGACCATGGCACGGGTGTGGTCATCGGAGCCACCTGCATCATTGGCGACAACGTGAAGCTCTACCAGGGTGTCACCCTCGGTGCCAAGAGCTTCCCACTCGACAAGGACGGCAACCCTATCAAGGGCATTCCTCGCCACCCTATCCTCGAAGACGATGTCATCGTCTATGCCAACGCCACCATTCTCGGGCGCATCACCATCGGTAAGGGATGCGTGGTGGGAGCCAACGTCTGGGTTACCAAGGACATGCAACCGAGAACCAAGAAATACAAGAAAGAGAAACAAAGTTTATTAGATATAGAATTCAATAATGGAACAGGAATTTGAACTCATTGCCAAGACCTTCATGGGTCTAGAGCCAGTCTTGGCTGAGGAGCTCACCCAACTGGGTGCCAACAATGTACAAATAGGTCGCCGCATGGTATCATTCACCGGCGACAAGGAAATGATGTATCGTGCCAACTTCCAGTTGCACACAGCCATCCGTATCTTGAAGCCTATCAAGCACTTCAAGGCTCGCAGCGCCGAGGAAGTGTATGACCAGGTGCAGAAAATCAAGTGGGATGACATCTTGGACGTGAAGAAGACCTTCTCTGTTGACTCCGTAGTCTATTCAGAGGAGTTCCGCAACTCACGCTTCGTCACCTATAAGGTGAAGGATGCCATCGTGGATTGGTTCCGTGAGAAGCAGGGCACACGTCCTAACATCAGCGTGAGCAACCCAGACATCCGTCTCAACATCCACATCGCTGAGGACAACGCCACACTGAGCCTTGACTCCAGTGGCGAGAGCCTCCACCGCCGTGGCTACCGTCAGGAATCCGTAGAAGCTCCGCTGAACGAGGTACTCGCTGCCGGCATGATCTTGATGACTGGATGGAAGGGCGAGTGCGACTTGATCGACCCTATGTGTGGTTCGGGTACCATCGCCATCGAGGCTGCCCTCATCGCACGCAACATCTCACCTGGCGTCTTCCGCAAGGAGTTTGCCTTCGAGAAGTGGAACGACTTCGACCAGGATCTCTTCGACATGATTTACAACGACGACTCACAGGAGCGTGAGTTCGAGCATCATATCTACGGCTACGACATCGACATGAAGGCGGTCAACACCGCTTCGATGAACGTGCGTGCGGCTGGATTGAGCAAGGACGTCACCATCGCCCAGCAAGACTTCAAGGACTTCACCCAGCCTGCCGAGAAGAGCATCATCGTGATGAACCCTCCATACGGCGAGCGTATCTCCACCCCTAACCTCCTCGGCACCTACAAGATGATCGGAGAGCGCTTCAAGAAGGCGTTCACAGGCAACGAGGCTTGGGTATTGAGCTACCGTGAGGAGTGCTTCGAGCAGATCGGTTTGAAGCCTAGCATCAAGATACCAGTTTACAATGGTAGCTTGGAGTGCGAGTTCCGCAAGTACGTGATGTTTGATGGCAAGATGAAGGAGTTCCGTTCTGAGGGCGGCATCGTGAAGACCGAGCACGAGAAGCGTGAGATGGCTCAGAAGCACCGTTTCAAGAAGGAGCGTGAGTTCAAGAAGCGCATCAGCGAGGAGACAGAGAACGACGAGGGCGACATCCGTACCTTCAAGTTCCACAACCGCCTAGAGGAGTTTGAGAAGCGTCGTGAGGAGATTCGCCGTGGCGGAAGACCTCGTGTAGGTGCATCTCGCAGACGTGACGACGATGACGACCGCAAGGGCGGACGCAGCTTCGGCGGAAAGCGTGGCGGCGACCGTGACAGACGCAGCGGCGACGGTGGCAAGCGTTTTGACAAGGGTGACAAGCGTGGCGGATTCAAGGGAGACCGCAAGGGTGGCCGTGACTTCAAGCGTGGCGGCAAGCGAGGCTTCGAGGATTTTGGCAACAACGATTAATCAGAAAGGAGTCACATATCAATGAAATCATTTCATAAAATAGCAATATCAGCATTGTTGGTTATGATGTCTATGAGCAGTGTCCATGCACAGGGAGTAGTGCCAGCACAGAAGGGCGACAAGGCGTTCACCCTCGAAGACCTCAACTTCGGTGGCAACAACTATCGCAACATGGTGGCAAAGAACCGTTGGGCTACTTGGTGGGGCGACCAACTCGTTCGCCAAGACATCGATGCCTGCTACCTCGTCAACAAGGCGAACGGCAAGGAGACCAAACTCTTCAGCCTCAACGAAATCAACCAGTGGATCGCTCCTACCAAGGACATCAAGGTGAGAGTTCTCTACAACGCAGAGTTCCCTTTTGCCGACAAGAGCATCGTCAAGGTGCAGAACGGCAGCAAGATATACACCATCGACTTCAAGAAGCACCGCCTCGTAAGCGAGGTGGAGTTTGGCGAGGGCGAGAATCTCTTGGAGGCCAACGCCCAACAGACTGCATACGCTTATCTGAAGGGTAGCAACCTCTGTGTACGTGTCCTCACAGGCACAAGCGGCAATGCGAATACCAAGGAGAAGAAGTCGCACGACTTCCAACTCTCCCAGGATGGCAGCCGTGAGATTGTGTATGGTCAGAGCGTTCACCGTGATGAGTTTGGCATCTCGAAGGGAACCTTCTGGAGTCCTAGCGGCGAGAAGCTCGCCTTCTATCGCATGGACCAGAGCATGGTGACCGACTATCCACAGGTGAACATCCCTGAGATAGACGACTTCAATCATCCTGAGACACAGAGTTGCATCGCAACCCCTGCCCCAGACAAGTATCCGATGACGGGGGAAACTTCCCACAAGGTAACCGTAGGCGTCTTCGACTGCACCACAGGCAAGACCATCTACTTGAAGGCTGGCGACCCTACCGACCGCTACTTCACCAATATCGCTTGGAGTCCAGACAACAAGGTAATCTATATGTTTGAGTTGAACCGCGACCAGAACGACTGCCGCCTCGTCAGCTATAATGCCGAGACGGGCGACAAGATAGCCGAACTGTATCGTGAGACCGACGAGAAGTACGTGGAGCCTTTGCATCCTATCCAGTTCTTGCCATGGAACAGCAACCAGTTTATCATGCAGAGCCAAAAGGATGGTTACAACCACTTGTATATCTGTACATTGAAAGGTGGCAAAGCTGAGGCAAAAGGTCTTTCAGCATCAGACAACGCCTCATCCATAGAGATGAAGCAGCTCACCAGTGGCAAGTGGGTAGTAATGGATGTGCTCGGCTTCTATCCTAAGCACAAGAGCATCATCATCGCTAGCAACGAGTGCTCTCCTATCCAGCGCAATATCTTCTTGGTAGATGCACAGACAGGAAAGCGTGCCATGATGGATGACAACGGCAAGGGTTGGCACAACGCTACACTGAGCGAGAGCGGAAAGTATCTCTACGACAACTACTCCACTCCAACCGTACCTCGCAAGATAGCCATCGTCAACATGGAGATAGGCGACCGCACTCCTTACTTCACCGCCGAGAACCCATGGAAGGGTTACAACGTGCCAGAGTACAGTTGCGGTACCATCAAGGCTGCCGACGGCGAGACCGACCTCTACTGGAGAATGGTGAAGCCTGTCAACTTCGACCCTAACAAGAAGTACCCTACTATTATATATGTATATGGTGGACCTCATGCCCACAACGTGGATGCCCGTTGGAACTATTGCAGCCGTGGCTGGGAGACCTACATGGCAGAGAAGGGCTATCTGCTCTTCATCCTCGATAACCGAGGCAGTGAGAACCGTGGCAAGGCTTTCGAGCAAGCTACCTTCCGACAGTTGGGACAGATAGAGATGCAAGACCAGATGAAGGGCGTGGAATACCTGAAGTCTCTTCCATACGTGGATGCCGATAAGATCGGCGTACATGGTTGGAGTTTCGGTGGATTCATGACCATCTCCTTGATGACCAACTATCCAGACGTATTCAAGGTAGGCGTGGCAGGTGGTCCTGTCATCGACTGGCACTGGTACGAGGTGATGTATGGCGAGCGCTATATGGACACTCCTCAGACCAACCCAGAGGGTTACAAGAAGACCTCCCTGCTCTACCAGGCGAAGAACTTGAAGGGCAAGCTCCAGATTATCCAGGGCTTGAACGACGTGACCGTAGTGCCACAGCACTGCCTCACCTTCCTCAAGGCTTGCATCGCAGCAGGTACTCAGCCAGACTTCTTCGTCTATCCAGGCGAGCCTCACAACATGAGAGGTCATCAGAGCACTCACTTGCATGAGCGCATCAGCCAGTACTTCTTCGACTATCTGAAGTAAGAATTCAATTATAACACATAAATACAATAACTTACAGAAATGAAAATTTTATTGTTAGGAGGCGGTGGCCGTGAGCACGCCTTAGCATGGAAAATCGCCCAGAGCGAGAAAGTAGAGAAACTCTTTATCGCTCCAGGTAACGCCGGCACACAAGAGGTTGGCGAGAACGTAAACATCAAGGCTGACGACTTCGAGGCTCTCAAGAACTTTGCTGTCGAGAGGGGTGTTGACATGGTGGTAGTTGGTCCTGAAGACCCATTGGTAAAGGGTGTCTATGACGACTTCAAGGCTGACGAACGTACCAAGAACATCCCAGTGATTGGTCCATCTAAGGCTGGTGCCGTATTGGAAGGCAGCAAGGACTTCGCCAAGCAATTCATGAAGCGTCACAATATCCCTACAGCCAAGTATGAGACCTTCGACGGCACTACTGTAGAGGAAGGCTTGAAGTTCCTGGAGACCTTGAAGGCTCCTTACGTACTGAAGGCTGACGGCTTGTGCGCTGGCAAGGGCGTTCTCATCCTCCCTACCCTCGAAGAGGCCAAGAAGGAGTTCAAGGAGATGCTCGGCGGTATGTTTGGCAACGCTTCCGCGCGTGTGGTGATTGAGGAATTCTTGAGCGGCATCGAGTGCTCCGTATTCGTCTTGACCGATGGCAAGAACTACAAGATTCTGCCTGAGGCTAAGGACTACAAGCGCATCGGTGAGCACGATACAGGTTTGAACACAGGTGGTATGGGCAGTGTAACTCCAGTGCCTTTCGCTACCAAGGAGTGGATGCAGAAGGTGGAAGACCGCATCATCCGTCCTACCGTAGAGGGCTTGGCTGAGGAGAACATCGACTACAAGGGTTTCATCTTCTTCGGTTTGATCAACGTAGAGGGCGAGCCTATGGTCATCGAGTACAACTGCCGTATGGGCGACCCAGAGACCGAGAGCGTGATGCTTCGCTTGAAGAGCGACATCGTGGATCTCTTCGAGGGCGTGGCTAATGGTGACTTGGACAAGAGAGCCATCGAGTTTGATGAGCGTGCAGCTGTCTGCGTGATGCTCGTGAGCGGTGGTTATCCAGAGGCTTACAAGAAGGGCTATCCTATCGAGGGCATCGACCAGGTGGAAGGTTCTGTAGTATTCCACTCAGGTACAGCCATGAAGGATGGACAGGTGGTAACCAATGGTGGTCGTGTCATCTGCGTGAGCAGCTATGGCAAGGACAAGGAGGAAGCCCTGAAGAAGAGCTTCGCCGAGGCACAGAAGATCCACTTCACCGACAAGTATTTCCGCTCTGACATCGGACAAGACTTGTAAACAAAGAATAAATAATAATGTATAAATGATAAATCAACCTTGCTCGAATCCGAGCAGCAAAAGGTGATATTTATTATTCATCATTTATAATTTATAATTTATTATTGTGTTAAGAAAGAAAAGAATACAAAACAAGATAGCGGCTAGCCGCTTCTCATTACCCGTAACTGCAACCCTTGCCGCCTTGGTTTGGGTTGCAGTGGGTTTTATGCAGTATAACATCTGGGTGGAGTTTGCCTTCACCATCATCTCCACCTTTCTGATGGTGGAACTCAACAACCGCAACTCCTTGATGCGCACCTACAGCCGCATGGTATCATGCAGTTTCTTGATGCTCATCACCATGGCATTCTTGCCAGACCCATCACTCAAAAGTTGTATCGTGACGATGTGTATCATCGCCTACTACCTCATCATATGGAACGGTTACCAAGACAGAGCCTCGACAGGATGGACTTTCTATGCCTTCACCTGCATCGGCTTGGCTTCGATGGTATTCGTTCAGATTGGCTATTACCTGCCATTTTTATGGCTGATGATGCTGACATGTTCCAACAACTTCAGCCTCCGCACTTTCTTCGCCTCCATCCTCGGTATCATCACCCCCTACTGGTTTGCAGCGGGCTATTACGCATATACCGACACATTGGATGACTTGCTCAATCATTTCATCGAGTTTATCAACTACAAGGAACTGTTCGATTATTCCCAAGTCACTGTGCATGAGGTCGTCAACCTCATTTTCCTCGTCATCCTGGGCATCATCGGCACCATTCATTTCCTTCATACGAGTTATGCCGACAAGATTCGCACCCGCATGATATACGACTCATTCATCCTCATGGATGTGCTGAGTCTGATATTCATCATCCTTCAGCCTCAGCACGGCAAGGAGTTGGGTGGCATCATGATAGTCAACACGGCTCCCCTCATCGCCCACTTCAGCACCTTTACGAAAGGTAAGATTACCAATATCATGTTCATCACCATATTGGTAGCAATGGCTCTGATTTTGTTGTTCAACCTGTTCTTACCAGACGTCATTCTACTGCAATAGAAGAAGGAAGAATATCGGTCGAAGAATAGAAGACGGATAGGAAATAAATGGGAGAAGAGAATTAAAGCGTGAAAAGGAGAGACGGAAAAGGAGATGATAGATTGGATTATAAGTTTCTTGGTGGATTGGGGCTATTGGGGAATGCTGGTAGCGGCATTTCTCGCAGGCAGTTTCTTTCCCTTTAGCAGCGAGGCTGTGATGGTGGGATTGCAAGCGGCAGGTCTGGCTCCCCTTCCACTCGTGATATATGGCAGCATAGGCAACGTGCTCGGTTCGATGTTCAACTATGGTGTGGGAAGACTGGGCAAGATGGAATGGATAGAGCGATACCTACACGTGAAGAAGGAAAGTCTTGACAAGGCAGAGCGATTCATGGCAGGACGGGGCGCATGGATGGGATTCTTCGCCTTCCTCCCACTACTAGGGAGTGCCATCACCACCGTACTCGGACTGACCAGGGCAAACGTCCCCATTTCCATCCTCAGCATCACCATCGGGAAAGTATTGAGATATGTGCTTCTCGTATATGGTATGAGTTTCATCGTATAAGTGAAAAATTCAAACATAAAACTAGATAGAGAATCATGAGACGACATTTACACCTTATTATATATAAGGCGGCAGAAGCTGCCAACACATTACGCTTATCCAAGAGAAAGACGACTTCTGACCGAAGCCCTATCTCGGCTTGCTGTTTTTTCTGTTGTCTTCTTCTCGCTTTTGCACTGACGAGTTGCAAAGGCAGCAAGAAGGAGACGATAAGCGATAAACCTACCGTAAGCGTCACCATCGAACCATTCCGCTACTTCGTGGAACAGATTGTTGGCGACAAGTTAAGCGTCAACGTGATGGTGCCTGCCGGAAGCAACCCGGAGACCTACGAGCCAACACCACAGCAGATGGTAAAACTCTCCAACAGCACCCTCTACTTCAAGGTGGGACGCATCGGCTTCGAGGAAACTTGGATGAAGAAGCTCACCGACAACGCTCCCGACATGAAGGTCATCGACACCTCCAAGGGCATCACTCCTGCCAAGACTGCCGGTGGCATCATCGACCCACATACATGGATGAGTTGCCAAAGTGCCCGCATCATTGCCGATAACATCTGTCAAGCCCTATGCGAGTGGATGCCAAAGGACAGTGCTTACTTCACCAAAAGATGCCAACGATTCAAAGGAATGATTATTTCAAAGGTGGAACAAGAGATGACTCCTTATTTCCGAAAGGCGAAGGAAGCAAGGGAGCAACTCACCCAGAAGAAGGAAACAAGATTCCCATTCGTCATCTACCATCCTGCTCTCACCTACTTCGCCAAGGACCATGGATTCGAGCAACTCCCCATCGAGGAGGAAGGAAGGGAGCCGAGCATCGCACAGCTTCAGGCGCTCATCAATCGAGCCAAGCAAGACCAAATCAAGACGGTATTCATCCAGAAAGAGTTTGCCAATCGCAACACCCAGACTTTCATAGATGCCACAGGCTCGCATGCCATCGAGATCAATCCGTTGGCTTATGATTGGGCTACAGAGATGGTCTCCATCGCCAAGAAATTTGCCGAGAGCTATGACATAGAAATGAAATCATTCTGCAAGGAAATACACCATTCCATAAGGAAGTAAAACATTCCATAAGAAATTAAAAGAATCGCTTATGTCAACAATCATCAAAATAGAACATCTCCACGCTGGTTACGAGGGGAAGGAAGTACTCAGCGACATCAACCTCACCGTGACGAGCGATGACTACCTAGGCATCATCGGACCTAACGGTGGTGGCAAGACTACGCTCATCCGTCTCATCCTCGGACTGATGAAGCCGACGAGCGGAACCATTCGATTCTTCAAGGAGGAGAAAAGAAAGGGAGAGACAAATGAGGACAAGCACCTGAAGGAGGTAAAGGAGATTTCCATGGGATACCTCCCTCAATATAATGCTCTCGACAAGCAATTTCCTATTTCCGTCTATGAGGTCGTGCTCTCAGGTTTGAGCAAGAGCAAGAAACTCTTCGCCCGATATACGAAGGCACAACACCAACAAGTGCTTGACACACTGGAGCGTATGCAGCTCACCGACCTCAAAGACCGACATATCGGAGCCTTGAGCGGAGGACAGTTGCAGCGAGTGCTCCTCGCCCGTTCCATCGTCGCCAAGCCCGATGTCGTGATACTCGATGAGCCTAACACCTACATCGACCGCCGATTCCAAAAGCAGATGTACGAGATGCTGGAGCAAATCAACAAGGAGTGCGCCATCATCATTGTGAGCCACGATATAGCCGAGGTGCTCAACAACGTGAAGCACATCGCCTGCGTCAACCATCACTTGCACTACCACGACACAGCCGATATGCCGAGGGAGAAACTCGAAGAGCACTTCCTGAAAGTATAGAAGGAAAACTAAAACGACAAAGATAGAAGGATTAGAGACGAAAACGACAAAGATAGAAACCAAAAGATAGAAGACTGAGGAAAGAAGGTTCGCCAAAAAGCGAGCCTTTTTCTGTATATTCTTGCAAGATTCTTCCCTTTCCGCTATTATTTTCGCAAAAAGATTTAAAAATCCGCATTAATATTACATATTGTCATATTTTATACGTACCTTTGCATCATCTTAGATACGAGAAGGGGAGATTCGCCTCCATTTGCCAACGAGAAAGGGAGAAATACTTCCAAAATCAAACGAGAAAGGATAAAATATGATACAGACGATTTCATTAGATATGTTGCAGTCAACTGGCATCGGCGCCCTGGCACTGCTCTTGGGTATGTTGATGACACGTAACATCAAATGGCTACAGAAGTTTTGTATTCCATCGCCTGTATCGGGAGGACTCGTCTTCTCCATCGCCACACTCATCCTCTACAAGGTTTTCCACATCGAACTCACCTTCGACGGCACATTGAAGGATGTCTTCATGCTCGCCTTCTTCACCTCCGTGGGCTTCCAGTCCAACCTGAAGGTATTGCGACAAGGCGGCAAGACACTCGTCCTGATGCTTTGTCTCTTGGTGGGCATCATTGTATTGCAAAATGCAATGCCACTCATCATCACTAAATTACTGGATGTCAGCCCACTTATCGGTATGGCGGCTGGATCCATCTCCATGGCTGGCGGTCATGGTACGGCAGGCGGATTCGCATCGGTATTGGAACACCTCGGACTACAGGGCGCAGGCACCGTCTCCATGGCGGCGGCTACCTTCGGACTGATAGCAGGCTCGGTGATCGGTGGACCTATCGCGGAGAAGTTGATTCGCACCAAACTCACCTACGAGCACGAGATTGTCAAAGACTATGAGATAGACCCTGCCATGGCTGGTATCGAGAGTGACGAGCAGTCGCCTGCCGGTCGTGAGAAGCACCTCAGTAGCCACGAGATAGAATTCCAGCACTATGCCAATGCCACCTACACCCTCTTGGTAGTTATGGCTTTGGGCACGGTGATGAGCAAGTTGCTCCAGAGCACGGGCATCACCTTCCCCACCTACTTCGGTGCCCTCATCGTGGCAGCCGTCGTACGCAATCTGATAGAGATGACACCCTGGCGCAAGAAGTTGGAGATGGAAAAGATTGTCAGCGTGGGCAACATCTCGCTCTCCGTATTCCTTGGCATGGCGATGATTTCGCTCAAACTTTGGGAACTGTCTAGTCTTGCCCTCCCACTCATCAGCATCCTGGTATGCCAAGTCATCATGATGATGCTGCTCACCTACTTCCTCGCCTTCCGTCTCTTGGGAAGCGATTACGATGCAGCCGTACTGGTGGCAGGTATCTGCGGATTCGGTCTCGGTGCAACGCCTAATGCGATGGCTAACATGAGCGCCGTCTGCTACAAGTACCACTACACGGTGAAGCCATTCCTCATCGTTCCTATCATCGGAGCCATGTTTGTTGATCTCATCAACACGGGCATCATCACCACCTTCCTCAACTGGATAGGATAATCACAAGAGATGCAAACACAAAGCATCCCTGAATCAAATATAAAACGTATGGCCATTCCACTGTCACTGCAAGACAGCCGAATGGCTATATTTCTGTGTGTAAATATATAATATAACCTAAAAAACAAACGCCAAAAACTCTTATTTCTTTTCTTTTTAGTAACTTTGCACCGTTGTATGCCTAGAAAGGAGCATCGGAATGCTTAGACAGACGAGAAAAACCGCTTGACTAGGTAGCCCAAATGCCCACCCTTTGGGCAATCATTGCCCTTGGTTTGGAAATTGGATGCCCTTGGCTAGGGACTAAAAAGTATATCATATTAAAGTTTATAAGCAATAATGAAACAGTACAAATTAGTGGACAACATCTTCGGTTGGGTAGCATTTATCATCGCTGCCTTCACCTACTGCTCCACAATTGAGCCGACAGCCAGTTTCTGGGACTGTCCTGAGTTTATTACGACCGCTTACAAGCAAGAGATCGGTCACCCACCTGGGGCACCATTCTTCATGCTTTTGGGCAATTTCTTCACCCATTTCGCTAGCGACGCCACACAGGTGGCTAAGATGGTGAACACGATGAGCGCACTACTCAGTGCCGTCTGCATCATGTTCCTCTTCTGGACCATCACTCATTTGGCTCGCAAGCTCATCATCAGCGACTGGAAAGAGATGACCACCGCCAAGATGATAGCCATCGAGGCATCTGGTATGGTGGGCGCACTCATCTACACATGGAGCGATACCTTCTGGTTCTCTGCCGTGGAGGGTGAGGTATATGCCTTCTCGTCTGCCTTCACAGCAGTCGTTTTCTGGCTGATACTGAAGTGGGAAGACCACGCCGACGAACCTCATAGCGACCGATGGCTCGTGCTCATCGCATATATGACTGGTTTGAGTATTGGTGTCCACTTGCTCAACTTGCTTTGCATCCCTGCCATCGTATTGGTATATTACTATAAGAAGGTGCCAGAGGCCAACCTCAAGGGTTCCTTGATTGCACTCATCGTGTCCTTCCTCGTAGTCTTTGCCGTATTGTATGGTGTCGTACCAGGCATCATCACCGTGGGCGGATGGTTTGAGTTGTTCTTCGTCAACGTGCTCGGCTGTCCTTTCAACACAGGTGAGATTGTCTATATCATCTGCCTTGTGGCAAGTGTCATCTGGGGTATCTACGAGACCTTCAATGCCTGCGACAAGAACGTGAAGCGACAGAACATCGCCTTCATCCTTGGCTTCGGTATGCTCGGCATCCCATTCTATGGATATGGTTGGAGCGCCGTCATCTGTGGCATCATCGTGATGGCTATCCTCTGGTTTGTGCTCAACTACAAGCGCAAGCAGGAAGTGGTGACTGGCACCGACGAGACCACCGGCATCGTCAAGAAGAAGACACTGCTCTTGCCTCTCATCTCAGCACGTATCAAGAACACAGCGTTGCTCTGCATGTTGATGTTGATGATCGGTTACTCCAGCTACGCCCTCATCGTTATCCGCTCTTCTGCCAACCCTCCGATGGACCAGAACTCTCCTGAGGACATCTTCACCCTTGGCAGTTACTTGAGCCGTGACCAGTATGGCGACCGTCCTCTCGCCTACGGACAGGCATACACCTCACAGGTTGCCCTCGAAGTAGATGGCAACATGTGCAAGCCAGTGATGGAGGAAGGCGCTCCTGTATATCAGCGCAAGGAGAAGGCTTCGAAGGACGAGAAGGACTCTTACTTCGTAGTGAGCCACAAGAATAAGTACAAGTACGCACAGAATATGTTGTTCCCTCGTATGTATAGCTCTGCTCACGCACAGGCTTACGAGGACTGGATGGGCGGCGTGGATGGTACCGAGGTACCTTACGACCGTTGCGGTGAGAACATCATGGTGAAGGTTCCTTCACAGATCGACAACCTCCGCTTCTTCCTCTCCTATCAGTGTAACTTCATGTACTGGCGTTACTTCATGTGGAACTTTGCCGGTCGCCAGAACGACATCCAGGGCAATGGCGAGCCAGAGCATGGTAACTGGATCACTGGTTTCTCATTCATCGATGATGCGATGTATGGCGACCAGAGCAAGTTGCCTGACGACTTGAAGGAGAACAAGGGACACAACGTGTTCTACTGCATGCCTTTGATTCTCGGCCTCATCGGTCTCTTCTGGCAGGCTTGGTACACTCGCAAGCGCAAGGTAGTCAAGAATGGCAAGGAGGAAGAGGTCATCTTCCCTATCGGCATCCAGCAGTTCTGGGTAGTGTTCTTCCTGTTCTTCATGACTGGTCTTGCCATCGTCATCTACTTGAACCAGACTCCAATGCAGCCACGTGAGCGTGACTATGCTTACGCCGGTTCATTCTACGCATACGCTATCTGGTGCGGTCTCGGCGTTCTCGCCATCCTCGACCTCTTGAAGAAGAAGTTGAAGGTAAGCGGTACAGCCGTAGCAGCCATCGTGGCTGTTCTCGCCCTCTTGGTTCCTATCCAGATGGTATCTCAGACATGGGACGACCACGATCGCTCAGACCGTTACACTTGCCGTGACTTCGGTCAGAACTATCTGATGTCACTCCAGGAGAAGGGCAATCCTATCATCTTCACCAATGGTGATAACGATACCTTCCCACTCTGGTACAACCAGGAGGTGGAAGGCGTAGGAACCAACGACCGTGTCTGCAACTTGAGCTACCTCCAGACCGACTGGTACATCGACCAGATGAAGCGTCCTGCTTACGACTCTCCATCTGTGCCAATCTCTTGGCCACGTCTCGACTTCTGCTCAGGTACCAATGAGTACGTATCCGTGGAGCCTGAGGCCAAGCAGCAGATTCTCGACTTCTACAAGGAGAGCCCAGAAACTGCCAAGAAGCAGTTTGGCGATGAGCCATTCGAGTTGAAGAACGTCTTGAAGTACTGGGTACGCAGCAAGAACCCTGATATGCACGTCATCCCTACCGACACCCTCTACCTCACCATCGACAAGGAGGCTGTGAAGAAGAGCGGCATGATGATGGCTTCTGATACCATCCCAGACAAGATGGTCATCTCACTGAAAGGCAAGAGTGCGCTCTACAAGGGCGACTTGATGATGCTGGAGATGTTGGCACAGTGCAACTGGACTCGCCCTCTCTATGTAGCCTTGACCGTAGGTGAAGACAACTACATGAACTTGGGTGACAACTTCGTACAGGAAGGTCTTGCCAACCGTATCACTCCATTCACCACCAACAAACCTGGTGCCAAGAACTTCGATACGGAGAAGGCATATCATAACATCATGACACGATTCAAGTTTGGTAACTTGAAGCAGAGGGGACTCTACATCGACGAGACCACCATGCGCATGTGCTATACCCACCGCCGCTTGTTGGCTCAGACAGCCCTCCAGTTGATTGCCGAGAACAAGAAGAAGAAGGCTCTCAACATCTTGAACAAGGCTTACGTGGAGATTCCAGCATACAATGTCACCGTCAACTATATGAGTGGCGGTCTCGACATGGCTCGTGGCTATGCGATGGCAGGCAATATGGCAAAGGCTAAGGAGTATGTGAGTGCAACCTGGAAGAATGCCAGCCAGTATCTCTCTTACTACTTGTCGCTCGATGCCAACCGCTTCTCTCAAGCACAAAGCGACTGCATCCGTCAGATTATGATCATGCAGAGCATCTGCGAGGTAGCAAGCATGGTAGATTTGAAGACTGCCAAGAAGTACGAAGAGCAGCTCAACCACCTCTACACCTTGTATCGTGGACGTGGCGGTCAGATGCCTAGCGGCGCAGGCGAATAAAGTAAGTTTGGCATTCAAGCATCTAGATTGAAAACAATAAGAATATGTAGATTATAGGGCAGCCCAACACTGCCCTATAATTTTATGATAACCGATAATATCAACCCGAAATGTTTATAGAGCAACCAGCCAAATGGCTCAGATGGCTTTATCCGAAGGCCATCTGGCGAATGAATCCGAAGGAGCATTCCGTCTATCTCACCTTTGATGATGGTCCTATCCCAGAATCGACTCCATTCATCCTGGAGACACTGAGGAAGTACAACATCAAGGCGACATTCTTCATGGTGGGCGAGAACGTATTGCGCAACCATGACCTCTATAATCAAATCGTTGCCGAAGGGCACCAGGTGGGCAACCATACCTTCAACCACATCGGAGCCCTCAAGCACCGTGTCATCTCTTACGTCTTGAACACCAACAAGGCGAACGAGTTGATCCACGCCCATCTCTTCCGTCCGCCTCATGGATGGATGCGCCCTAGCGAGTACTGGTGGTTGCACCGCACCTACAAGGTCATCATGTGGGACTTGGTGACACGTGACTACTCCAAATGGCTCACTGCCGAGGATGTGGTGAACAATGTGAAGAGATATGTCCGAAATGGCAGCATCATCACCTTCCACGACTCACTGAAGAGCATCGAGAAGTTGAAGACTGCCCTCCCACAAGCCATCGAATGGCTCATGGAGCAAGGGTATGAGTTTAAGACATTTGAGTGATACTCCTCCCTTTACCATAAAGGATGAAGGAAATACATAAATAGACAGAATTATGAGCAAAAGAATCAATAGTTACAGGGCAGTGGCAGCCTTTGTGCGTGGCTTCTTCGAGGCTTACGCCCGTGGCATCATCGACGCTACGATAGAGGGCAACGACTTCCAGATGAAGAACGACCCGAAGCAAGTGAAGCAGATGATGCTGGAACATTATGGCGAGGTAAACCAATACTACTTCGACATCATGTTCTCCACCCTTGTGCGCCTCAATTACCTTACTGCCGAGGAAGCCAACGAGCGCATGCAGAAGAACTTCGCTGCCTTGAAGGAGGCAGACAAGAACTTTGAGCCTACCATGCTCGACTACTTGCGCATCGCCTGCAAGTCGCCTCAGCTCTACAAGGCGATGGAGGCTGAGTACAAGCGCAACTTCACTTGGCTCTTGCGAGGCAAGTTTACGACCATCGAGGAACATGTGCGTGACTACACCCACGGCGTTCTCATCAGTCTTGCCGATGAGCCGATGGCGATTCACCTCCTCGTCCGCATCATCGTGAAGGCATACGCTGCCGGCATGAAATGCGCCAGTCAGGAAGGCAAGCAGCCATCCCTCCACATGCCTACCCTACACGGCATGTTGCTCAACAATGTGAACATCCTCCTCAACGAGGCACCTTTGAAGAGCGACACCGAAGACCCTGTCGCCCTATTCAAGGAAGCCTGCAAGAACCAGGAAGAAAACATCAACGTCCTCTTCAACACCTTGAATGATGCCATGAAGGAGCTGGCAGAGGAATAGAAACAAACTTATCTCATAGCAGCTGTTGTACGAATGCACATCAGCTGAAAGCCAAACGGCTTGCACTCCTATCAGAAAGGGAATGCAAGCCGTCTTTATGGGATGAATATTGATGGTTACGTACCTATCTAAGTGATAGTACGCTTCAGTTATTGCATATCATATACCACCTGCATGAGCTTCTTGCCGAGCGCATCAGCCTCCTCCATGGTGGAAGCCTCGCTATATACACGGATGATAGGCTCAGTGTTACTCTTGCGGAGATGTACCCACTTGTCAGGGAAGTCAAGCTTCACGCCATCGATATCCGTTACCTGTACATCCTTCTCCTGACCATACATTTCCTTCACCTTCACCAAGATGGCATCCACATCGGTAGAAGGTGTCAAGTCGATACGATTCTTGGCAATGAAGTAGTTAGGGAAGGATGCACGAAGCTCGCTCACCTTGCAACCCTTGTGTGCCAAACTGCTCAGGAACAAGGCGATACCTACCAAGGCATCACGACCATAGTGGCTCTCTGGATGGATGACTCCACCATTGCCCTCGCCACCGATGACAGCATGAACATCCTTCATCTTGGTGGTCACGTTGACCTCACCTACCGCAGCAGCAGTATAGACACCTCCATGCTTCTCGGTCACGTCACGTAGCGCACGGGTAGAAGACAAGTTGCTTACGGTGTTGCCAGGAGTCTTGCTGAGCACATAGTCGGCAACGCTTACCAAGGTATATTCCTCGCCAAACATCTTGCCGTCCTCGCAGATGAACGCCAAGCGATCGACATCAGGATCGACTACGATACCCATGTCATAACCACCCTTCTTCAACTCATCCATGATACCACCCAAGTTCTTCTCCAGTGGCTCTGGGTTGTGAGCGAAGTCACCATTCGCCTCACCATTGAGGAACTTGTACTCTACGCCGAGCGCATCGAGCAACTCAGGAAGGATGATACCACCCACAGAGTTGATAGAATCCACGCACACCTTGAAGTGAGCATTCTTGATAGCCTCCACATCCACTAGTTTTAATGACAAGACAGCATCGATATGGCGCTTGTTGAATGTATCGTCCTCTGTATATTTTCCGAGATTGTCAACCTCCGCATACTCGAAATCTTCCTTCTCTGCGATAGCCAACACCTCGTTACCATTGTCCTTGGTCAAGAACTCGCCTTTCTCATTCAGCAACTTCAAGGCGTTCCACTGGCGTGGATTGTGAGAAGCTGTGATGATGATACCGCCAGCCGCACCACTCATGGTAACAGCCAACTCAGTGGTAGGAGTTGTGGCAAGACCGATGTTGAGCACGTCATAGCCCATGCCCATCAAGGTACCACAAACCACGTTCTTCACCATCTCGCCAGAGATACGTGCATCACGACCCACCACGATGGTGTTGCTCTGGGATGCACCGTTGCGACGAATGAAAGTAGCGTATGCAGAAGTAAACTTCACGATGTCGAGCGGATTGAGAGTATCGCCCGCTGGTCCGCCGATAGTACCACGGATACCAGAAATTGACTTAATCAGTGTCATAAATATCTTACGATTTAAATGAAATGTCTATAACTTATCAATAAGGGATGTCTATAAACGAGAAAGCAGAAAAGTCTTAACGACCCTTCTGCAATGTCATGTCATACAAACAGGAGTACACACTTCCCGAAGCCGAGGTAGAGCCGTATGTATGAGGGACCAACAAGCGCACGTGGGCTAGTTTCTCGCCCTCGGCATTGCCACGACCTATCTTTACCCAAGAGAATGGGGTCAACCATCCAGATGGTATCGTACCGCTCACACCAGAGGAGGTATAGCCGCTCTGATTGTAAGTGAGTGCGAAGACACTCTTGGTAGGTTCTACGAAGAGACCGGTGAATGTTCCAGAGGTATTGGTAACCCTCAACTTATCCACATTAAAAGAAGCACCTACATGATTGTTGCTGCAAGTAAGGGCTGCATCGCAAATCTTGGCACGCTGATTGAGTGAATACTCATCGAAGCGAACGAGCACTTCCTCAGAATGGTCCTTCTTGATATAATCACCACAACCAGGTTCCAACACCTGCATATAGATGCCATTGCTCTCGAAGAGCACATACTCGTTCTTTCCTCCCCTGGAAACTGGGACGGTATCAGTAAGTGGAGTCACGCCATTGTCAAAGCGCTCCTTGAACTCCTTCTCTGAAATCACTGTGATCTGCTCATTGCGCAAGAAGGCACTGATGGAATCACGCTCAGTCTTCACGAGGTCTGCGTATGTCTCTGTATCATCGCAGGCTACCATTGAAAACATGGCGGCGACTGCCATTACTATCAATAAAATCTTCTTCATTATGATATTTTATTCCTTTTTTAGTGGCAAAGGTACAAAAAAGATAACAGACTAACGAGAGATAATAGGCGATTTTATTATAATTTATCACTTATTATCATCCAACGCTAGTCTTTATCCAATACTTTACAAAATTTCGAGCCGCCTATCGCAACAAATGGGCATACGCCTCTATCGCCTGACAAGCAATGCGCTCTGCCTCCTCCATCGTCGCATTCAGTCTGCCACCCGAAGCATTGAGGTGTCCGCCACCATTGAAAAACTCGGATGCTACCTTGTTGCATGGGAAGTCATCCACAGAACGGAGACTCACCAAGATGCGTCCATCCACCTCGGTATCCTCACGAAGGGAGATGGTGAACTTCATACCACGGATGCGCAATGGCTCGTTGACCAATCCTTCCAAATCGCCCTTGATAAAGCCATATCGCTTCATCTCCTGACGAGTGACCGTATAAAAGGCGGCATGCAAATTCTCGAAGACATGCAACTTTCTGTCCATCAAGTGTCCACGGAACCGGATGGCATTGGAAGAGAAATTATTGAACACCTTGCGATAAATCTTGTCCTTGTCGATTTCCTTAGTCAGCAGTTCACTGATAATCAAGAAGATCGCAGGGTCGTTGGAGTTGTAAGTGAAACCACCGGTATCAGTCATCATACCGCAGTAGATGCAAGTGGCGAAATACTTGCCTAGCTTCCCGAAGCCACCCAACTGCCATACGATGCGGAATATCAACTCGCTCGTACTGCTCATGTGGGGATGAGACACCAGCAAATCGACGGGTAACTCAGGGGTGAGATGATGGTCGATCATCACCTTCTTAGCCTTGCAAGAGGTGAGCACATGCTGCATGTCGTCCAGGCGCCCTGCCCCATTGAAGTCGAGACAGAACACAAGGTCGGCTTCCTCGAAAATCTGAGCCACCTCCTCAGGATGCTTGTCGTAACGCACCACCTCACCACATGCCCTAGGCAGCCAACTGATGGAGTCGGGAATGAAGTCGGGCACGCAAACCTTGGATTCCTTGCCCAAAGAGCGCAGATAATGCGCCCAACCAAAGGAGGAACCTATAGCATCACCATCAGGCGACTTGTGGCAGCAGATGACAATATGCTGAGAAGCCGCTATCATCTCTTGGAGGGTAGCGGCTTCTTGTTCTGATAAAATATTAATCTCCATTAAAAGAGCTTGTTAGGATAAACACCCTCATCGATCAAACTCTGGATCTTATCTACTACGCTCTGACGGTCGGCAGCGTATGTTACGCCAAACCACTTGCTGGTAGTATCCAAGACCTTCACAGTAGCTGTGCCCTCGTTGATGAGCTTGTTGACCATCAATGGGATAAAGAACTCAGCCTTCTTGTTCTCCATGTTCTTAGGGTCGCTCAAGAACTCCTTGAAGTACTCCTCGCTATGCTCGAAGTAGTCAGGTGTAAAGCCCCAAACATTCATAGAAACAGGAGTGTTGTCCTCTACAGCAACCCACTTGCCTTCCTCGTCCTTGTAAGATACCTTACCGTCGATACGCATGATTTCAGTGCGCTCTACACAAGTAGTCAAGTTCTCGTCTGCATCCTTAGAGCAGATACCACGTGCTACGGTACCATTGTCGCTCAAGGTATTGCCTACACGGAAACCTACCATTGCATAACGGTTCTTGCTACCCTCAGGAAGCTCAGAGAGGAACTTACCGATGACCATGAAGCAGTCACGGTTGTAGAAGTCATCACAGTTGATGACGCAGAAAGGCTCCTTGATGATGTCCTTAGCCATCAATACAGCATGGTTGGTACCCCATGGCTTCTCACGACCTTCTGGTACAGAGAATCCCTCTGGGAGATCGTCCAATGCCTGGAAGCAAAGTTCTGCTGGGATATGCCCCTCATATTTAGAAAGGATTTTCTCGCGGAACTGATCCTCAAAGTCCTTGCGGATCACGAAAACTATCTTGCCGAAACCAGCCTGGATAGCGTCATAGATACTGTAGTCCATGATGGTCTCACCGTTAGGACCTAAACCATCGAGCTGTTTCAAACCTCCGTAGCGGCTTCCCATGCCAGCCGCCAAAAGCAATAGTGTTGGTTTCATATTCTTATTTATTTAATAGTTGATAGTTGAATACTTCTATTGATTGTCTATTCTATCTGGATGCAAAAGTAATAAAAAAATAGCGAGCAGCGGAATATTTCCTCGTCTTTTTTTGATTTATGTCAAATAAGACCAAATATTGTCCATTTTATTCTCCTATTCCTAGCGATTTCTTCCGATATAACTCGATTGGCTCATGCGATTAGGAGTGCAAGCCGATGCGATTAGGAGTGCAAGCCGATGCGATTAGGAGTGCAAGCCGATGCGACTAGGAGTGCAAGCTGATGCGACTAGGAGTGCAAGCTGATGCGACTAGGAGTGCAAGCCGATGCTCCTTAGAATGGATAGCCGACAGCCAAATGCAAACTATGCGAGTCCTTGAATCGCTCGATATTATAGAAGCCCTTCTTGCTGGTGTCGTATGGCAGATGAAGTCCTACGCCCCAATCCAGACGAATCACAAACATGCCCATGTCATATCTCACGCCGACTCCCGCACCTACTGCCATCTGCTTGAAGAAGTTCTTCGCCTCAAACTTGCCATTCGGACTGTATTCTTGCTCGTGCATATTCCAGACGTTACCCATGTCGAGGAAGACGGCACCATATAGATCACCCCAAAGTTTCGGACGATACTCCACATTGGCCACAAACTTGATGTCGCCCGTCTGGTCGATATACGAATAGCGGCTATTGGCTGGCTGATACTTACCCGGTCCGATGCTTCTTACATTGAAGGCACGGATGCTATTGGCACCGCCTACATAGAACTGCTCGTAATAAGGTGCCTTCTCCGTATTGCCGTAACTCCAAATCACACCTGCATTGACATGTCCCACCAAAGAGGAGGTCTCGGTGAGTCGCCAAGTCTTCACGAAGTCGGTCTCCAACTTCAAGAACTGGGCGAATGGGTTGCGGAACATCTGCTTGTCCTTCTCGTTCCACTTTCTGCCGCCTATCATATAACCCGTTGCCAAGATATTGCCTGCCTCGCTCACCGTGGTGGACCAAGTGATGGGACTACGATAGTCGAGCGGACTATTATAAGTATAGGTATATGACATCTTCGGCACAAACTGGTCGCGCATCGAAATCTGAAGATAAGGATGCTGCGAGATGATACTATCGAAGGCTGCCGAGCGAGAGTTCATGTACTCATAAGACAGCACCAACGGACTGAACGAGTGATGGTGCTGAGCCGAGGTCGCCCAATCGTAGGTCAACTCTCCCGACACCACATGGCGGCGGAAGTAAGAAGCACGGTTGAGCACATTCATGGATGCTTTCACCGTGGTGGTTGGCGTACCATAATATCGGCGTGGATATTTTCCCTGACGGAAACGGCGCTCATTCTGCGACATCGTACGGAAGAGATTCCAAGGGGTGATGAGGCGTGGGAAAACCAGGGCGACATCCGAACCATACTCGTAGCTATTGATATGGGTAGCCTTGGCGCCCGTCTTGTTGATGGTCTGCCACTCATAAGAGCCATGCAGGTTGATGTCGAGTTTCTCGCCACCTCTAAAAGCATTGCGCTTGGTGAGACCGACCACCAACTCCGGACCGACTCGTCCGGTAGTCTTGCCCTTGCCATTCGCCTCCACATAGAAGTCGTATGGCTTGTCGAACACCAAGTCGATTTGTGCATCCAAGGTATCGCTATACACCGCACAGCCATCAGCGAGATGCTGCTCCAATGCAAGCTCGTTGCGAGGCGTAAACTGGATGCTGCTATAACTGAACAAGCCCATCGACTGGAGATGACGCTTCGCCGCCTCCTCGTTCTCTACCTTGTAAAGGCGGCGTGGGAAGAGTTTCAAGTCTTTCAATACGATACCTGGTCGAATCGGAATCTTGCGACCATTGTAGAAGAAGCCCAACTTGCCACGAACAAAGGAGTCTTTCAATTCCTCATTGAACTGCTTACGGAAGTTGAACTTCACGTTGCCAATATAATAGCGATTGTTCACCATGGTGTCGATGCTATCCGCCATCACCAAGCGCACTTGCGCCTTGCCTGGCGCGCTCAAGGTGTCTGCCAGATAAGAGGCATAGCCATTCTTGTAATAATAATATCCATTGTTGCGGAAAAGTCGGGTGATGCGCTGGCGCTCCTGCTCCAACTTGGACACATTGAAAGGATCGCCCTTCTTGATAACCGCCTGTGACAAGGTGGAATCGAGAAGACGCTTGCCTGCCTCAGGGAAACCGAGATACTGGATGCTATCCAATGTCCAAAGATGACCGAAATCCACTTGATATGCCACCTTTGCCGTCTTCGGATTCTTGCCCGTGATGACGTCATAGGAGACCTTACTGTTGAAATAGCCAAACTTGGCGAGCTGGTTCTGAGCCACCTGCGCACGGAGCTGCGGATTGACATTGTTCATCAACTTTGGCTTTGATCCAAAAGCCTTGGTAATCCACTTGGCGATAGCACCATCCGACTGCGAGAAAGCATTCCATACCCACAGACGCACAGGGAAAGGCATACGATAATAGCTGCTTCCGAAGAGTGCACCATTCGGAGCCGACGCCAGCACGTTTTCCATTTCCAAGATGGTGGTGTCGGCATAAGACGACTTCTCGTAGTTGACATATTCGATAGGCTTCAATCCCGTAAAGAGCTGTTCGCCTTCCTTCAATGCACTGGTGGAAGAGCACGACCAAAGCATGGGCATCGCCAAGAGCAGTGCCCATATATATATAATAAGGTATAGTCTATTTTTTTTCATCATTTCTTGTAATCTAGCGAAAGCTTCACTTCTTCTCATTCAATGGGTCGAAGAATCTCGGCTTGGTTTGCACACTATCCGTCGTCTTCTTCTGCACGGCAGTATCCGGTTTCATCACTGGCAAAGCCTGCTTGTCGCTCTTAAAGCGGAAGATGTCGGAGAAGCGAGACAACTTCCTGCGCCACATGAAACCGACACCATACTCACCTATCAGTCCCTCCAACCAGTCGTAGGTATTGTTGTTGTAGAAAGCACGGATGTATTGCGACGCACCTTCATTGAGACGATACTGCAATTCGACATTATTGAAGAAAGCGTCATTGTTGCTGGCGTTCTCCAGTTCCGCACCCGTAGAAACCTGTCCACCGATGCTGAAACTCAATCGGTTGTTGAAGAATCGCTTGGCAAACTTGAAGTTGTAGTCGGTATGCAAGCCGCCTGCCGCATTCATCGAGTTATCCACCGTCATGCCCACATCGAGTCCCAATGAGCGCATGGCAGAACCGGCAATATTGTTGATTTCGGAATTGAGGAAGCTGCTCAATGCGTTGTTCATGGAGAACGCACTGGTATTGCCACCTGCCAAATACATACCCGATGCCAACATGGTGACGGCTATCTTGCCTCGCTCCTCGATGCTCATGGTGTTCAACTCATCCTGCATCGTCATGTCGTTTGGAGCGGAGATGATAAACTGGATACCCGGCTTGCTCAAGGTCTGCGTGAGTTGCACACCGCACACGAAATCCACTGAGCGACCGGTTCCCTCACCCTCATTCACCGTTGACTTCATGTTTTCTGTCGCCGTGATATTCAGTGTTGGGTTGAATGGATCGCCCGTAAACTCGATGTAACTTCCGTCCTGGATGGTAAAGGTCTTGAGCGGAATCACTGGGAGCGAATACTTCATCTCACCATTGCTGAGGGTATATTTACCGGTCAGTTGGATGCTCTCCGTCGGATTGTATGTCATCTGGAGGTCACCACCGCCCATGAGGTCAATGTAGTTGGTCTGGTCGGCATTCAAGGCACAGAGGATGTGAGCCGACTCGTCTATCGACATGCTGAGCAACATATCGAAACCTTTGATGGCAGGGCGTACCACTGGTTCCTCCTTGCCATTCTTGAAATCAGTGAACTTCACGAGCTCATCCAACTGGTTGTCGGTAGAAAGTTCCGACTCTCGCAAGATATAGGTCATATCGGTGTTGCCCAATACATCCAACTTTCCTCGCATGCGAAGACTCGAAAGCGGTCCCTTCATCATACCGAAGAAGTTGACATAAGCCTTGCCGAATGCTTCCGAGCGCAAATTCTCCTTGGCATCAATGAGCAGGAAGTTTTGCGCACGCATCTTCACGTCGAGCATCATGCGGTCGAGGTTGGAGAAGTCGAGACTTCCCTGCACAGTGAGTGGACTCTCATTATTGGCATACATCATGAAGTTCTCGAAGAGCAACTTGCTGTCGCTGATTCTCACAGGGTCATCGTCGAATCGCATCGAGACACCATACGGCTCGCTCACGAGATAAGCGGAGTCGAGATATACTTCACCTTCCACATGAGGCTTGTCCAAAGAACCTTTCACGGTCAGGTCGCCCTCGCCATATCCCTTCAGACCGATGATTTGGTCGGGCACAAAACCATTTACAAAGTGGAGCGGCAGTTTCGCCAAGCCCACCTTGGCATCCAGATAGCCTGCCCCCTCGGAGCGATAGGTACCCTTCACGGTGGCTACATCCTCGCCCTCATAGTTGAGAATGCCATCCACATAGTGAGAGCCATCGCTCTTAGGCATATAGACGAACTCGGAGCCGACATTGCCCATCGGACACTTCTCATACACCAAGTTGGCGATGCTGAGATTGGAAGACACGGAGAGTTCCTCTTTGGTTTGGATGACGTGGAAGTCACCGTCCATGATGCCTTCAATGTCTGGCATGTAAGGGATGACGCTCAACACCTTGTCGAGGTTGAAGTTGCTCAAGCTGACGGTGATGTCTTGCAAGGCATCCTCATTGTCATCATCCGAATAGATGCGAAGTCCCATATCGCCCGCCGCCTTCAATATCAAGTTGGCAGACACACGCTGGTCATCTCGCAGCATCAAGTAGTTGTCGTCATTGGCAGTGAACTTCTTATAGCCCAAGATAGGATGCGTATCTATCAGCGACACCTTGATGCCATTGTCTTGCATCATGGCTGCCAAACCGACATCCACGCCCAACTTGTTGTTGGCATCATATATCTTGGCGGCGATATTGGAGCCACGCTCCTGCAACTCGCCATCCACCAAGGCACGGAAGGTGTATTGCGGATTTTGCTTGTTGTTCTGCACCCGTGCAGAATACTTGATGGTATCCCCCTGGGTATGGATGAGCGCACGGATGGTATCGAGTTGGATGCCCTGAGCTACCAGGGAATCGATGTTGAGATAACCATTCAAGCCAGCTATCGGCGAGGCATTCAAGTCCATCTCCACCGACTTAAACTGATAACCGCAGTATTCGATGAAGCGAGAAATGAAGTTACTATTGCCAGTGGAGAGATAGATATGTCCCAATGGGAACTGGCGACGGATACGCACTTGGTCGATGCGGCGTTCCTTCATCTGGGTTGCCAGTTCGGTAGTCAAGCCATCCACCGTCTTCAGCAGCGACTTGTAGCCACCATGCACATCCATGTTGAGATGAAAGTCGCCACAGTCAGCTATCGCATGGGTCGTATCACGGCGGGTATAGAGATCCACCAGCACATCCACTGGTCGATTGGTCTTCTCTTTCGTGCGCAAGGTGATGTCACCGATGGAAGCCTGCACATTATAGTTTTCGCCCAAGTCGGTATTCACATCTACATGGCCACAGAGGGCAGCCATCATCGGCACTTGTGTGATTTGGAAACGATAGAGATCGGCATGGCGCACATCTGCTGTCACCGTGGCTTGGATATTTTTGCTATTGGTCAATGCATCCAGGCTCACCAATCCCTTGAGATAGTCATTCTTGCTATCCACGTCAGCGTGGATTTTGCCATTGGCGATATTGGCTACCGCCAACAAGTTGCCTATCTTGTACTTGCCATAATGTACAGAGGCGACCCTTGCCTTCGCCTTCATTCGGGTACGAGGAGACAAGAAATCGGTGCCGACGCCAGAGGCTTCGACATCACCGGTAAAGGAATAAAGATCTTGCTTGGGCAAGAAATGCTTGGCTTGGATATTGCGTGCCTGTATCTTGGCTTGATAAGCGAGTCGATTCATGTCGAAGTCGCCATTCGCCTTCTTCTTCAAGTCGGCAGATGCCTGGAGATTCAAGCGTCCCTTGCCTTCGGTGACAGCCAACTTGGTGGCATATTTATTGCCATCAGCCTTCACGTTGCCACGGATGCCGATGCCACTAGGCACACGAATCTCACGCATCAACGATGGGTCGAGCATACAAGTAACGAAGCACAAGTTATAGGTCTTCGCATCCAAGTTGACATCCGCCTTCAATCGGTCCATGTCCAAGAGGTTCGCCAATTTTCCATCCGCCTTCACAGAGAATGCCGTCGGCAAAACTGCCTGCACACCAGAGAAGGAAAGCGACTGCAAGTTGCCCTTCACCGAACCTTTCAAGCTCAGCGGATAATAAGGCCAACGGCTAGCCATCTTCTTAGACAAGGCATCGCCCACGAACAACATCAAGTCTGATTTCCCGAAGCTACCATCCAACAAGGCTGTCAACTTGCCAGGCTCCTTGTCGGCAAAGGCGTCCAGGTCCATATCCACCGTTGCCTTCAACTGAGACACTGGAGTACGGAGGAAGAGGTCGGGCAAACTCAACTTGGTGGAATCCATCACGAATCGTCCGTTCATCTGGTCGATTCTCAGTCCACTCTTCTCCTTGAGTTTCGCCTCTCGTATCTTGACATCTATCTTGGAATCGCAGAAATAGAAGGAGTCTGCCTTCATCGTCATATCCGACAAGGCAAGGTGATTGAAATCCATGCCCGACAAGACAGGACGCTCGAAATTGTTGTCGTAGCAGACACGTCCCTTCTGCCAGTCCAACTTCCCGATGGTATATAATCCCTTATAGAGGTCGAGATAAGTATTGGAGGCCAAGGCATCTCCTAAATAAGCATTCACCTGAAGGGTATCTCCAGGCATGTGTAGGGTAAAGTCTGTGTTCTTTAGTTTCAGTTTCTGTATGTTCACCTTCCAGAAGTTCTGGCTAGGAGTGGTGTCGGGCGGAACGGTATCGCTCAGTTCCACCGACAAGCGAGCATCAGCGAGAAAGGCATCATTCACATTGACGTGCTCCTTTCCCAAGTCAATGCCATGCGCCTTGAGGCTCATCTTGCCCACATTTCCTTTAATGCGTGCCTCGTGGATGAAATTCGTCGTGTTCACCTTCAACTGAGTGAATTTCATCTCATCCACCATCACTTGGTTGCTGAACAAAGGCATCAACTGCACATCCACCACCATCTGCTGGATGTCAGCGACCGTATCTTTCTTGGCACGCAAAGCCAAGTTGGGACTATTTTTGAGAGAATCGATAGGTTGCAACACCTTCACTCCTTCCACTCCCAATTTGAGTGGAAAAACGAGTTTGACATGTTGCACCGATATATCCATACCTGTAGATTCAGAAGCGTACGCAGCTACCTGCTTTACCGCCCAATTCTGAACAGGAGGCAAATAAAGCATCACTGTGAGCAAGAGGATGAGGAGTATCGGAGTCAACAAGATGATACCACCCCATTTCATCAACTTCTTCATAGGCATGAGAGAAAGAGGGTTAAAGGTTAGTTCTAATTCGCTCATCTCCAAGAATCACTTCAAGGAGAAAAATCATTATTCAGGCGAAATCGCCTTCCAAAGATTGTCGTCCGGCAGCGGAGCATCAACCGAAATAGTATCTTTCGACACCGGATGTACAAACTCTACATGGCGTGAAAGCAAGCAGATACTGCCATCTGCATTGCTGCGAGCCGAGCCATACTTCAAGTCACCCTTGATAGGACAACCGATCTTCGACAACTGGCATCTTATCTGGTGATGGCGTCCCGTCATCAAGTTCACCTCCAAAAGAGAGTAATGGTCAGTATGACCTATCACCTTATACTTCAAGACAGCTTTCTTTGAGTTCTTCACCTCATGGTCGTAAGCATAGCTCTTGTTTTGCTTTTCATTTCTCACAATCCAGTGAGTGAGCGTTGTCTCCGTCTCCTTCGGTGTGTTCTTGGTAATCGCCCAATAGGTCTTGTGTACCTCGCCATCACGAAACATATTGTTCAAGCGGCTCAAAGCCTTCGAAGTCTTGGCAAAAACGACAAGTCCGGAAACAGGACGATCAAGGCGATGCACCACGCCGAGGAAAACATTTCCTGGCTTATGGTACTTCTCCTTGATATACTGTTTCACGGTTTCCGAGAGAGGTTCGTCGCCAGTCTTATCGCCCTGGACGATTTCACCACTTCTCTTGGAAACTATGATAATATGGTTGTCTTCGTAAACTACCTGCATGGTTTGTCTTTAGATCAACACTTGCATGTGAGATTACATATTCATACCACCATCGATCTGAATCACCTGACCACTTACGTAGCTAGACATATCAGAAGCGAGGAAGAGACATACGTTGGCGATGTCCTCTGTCTGACCACCACGACGCAAAGGAATCTTCTTCATCCAGTCCTTGCGAATCTCCTCTGGCAACTGTGCTGTCATAGCTGTCTCGATGAAACCAGGAGCTACAGCGTTGGCACGTACACCCTTAGGACCCAACTCCTGAGCGATAGACTTAGCGAGAGCAATCATACCAGCCTTAGAAGCTGCATAGTTGCACTGACCAGCGTTACCATGAACACCTACTACAGAAGCCATGTTGATGATAGAACCGCTGCGCTGACGGAGCATGATAGGAGAACAAGCGTGGATGAAGTTGAAAGCAGACTTCAAGTTAACATTCAAAACAGCATCCCACTGAGCCTCGCTCATACGGAGCATCAAGCCATCCTTTGTGATACCAGCGTTGTTGACCAAAATATCGATAGAACCGAAGTCAGCATGAATCTGCTTAACAGTCTTGTCTGTCTCCTCGAAATCAGCAGCGTTACCAGCATAAGCACGGCATGTTACGCCAAGAGCCTCGATTTCCTTGCGAGTAGCTTCCAAACCAGCAGCCATGTCGTCATTGAGTACGAGGTCTGTGAATGCGATGTTAGCACCTTCTGATGCGAATTTCATTGCGACAGCTTTACCGATGCCGCGTGCAGCACCTGTAATAAGGGCTGTCTTACCTGTTAATAATCCCATTTTCTTTTTATTTATTTGATATTTAACACTTTAAATTATTCAATATTTGATTTGCCGAGAATTTGCAAGAAAGTCTAGTTCATCATTCAATATACTTTGAATAACCGAAAAGAGCATTTCGCTATTTTGGCATAAAAGCAATCTCTTACAACTTCATTCCCGACTTCCCTAAAGCACCATAGACAACCTTGGCAACGAGTGGTTTGCTCGACTCAACATTCAAGCCATGTCCCAATCGACCATATATAAACGGAACTTCGAGACCTTTGATGCAATAGTGCGTGATGTCAGCCACCAAATCCACATTGTCTATGTCAAACTCGCCGTCTGCCTTTCCCTCGGAATATACTTTCCTGAGAAGTTCAATCTCGTCTTCATCGAAATTCTTGCGAGCCTTTTCCACCATCCAAATATTGCGGAAGAACTCAGCTCTCAGATTTCCATTTCTGACAACGGTCTCTTTGATCATGCTCAAGTGGGTATAAATCAATTCGATGATTTTGTCTTGAGGTCGAATCTTACTGGCAGCCACTTCGTCAAGCTTGTCAGAAAGACGCTCCAATTCCGACTCTATCACTGCGTAATAGACATCCTCCTTACGACTAAAATAGGTATAAAGCGTACGACGCCCCTTACCAGAAGCCACAGCGATGTCATTCATCGTTGTATTGGCGATTCCGTTCTTAGCAAAGAGTTGTCGAGCGACATCCACTAATTTCTGTCTAGTTTTTGATATTGACATAACGAAGTACCTCCATCGAGATTTGGTTGCACAATAAATTATCAATGTGCAAAAGTAGCACTTTTATTCAATATACGCAAATAATAAGTGTTAAATATTGAATATCAAAGAAATGTGAAATGAAAAGTATTTCGTTCGATTTCGTCCCTAAAGGAAAACAAAAATCGGATAAGATGTTGTTTACCAACCTCTTACCCGACATTAGTTGCGGCGGCAGGACTAACCTTCCAACCGCCAAAACTACTAAGATAAGTTGTTAATATCAAGACCAAATTAATATTTATTGTACCTGTTCCTTATTTAATTAAGAACTATTTTACTAACTATCGTTCGTATTTAGTCTCTATTTTCCTTACTTTCTAACAATTTTATATAATTTTCTAACGTACTGATGCGCTTATCCTTCTCCAAGATTAACTCTTTAAGATACTGGGATTCAAGCGAAGCATTACCAATAGCGACCGTGGACATTACATTATTAGAGCCCACAACAGTCCCCGTCCCACTTGCAGCCCAAGATGGTGCGGTAAAGAGATCATCCATAGAGCACTTCAAAACATCACGCAGACGCTCAAGAGTATCACTACGGAGATTCTTTGCTTTCTCCAAATGGTAGAGGTCGGTAGATTTACTGCCGAACATTTGCTTTTCAAACTCTTTTTTAGTTAATCCAGCATCCGCTATTAACTGTCTGAGTATCTGACCATTAAACATAATTATGCCATTTGATTAATAATATTTAACTTACTATCATAAGTAATTTTACTTATTATCGTTAGTATTTTCCGATTTTTATTCGTAACTTTGCAACAAAGTTAATAATAATATTTCAATTATGGAAGAAAAAAAGCAAAAAAATGATGAGAAAAATTCATTGCTGGCTTGGTACAATGAAATTCCTCGAAAAAAGAGAAGCAAGTTTATACTTGCGCTCCAACTGAAGTTTGGTATGTCTGCATCTGGCATCTATGACAAAATTAAAAAAGACAATTGGTTGCCATATCAGAAAGATATTGTCGATGAAATTATCAACGAAGGGTCATGGGAAAAATTGTAATAAGATGCAATCATAAGCAACTTGAAGCCATCAATAAAGACTTTGAAGATGCGAATGTCAATGCGGAGGTTTGCTATGGAATTTTCCACAAAGGCACGACCAATGTCGAAATTATATATGATGATGCAGAGGACGGCATCGTCGAGGGTGTTATCAAGTATAGAATGAAGAACAATGAAAAAGAAGATTAAAATGAAATCTATCGAGGAAGCTATCACAGAAAAGTTTCCCGATGTTATCATACATGAAGTTAGAAAAAACGCCAAGTTTGGTATTCGCATACTTGGTACCATTCCCGCACAAAACGAATACGACAAAGATCATATCGTTGAATGGACCGGGGATGGAATAGCCTCAGAGTGCTACATCGATAGCAGAGACTACAGAGAAATTGGTTGGAACGAAGAGGAGCAAAGACCGGAATACATCAAGGCCAAGCTTCTCCTCCACAACGATAGATTTAATGTACCGGTAGATGCCTCCAAGTAAATGTCTAAGTTGCCCAATAGGGGTGAACTGTATCAACGGAAGATACTGCCCCCTATTTCGTAAATATATAGAGCACAGATCAGAATCACTTGGATGTACCCCAAAAAGAATTAGCGATTATGAAAGCAATAATAACGTTAGAAACAGGCTATAAGGTTATCTGTGATATCCTTACCCCCCCACACCGTAAAGAGCGTGAGACGCAGGCTGAGTACGAAAGACGTTTTGTTTCGGAACTCAACCTGTCCCAACCAAATGCTGTCAACAAAGTCATAAAATGCCATATTCTAAGGCATTAAGGCTATCGACATTAAGTATTTTGTTTTGAGCTTGCTTTGCAATAACTTTACAAGCGAATTTTAATAAGGGAAAAGAAATATGATCAAAGCAGAACAAATTTATCAAGCGACAAATGACGGCCTGGACATCATCTTCGCACTGTATCCAGATGCTAAAAATTGCTTCGCTAAATACTGTACCGATGGCAATGTCAAAAAACACTTTGCTATAAGAAACGAAAAGACCCCTTCCTGCAGCATCAAAAAATACGATGCCTGCTGGAAGGTGACGGACTTTGGAGGCGAAGGTGTAGCAGAATCACCTATCGACCTCTATATGAAAGAGAAAAACATCAGTCGCTTTCCTGACGCTATCCTACGATTGGCTGCAGAGTTCAACGTCAGCGACGAGTTGAAGAAGGATGTCAACAAGCCAACTTTCGCTGAGCGAGATGCCACCATAGACGAGAAAGATGGCACTCGCATATTTGAGCTCAATGAGAAGTTCACTCCAACAGAGCTGAGTGTGCTTGGGCCAAACGTCAAACAAGAGCACGTAGATGCACTCAATTGGCACTCTGCTAAATGGATTGGCTACGTAAAAGACCGCAAGGTTAAAATCAAGTACAGCAATGAGCACTATCCGATATTCATGCGTGAGTGCCTTGTGTCTCCGGCTTCAGGTGATAAGCCGGAAGTCAAGTTCTTCAAGATATACGAGCCTCTTAATTATCAAAAGCAATGGCGATTCTCTTATACGCCTGAAGGCATAAAACCAAAATCATACATCAATGGGCTTGCCGAGCTGAAAGCAGCTTACCACGAATTTAACAGACGTGAGGAGGCAGAATACAACAAGACCAACACCGATGAGTCCAAACCTTACAAGGAAAAGAAGTTACCTGAAGCTTTCGTCTGCAGTGGAGAGCGTGACAGTCTTTGTTGCCGTTCCTTAGGCTACCACCCTCTATGGTTCAACTCCGAGACTTACAAGCTGAGTGAAGAAGAATACAAAGAGATTATGAAATATGTCGAGGTGCTCTACAATATACCCGACATTGACGAGACGGGTATTGCCAAGGGCACAGAGTTAGCTCTGCGCTTCATTGATATCCATACAATATGGCTACCTTCATGGCTTCGTACTTACCATGACAACCGTGGCAAGGGGCGCAAAGACTTACGAGACTGGATGGAGCTGCGCAATACGCGCAAAGACTTCCGCAACCTTATGACACTGGCCATGCCAGCTCGCTTCTGGGTGAGCAAGCTCAATAAAAAGGCCAACACCTGGGATCATTACATCGACACGGCGTGTCTCTATAATTTTCTTCGCCTCAATGGTTTTTACACCTTACATGACGACAACTCCACAATTACTAAGTATGTTCGCATCACAGGCAACATCGTCAAGCTCATAACAACAAGAGACATCCGAGAGTTCTGCCGCCAATGGGTCATCGATAGAGCAGAAAAGCGAGATATCCTCAACCTGGTTCTGAATACCCCGAAGCTCTCCAGCGCTGCGCTCGACTCACTGCAAGAGATTACGTTAGACTTTACCAGCTACACAAACCACTCACAACTATTCTTCTTTCCTCGAGTCAGCGTAGAGGTCAGCAAGGATGGCTTGACTGAGTATCAGCGTGAAGGCAGTTCGTTGAAAAACTATGTATGGCAAGAGAATGTCATCAATCACAACTTCAAAAAGTTAGACGACATGTTCACCATCTCTCGCACCATAGATGAGGATGGCAGACCGAAGTTTGACATCGAGATCAAAAGCGTGAAATCCCATTTCTTCGGATACCTCATCAACGCCTCTCGCACCTATTGGCGCAAGGAGCTGGAGTATGCTTTCGAGGACAAAAGCATTGATGAGAAAGAGGCTTACCATAAGGCTCACCTCTTCGACATAGCAGGTGTTAGTCTTGCCGACACTGAGATCCAGGAGCAAAAACAGAATCTGATAAACAAGATTTTCACATTCGGCTATATGCTACATCACTACAAGGCACCATCGCGAGCATGGGCGCCAATGGCCATGGATAATAAAATCGGCGAGAATAATGAGTGCAACGGTCGTTCCGGCAAGAGTTTCTTCTTCAAGACCCTCTCTTTGCTGATGAAGACCGTTAAACTCTCCGGGCGCAACCCGAAGCTAATGGATAACCCTCACGTCTTTGATCAGGTTACCCAGCACACTCAAATGCTGTTGCTCGACGACTGCGACCGCTATCTCAACACAGGACTCTTTTACGACAACATTACTTCAGATATGACAGTAAACCCAAAAAATAACCAAAGCTTCACGATTCCTTTTGAGGATAGTCCGAAGATTGCATTTACCACTAATTATGTGCCTGCAGACTTCGACCCATCTTCAGAAGCGAGACTGCTCTATATGGTGTTCTCTGACTATTACCACCAGCGGACAGAAGAAAATGACTACCAGGAGACACGAAGCATCCGTGACGACTTCGATGAGGATCTGTTCTCTAAGACATACACCGAGGATGAATGGAATGCGGATATCAATTTTTTCCTGCAGTGCTGCCGTTTCTATCTCTCCTTGGCCAATGAACCCATCAAGATCATGCCACCGATGGAAAATATCATCAAGCGCAAGTTCAAGGCCGACATGGGTGTTAACTTCGAGGATTGGGCTGCTACTTACTTCTCAGAGGAGAGCGAGCGACTCGACAAATTCATCGTGAGAGAGCGTGCCTTCAACGACTTCAAGCAGTTCTCTGGCATCAATAAGGCGACAACTCAGAGCTTCACTAAGAAGCTGAAGGCGTTCGTTGAGTTATGTCCTTACATCAAAGAGTTGAACCCAGAGGACCTCTGCAACAGCCAGCATCGCATTATCAGACGCGATCCTGCCAACCCAGATGGCAGCCCTGTTGAAATGATCTATCTCAGAAGCAAGAAGAGTGATGTTAAAAAAGAGGAGACTCAAGCAAGCCAAGGTGATATACAACCCACCATTCCATTCAACATGACAGACGCTGGTGGATGTACTGACCCTTTCTGACCATCTATAAATAAAAGAATAGATAGCCCCAAGTTATAGTGCAAAGGTACAAAAAATATCTGAATTATGCAAATATTTTGAGCTAAATTTTCAAGCAATTTTTGCTGATTTCTATAATTTTTTTCCCATGTTACGAGGGAGCGGTGAGCATTGGCCCATCGCTCCCTTTTTCCTTGATTAAGACACCCCTCCAGCCGTCCTGACCGTATCTCCTACGCTCTTTTCACGCCCATGCCGCCGTTTTCCACACACCCCTTTCTTTTATTTTATACAAATCCTTTGTAACTCTGTAACAGAATGTTGACAAAAGAGATAAGCAACTGATAAATAGGGAGTTAAGCCGCATTTTCAGCGTTTACAAAGTTGCGTTACAACTACTTTACAAAAATTTTTAAGTTTGTAACAAGCCCATTCTAATACTGGTCATTAACTCCAAGATTTGTCTATGTAACAAAATCGAAAGTGTTACATTTTCTGTATCACAAAATTGTATCATACAAAACACACTGATTATCAGTGACTTACAAAGTCAAGTTTGCATGATACAAAAATACAAACTTTTCGGACGAAATTATATCACATCAACTTTACTGATAAAAGTTAGTTTTTACTGATTATCTTTAGTATTCTCAAAAATTCTTTGTATCTTTGCCGCAAAAACCGCATATATATGAATCCAGTCGTTTATATCAAGATTCCCACACACATCAGGCAATGGGCATATCATGCCTATGGTAACCCTGTTGTTTTTCCTGCCGGTGGCAATGAAGTGGCGGTGATCCGCAAGTTCACCACTAAACCTCCATCGGCAAAACTCTCACTTGTTGAACTGGAGAGTCAAACCGAGCAGGAGGATGCAGACTCCGCAAAGCTTCATCAGAGTGTATCTCATATATTTAAGGATAAGGAGTTCGAGGAGAACCGTTGGCTCACTCATCCCGATGAATATCTCGCCATCATGCTCCCTGACTCCAAGGCAAAACCTGTGCGAGAGTACTGTTATCTCGGCCCTCGAGCAAGACGTGCCATCAAGGAGGTCATCATCGACCTCTTTAAGATGGATCTCTGGGCTTCGCTCAAGGATATCGCTGACCGATCATGTCGCCTATCTTCCATCATTTCTGCATGGTGCGAGCAGCATGGTATTGGCATCGATTATGAGGATACTGTGCGTCAATGCTTCTACAGAATGCGTGATCAGCACGCAAAAAAAGGCATTATTTTAAATTCTACAACAAGATTTAGTAAATGTTAGCACAAAATTTTCCGTCGTTGCGAACAAGTCCGAACAAAACCGAAAAGTCCAAACAAACCCGAACAGATCCAAACAACTTAGAAATATTTCAAAGCTCATGTCATACATTAAAAACATCATCAAAATAGAGGTGACCGAGGCTGAAAACCTCAAGAGCGTGATCTTTCCTGCTCGTCATCTTTGCATTCTACCACAAAATGTCGATTTTAGGCAGATACAAGTTAAAAATCCGTCAAGTTGTGAAATCTCCGACAAAATAGAGTCCAAGGTTCGCATTTTTACGTCGAAACTTACCTTCAAGTCGTGCGAGCAAATTGATTCTGACGGCATACCACTCGCCTACAGGATAACAACCGCCGATGGGTGCCGCTACCTCATCGGGCGTGATCATCGCCCGTTTTCTGTACTTACTCGCTCTGAGCTCATGCCAAGTTCTCACACCGACAGTTCACTCATCACCTATACCGTGACATGGTCTGATGTGATAAAACCGCTCCAAATCATCGAATAAAAGTTTTTTTATTCTTCCCTCCTATTATATAACTTTGCAGTGTTCTTATTCGCAAAGCTATATGAAATATCAAATATCAATCATTGGCTACATTGGGTCGTGGACTAAGAGAATGGTCCACGACATCCTCAATGAAAACAAGGGCAAACACGTGGATGTCTCCATCGACTCGCTCGGTGGAGAGGTCTCCGCTGGCCTCGCCATCTGTCAGATGTTCAAGTCACATGGTGACGTGACCGTTGACTTCCAAGCTGGCTTCTCCGCCTCCGCTGCTACCATCTGTGCGATGGGTGCCAGCAAGATTCGCATGAGCAAATACAGTTTGCTCCTCGTCCACAAGTGTTCCACCGAACAATTTGTGTGGTCTGCGCTCAACGAGGAAGAGATTGGCTCGCTCATCGAGCAGCTTCAGAAGCAGCAGGCGAACCAGCAGAAGATAGACAACATCATCGTCAACGTTTACTGCGACCGCTCGGGCAAGAGGCATGAGGACATCGTCAAGGTGATGTCCGAGGCTCTCTGGCATACCGTCGATGAGTGCATCGAGCTTGGCTTCGTTGACGAGGCGATGGACGGCAAGCCTGCCGAGATTACCGAGCAGACACAAGACTTCATCAAATACAACAACCTCCCTGTATTGCCCGAGGTCGTCAATTCCTGGTACGAGAAGAAAACTGGCTTCTTAGACCGCTTGTTTGGCAAAGACAAACCACATAATAATATTATAGACATGATCAAGAAATGGACTCACATTAACAATGTTCTCAACATCGAGGGCATTGAGGCAGAGGATTCCGCAAACGACTGCACCATCTCCAAGGAGCAGATGCAGAAGATTGAGGATAAGATGGCTGCCGATGCCGACTCCATCCATGACAAGGACGAGGCACTCGCCAAGGCCAAGGATGAGAAGAAGGCTTTGGAAGATAAGGTCAAGGACCTCGAAAAGGAGAGAGACGACCTGAAGGATAAAGTGAAGGATCTGGAGGAAGAGCCAGGTGGTAGCACCTCTACAGCTGTGGAGGATACCAAGGCTACCGATTATGATCCTATCGCAGTTGCTAACGCTTTAAAACAGTTTGTTTAATATGGGTAAGATTACAGAAGAAAACAAGTTTGCAGTGCCTGCCGATGTCGATGTTGTACTGCAGAAGACTGCTCAAACCTATCGCAAAGACTTGATTAAGATGCCAACGCATGGTATGGCAAAGTCTTTGAAGTACATGACACTCCGACCAGGCATCAGAGCATCCGAGACTGTTGGTGAGCTCATCGCAGATGCTCAGTTCGGTCCATACAACGAGACACGCAAGACGGATGCAGGTGTAAAAATTGTACCACGTACCCTCGAAGTCTTCTTGGGTAATGTCACAGTTCCATTCTCACCAAACTCAGTCTATTCTACAGTTTGGGGTGCCAACACCTTGAATGGCGAGGCTCTCAAGAATGTGCCAATCGCCCTCCAAGTTCTCCAGCTCATTGCCTTGAGACTTGGAAAGCATCTCGACCAGGCTCTCTTCAAAGCAGTTCGCAATGCAAGTGGCGACAAGTCCGTTGACCTCTTCAATGGTTTCGACACCATCGCCAAAGCAGAGCTGACCAACAACAAGCTCTCGGCTGACCTCGGCAACCTCGTCAAGGTTTCTGACATCCTTGGCGATAATCAGACTATCAACTCAGATAATGCCGTCGATTTTGCCCAAGGCATCTGCGAGGCTGCAGACGATGAGCTGATGAACGAGGAGAAACTCTACCTCTATGTCCCTCAGACATTCGTCAATCTCTACAACAAGGCTTTCGAGAAGCGATTCGGTTCCATTCCATACAACACCAAGTACGACCATAACAACGTAATCGGTTTTGAGAATGTGGAGTTTGCTGTTCTCGGCAACAAGAAGGATGCTCCTTTCTTCCAGTTGACCACAAAGAGCAATATGCTTGTGGGTGTCAACGAGGCTATCAACAGCGACGCAGAAAAAGTGGAGGTTGGCAAGTATGACTCTTGGCAACTCACTTATGCTGCCGCCAAAATTCTTGGTGTTCAGTATGAGAGCATCAACAAGGAGCGCGCCCTGTTCGTCACTGACGATGGCAGCAAGCCTCTTATCCAAAAGTCTGCCACCGCAAAAGGGAGCAATACTGTGAGTGGTAGCAGCGACCCTGTTGATGATGGCGAGGGCAAAGAATAAACTTTCACCTTATTATATATAGGAGACTAAATTATGGTTTGCACAACAAAAGATTTATATAAATCAGTCAAGAAATGTCCAGGAGTACGCATTACTCCTGGCATTCGCCCTAAGTTCTTAGCCATTCTGGCATCCCAGATTCTCAAATGGCCTAAGTTACCAACTACCCTGGAGGAGAAAGCAACCGACATGACTGCCCTCGTAACATACAAGGGCAGCTTCACGCTCGCAGCAGATGCCAAGTGGCATGTGGTTGACCTCGTGGCTCTCAAGTCAAACATCAGCTCCGAGACACAGGGCGAGGCTCCATCTGCTACCTTCCTCAACAAGGCAGAGTACATCATCGGTGGCATGGATGCAGACATCACAGGCTTCGGCGGCATGGCGGTTAACGATGAGTTGATTTACGCCCAGCAGATGCCTAACGGTCGTTTCCGCATCCTCGGTTGCGAGATGTTCCCAACCAAGTCAACATTCGCACAGAGCAGTGGTGCTGGTGCTACCGACGCCGTGACCTCTACCCTCAGCGTGGAGGCGACCGACGTGGTACCTGCTCCGTTCTATGTGGGCAAGTTGGAGACTGACGAGGGCGACATCAGCGGTCTCGATGGCTCCGAGTGGGTTGACCCTGTGGAGGGCGGTGGTGGCAGCTAATGCCTCCGTCAAAGTGTTTCATAGTCATTAGTTACTTTTAGATGCTTAGGTGGCTCTCGCTTCGTGCCTGAGCCACCTTTTATTATTTTCGCATATATATATGGATCATCAATTCACCAAACAAATACAGGCATGGCTCAACGCCAAGCATGAGAGCGATGCCGACATCAAGCGTGGCGCAGACATTCTCTTCCGTCTCAACCGAGACCGCTTCTACCATGCCCGTGCCACTCGCCAGCCACAGGCATACCGCTCCAACATCGAGTATGAGCTGGGCAAGTTCCTGAAGATACGACTCGCTGGCATGACCATCGAGGAAGTCAAGCAGATGAATGCTACCGTGATACCAGAGGCGCAAGCCATCATCAGCGAGGGCGCACCAGTCGCTACGACCGAAGAAACGACCGAGACGACCGATTCCATCGAGGAAGAAACCAACAATGACGATGCTGGGCTTCCATCCTCCGAGAGCGATGGTGTCGCAGTCATCCGCAAGGGCAAGCGCAAAGACCATGACTTCCTGCCCGAAGAGGTGGCTGCTCTCTGGGATATCAACGCCAAGCGATACAAGGAGATAAAATCAACCTTCGAGACGCTCAAGTCGATGGAAGACAAAGAGCCGTGCGACCGATACGAGTATCTCAAGATACTCTCCGACCTTGACAAGAAGTATCGTGCCGACATGCTCACCTACGACTCATACGTGGTCACACGTGCCGACCGTGACCGTGTCGCTAAAGCCCGTCTCGTCGAGAATGGCAACCAAGGTTAAGGTAGCAGACCTGCTGAAACCCATCGGCGATGTTCAGACACAAGCCTATTTCGGGCGACACATCCACACCCTCGGTCTCATCAAGTGGATTCTCTCACAGACAGGCTCTGCAGAAGTGTGGGTGTCATCCTATTCTACCTCCGAGGAGTTCCTCCGTGGATTCCGCCTGATGCGGCGGTCTGATAGCATCCGTTCGGCAAAGATGCTGCTCGATGTCAAGGCGAGCAAGAAGACCGTGCAGCTTTGGCGCATGATGCAGGCTTGCTTCGACGAGGTATATCTGGGCGAAAATCACTCCAAGGTGATCCTCTTCAGAGCCGCCGATTGCGTGGTGTCGGTCGTCATCTCACAAAATCAGACCTATGGCAGTCGTGATGAATCGACCATCGTCACTACAGAGCCACAAGTCTTCTACGATCTGCTCCATGGTTACCTGGAGCACTGTACTAACAAAAGTTTGAAAATCAATGGAAATTACACAGGAATTGATGAAAAACGTGCAAGACTTGGCAGAGACTTTGACTCCGATATCGGAGATGTCCGTCCTTTTGGATATTAACGAGGATGAACTGCGTGAGGAGATCCTGAAGCCATCGTCTAAGCTTCACCGTGCCTACTACCTGGGCATGGCGACTGTGAAGCAGCAGCTTCGCAAGAATGAACTTGACCTCGCTGCTGCTGGCTCGCCACAAGCCGTGCAGCGCACACATGAATACCTGAACCAAATGTTAGAGGAGATTAGAGTATGAGAGAACCAGCCAACATCGATGCCATCATCGACCTCATGGATCGCACACCCGAAGAGATGGATGCGCAAAATGTGCCAGCCCCTGTGCGTGACCGCATTTTGCGCATCCGTGCCCTCTATGCCTGGTGGCTCGTCAATCCTCGCAAGACAGATCAAGAATTGGTCTTCAAGGATATGCAAGACTATCGTGTGCAGCGCATGATGGCATACAACGATCTGCACCTCATCAAGCTCATACTGGGCAACCTTCAGCGTGTGTCCAAGGATTTTGCCCGCTTCCGTTTTGACCAGATGATACAGCGCACCTACGATAAGGCTGAGTCAATAGGTGATGCCCGTGCCATGGCTGCTGCAGCTGCTGCCTACGGTAAATATCATCTCCTGGATAAGGAAGATCCTGTGGATAATGGCTACGACCAGATTCAGCCTCAGGTGTTCATTCCTACTACAGATCCTCGTCACTTGGGTCTCAAGCGCATTCCTAACGTGATGACCACCATCAAGAAGCTCATCAAGAAATACACCGACAACTCCATGGATCTTGTCAAGATCGAAGCTGAAGACTATGATGAGCAGCTCTTGGAATATACACCAACAGAAGAAATCAAGGAGGATGCTCAATGATTGATCAATATCTAAATCCAGCACAGATGGAGGTTAACTTCATCAACGCTCGAGACAACGTGGTTGTGGGCGGTCGAGGCATAGGCAAGAGCGTACTCCACTCTATGTTCAACCTGCGCAACATGCAGCGCATGCCTGGCAGCAATGGTGGCTTTGTCTCTGCCAACGCCAAGCGATGTCTCACCAATACCATACCGTCCATGCTTCAGCACTGGGAGCGATGGGGCTTCCATCGGGGCAAGCATTATCTCATCGGGGTCAAGCCACCTAAGAAATTGGGATGGCCTGACCCGGTCATTCCTCCTTCCAACTGGGAGAACACCATCTCGTTTTATAATGGAAGTATAGGCACCATTATCTCACAAGACCGCAAGGGCACGTCTAACTCCCTCTCGCTTGACTACCTCGACATCGACGAGGCGAAGTTCATCGACTTCGAGCAGCTGAAGGATGAGACCTTCCCTGCCAACCGTGGCAATGTCAACCTCTTTGGTCAGCATTACTACCACCATGGCATGCTTGTCACCTCCGATATGCCGGTCACTAAGAAAGGTTCCTGGTTCCTCAACTACAAGAAGGATTGTGATCCTCACCTCGTGGAAGCCATCTCCTCGCTCGTGGTCGAAGAGTTTGACATCCGCAACCGCATCAAGACATCGGGGCACGTCAGTCTATATGCCAAGCGTCGCCTGAAGGAGATAGGCTTGCTACTGGCACAGTTGCGTTCCAAGACTCTCTTCTACAAGGAGTATTCCTCTGTCTATAACGTAGAGGTGCTCGGCATGGAGTTCATCAAGCAGATGAAGCGAGACTTGCCTGCACTCACCTTCCAGACTTCCATCATGTGCAAGCGGCCATCCATCTCGCTCGATGGCTTCTACTCAAACCTGCGTGATGTCAACTTATACACGGCTCCCAACCTCGACTTCCTCGATGGCCTGGAGTATGACATCGATAAGCTACAGCATGTGGATGCACGCATGGATGCAGACGTTGATCCTGACCGTCCGCTGTGCATTGCGTTCGATGCCAATGCGCTCATCAACTGGATGTGCGTGGGACAAGACAACCTGCGTGGCGAGGCTCGTTGTCTGAAGAGTTTCTTCGTGAAGTATGAGAATAAGCTGCCTGCCCTGCTCGATAAGTTCATGGAGTATTACCAGTACCAACGATGCAAGGAGGTTAACTTCTACTACGACTCTACCTTCGTGGGCAACAACTACGCCCTGATGAATGATGACTTCCATACCTTCATCGCCAACTATCTCACAGACCATGGCTGGTATGTCAACGAGGTCTATCTGGGCAACCCGATGGGACACCTGGAGAAGATGCTGCTCATCAACCGTATGTTCGTGGGCAAGGCTGAGCACCGTGCCGTGATCAACAGCGAAAACAATGAAGATCTGCTCATATCCATCCGCCTTGCTGGTGTGTATAATGGCAAGAAGGATAAGCGAGGAGAGAAACTGGCAGAGACCGAGGAGGACAAGTTGGAGGCTCGCACCGATGGCTCCGATGCCTTCGACACACTCATGATTGGCATAGAGAAATTCCCGCAGTCCGATGGCTATATCTCCACTGGCTCCATGCTCTGATATTATTTTTTTTTCATACGACTATAGATAGGTGGTTAGCATTCTCGCTTGACCGCCGTTTGGGGGAGTTCGCAGCGATGCGGACTCCCCTTTTTATGTTTAGCACTCTTACAAACTTCTTAATACTTGTTTACATATTCCGTCTTTTCCAAGGGTCGGGAGGCGGGCTCGGGCGCAGGGCAGTGGGAGGGTCGTTTCGGCGACAAAGGGGAATTATTTTCCCTTTGAATCCCTAAAACCCCGATAAAATCGAGGTTTTCCAACATTTAGGTGTGGAAAACCTGTCGTAAAACGACACATTCGGCATCTTCAACATCGAGGTCGAAGCCTGCCAAATGTTGCGATTTCATCGGTCTAAGGTCTGTTTTTCATGCAGAATGCCTGAAAAACACGGTTTTCTTGATACGCAAATTTTCTTTTTACCCATTTCTATACAGATGTTAAAATTTGCGCTGTTCAAACGTCACAGAGGCTTAACACCGAGGTAAGGCAAAGCCTTTTCTTTGTCCGCTTTATCCGCTCCAAGAGCAGCCCTTTATAGGTAGCCCATCAGACTTTATCCCTTTTTCCTCAGCAAATTTACGGCGGACGGTACCTACCAAGTACTGGTTCCCGATTTCTGCGAAAACTTCCTGGCAGCCTTCCACAATCACAGATTGGGTATTCCTGTAACTTTTAGCCGAAATTCCTTGGTCTTCATACCTCTTCTCCGCTCGTCTCATTGCACCGTAAAAAGTGACAAAAAAGCCTGACGGGCAGAATAAAAAAAACTCTCAGACGGGCAGACAAAGACGAGTTCAAGTAAAAAGCTCCTTTAGCCCTCTGGGTAGAATAAAAATTTTAAAGCGTATGAAGACTTTCAACTATTACGAGTACAACTCCAAGCGTTTCGACCGCTCAGCCAAGGCAGAGCAAGTAAGAAACTTCATCTTTGCCTTCAAGGATGGCAAGAAGTGGGCGACAGACTATGCAGCCGACATGGTGGCAAAGTCATTCTCTCAGACCTATGGCGACAAAGCCGGCAACTTCGTGCTTGTTTGTGCTCCAGCCGCCAACTCAAAGAAATACACCAAGCGTTTCTCTCATTTCGCCTCCAAGGTGAGCCAAGAGGCTAAGGTACAGAACGGCAACGACCATCTATTCATCTATGGCGAGCGCACAGCCAAGCACAACAGCGCAAACCATGTTTCTGAAAGCTTCGGCTACAGGGTGGCACTCGATAGAGAGTATTTCAAGGGCAAGAAGGTCATCATCTTCGATGATGTGATAACAAGCGGAGCGACCGCCCAAGAGTTTGCAAGCCAACTCGCTGAATGTGGCGCCGAGGTCATGGGTGCCATGTTCCTCGCAAGAACCAAAAGAATGTATAACTAATAAAAAATATAATGATGATACGACAAAATTATAACGACCTTTGCATGGAGGAAAGACCTCAATACAGAGCCTACAACTACGGCATGGACACCCTCAGCAACGTGGAACTTCTCTCGCTTGTAATGAACAGAGGGGCAGGAACAAAAGAGAGCCTACAGCAGGCACGACAGATTTATAATATCATGGGCGAGAGCCTACGTAATATCAAGCGTGCGAGAATTGAGGAACTCGAAGTGGTGCAGGGTGTAGGCGACTGCAAGGCGATAGCCATACAAGCCGCCATCGAACTCGGAAGACGCTACCAAATGGAAAAGGTGGCTCGGCAGACTGACCTCGGCAGTAGCTTGGCACTCTATAACTTTCTTCTCCCTCAGATGGAGGACAACGAGAAAGAACGTTTCTTCGTGGTGCTGATGAATCAGAACTTCAGGCTGATAAAGTGCATCAAACTCAGCGAGGGAGGACTGACGGAAACAGCGGTCGATGTACGATTGATAATGAAAGAAGCGGTGCTCAACAATGCCACCATCTTAGCCGTGGCGCATAACCACCCGTCCAACAATGCCACGCCAAGCAAGGCTGATGAAGAAGTAACTTTGAAGATACACAAGGCATGCCAAATCATGCGCCTTTTCTTCATGGACCATATCATCATCGCAGAGGATAGTTTCTACAGCTTCCACGACAAAGGCAAGCTATAATATATAATAAGGTATAGGGAAGGCTTTTTCTGTCTTCCCTATTTTCAAAATTTTTCGCCTAACGGCGAAAGCTATCTGGCAAGAGCCTAAAAGCGGTCGAACATTACCTATTTTAAATTTTAAAACTAATTTTATTATTAATTTTATAGTTAAATTTGAAATAAAGTTTGCAAGTATCAAGAAAAAAACGTAATTTTGCAGCGGTAGAAAAGAAATAACAACAACAAAACAACGCAAGTTATGAGAACGCTTAAAATCAGAAGGCGTAGAGTTTCAAACTCTATGACAGTTGCTCGTCACCCTTTCATCGAAGGCTTGCGTAGCTTAGGTAGCCTTGGTGGCGACAATAGTCTCTTCAACGATTACTTGAGAGGAGACAACGCATCCGACTTGAGGAGAGACTGGGAAACAATCGGATCTGATATGAGGAAAGTTTTTAACAACAACAGAAAATCACTTTATGCAAGATAAGAAGAACGAACTTGAAGAAATTGAGAATGCCATGCCTGCCGATGTCAATGACATTCTCAAAGACTTGCCTGAGGAGAAACGCAATATCATTCTTTCCACAATGTTGGCGATAGAGGAAGAGCGCACTTTCAGCGGTCCACTTCCTCCCCCAGAATATTTTGAAGCTTACGGAAAGACATTGGAAGGTTCGCCCGACCGCATTCTTACGATGGCAGAGAAACAAGTTGACCATCGTATCGAGCTGGAAAATACCATTGTTAAGAAAAAATTCTCGCAAAGTACATTGGGACAAATCCTTGCTACCGTGCTTATCCTTGCTTTTGGTTACATTGCCTACGACCTCGCTATGCATGGTCACGACACCGCAGCCATTGCAATCGGTGTCACAACTGTTGTAGGTTTGGCGGTTGTCTTCGTCTTAAACAAGATTCCTCCTATCTTTCCAAAGGGCAATACCGAACAATAATATATAAGCCACCGTGTCTGACACTGGTTGTACTTCATATATTGAAAAGAACTCTTTGTCGCCCTCGGTGCTCCTGCATCGGGGGCTTTTTCATCACCATCACCACCATTTCAAACTTTTTCCACCAAAAACAAAACTTTTTCCCAAAAATATTTGGCAGTTCCAAATATTCTTCTTACCTTTGCCAACGCTAACAAAGATGATAGTAATCTATCCGGCAGGGCGACCGTTTCGCCTATGGCTTCTTGCCGCAGGCTTTTTTTATGCCCAAGAGTATCATTTTCCCGGCAACGGGAAAAAGGTGTACCTATATGGCGGCTGCATGAACCGTAAAGATTTGTTTTGTCCTCTCGGATAAGTCATCATCTTTGTTAGCAACGGGGAATGCAGCCGCCACCCTTTTATACAATCGGCTGTTTAATGCTAACAAAGATGATGCACTATGCAGAATTCTATTTTATTAAATGATGCGCAGGTGAGACCTGTAGGCATCAGCGTAGAGGAGGGCATCAAGGCCCTCAAGTGTGAAATCAAGAAGCTCGCCAAGGCCAAGAGCGAAACCTTCAGTTTCCTCTGTGACGAGACGGTCACTTATGGCGACGTCGCCAAGGTCATGTTGGGCATGGTGGCTCTGATGGCCATCGTGGCAGTCAGCGGTTTCTTTTTTGGAGGGGAGGTAGCGTGATGGTGAGCAGAATGACTACAGAGCTGTTTCATGCTCAGCTGGAGGAGAACATCGTGAGAGCTGCTGACGAGCGCAAGCGCCATCAGGCAGAGTTGCAAGTTATAAGCCGGAATTACGAGAGCTCGTTGGACAGTATTGAACGCATGGAGAATGAAGCAGGGGAAAGCTACCGCTGTGCCCGTAATGCTTTCGAGAAGGCCAAAAATGAATATCAGGAAGAACTCCGTAATTGTAGAAAGCTTCGCAATGAGGCAGGATTTCGCAGAGACAAGGCGAAGGTCGAGGAGACTAATCTTTGGACACTCAACAACAATACCATCCAGAGCGACCGCCACAAAATCTTTGAGAGATACCGAGAAGCGGGGGGGTACTTTCGGGAGCAGAAGAAGGACTCCTGCACCCAGGCTGGACCAAAGACAAGAAAGGAGGAGTGAGTGATGAAAAAGAATAGAAACAGCAGAAGACGCACAGCAAAGCTGACAGCCAAGGATATCATCAGGTGCAAGTTCTTCGTTATTGAAGGCAGGAAGATGAACGCCCATAAGGTGGAACTCAAATTTCAGAGAGACAACAACGTTGTCGCATCAGCTGCTTTCATCGATGATGCGCCACACAAGCAGACTATTATCCGATGGTATGATCATCGCTATTATGCTCTTCGGTATGGAGCTAAAGAGGCTAAGCCGTACAAGATGACTCTAGCCATGTGGAAAACCATAAACAACGATTAGACATGAATGAGAATAATGCTACCGATCTGCGCATGACAACGGAAGTATGGAATGCGCTCGTGGATATGATGAACGTTGACCAACTCAACAACTTCATCGAGAACCTCAACTACATACAGGACAAACTTGTATCAGACGAGGTAGTAACCAACAGCGTGGACGATTTCGGAGGTCCCGGCAAGGTGCTGCTCATGCTCAACGCTTTCAAGCGTATGAGCGACCTCTTTCAAACCATCAACGTAGCCCTGGAGGCCAAAGGAGGTAAGGTATGAAAAAACGACCGATAGGCTTTGCTGCCTACGATAATGAGCAAAAGCCACAGCCACTGGAGCGAGAGTCAAAGATTGACTATGTGACAATAGCCCTTGATGCCTACTTAGAAGGCAGTGGTCCATGTGATGATCAAAATGATCAGCACGTTGACTTCCTCTCTTCCAAGGATATACAGGATGCCATCAAAGAGATGGTCTTTGCCTCTATCTCTACCATCACAGAATACATGGTAGAGCATGGATATAAGATGATGCAGATTGAGGGTGGCAGGCTCGTCTGGATAATCAAGGATACCATGTCTGAATAACAAGAAATACAGTCATTTTTTCCATATTGACTACTTTTCTACCAGAAAGTAGATAACATACGAGGTCGTCGTGATGACGGTCTCGTATTTTTATTTTCTCCCCTACCTTATTATCTTTGCATTAAAAAAAAGACAAGACATGATAAAAGCCACCAAACCAACATCACCACTCTTCACCAGTGAGCTCGACACCTTCTCATTCTCGATAGGTGGCGACAGCGCAACCGTCACCATCACCTGTGCAGGAGAAGAACTGCTCAGCGAGACATACTATCCCGTCTCCGGCAACATCACCATCTACGATCTCGGCACGCTCATAGCCGATGCTGTGCGCCCGACTGTGATTGCCACATTCTCAATCTCCATCACCGAGCACACAGGTGAGACAGAAACTGCCTCATGGTCAAGCGGCAGCATCACCGCCTACTATGCCACCGTTGACATCGATATGTCGGCGGCAACATTCCTCGACCGATACTTCATGTCACTCCTGGATGGCGCTAAACTCACGCGCCTCGGCCATCGAGAATATCTCCATGCAGCTGGCTCAGACAGCACCAAGGCGACCGTCACGGCGCGATACATCAAGAATGCTAATACCGTCAACACCGCCACCTTCACAGCTGATGTCACACCGACACGCACAGTCAATGGCATCACCACATTCGACGTATCACCCGACAGATACCACAACGAGGTATATGGAGATCTCTTCGCTTATACCGTGACCGTGGGCAAGCGCACACAAGAGTTCCAGATAGATCATACCGGCAGCGTTGCAGACCCGGTGCTGCTCTTTACCAACAGCTTCGGATGCCAGGAGACTTTCTACTGTCTCGGCAAAAAAAAGATCTCACCAGAGTTCGAGCGCAAGAGCGCCGTGATCTCAGGCAAGAAAATCAACTATTCTATCAGGGAGACACGCAACTTCGAGGGCGACACCGGCATCCTGCCACCATCGATGACTCACTTCGCCGAAGACCTGCTGCGCTCCGACGAGATCTATCTTTTCAGGGATTACTCACAAGACAAGCAAGTCACCATCACTGAATCCAAGGCAGAGCGCACCAATGAGGCTGACGATATGCCAGAGTTCACCTTCACCTACCAATATGCACAGCGCATCCAAAACGTGATGTTCAAGAATATGGGCGAAGGTCGCATCTTCGATGATTCCTTCGACGACACGTTTAACTAAAGTTTCACCCTTAAAGTTTTCGCATATATGGCTGATACAAGCAAGGCAATACATATCAACGAGCTTCGCCGATCGCTCGATATCTCACGCATCGACCGCTCGCCTGTTGACATCGACTGCTGGAAGGCATCCGACGGATCCATCATCCACTACCGTGGCTGGCTCGTCACGTCCTCTAACTGGCGAGAGGGTACACACCGACTTCGCAACCCCGTCAACAACCAGGTGCGCAAGGTGCGCGACGTTTTCATCTTCAGATACAATAATCACCCAATATACTTATAGCAAATGGACGACAAAAACATAGACATTACCTTCGCCACCATGGGCGATGTGATGAGCTATCAGGCATACAACCCTACAGGCGGTTTCGTAGAGTCTTCTGGCATCTTCGACGATGACGGCATCACTGGCACAATGACCGTCAAGGCGAGTGATGGCAAAGACTACACCTATATCCCCTTCGGCGCTGACAACCTTCTGCCCTACCAGCTCATCAAAAGCATCGGAGAGAGCAGCGTGATGGCACAAAACAAACTTTTCAATGTGCTCACCTGCTACGGCATGGGATTCCAATACAACGACATCAAAACCAAACTGCCAAGCGACGACAAGGATGTCAACCTCTTCAAGATGCACAATTCTCTCAGCCGCTTCTTCCTGGAGCAAATCACCGACATGAAGTACTTTTTCTTCTGTGTCTCGGCTATCATCCTCAACAAGAAGGGCGACCGCATCGTGGCAGTCCGACACAAGGAGGCTTGCTACTGCAGATTCACGCAGAGCAAAAACGGCCGCTCCGAATACGTGCTTTACGCAAATTGGCGCAATGCGCTGGAGCCTGAGAACATAGAGGCTATCCCATTGCTCGACGAGCTCGACCCACTTGGCGACCTGCAGGAGCGCATGGGGCTGAAGGGGCAGAGCGGACAGGTGAAGTCACGGCAAGGCGGCAATGGTCCCCGCACCAAGGCGCGTGTGTTTGCCATCGTGACACGTTTCCCTACTGCCGGATGTCAATACTATCCGGTGCCCTACTACTCCGCCATCTTCAGGGATAAATGGTACGATATTTCCCGACTCATCGCCATCGGCAAGATGTCGAAGCTCAGAAATCATGCTACTATCCCCTACCTCGTGGAAATCCACAACGACTATTGGCGCGGCATCTTCAAGGAGGAGCACATCACCAATCAAGAAGATCAGAAAAAGCGTAAGCTCCAGGAAAAAGAAAAAATCAAGTCCTTCATCTCTGGCATAGAGAACAGCGGCAAACTGTGGGTGGCGGGATATTACACTACCCCAGACGGCAAGGAGGTTAACATGGTCAAGATCACTCGCATCGACACCTCTAAGGACGGAGGCGACTACAGCGACGACATCGCAGAGAGCAACAATATGCAATGTTATGCAGACAATATCCATCCTAACCTCGTGGGTGCTACTCCTGGCAAGAGTCAGACCAACAACTCAGGATCCGACAAGCGAGAGCTCTTCACGCTCAAGCAGTCGATAGAGAAAGCCTTCCATGATCTCATGGAGACTGTCCACTGGGTTATCATCTATTTCAACCACTGGGAGGATAAGGTCTATCCAGACGTGCCGCTCATCATGCTTACCACCCTTGACGAGAACAAGGATGCCAAGAAAGTTTCAAACAACCCAAAATCACAGACAGATGATTGATATTACCGTTGATAGATTTGAGGCGATCCTACCATTCGTAGGCACAGCCTCTGAGGATGTGTTCAACAAGATGCTGGAATCATTTGATGACACGTATCAAGACCTCGTGACAAATATCATAGGCCAGGATCATGAGAATGATGCAACCATGGTGGGATCACGCCTACTCTTGCAGGTCGAGAGATACGTCATGATAGCTACATTCCTTGATCGTCTGCACTCGCAAGACATCATCATGACCGACAATGGCTTCGGTGTGGTGAGCAACGACAACATCGCACCCGCCTCGCAATTCCGTGTCGATGCCCTGGAGCGTGAGTTGACCTACAGGCGCGACATGGCAAGACACAACATGATCAATGAGCTTCGCCGTGTCGATGGATGGGCAGAGACAGAGCAAGCACTTGACAATATACGGTCTTTCTTTTGGTCACCGGTCTTGCTGCGACAATATTATTACATCGACCACAAACCGACATTCGATGACCTCGCATCTTTCAGATCTAACATCGATACTGCAGAGAATTTTCTTCGCAAGCAGCTCTCCGATGACTTGATTGACCAGCTACTAAGCGAGGAGCGTAAGGCTACATTTGAGATTAATCATCGAGCAGCTAAGCTCAAAATGCTCGATTTCATCGCATTGTTTCTGCCCAAAAATGGCGATATCACAGACAGACAAGATACCCATGGCTCATTCGAGAGCCTTCTTCGTTTCATAGAAGATCATCTCGATGACTTCACCAAATACAGAGACTCAACCGCCTACAAGGCCAATCACATGCAAGCGTATGAAAACAAAGCTGATGACACAACCTTCTTCTTTGCTGGCTGACGGCAGCCTGCAACTCCACGCTCCTCACTCCTGGAGTGATCTCACACAAGAGCAGCTGCGCTATGTGCTCTTTCTGCTCACACAAGGTTGGAGCGAATGGCAAGTGCGCACCTATCTCTTCGCCCGTTTCTGTGGCATCAAGGTGCTCAAGGAGAAAAAAGACGGATGGCTCTGCGAGACTGTGCTGGAGAATGGCGAGAAGTTGCGCTTCTTCCTTCAGCTTTGGCAGATACAAAGTTTGTGCGAGGCATTCGACTTCGTCTTCGAAGGCAAGGGTGCAGACAACAGGCTCGACTTCATCGGTCCATACAAGGCAGTTGATGTCGAGCTGCATGATTTTCCACTCATCAACTATATCGTCTGCGACAACTACTTCCAGCAGTTTCTCAAGTCAGACAAGACGAGTGACGAGCCACTATGCGAGATGGCGTGCCGACTATATCTTAATGATGAGGGCAATGAGCCTGACACCATCAAATGTACTCCAGCTGAGATCATGGGAGTGTTCCTATGGTTCATGTGGATAAAAGATAACTTTTCAAAATCTTTTCCACACCTCTTCAAACCTGCGTCTGAAGATGGTGACTATGATATGACAGAGGCAATGAATGCGCAGATCCGAGCGCTCACAGGTGGTGATATCACCAAGGAGAAGCAAATAGAGAAGTCTGATGTGTGGCGTGCACTCACCGAGTTAGATGCCAAGGCACGTGAGGCTGAGGAGTTAAACGATAAACTGAAAACATCATGATTAAAACTGAAATAAACACCCCTTCTGTGCAGGTGGGCTTCGATGCGTTCTCTTACTTCAGAGATCTCACTAAGCAAAACAAGCTTACCTCAGAGTTGGGCTTCCTTCCTACAACCTGCAGCAGCCCACTCTCCTTTGAGGGTATGCTGCAGAACATGGCTAAGAGTAAAAACTTTGTGGTCATCGATGACACCAACGAGGGCAACGTAGCCATCAATGGTGACGGTAGTTACCGCAAGGTCATCACTTATACCGTGTGGATCCTCATGCGCTATAAAGAGTTCGACATGAATGACCGGCAGGAGAAGCTCAACACGTGCCGCAAGATATTCCGGCAATTTTTGAGCAAAATCGTCATTGATAAATACGACTGGCAGTTCAAAGAATACACCTATATGCTCAGCGATCAGATAGACAGTCGTGAGATAGGTGCCTATTTTATCAACGGTCTCACAGGCGTTGAGTTCCATCTTGACGTGAGTGAGCCTTTAGACCTAGAGTTCAACTATGAGGAATGGAACGAATGACATCAAGCGTCCTGTCTCACAAGCAGACATCTACGCCTATGAGAAGGGATGGGCAGAAGAGATGGGCAACATCTGGAAAGAAAAGATCATGCACTACCGCATCCGGCATACCGGTGCCCTCTTCAACAGCGTGCAAACCACTTCCTTCGGAGGTTCTTCACGCATGATAGCCCACAAATTCCTGCTCTACGGTCTCTACCAAGAGGCAGGCACAGGCAATGGCTATTACCATGGCAACCCTGGCGACCTTCATTTTCTCGATCCTGAATACCGTGCCAAGCACCATTTGGGCGAACCTCGTCAGCGCAAACCATGGTTCAATAAAAAATATTACGCCTCTATCATGAAGCTCAACGATATGGAGGGCATGTTTTATGGTGAGGAATACCTGGGCTTGATGGCTGACATCTTCAAGCAAATGTTTGGCAATAAAATATAATTGAGTATGGCAGAAAAATTAGATAAGCAACAAATCAAGCAAACCTTCGAGGAGATACGTGACGAGCGCATTCCAAAAGCTAACACGGCAAGACGTATCGGCAATGCCTTTTTGTCTCTCTTCGAGTTTGCAGCACCTAACGACGAGAAACTATCCTCTGTTAATGATGATACCGCACAAGGCATCATCACCTTTGCCAAGGGGCTTGTCTCCAAGGCTCTCGCCAAGCTTGCCTCTCTCTTCGTTTCCGGCAATAGCCAATTGGGCGAGAATGGCACTCAGACAACATTCGGCAGTTACAAGACAGATGCTTCCGGAGCATCCATTTCCGTGGCAGAGGATGGCACATCAACGGCAGAGTTTGATTTCCTCTACATCAGAAGAGCAGCCTACTTCAGGGAGATTACCATCAAGGAGTTAAAACATGTCGGTGGCGAGATGGCGCTGACAGCAGCTGCCATGGTTTGCTCCAAGGTCGAGTGGCTCAACGCTCGTGGGCGAGTCATCACGGCAGGCACACCGGTCTTCTACAAGTGTTATTTCGAGACAACTGATGGCAAAAGGCAGATATACCAGGAGTTCGCAGTCGGAGACCAGGCACGTTGTCAGCAGTTCCGCATAGAGTCAGGTAGCGCTTCCTTCGCTTCTACCAAATACTATTGGCGTCTGGTCACGGCAGTGGGGGACAACTACATCATACTCTCCAACCAGGATGGCAAATATGATGGCGATGGTGAACCTGCAGTGGGCGACAATATCGTGCAGTTAGGATACCAAGGGGCAAACAACCCAATCCGCACGTCTGCCATCATCCTGTCGGCCACGGCAAGCGATGCACCTTCTACCAAATACTATCAGGGCATCACATCATTCTCACTTCAGGATTGCGAAGTCAAGGACGAGGGGTTCGAGGGCGGACAGTTCCACTCTCGCATCTACGGCACCTACTACGTGGGTGACCGTGAGCAGACCAACTTCATCGCCTACGACCCTCTCACCAAGACAGCCACCTTCAAGGGCAAGGCCATCTTCGAGCCTGGCACCACGCTCCCAGACGGCACACCCATCGAGCAGCTGCAGGGGCTGGGCATCAAGAGCGGAAACCTCCTGCTCAACTCTGGCTTCACAGGCGACTACACCTCGCAGGAGTTTGACGAAAAAATAGAAATCACCGATGAAACCACCATTTTCAGCGACTCCGCCAAATACTGGGAGTGCAAAAACGCCGAGTTCATCGAGACATCGGAGAGTGCATCGGGTCATGCTGTCACCCTCACCGATGGCGGTTTTGCGCAGCAGCTCACCGCCTCACTCATTGCAGGTGAGAAATACACCCTCTCGCTGAAGGCTCGTGGCTCGTCCCTCCGCTTCACCATCGGTGGCTACAGCGAGACCATACAGCTCATGGATGAGCTGAAGAGATACTCCGTCATCTTCGAGTGCTCCGATGCCGAAGATACACGCTTTCGCATATTTGAGGCATCGGCGACCGTGATGGAGGTCACGCTCAACCAAGGCAACCTGCCTATAGCATGGGCTACGGCCTATAATGACAACGACCACGCCTTGGCTGACTTCGAGGCGTTCAAGTACCTCACCTCCGCCATCACCGAGGCGAAGACCACGGTTAACGGTGGCCTCGTGATGACGCAGGACATACGTGTCGGTCAGTTCCGCAACGGAAAGATGACAAAAGAAACGGGTGGCATGAGCGGCTACGCTGCCACCAAGAACTCGCCCTTCATCTGGGGCGGTGGCGACATCAAGCAGGCTTTCTACACCATTGGCAAGTACATCAACGATCCAGGTTACCAAGCAACCGACGAAGAACTGAAAAATATGTGCTCCTTCGTCCTCACCCACGGTGGACGTGCCATTCTCAACGACATCATCCTACACGGCTACATCTACGCCAAGGGCGGTGTCCTTCAGTCCGTCCGCTCGCCCAACGGCAACTTCTCCATCGATGAGCAGGGCAACGCCAAGCTCAAAGGGGAGATTGAGGCAAGCAAGGGCAAGATTGGCGGCTTCGCCATCAATGAGAGCAGCATAGGTACAGCTCTTAACATCATCAAGGATGAGGATGGCACCGAGGACATTGGCTACGGCAAGGAGAATGAAATGACGCTTCTGAATGAGTTCATAGTCTTCAATGGCAAGAACCGCCAGGCGATATTGGGTCAGTGGCAGTCTTTGGGCACTCCCATTCTCATGAGATTAATAGATGAGGTGGATGACTACCTAACCAGATACGGTGCAGTCATCTCCATCAAGAACAAAAAGGGAAAGGCTGCAGCCATGGTGTTCGGGGGCGGATATACGGCAGGACTGGCTTTCAAAACCGTAACTTTCAACAGCAACTCCAACAAGATTGACCGTTCCGTTAATGTGGCTTTGCTCATGGATGAGAACACCACATACCAATTGCCAGACATGCAGCCGTATGACGATGGCCACATGATCATGGTCAAGGCCATGAATGGCAGTGGCAAGAATGGGGCTTGCAATGGGATGAACATCACCGTGGGAGCCAACATCAAGGCTGATGGCACGACCAAGACGCCTTACATCATGCACGACCAAGGACAGCATTCCCAAACCTTGGGGCTTGGTGCCAAGGGAGATGCAATGATTCTCATCTTCAGCACACAAATTTATTCTGATGATGGCGAGGGATGCTGGATTCAGTTCAAATGTCCTCGTGACTGGTAAAACTATAAAACGCATATATTATGGAAGAACTTAACAAAGTCCCGTCATCGGGCACGACATTCGGCAATGTCGTGGAGTCCATCAATGCCAACTTCGGGCTGATACTCACCGCCATCACCGAACTGGAGCAGACCAATAAGCGCAAATACCTCTTTTCAAATGAGGCAGAGCTGAAGGCTACCTATCCAAATCCAGACAAGGGCGATTATGCTTTTGTGGGCGAGTTGGCCAATGCAATCGTCTATAAGTGCACAACTGCAGGAACCTGGACCAATACAGGCGAGAAGTGGAATGTTGGCGGCACCATTGATGTGACCGCATACGTTTCGCCTTCAGACCCGGTTTCTGACCTTACGCAGCTTGTCGCTACCAAGGTGCGCATGCTGCAAAACAAGGGCGAGGTGTTCCTTCCTGCTACCTCCACCAAGGCGGTTCTCGACCCAGACACCAAAAAGGTGCTCTCTGATGAGCTGACCGAAATGCGCTCCAAGGACGAAACCTTCGAGCGGCACGTCTCCTCACAGGCTGGTACCAACAAGGCGCTCGCAGACAATATCAGTGCGCTGGCCAAGAAGACAACAGAGCATTTCGATAAACTCGAGGGTGGCGGCATTACTGAAGATATGCTGAGCGATGGTCTGAAGGAGTCCATCCAGTCCTCAGCAAGCGGCAAGGGTGGCAATACATTCAATGTGACTGACCAGGTGCCTCTTGAGTCAGGCTTCTATACTCTCGAGACTGCCATAGCTGCCGTGCCGGAGAAAAACCGCTCCAAGGGTCTCTGCATCACATTCGAGGCATCACAGGGCAAGTGGCTGACCAAGCAGTTTGTCGGCACAGATACCACATCGTGGGATTCCACCGCCTCATGGGAGGACTTCGGGGGAGCCGGAACCGTCAAGCAGGTGACAGTCAACGGAGAGAAGAAAACACCGGATTCTACAGGTAATATCGACATTACCATACCAACAGTCGAGGTCGATGAGACACTGGATCAGGAGAGCACCAACCCTGTAGAAAACAAGGCTATAGCAGCCAAACTGAATGAGATAGAAGGCAACACCCTTGCCTCCACAGATGTCGAGGTGAGTGATGATGGCTCGACCGTTCATGTCTCGCTGAAGAACAAAAACAACGGTGAAATCACCAGTTTTGACGTTCCAGCAGGTGGCGGTGGTGGAGGTGAGACCTCAACCACCAAGATTGTTCTTTCGGCCGTTGTAAACAACAGCATTGTCAAGCGTGGTGGCAGCTCCATGCTCACTTACACATACGACCACCAGTACAGCTCTGGTGATGAGAAGGGACAGTCAACAGGTCAGAAAGCAACCATCAAGGTGCAGATGAAGTTAGGCGCAACGACCATATATAGTGATACCATCGAGGATGTCAGCAGTGGCAGCTATCAGCTCGACCTGACCAAATATCTGCAGCTGGGCACAACGGATATCTACGTCATTGCCTCAACAACAGACCCTCTGACAGGCAACAAGCAGACCAAGCAGGCTTACACGTCTGTCAAGGCTGTCACGCTCTCGCTGACATCATCATTCAATATTGCCGACTGCGTGGCACTCGGTGGATATGCTGATGATGAGACGGTCAACATACCGTTTGCCGTCAGTGGCTCCGGCACCAAGGTGGTGACATTATATGTCGATGGCAAGCAGCGCAATGCGCAGACCGTCACACGAAGCGGGACGACGAATAGCAGCTTCAATCTGGCGATGACTGGCTTGGAGAACGGCAGACATACTATTCAGATGGTGGCTGAGATGGAGGCAAGCCCAACGCTGACCCTGCGCTCTGACAGCATCTACTTCGATATACTGAGAGGTGCTGCCGAAGCACCCTATATCGGTGCCAAGATTACTTCTGCAGATGGCACCATCTTTACTGATGATCATCTTACGCCAACCATCAAGGCAGGTCAGTATGAGCAGATGTCATTTGAGTTCGTAGCCTATGACCCTGCCACAACACCAGCTTCGATGTCTGTCTATCGAGACGATATCAGGACCCAGACGGTCAGCGTGCCACGCACTTTGCAGACATACACCAATAGATATCTCGACCAAGGCACAATCAGCATGCGCTTCGAGGCTGGCGCTACATCTTACAATTTCTTCGTTGAAGTGGAGAAAAGCAGCGTGGATATCGTTGAAATCACAGATGGCCTCCAGCTGAAACTCACCGCGTCTGGACGTGCGAGCAGCGAGGCTGACCCAGCCGTATGGCAATATGGTGATATTGCGACAAAGTTCAGCGGCTTCGACTGGACGTCAAATGGATGGACTGGCGATGCACTGAAGCTGACCAATGGAGCCAACATTGAGATTGGCTTCAAGCCATTCTCATCTGATGCGACAAGCCAAGGTGCAACCTATGAAATGGAGCTGATGTGCAGCAACGTCACAGACCGTGACGGCATCATCCTTGACTGTATGGCTGATGGAGTCGGCTTCCAGATGACTACGCAGGAGGCTAAGATTCGCACGACTGCAGACACGGAAGTGAGCACCAAGTTTGCAGCAGACATGAACTACAAGATTGCATTCGTTGTCAGCGGCAAGGGTGGCAACCGACTCCTGCAACTCTATGTCAACGGCATCCTGTCAAGTGCTATCAGATATGCTGCGTCAGATTCCATGATACAGCAGACACCTGCTGATATCCGAGTGCTATCTGATGATGCAGACGTTGAATTGCGCAATCTGCGCATATATAACAGGGCACTCAACGACGATGAAGAGCTGTCAAACTACATCGTTGACCGCAAGACAAGCGACGAGATGGTTGTCCTCTTCCAGAAGAATGCTGTCATGAACGATGAAGGCACAGATGTAGATATCGAGAAACTTAGAGCACAGGGCAAGGGTGTGATGCGCATAGTTGGTGATATCGACCTTCTAAACCAGACAAACAACAAGAAGTTCGAGATTCCTGTTGATATCTACTTCTACTCGCCATACGGCAAGCAGTATGACTTCGTCATCAAGCAGTGCGGTCTCCGCATTCAGGGTACATCTTCCACGACATACCCACGCAAGAACTACCGCATCTACATGAGCCGTAGCGAGAAGTATGGCACGCAACTCTTCATTAATGGTGTGCTGCAGGAGGACTTCCTTTATTCCTTCAAGCCGGGTGCAAGACCTGTTGACATCTTCTGTATCAAGGCAGACTTCTGTGATTCCTCATCAACCCACAATACAGGTGCGGTGCGCATCGTCAATGACGTGTTCAAGCGCTGCGGATGGCTGACACCTCCACAGGCTGCCTATAAGGGTGAGTATGACGTGCGCATTGGTGTGGATGGTTTCCCTATTGACGTGTTCTATGACCAGAATGGCGATGGCACGAATGCTTATCTCGGCAAGTACAATTTCAACAACGAGAAGTCCGGATCTGCAATTGTCTATGGCTTCGAGGGCATTGAGGGATTCAATGATGAAGCAACCTTGGCAGGACAGCGCAACAAGTGCATATGCCTGGAGTTCCTCAATAACTCAGAGCCTATCTGTCTCTTCGGCACGGCAGATCTCGCACGCTTCGATGCTGCGCTGGAATTCCGCTTCAAGCCTGATCAGACTTGGGCTTCAGCCGATCCTGAGGATAAGGCAGCAGTGCAGAGACTGTGGCAGTGGATATACTCCTGCAAGGGCAATCCTACCAAGTTCCAGGCTGAATACCAGGGGTACTTCATCAATGAAGCACCGTTTGCCTGGTACCTCATCACAGACTACTTAATGGGGGTGGATAACCGTGTAAAGAACATGATGCTCGTCACATGGGATGGTGTGCACTGGATGTTCATACCTTACGATATGGATACCCTCTTCGGCCTGCGCAATGACTCATATCTCAAATATGACTATACCATCACGCATGAGACATTCGATGAAAGCATCGGCAGCTATGCCTTCGCTGGTCACGATAGCATCTTGTGGGAGCTTGTCAGAGCATGCCCGGACAAGTTGCGAGAGGTCGCAGAGACCATCCGCAGCAATATGTCACTCGATTATGTCCTGCAGGTGTTCAACGAGCAGGAGATGGGCAACTGGTGTGAGCGCATATATAATAAGGATGGCATCTTCAAATATGTCACTCCGCTCATCGAGGGCATCAAGACCACGACGGGCACGATGACCTACGACTATCTCTATGCACTGCAGGGTAGCCGATATGCTCACCGTTGCTACACCATCCAGAACCGTTTCGCCCTGCTCGACAGTCAGTATGTCTGCGGCACCTACCGCAAGGACAGTTTCGGCTGCTACTTCGGCTACAAGTTCGGATCAGACAACCGAAAGATCAAGATAACCGCATCAGAGAGGTATTATTTCGGTTATGGCTATACCTCCGGCACTCCTCATCAGAGTGCAGTGCTCGCAGCCGACAAGGGCTCACAGGTGCAGCTGGTCCTCGACACAGACCTCATCGTCAATGACCCTCAGTATATCTATGGTGCATCACGCATCATGGGCCTTGACCTGACAGATGTCAGTCATGCTATCCTGCAGACACTCAACCTGAGCAACCTCACGGCACTCACCACACTCGATATCAGTTGCGCTGGCACACAGACAACGCTCAATAACCTGATAGTGGATGGCTGCAAAAACCTGCGATCTCTCAATATGGGCGGTCTGAAGAGCACGCAGCTCACTGGCATGGATCTCACCCACAACACCAAGTTGGAGACCTTCGAGGCATCAGACACGGCACTCACAGGTGTCACCTTTGCCAAGGGTTCACCGCTTGTCAAGGCGGTTCTGCCTGCAACATTGCAGACACTTGATCTGCAATATCTGCCGAAGCTGCAGGCTGCTAATCTGACACTGGAGGGCACGGACAGCATCACACGTCTCGTCATTGACAGTTGCCCTGGCATCGAGTGGGCGGCACTCAGAGCCAAATGCCCTAACGTCAAATACCTCCGTGTGACAGGCATCAACGAGGAGGGTGATGGATCACTCCTCAGACAGTATATGGAGATGGGCGGTGTCGATGAGACAGGCGGCAATGTGGATACCTGCCGTCTGGTCGGATCATACCAGCTCACACAATATATTGATGATGTGGAGTTCCAGACATACCAGCAGCATTATCCGGAACTCAACATCATGCAGCCACCATACACCATGGTGGAGTTCGATGATAGTGTTGCAGACGATGCAAACGTCAGCAACCTCGACAACGAGACGGGCTACAAGTATGGCAATGCCTACCAGCCTTCGGGTCACATCAAGTCCTACCTCAGCCAACGCCACCGCGTGTTGGCCAAGGTCACCAAGAAGGCGACGCAGCGCAACGTCAGCATGGCGGGCGTTGACACGGTCATCAATAACCTCGACGGCGAGATGACCTACTATCCGCTCCACGATGACAACTCCAACTACTACGCCGATGCCAAGGAGGTGCGTGACTGCTCGGCTGCCAAGCTCGATAGCTCCGAGGGCGACATCATGATGCTGGAGCCACATCACTGGTTCAAGGGCATCAATGACTATCTGAACAGGAAGCACTACATTTGCTTCTCCACCAACAAGACAGTTCCGTCCGTCTCTGCCGATACCATCCAGATGACCATCGATGAGATCAAGTTGTCCAGGGGCGGATGGCGAGAGGGGTACAAGCTCACCGCCAACAAGCCGACACTCAGCGAGTCATACGTGGCAGATACCAACTACGCAGTCATCAAGGTCGATGTAGAGGGATATAGCCGTGTCCGCTTCCCTGCTGTCCCTGGCACCAACATGATTTGCTCGCTCTTCCTCGCAGAGGACGGCAGTGTCATCAGCAATGTGCTCGTGCCGACCATCAACCTCACCTTCGAGCGTGGCCAGTATATCATATCAGACATACCAGACAGTGCCAAGACCCTTTGTGCTACCGTGTATAAGAATACACCAGGCGACAAGGTCGTACTGAGCAATTCAGACAAGATTGAGGATATGGAGCCAGACTGGGTAGAGGTGGATGAATATCTCTGCGCTGTTGTCGGCAGCACGGTTGTCGGTGACAAACTCCGAGCGTGCGTCTCTGGCGGTTCGACTACCGCCAACATGGCTTGGTCAGACTTCCATTATTACTCTGTCCTGCGAGGCATGCAGCAGATTGACTTCGGCATGCATAGCGACATTGCCAACCTCTTCTACATGAAGTATGGCCGTCGCAACTCACAGGAGCAGTGCGGTGCAGGCTCGCATACCAATGTGCGCACGACTGGCGGCACCATGTCACACGGCATGACCGACACCATCGGCTACGAGGCGGCAAAGGCTGTCAACGCCTCCGTCACCAACAGCATCGTCGATAACGGCGTGCATCAATATGCTTGGTACTTGGAGGGCGACGAGGAGAGCGGTGCGACCACCGTCAAGCAGGTCAATAACATTTGCTGCTGTGGCTACGAGGACATCTACGGTCACAAATACGACATGGTGGACAACTGCGATATGCCGAATGACAGCGCACACTCCAATATGCTGCGCATCTTCATGCCTGACGGCAACACCAGGTACATCAAGGTGTCAAGCTACAACGACATCTGGATTACCAATGTCTATCATGGACAATGTGGCGATGTCATCGCCGTCGGCAGCGCATCAGGCTCGCCAAGCACCTACTATGGTGACAAATATTTGGTGAACGGCTCTGCCAACCGTGTGCTCTTTCGGGGCTACTACTATGCGTACTCGAGTGGCGGCATCTCGTACGCGAATGCGAATAACGACGCATCGCACACGTACACGTATGTCGGGTCGCGCTTGGACTACTTACCAATCGGTTCTACGGCACAGCCGACGTGTCGGCATCGCAGTGACCGAGGGAGATGCGCCACGCTCATAGAGTGAAAAATCAAAGTGGTGGGTAGAGTTTGGTAGGTCCTTCATGGATTCGAAGAAGTCAGACCCCATAAAGGAAGGCTATGCGCAGAGAAGGCAATATCATACAGGAAATCATCGACCATGACAACATGTCCGATTCCTTCGACCAGGTTCTTCGGGGCACCGTCCGCAAGCAGTGCCGTGAGGGGCGTGAGCTGTTGGAGCACCGTGAGGAGGTCATTGCCAACCTGCAACGTGAGATAGCCGACGGCACGTTTACCGTGTCCGAATATCGTGAGCGTGACATCTATGAGTATGGCAAGCATCGCAGACTCCAGATTGTCAAGATGGAGAGGCGCATCGGCTGCCACGCAATCATGCGTGTGGTTGACCGACACCTGCACCGTAGGTTCATCAGAACCACAGGCGCAAGCATCAAGGGGCGTGGCACGCACGACATGATGCAGCAGGTGAGCGCAGTTCTCCGTGATAATCCACATCTCAAGTATGCCTACCAGTTCGACATCAGACACTTCTACGAGAATGTTGACCACCAGTTGGCCAAGGATGCCTACGCCCATGTCTTCAAGGACAAAACACTGCTTAAGATACTGGGCAGTCTCATCGACATGTTGGAGCAGGGCATCAGCTTCGGACTTCGCACCTCGCAAGCCACAGGCAACCTCATCCTCTCCATTCACCTCGACCACCCTCTCAAAGACGAGATGGCCGTCAAGCATTACTTCAGATATTGTGACGACGGTCTGGTACTCGCAGAGACCAAGGCTGAGCTGTGGGTGATTCGTGATGCCATCCATGAGATGCTGGAGGCTATCGGCTTCGAGGTCAAGCCCAACGAGCGGGTCTTCCCTGTCACCGAGGGCATAGACTTCGTGGGATACAAGATATACCCCGACCATGTGCAGCTTCGCAAGCGCATCAAGAAGAAGTTCGCTGCCAAAATCAAGAAAATAAAATCGCGCAAACGTCGCCATGAGCTCATCGCCTCGTTCTGGGGCATGACCAAACACGCCGACTGCGCCAATCTTAACAATAAACTGATAGGAGAAAAAACTATGAGATCATTCAAAGACCTGAAGGTCACCTATAAGCCTGCCAACGGACAGAAGTATTTCCCTGGCGACACCATCTCCATCCGTGATTTGGTCAACCTCCAAATCATTGTCCATGATTTCCAGCTCGGTGTCAAAACACGAGAAGGAGAAGATCGCTGTGTCGTTTCTATAGAAATGGGGGGGCAAATGAAAAAATTCATAACAAATTCAGAGGAAATGAAAAATGTGCTTAGCCAAATTAGCGAGATGGAGGATGGTTTCCCCTTCGAGACAACCATCAAGGCCATGGCTTTTGGAAACGGTAAAACTAAATATGTTTTCACATAATGGATAGAATAAATGGTAGTTCTGACGTACAACTCTTCGAGTGTACAAATCCTGTCAGAAATTATTGGCGCATCAGGTTCGATGTGCAAAAGAATGAGGATGGCTCGGCTGACTATATGGAGCATCAGTTCCAGCACAAGCCTTCTTTGGCTGAAATCAAGTCTGTCATCAACAATTTCTATAATGAACAGACTGATGCTAATATTCTCTCTGGTCTTCAATATGAAGGGCAAATGGTATGGCTCTCCGCAGAGAACCAAGCAAACTACAAGGCTGCATACGACCTCGCAGTACAAACACAAGGCGAAAGTTTGCCTTACAAGGTGAAGCTCGGCTCTGAGGATGCACCTGTATATAAGGAGTTTAACAGTCTTCAAGACTTCAAGGCTTTTTACCTCGCCATCCAAAAGCACATCCAAGAAACCATCTCTGAGGGATGGAAAAAGAAAGACTCCATAGACTGGAGTCAATATCAAGCCTAACCAGTTAGGCTTAGTTTTCGCATATATACGGCAAGTCAAGCGTACCTGTTCCAGCTTGGCTTGCCGTATTTTTATTTTCAACCTCCAATATGTACTTTTGTACCAGATAAACAAAAGTACATATCATCATGCAAAAAAATACAAAGGAATGGATACAATACGGCTCGGCAGTGGTCGTGTTGATTTTCGCAATAGTGCTGGTCTATATCAGCTATTTCACGTCGAAAACACAAGACGTGACTGACAACGTGCTCTGGTACTTCGCACAGTCGCTCATGTACGCCGGCTCTATCTTCGGTGTCGCCATCGCCATCGATGCCAAGTTTGAGAACATTAAAAACAAATTTCTAAATCACAATAGAGATGAGAAAGATTAAACGCATTTTCGTGCATTGCACAGCTGGCTCGCAACGTCAGAGCATCGAGGATCTTAAGGCAGAGTTCCGCCTGAAGGGTTGGAAATATCCTGGTTATCATTACGTGGTGGACATCAATGGTGGCATCCATCAGCTTCTCGCCATCGAACTGGTCAGCAACGGCGTGCAGGGCTACAACTCCTCTGCCATCAACGTCGCCTACATGGGTGGCATCGACAGCCACGGCAAGCCTACCGATAACCGCACGCCCGAACAGAAGGATGCTCTCGTTTTGCTGCTTCATAGACTGAAGCAACAATTCCCGGATGCACAGATCATGGGGCACCGTGACATTTGGGGCACAGACAGCAAGAAGTGGAAAAAATGGTGCCCATGCTTCAACGCTATCGATGAATATAAAGACTTATGATCATGAAGAATATTAAAATCACCATCATCAAGGTTCTCTCCGTGCTTTTTGTCATCACCTTGGTTGCCCTTCTGGCAAGTATTGCCGAGAACCGCCAGCTGCAGGGCGATCTCGACCGGCAAACCTCAAATGTGAGTGCGCTCACCTACGATATCAAGTACGACAAACTGGATGATTCTCTGCCTGTAGCGCAAAACACCGCACTACAAGCTAAGGTCTCAGAGCTGGAGCAGCTACACCTCACCGACACCAAGCTCATTAAGGACTTGAAGGTTAAACTAAAGGATGTGCAAGCACAACACACCCTGTCTGCCGAGACTGCCGACACGGTCATCATCGCCCCGGTTCCTGGTACCGCCGATTCTGTTTTCGCATACAACGACAAATGGCTCTCGCTCCACATCGATATCCCCAAGCGGGAGTGCCAGTATTTAGCCTACGACAGCCTCACCACCATCGTGAGTCGCACTTACAAGCACCGCTTCCTCTGGTGGCGGTGGGGCACCAAGGGCTACGAGGTGCGCATCGTGAGTTTCAACCCTCACGCTCGCATCAAATATTCCAGATACATAGAGGTCGAAAAATGAAAGATTTAACATAAAAAACTTGCTTATTTCAAAAATTATTATTAAATTTGCAACAAAGATAATAATAAAGATTGGAATTATGTTTGAGATTTTGATTATATCGGCGATATTGGCTTATGCTACACTCGGCATTGGTCATGCTCTGAGCAAGATGGGAAGTCATTCTTGCTCTGTGTCAAATTCTACGTATTCTCCAAATGGTGAAGATTATAACGAGAAAATTCATCTGTTATCTCGTAATAATTCAGCAAGTGAGATAACTCGAAAAGATGGTCTTTTCTACATTACTATAGAAAACTCTATTACAGGGGACAAACAAACACTAAGTCACAGAAATAAGAAGTATCTTTGCTGGAATGCTGAAGATGTGGCAACAAAGTTCGCACTGAGAGAAAGAGACGAATTTCATAAAGAAGATTTAAATACGAGGTCGTAAGGAAACGGTCTCGTATTTTTATTATATCCCTATCCTTACTAACTTTGCCATAAATATAAAAATTCTATTATGGCAACAAGTACAGATACTCATATTAGCAGAGTTATCCTTGACACCAAGGATGCAAAAAACAGACTCAATGAGTTAGAAAATAAATTAAAAGAAGTCCAAAAAGCAAAAGAGGAAGCCTATGCAAAAGGGGAATCGGTTGCAGCTTTTGAGAGACAAATCAAAAGACTGAAAGCAGAAACGGATGCTTACAGGACAACTCAACAGAAAGTCAATGATACGCTCAAAAATCTTTCTTCAGCTTCATACAAAGATTTACAGCAGATAGCCAAAGCTCTCAACAAAGAGTTGAAGAGTGGTGCCATCGAGCGTAATTCAAAAGAGTGGAAGAAATTGCAAAAGCAATTAAAAGATGTTAGGGCGGAGATGCAGCACATCAATAACGAGGGTAAGGCTTCTAAAAGTCTTTGGTCTCGCTTCGTCGATACGCTCAACACCAACTGGGGTGCAGTTTCTCAGATTATTGCAGCATATGCAGGCCTCTCTATGACCTTACGCAAGTGCGCCCAAGCATACGCCGACATGGAAGAGTCAATGGCAGACGTGCGCAAATATACAGGTCAGACCGATGAACAAGTTCACCAGATGAATGAGGATTTCAAGCGCATGGATACTCGTACCGCTCGCGAGCAGCTCAATGAGTTGGCAGGCTCTGCAGGTCGCCTTGGCATCACCAGTAAGGAGATGATTGAGGAATTTGTGGATGGTGCAGATAAAATCAACGTAGCTCTCGGCGATGATCTTGGCGAGGGGGCAGTCGATAAGATTGGCAAACTGGCACAGATGTTTGGCGAGGATAAGACCAAGGGATTGCGTGGTGCAATGCTTGCTACTGGTTCAGCCGTCAATGAACTTGCCCAGAACTCATCAGCCAACGCTGGTTATATTGTTGATTTCACAGCCGACCTGTCGGGTGTAGGCATTCAGGCAGGCATGACCCAAGCGCAGCTCATGGGTCTTGCCTCTGCCCTCGACCAGAATATGCAGGAGGAGGCGACTTCCGCCACCGTCTTCGCACAGCTCATCACCAAGATGTATCAGGAGCCAGCCAAGTTCGCAAAGATAGCCGGCATTGAGGTGAAGAAATTTTCTAATCTCATGAAGACCAATGCCAACGAGGGCTTGATGAAGTTCTTGCAAGCCATGAAGTCAAAGGGAGGTTTCGCTGAGATGGCTCCGATGTTCGAGGAAATGCAACTCAATGGTACTCGTGCCGTGGGAGTCCTCTCTGCCGTAGCTTCCCATCTCGACCAAGTGAAGACTGCGCAAGACCTCGCTAACCAATCGTATGCTGCTGGTACCAGCGTGTTAAATGAGTTTAATGTCCAGAACAATACCGTCCAAGCAGACCTCGACAAGGCCAAGAAGCGTTTTCAGGACCTTACCATCGAACTCGGTGAGAAACTCATTCCCGTCACCCGATATGCCATATCGACCATGAGCGTAGGCATCCGTGTGTTATCAACTTTGATAACTTTCACGGTTACGCATGCCAAAGGGTTGACGGTCCTTGCCACTGCTATTGCAGTTTGCACAGCCCTCTGGTATAAGGAGATTATCGCCATCAAGCTAAAAAATGCTGCTACCGCATACGCTACAGCGGTAGATAAAGCCTACATCGCTACCGTCACCCTTTTGCGCACAGCTATGGTTGCCCTGCAAGCGGCATGGGCTTATCTCACCAAAGGCGTGCAAGGCTACATCGTGGTAATGAGAGCTGCTCGTCTTGCCAGTCTCACCAATCCGTGGGCAGCTCTCGCCACAGTTCTCACTGTGGTGGGTGTGGCCGTCTATGGTTGCTATAAATACATCGTGAACTACAACAAGGCTCTGCACGACAATCTCCAATCTGTCAAGGATGCAAAGGCTGTCGCTGAGTCACAGGCAAACTTGGCTAAGAAGGTTTCAGAGGCCACCCTTGATGAGCGCAATAAGATTGATATGCTCAACAAGGTCATCCATTCCAATGCCTACACCGTAGATGAACGCAGACAGGCTATCGCTAACATGCAAAAACTCGTGCCGGAATACCACGCCTCTATCTCTAAGGAAGGCAAACTATACAACGACAACCAGATAGCCATCCAAAACTACATCAAAGAATTGGAAAATGCTGCGATGGCGGAAGCTATCTATGAGCGTAAAGTGGAAATCAACAAGAAGAGACTTACCCTCAAGCAAAAGGAGAGACGCATACGTGGTTCTCTCAAAGCTGTGGATGCCGAGCGTCAAGCTCACCCGAAGAAATACGAAAGTGAGGCTGTGGCTGATGCTTTGACAGGTCAACTAATCGAACAAAACGAAGCTCTAAAAAGCAATCAGAAGCAAAAAGAGATTCATACTCAAAGGCTACAAAGCAACCTAAGCCAACAACAAACACTCGATGCCGAGGATAAGTTCCTGGATACCGAGATTAAAAAGAATACCAAACTTCAGCAACAATATAAAAAGGTGGAGAAGAAAAATACGCAAGTAATCGCTACTTCCAATAGTAGTACTCCAGCATCTTCCACTCATACTATGACCGATAAGGAGCGCAAGGCTGCCGAGAAAGCCAAGAAAAAACAGGAGGCAGAGGCTCGCAAGGCTGCAGCCAAACGAAAGGCTGATCTCAAAAAGAAACTTGATGATGCCAAGAAATCAAACCAAGCAGAGCAATTAGAGGCTACCACCCTCTACTCTACTGGACAGATTCGCCTCGCCGAATACAACGACCGCATGGCGCAAATCAAAGAGCAAGGTCTGCAACAGCGCATGGACATCCTCAAAAAGTATGGCGAGGCTGAGGGCGAGGAATACAAACGATTAAATGCCGAGAAAGAGAAAATCGCAGCCGACTACGAGAAAAAGCAGACATCTGATCTCGAAGCTGTCGAGACCAACAGGCAGACCGCCGAAATGAATATCCGTGCCAACTACTACAACAAAAAGTCCGACATCTACCATGACGAAGATGCTCTCAATGAGGCTCTCTTCCTGCTCGATCAAAACTATCTCGACGAGAAACAAGAGCTTTATCTGTCATCATCCGATGAGTACTGGCAAATCGAGAAGGAGCGTGAGCGCAGCCAGTTTCAGCATCAATACGAGCGTCAGGAGCAATACGACAAAACTCTCATGCAGCTCAAACAAGAGTATCTCAAAATGGGAAACGAGGAGCAAATGATGTTGGAACTGAGAGGCCTTGACGAGGTTCACAAGGCAGGTCTTGTCAGCGAAGAAGAATATCAACGCATGAAGATGGGCATCGCTAATAAGTACGCATCATACAAGCCTTCAGACGATGATCAGCGCAAGGATGATGCCAATACTGCCCTCGATACGGCTCGCAAAATGAGTAAGCCGCAAGATGATTATAGCAACATGTTGAGCGACAATATAGGTTCTGTTATCGGTGGCGCTATGTCTGCCGTAAAACAGCAGAAGATGGTCAACGACAATCTGGACAAGCTTCGTGCTGAAGACAAAATCAGCGAGCAAGCCTACCAGGATGCCAAGAAGCAGATGAACAAAGAAACCTACAGCACCATCCTCTCCGTGGCGTCCGCAGCCTTCAGTAGCATGTCGGGTATGATGTCAGCTGCGTCCGCCTACTCACAAGCTTGCTCTGATCTCGAAGTCGCCAAGATAGAGAAAAATTACGATAAACAAATCAATGCCGCCGGCAACAACTCTGCAAAGAAAAAGAAATTGGAGGAGAAGCGAGACAAAGAGATTGCCAAAGCGAAGACAAAAGCAAACAAAAAGGCGATGGTCATGGAACTTGCACAAGCCATGGCCCAAACTGCTACTGGTGCCATCTCCGCCTACTCGTCAACTATGGCTGGAGCTCCATACCCAGCCAACCTGGTGCTCGCTCCAATCTCAGCAGGCATCGCTCTTGCAGCTGGTATGCTACAGGTGGCAACCATTAAAAAGCAACATCAGGCAGAGGCGGCAGGCTACTATGAAGGAGGTTTCACTGGTCCTGGCAGCTGGAAGAAAGAGGCAGGCGTGGTCCATGCCGGCGAGTTCGTCGCTAACCATAACGCAGTCAACAATCCTCAATTGCTTCCTGCCCTGAAACTCATCGATGCTGCGCAGCGTAACAACACCGTCGCCTCTCTCACCGCACAAGACGTGAGCCGTGCCATGGGTGGTGGAGGTGCTGCCGTGGTCGCTCCTGTGGTAAACGTGTCGACTGACAACGAGCAAGTTACTGCAGCCCTCGATGGTGTGAGTGCAACCATCGACCTACTCAACCAGCAGCTCAACGATGGCATACAAGCTGAGGTGGTTATCACTGGGCGCAATGGCTTCGCCAGAAAATGGAAAGATTATAACAAGATGTTAGACAACAAATAGCTTATGATTACATGTATTATCAATGGCATGGCTGCTTATCCTGCAGCCAGCCAATCCATTAAGATAACATACGCCAACCAATACGTCACCGACGATGGCGAATACTCCTATGATATCACCTTCCCGATGTCCATCATGAATAATCGCAGGGTTTTTGAAAATGTCAGCAGATTCGACGTATCAAAGAATACCAAAAAGTATGACGACTGCAAACTATACGTTAGTGGACGGCTCGTCCTTTCCGGTGTAGGAACTATTATTAGTGTAACAGAGTCGGATATCAAACTGCAGATTGTTGGAGGTAAATCAAGAATTAAATTCAACAGTAAACTTGAAAGCCATTTTATTGACGAAATGAATCTCGGAGAAGCGGTTGCTCCAGGAATAAAAAAGTACTATAAGGAGGGCTGGAATAAGTTCGGCCTTACCATACTTAACAATTCATACCACGTCAACATGACGAATTTGGCAAATAATATTGTCGGAGTTAAAGGAAAATATACTTTCGTGCCAGTATGGGACGAGACAAACGACTGCGCTGCTAATTTCTATTATCCCACAACAAGCAACAGCATGACTGCATTATACAAGGCAGCCGTACAGCCAAATCTAATCTATATCCTTCACAGAGTCCTGGAACTCGAAGGATATAAAATCATAAAAGATGAATACGACGTATATCCGTGGAACACCCTATACATTGCGTCTGCCTTCAAGACCCTGCAGTTCAGTAAATGCCTTCCACACTGGAGCGCATACACCTTTATCGAGGAATTCCGAAAACTATTCAATGCGAGCATCGTCTTTGACGAAATTAAAAAGGAAGTCGGTATATATCAGTCTTCAGAGATATTATCATCCGCTTCAGTAATGTATGAGGCTATAGACGAATACTCTGTTGATTACGACGAAGACGGATCGCTGAGTACTACGGAAACGTCAAATCTGGAATATAATCTCGGAGATTCCGCTAACAGAAAAGAGTATGAGGTTATCTCGCAGAAAGTCCTCAAGTCTTTCAAAATCGTAGAATTGGCACCAGAGGCTGACATTACCGGTTGGACACGCAGATGGTCAGATAAGGAGAAACGAACTACGATCATCAAGCAAGACGGAGTATATAAAATCTATATGAATGATAACGGCAAGGAATCATGGGGAAAATGCGGTTTCTGGTCTCCGCTTGTCAGAGACAAAGATAGCGACTCTTCTATTACCATCAATATCTCTCCTGCAGCAGAAATCATATCGAGGGTTAGAGTCGGTGAGATTATAAAAATGAGCGTCTCCTTTGGAGATTCAATAGACAGAGATAGACCATTTTTGTCTGTGACAAATGACAAAGAAGCTTCTGCGGATACGCCAAAAGAAGACGAGAATGGAGAAGAATACTACAGCGTGCAGGATGCTATCGATAGCGAATCTGTGCTCGATGAGCAAGAGTCAGAAAGTGAGTGCATGAATGTGTTTTTCTATGTCGGATTCTATAACGATCAATCCGCTAACGACCTTGATTTATACAGTCGTTTCCTTTGGCCAACATTTGTTACGGATCATAATATCAATAGCAACTATCATATTTCTAAGGATATGAATGAGGATGATCTTACTCTATCATTATGCGCTGGCGGGAGATATAGTATTCATAAGTTGCAGAACACGAAAACCATTGATACTCGAAATTGTATAGAAATAAAATTTAGGGCCAATGGAATTCCTGATCCGTCAAACATATACATATTCCGAAATAAAAAATATATGTGAAAAGATTGAAACGGAAATTAAAGATGATTCCATCGACCCTGTGCACGTAGGCTATTTCTACATGATGGCATAGTTTCAATCGAGGAGACTATAAACTTCCCTTGAAGTGCTTGGTCTCCTCGTTTACTTTCATCTGGTTCTTGATATATCGGTTTGTCACGGATATGTCTGAGTGGCGTGCTTGTTCCTTGGCAACAACGATGCCCTGTGCGTTCGCCAAGTCCCTGATGCCCGTATCCTTCAGGCTGTAAAACTGGTACTCCTTGGGAAATCCCAAGGCTGTGCGCATCTTACCCCATTCTACTCTCAACTGGTTGTATGCCGCACGAGTATCCCCAGGTTTTAAGCTCTTACCGAAGATATAATTCTGGCTTGGATGCTCGAATATCTTCAGTTCAATCATGAGCTTCAGTATCTCATCATTCAAGGCAACAAGTCCATCTTTCCTGTTTTTGCTGATGGAAGAACTGATGAAGACGGTCTGGTCCTTGATGGATACATCGCCAATCTTTATCTGCGTCAACTCATTCGGACGAATGAATGTGTAATATTCAAAAAGGCAAGCCAAAAGAAAATGTTTATTGTGATCATACAAGTATTCCTTCAGCCTTCTCAGCGCCCCGTCGGAGAGAGGATCTCTGAACTTCTCCGTCTGAGCTATGTTGCGAATGTCGATAGCAGGATTCTCCGTGATATACTTTCTGTCCATCAACCAGGTACCGAAGGATACAAACCAGGAGCGATAGTTATTCCTGGTCGTAGCAGAGACGTCACGATCATACATCAGATGGTCAAGGAAGTCGATAACAAAGGATCGGTCTAACTGATAGGCATATTTGATGCCCTTGCATTCCTCGATAAATGTCTCGAGCATCTTGACACGACTGAGATAGTCGATAGAGGTCTTTTCCTTCATCGACTTTTTGTCAGTCATAGCCTTAACATAATCACGGTATCTACCGATGATAATAGGTATTTCCGTGAATTGGCGAGACTTGTCAACGTTCACCCAAGGATTCCATCCTGCCGTCAATTTAGCTGTGATATTGTAGATAAGCAAACTGCCCATCATGCGCTTTTTCTGGTCTGTCTTAAACTTGTTAAGCATGTACTTCTTGCGCTTCATTCGTCCCGATACTGGGTCGTGGGCATAAAAGTCAACATACCAGTTGCTCCCCTTGGTATGCATCACTGGAAGCGTGAATCCTAACATTTCACGCGAACTCAAAAAATCAATTTCCTTTGCAGTCATTTTTTTTCATTGCCCGTTTTACTGGTCAATGATATTCAACAATCTAAATCTCGTTACCGTCCTATCTCTAAAACGGCAAATCGGATAAGATGTTGTTTACCAACTTCTTACCCGATATTAGTTGCGGCGGCAGGACTCGAACGTGCGACCTCCAGGTTATGAGCCTGGCGAGCTACCAACTGCTCCACACCGCGATATAACAAACTCATTTCTGATTTGCGAGTGCAAAGGTACTACTATTTTTCCATTCCGCCAAATATTTCTAGCAAAAAGTTAGGTATTTAACAGTATTTTAACAGAATCAACACATAAATGCTGCAAAAGAGGGTAAAGATGAAGAAAAAATGAATAAAATGTACGAAGAGGTAGGCTCTTAAAGAGAAGACTAAAGAAAGGTATGAAAGCTATCCTTGATAGGAAGAGAAAATAATAATCCGACCCTTCCTATGCGGAAAAATCGGATCATATCAAATCAATTACTTTCTCAAAAGATTCATGACTTTCTCAAAATAGCGCTGTGTCTTCTTCACACTGAAGTGATTGCCACCATTCCAAGCTCTGATAGCTTGCTCGATGCTATTAAGAGGATTGTAAACAGACTGCATGAGCAGGAACATCTCCTTGGATTTCGAAATACTGTATCTATCCGACAAAGTATAACGCTTCTTGCTCTTTTTCTTCTTCAATATGTTATTGCATTCTGCCACTAGAATTGGAGTAATCTGCATCACTCCTACAGAGTTACCACTTTTAGCTTTTGGGTTCCCCTCACTCTCTACCTGAATTATCGCCTCCATCACTGGATTCCAATCAAATTCACTAGAGGATACATTGTTGATTGAATTAGTTTCAGCCGACGCTGAACTTACACTTAAAGTCAACATGAGAATGCTGACCAATACCTTTGTTATTCTCTTCATATTTATTGATTTATGGAACCTGAAAAGCTGAACTACAACATCAGAGATTTCGCGATGACAACTTATGAGAAAAAGAATGGTTGCCAATCTCAGTTCCGTTAGATACCTTAACGGATAGCAGTCTATCAAATATAGAGAATGTTATCCTTATTCTTATCGAGTGCAAAGGTACGAAAAAAAATCGAGATACGCAAGTAATATGCTGATTATCAGTACCATTTTAGGAAAAAGATACATTTTATAACATCTGGGCTTGACCTACATCAAGCATCATTGAAACGAAAAAGCCCCGACTACTTTCGTAATCGAGGCTTCTCTATTGAAAGGAGGCGGCTACCTACTCTCCCGCATTGCATTGCAGTACCATCGGCGCAAGTGGGCTTAACTTCTCTGTTCGGAATGGGAAGAGGTGGAACCCCACCGCAATAACCACCTGATAATGGGTTATGACGTATTTTTCACAAGCAAAACCTCGGTAAGAACTGTTTTGATTAGTTCACCGCCTACAGTTGAAACTATGAACTGTCAAGAAAAGTGTTCGGGCAATTAGTAACGCTCGGCTTTGACGTCGCCGTCTTTACACCTGCGTCCTATCAACGTCATCGTCTTTGACGACCCTCCATGGAGCTCTCATCTCGCGGCTGGCTTCGCACTTAGATGCTTTCAGCGCTTATCCAATCCAGACTCAGATA
>OMGV01000019.1_pt1 | contig 114645 bp, 94 predicted proteins | sample 1646111 | NCBI WGS metagenome assembly OMGV01 (sample SAMN05578590, study PRJEB25193) | human gut metagenome | biome: Human Microbiome; feature: human-associated habitat; material: feces | host: Homo sapiens | place: USA:Birmingham | reverse complement strand
CCTAAGAGATCTATTTGATAAGACTATTTTCAACGATGTCAAAGAACTCGATTATCCCCTTTTTAAGGGACTATTTGATTAATTAATTAACGTGTCCAATTTTTATTGGACACTAATGATAATATTACTGGAATGAAGAATGTTGTAGAAGATTGCAATATGATTCATATCCTGAATTTTACCAGTGATGGCTATGAAGGTATATCTACTTTAGCCTATGCTAGAAAAACATTAGGTTTAGCCATGGATGCAGAAGAAAACGCTGAGGGATTTTTTAAGGGTGGTGCTAACAGTGCTGGTATTCTTAAAAGTTCTTCACCTCTAACTTCTAAATAGAAGGAAACACTTAAATCAAGCTGGAACAGTGCTTTTAGTGGTAATACTGGTACGCCTAACGGTGTGGCTGTGCTGGATGCAGATTTGGATTTTCAAGCTGTAACGGTAAATCCATCTGATGCATAGCTATTGGAAACTAGATAGTTTAATGTGATTGATATTTGTAGATTCTTTGGTGTATCACCAGTAAAGGCTTTTGATTTATCAAAGAGTAGCTACAATACTATAGAATAGATGTAGATAGCCTTCTTAACAGATACTTTGCAGCCTTTACTAGAAAAGTTTGAAGGTGAATTTGTCAGAAAGCTATATAAGCCTAGTGAAAGAGATAGCATAGATGTTAGATTTTCTACAGCACCTTTGTTAAGAGTAGATAAGCAATCTTTAGCTAACTACTATAACACATTATTCTAGATAGGTGCTATAACAACTAACGAGATAAGAAAAGAGCTAGATTTACCTGCTTTACCAGATGGAGACAATTCATTTGTATAGGTTAATATACAGACATTGAAGAAAGCTACTTCTGATAATCCAGACAATACTAATACAATCAAAGAAAAGCTAAATGAAGGAAATTAGAAACTTGGGTGATGTTTCCAGTTTAGAGGGAAGAACAGTAGAAGGATATGCTATTGTATTTGATAGCTTATCTAATGATTTAGGTGGATTCCATGAGATAATAAGTAGAAGTGCTTTAGATGGCATCATAGAAAAATCTGATGTGCTTTGCTTGCTTAATCACAATGAAGATAAGGGTGTATTAGCTAGGAGTAACAAAGGTGTAGGTAGCTTAACTTTATCTATTGATGATAGAGGTTTGAAATACAGCTTTGAAGCACCTAATACAGCTTTGGGTGACGAACTGCTGGAAGGACTTAGAAGAGGAGATATTTCTACTAGTTTTTTTGCTTTTACTGTAAAAAGTGATTCATGGTAGAAAAGGGAGGATGGAAGCTATCTTAGAACCATAAATAGCATTAATGAGCTATTTGATGTATCACCAGTATATAAGGCTGCTTATTCTTCTACTACAGTAAACACAAGAGGGCTGGATGAATTGAAACAGAAAGAACAGAAAGAAATAGATGAATATTATCAGGAACTTGAAGCAAAACTAAAATGAACTCAATAGAATTAATAGATAAGAAGGAACAGCTGTAGTTAAAAGCACAAAATATTATCAATCAGGGAAAGCATGAATCCAGAAAGCTAACTACAGATGAAGAAAGAGAATACAATGATTTGTGTAAACAGATAGCAGATACAGAGAATGAAATTAGATAGTTAAATCAGAAATTGAATAAAAAAGAAACAATGAAGAAAGAAACTTTTTCACTTTTAAAGGCTGTTAGAGCTATTGCTAATAACCAACAGTTAGACGAAAGAAGCCAATAGGTAGTAAACGCTGGTATCGCTGAAATGCGTAAATCAGGACAAAGTTATAGTGGCTAGATTATCCTTCCAGTAGAAGAAAGAGCAGATGTGCAGGCAACCGTAGCAGACCATGGCTAGGAGATTGTAGCAGAAGATAAGTTGAATATCTTAGCACCACTTAGAGATAAATTAGTACTTAGTGCTGCTGGTGCTAACTTTATGACTGGTTTAGTAGGTAACGTTTCAATTCCTACTTATGATGGTTCTACAGTAGGTTGGGCTGGTGAAGTTGATGCTGCTGCTGATGGTGCTGGTACTTTTGGAGAAGTAGAACTTAGCCCAAAGAGATTAACAGCTTATGTAGATATTTCTAAGCAGTTCCTTATTCAGGATTCTGTTTCAGCAGAAGCTTTGCTTAGAAAGGATATTGTAGATGCAATTAGTAACAAACTTGAAGCTACTATTTTAGGTGCTGAGGCTGGTAGTACTACAAAGCCAGCTGGTTTGTTTAATGCAGTTGTAGCTGATGAAGCAGATATTACTTATAAGGATATTGTAGCCATGGAACAGAAGTTAGAGGAAGCTAATGTTAGTGGTAATATTACATTTATTGCATCCCCTTATGCTAAGGCTACTTTGAAAACTACTGCTATTGGTGGTACTAAATCAGATGTTAGAATGTTGATGGATAGCGGTGAAGTTGATGGTTATCCAGTGTTAGTTACTAACGGCATGGCTAAGAAAGGACTTATTTTAGGTAACTTTAATGACCTTGTTATTGGTCAGTGGGGTGGCATTAACAGTTAAATCAGTGCCATATAAGAGTGATTTTATATGCTCACATAGTGAGAAACACCCAAAAATTCAACTCTCTAATTGCTGGAAACCCCTTAGAGCCTTTTAAACTACAAAGTAATACCTTAAATGGTATAGGCTTGAATGTTTGAAAATTAAAAGGATTGGGCAATCAGCAGCTAAGACAGAAATGTAAAGTTCAACGACTAGTAAGACCTACTAAAATAGGCATAGGAATTAAGTAATTCTGAAATGGGAGTCCCTTACAGATGTAAGGTGAAGATATAGTCTAATCTCTATGGGAAACCTTAGAGCTTCAACAAGCAAAACAAACTTTATAGGATAACTACCTATCAGTATCTACATAACAATTAATATCTTATAAAGTATATGAGCACTGGAATTTATAAATGGACAAGCCCTAGCGGTAAGTCTTATATAGGATAGGCAGTAAACTTAGAAAGAAGAAAAAAGGAGTTTGCTTACAATCCATTTAATTATGTTTATACAAGTAATGATTCTGCTATAGATAGAGCTAGAAAGAAATATAATGATTTCAGCTAGTGGCAGTATGAGATACTTGAATATACATCTATTGATTTGTTAGATAAAAGAGAAATCTATTATATAGCTTACTTTGATACAACCAATAGTAGAAAGGGATATAATTCTACTAAGGGAGGTGATGGTACAAAGGGTACAAAATGGGGAACGGAAAAACAAATAGAAGCCCTAGAAAATAGAAGAAGCTATGAAGGTGAAAATAATCCTAACTATGGTAATCACTTATCAGAAAAATCTAAGTAGAAGATAAGAGAAGCCAGACAAGGAACAAAACAATCAATAGAAACTATTAAAAAGAAAAGTAAACCAGTGAATCAATATACTAAAGATGGCACTTTTATAAAAACTTGGATAGGAGCATCCCAAGTAATGAAAGAACTAGGCATAGATAAATCATCTATAAGCAGAGTTTGTAAGGGTACAAAGAAAAGTGCTGGTGGTTTTGTTTGGAAGTATGCAGAGTAACGACTGCATAAAATATATAATGTGATTTAACCGTAGATCCTTATACACAAGCAGCTAACGGTAAAATCAGACTGGTAGTAAATGCTTATTTTGATGCTAAGCCACAAAGAGCAGCATCTTTTGTAAAGAAGGTATTGAAGTAATTTTAGTCTGTATAAAAGCTATGTATGTAACACTTGAAGAAGCAAAGAAGCATCTGAATATAGATGATTCATTTAAGGATGATGATAGCTATATAAACAGTCTGATATTAGTGGCGGAAGATGCTATAGAAAAGAATACCGACATAGCTTTGAATGAACAAATGGAAGGTGGTAAATTGCCACCTTCTGTTATTCATTCCATTCTTCTATTAGTTGGAAATCTATATGCAAATAGGGAAGCTACTACTTATTCAAGTATATCAGATGTACCCTATTCTTTCAAATACCTAGTAAACCTTAACCGTAATTTTTAGGTAAGATGAATGCTGGTAGATTAAAAGAGGTAATAACCATATAGAAGCCAACAATATCATAGAATGAATATGGGGCTAATGGTACTCAGTGGACAGACTATATAACAACACGCTCAGATGTGTAGTTTGAATCAGGTAATAGAGACACTGAGAATGGTGAGATAGTTTTTAACTATACTAAGATATTCACTATTAGGTATTATCATAACATAGATGAAAAAGATAGGATATAGTGGAAGGGAAAGCTTTATAGAATCCTATCAGTAGAACCAGATAGAGATAAGCAAAGCATCATCATTAGAACAGAATTAATTAATGATTGATATTGATGATAGCTAGGTTTAGGCTTTGTTTAGCAGACTAACTAGCAGGGAATAGGATAAGGCTTTTAAATAGACACTAAGAAAGGCTGGAAACATGTTAGTTAAGGCTACTAGGAACTAGCTGAAAAGAGTGGTTAGGAACTCTAATAAGAGGTCTGTTAAATATGGAAAATCCCTATAGTCTGGTGTTAAGTGCAAACTAGTTAAAGAGAATGGGGTTAATGTCGCTAAGGTGCATATCATGGGTGATTTCCGTTTGAAGTTTTTTGAGAAAGGAACAGCATTAAGACGTACCAAAGGACATAGAATAACCGGCTATATTGACGTCCGGCATCTTAGAAGAACTGGTAGGGGTGGAAACAGAGGAAGAATAAGAAGTGCATATTTCTTTGATAAAGCTAAAAGGACTTCTGAAACTTCTATATTTGAAAGCATGAATTAGATGTTAAAAGAATCAATATTAAGAGCGGCTAATAACAGATGATGGATAGTTTAAATATAGGAAAAGCAATATATACTATACTACAGACTAGTATAGATATAGATAAGAAGATTTATCCCCTAATAGCTGATGAAGGTACTACATTCCCATTCATCATTTATAAGAGAACTGGATTAACTCCTGAAAGCACTAAGGATAATACTAATGAAAATGTTTCTGTAGAAATAAATATAGCTTCTTCTAACTATTCAGAGAGTATAGATTTAGCTATTAAGGTTAGAAAAGCTTTGGAGCATAAAAAGGGTACTTATTCAGATATAGCTATAGAGGATATTGTTATAGATGATGCAACAGAAGATTATATAGAAGATACGTTTATATAGACATTGACTTTTAAAATAGAACTACAATGAGCAAAATAAAAGGTGGTGATATGATGCTGTTTTTAAACAGCAAATCAATAGCCTATGCAACTTCACACACATTAACTATTAGTGGTGATACTCAGGACACTTCTAACAAAGATGAAGGTGGTGGAGATTGGGCTAGCAATGAGATTAGCAAATTAAGCTGGACAGCACAAAGTGAAAATATGTATTCAATAGATGGTAAAGGAAGTAACTTTGATGATTTGTTTGATATAATGGTAGCAAAAACACCAGTATCAGCAACCTTTAGCAAAAAGAAAGAAACAGATACTGATGTGCCTGAAACTGGCTGGACAGCTAGTAAACCAGACTATGAAGGTAAGGTAATTATTACCTCTTTAGAACTTAATGCACCAAATGGAGAATATGCGACATATACAGTACAGTTTACTGGTGTTGGTGCTTTAAAGAAAGTAGAAGTTTAAATTTTATAACCATATAGCCTTTGTGCCTTTAGCTATGAGGGCATGAGGGCTATTTTTATTTTATACAGACTATGAAGACTATTACAATCAATAATACAGAATATGAAATTAGATATACAATAAGAGCTTTATTTATCTTTGAACAGATAAAAGGTGAAGCATTCCAGATAAGAACAACACTTGATAACTATCTGTTTTTATATAGCATGATATTAGCTAGTAATAAAGACAAACCATTATCATGGGATGATTTTCTGGATGCTATAGATAATGACCCTTCTATAATTGCTTAGTTAAATACTATCACATCTGAGACTTTGGGCAAAGATAACCTTTTCACTTAGCCAGAAGATAGTGATGAAAAAAAAAGTTGAGTATCTCAGAAATTTATGCAATCTTAGTTATCTAGCTTCATTATAATCCAAAGTATGTTTTAGATGAAATGGAAATGTATGAAGTTAGGGCTGCTATGAAGTATTCTTACTATGCTAATAAAGACTTATGGGAAGCCAATAGACTAATAGCCTATATGGTTGCTTAGGTAAATAGTAAGAAGCGTTTATAGCTGTAGGATATAGTAAGGTTTCCATGGGAGGAAGTCTAGGGAGATACTAGCATAAGTAAAGAGGATATAGAAAGGTTACGAATAAAAGCAGAAAACTATTTAAAACTACATAAATAATGGCACAAGCGGATTTTGTAACAAGAATATTACTTGAAAATCAACAGTTCAGAAATCAGTTATAGGACTGTTAGCAACAGATTAGAAACTTACGAAGTTCTTCTAATAGTGCATCTTTATCTATCAACAATATTAGAAGTTCCTTAGTTAGCATGGGTGCAAAGTATCTAGCACCACTAGCTATAGCTACAGCAGTTAAGGAGATTGGAACTAAAGCTATAGAAGCCAGAAGTAAGATAGAATCATTAGAAGTATCATTCACTACCTTATTAAATAGTAGTGAAAAGGCTTCTTCTTTAGTAAACCAGTTGAAGGAATATGGGGCTAAAACTCCTTATGATACTGAGGGATTAGCTAAAGCTGCATAGACTATGCTTAGTTTTGGTATAAGCTATGAAAGGGTTTTGCCAACATTGAAATAGTTAGGTGATGTAGCTATGGGTAATACTGATAAGATGCAAAGATTAGCTTTAGCCTTTTCTTAGATGTCTGCATCTGGTAAGGTGATGAAAGAAGATTTGAACTAGATGATAGATGCTGGTTTTAATCCCCTATCTGTTATCTCTAAGCAGACTGGTGAAAGCATAGGAGAGTTATTAGATAAAGTAAGCAAAGGTGAAATATCTGTAGAACAGATAGCCTAGGCTTTTGCTGATGCTACTGCCTAGGGTGGTTAGTTTCACGATATGGCTGTAAATATGAGTGAGACAGTAGAGGGTAAAATATCTACTTTAAATGATGCTATAGATGAAACTTATGCTGCTATAGGTAAGTTGATAGAACCTGCTGTTAAAAGTAGCCTGAATGGATTGATTTCCATCTTTGATGGTATAACAGAAAGCGTAAACTGGCTGAATGATGCTATAGATGATGCTTCTACTAAGTTGAGACAGCTAACCTTTGGTGATTCTGCTGAGGAATTTATGGCTAAAAGAGGATAGTTTCTTAATGGAAACAAAAGGGCTGGTACATATAAGGTAGGTAACAGATACCTAAAGAATGGTGAATCATATTCATATAATTATAAAGCAAAGGATGGTAAGATTCATACTGTAACAAAGCAGCTTTCTGAGGGAGTTGTTAAAGTTGTATCTGATGTTATAGCTAAGACTACTAAGAAGGTAGGTACTGTAAAAGTACCACATAGAACTAGAGTAAAGAACAATTTCAAGCAGACTAAATAGGAAAATCCAGAAGGTTCTATAGCATGGTATAATGACTAGATTAACTTAAAGCAGAAGCAATTATCTGTAACAGTTAATCCTATGGACTATCAGAAGATAAATAAGGAACTGGATAATCTGATAGAAGAAAAACGCTTTTTGGAGATAAGGCTAAAAGGTACTAACTTAAAGGATATAATTTCAGAAATAGATACAGAATCGGTTAATCCTTTTTCTATTGATATGGATGCTATAAATAACATCAAAGTACCTTAGCCAGAAATTAGCGGTTTGGTGGAAATGTCGGGATGGCTGGAGAATAACCAGTAGTCAGTTCTGGCTTTAACTAGTGCATTTCAGGGCTTAGGTTCTGCCATGTCTTAGTTAGGAGCTGGTGATACTGTAGCAATGCTGGCTTAGGTAACTGCTTAGATAGCTTCTGCTGCTATGTCTTATGTAGCTTTGGCTACAGCTGCTGGTACTGCTAACGCTATGAAGATGCCATTCCCTGCTAACTTAGCAGCAGTAGCAACAGTAATAGCAACAGTGGTAGGTATCGCTGCTACTGTTAGTGGTTATTTGTCTGGTTCTTATGCAGAAGGTGGTATCATTAACGGAGCTACAACTCATGGGGATTAGTTACTGGCTAGAGTGAATGCTGGTGAAATGATTCTTAATGGAAGTCAGTAGGCTAAACTATTCAATATGCTAGATGGCTCTGGTGCTGTAGGTGGTGCTAGTGGCTAGGTAGAATTTAAGATTAGTGGAAGCACCTTAAAGGGAGTGCTTAGAAACTATGATAACAAAATGTCGGTACTATGATATATAATGGTTACTTTAGAGATAGAGCAAACAATAAATACACAGTAAGAATAAGCACGGCAAATGGAAGTACTGCTAGGGAAATAACCCTTAGTGGTACTCCTTTTGTCACTGAAATGGATGAATCAGATAATACTATATATACTCCAGCTAAATATTAGACGGCAACAATAGAAGCTATTAGCGATAACTATATGTTTGATGTTTATTCTGGAAAGGCACAAGATACAAAGGTAGAACTTTACAAAGATTCTGAATTGTAGTGGACTGGCTATGCAACACCTAACCTATATGATGTAGGCTTTGAGAAGCGAAGAGAGGTTATTTAGATAGAGTGCTAGGACGCTTTATCAACACTGCAATATTTCCCATATAGATAGACAGATAAGAAGGTAAGAACATTCCTATATATAATAAATAAGCTATTGGCAGTCTGTAAATCATACAAGACTTTTTATGTATCAGACAATACTTAGTTATCATCTACTTCTGATAGTTGTATATTTAAAGAGCTATACATTAGTGAACAAAACTTCTTTGATGATAAAGATAAGGATGAAACGGATGATGATGTTGCGTGGAAATGTGATGAAGTATTTGAGGAGATTTGCCAATATCTAGGCTTAACCGCTATAGCTGATAAGGATTCTGTTTACTTCATAGACTATGATGCCATTAAAAAGGGAAATAACAGCTATTGGAGATTCAATGTAGGTGAAGAAACTGGCACTAAGGTAAATGTATCATTTGGCAAGAAGATAACTGCTATTGATTATTCAGCCAGTGGTGCTACATTATCTATGGGTAAGGTATATAATAAGGCAACAGTTAAGGCAGAACTTAATGACTTTGATAATATATTGCCAGATATGTATGATACCGCCATAAATGTTACTGCTGCTTCTGATTCCACTTTGATTTCTTCTGACAACATAAATAATGGAATGTATGGCGAAGTAGTGCAATCAAGATTAGGAGACAAAGATAACAACAATATGATAATTATGATAGACCGCATCTATAACCCACAAAAGAAAAAATATGGTGATTACAATCTGGTGGCGGTCAAATACTTCAATAGCCCTAACTATAAGCTATATAAATATAATGGCACGAAAGATGTAACTGATTCTGTAACTAGCCTTAACTATACAAATACAAAGTCTATGCACGGTGCTAGTATAGCTAAATTCTTTGTAAAGAAGCTAGACAAAACTTATAGCAGTTGGGATATTATGATTTCTGATTTAGCTAACAAGAGAATAACACTAGATGATTGGATGGCAAAGAATGAAATCAGTAACATCAAATTCAGTAATTACATAATGTTTCTGAATCCAGAAACTAACCACATATCTAATGATAGCATAGAAAACTATCCATATCTACAAACTACAGTAACAGATACTTCTGCTTTGTTTGGAAGCCAGAACGCATATTTAATAATATCTGGTAGCTATTACTATCATTACTTTGTAGATGACCCCTACCCAATTCCAGAGAGTGAAGCAGATATATCAGAAGGTAGATTTGCTATGGATGCTGGATAGACCTATTTACTATGTCGATTGCAATGGGGTAACTTATATTGGAATGGTACTGAATGGACTGCCACTAAGTCAACATTCAAACTGCCTTATTTATTGGATAATGCCAGTAAATCAGAAAGAAGGGCTGATGCTACTATGTTTAAAAATAACTAGTTCTGTAATACAGTAAATTGGAGAATAGGAACTAGTGAAAGTGGATATGCAATCAAAGCACCTTCTGACTATATAATTAGTGGTTTGCCGATTCTCACGGTGTTTAAGCCATTTGACCCAAATTATCACAGCTCAAAGTCTGGTGATAATAAGGGACAATATTACAAGCACTCTGTGGTATTTCTAAAGGACTTTGAGATTAAGGCTATTATTGGAGACCCAACATTTAGTAACAAGAACGACACTGATACAGAGTATAGTCTAAATATAGATGCAAACTATGTAAAGGAATTAGAGGATATTTCATTTAAAATCAATACTTGGGATAACAAGAAGCCTAACTATAGTTGTGTGGCTTATAAAGATAAGCATGGAAAATTCTAGTTTCTGGATAAAACATACAATAAGGCTTTAGCTAATGAGGTGAAGGGAATAAGCATATCTGATAATGAAGTGTCTGACGGTACTTTGTGCTAGGAATGGTGGCTGATATATAGACTATATAAATAGTACAAAGATTAGTCTGTGGTACTGAAAATGAGTGCCAGAAACAATAACTAGTTGTATGGCTTATATACTATTCACGATTTGGACGGTAAATAGTTTGTGGTAGATTACATAAATAGAGATTACTAGAACAACAGCTAGGAAATTAAACTAATTGAAAAGAAATGAAGTTTGTAAAGAGAAATACATCTAGAAAAAGTGAAGGAAGTGAGAAGATCATTAGTTTTAATAGCTCTAGTGGTTCTTCATCCACTTCTAGCGGCACTTCACTAGAATCACATAACATTTGGGGTTAGCCCTTTGATGGTACTAGTGATGTATCTGGTGATATGCAAAATATAGGCAAGATTACTGCCACTGGTGATATATAGACAGATGGAAAGTTAATAATTAAATAGGTAGATGAAGAAGGCAATTAGATAGAAGATGGAGATTTAAACATAGCGGTAAATAATAATAAGGCAGAATTTAGCGGCAAAGAAAATTATGTCTTTGACAATATAATTACTGCTGATAAGGATTTAATAGTTAATAAGGATGCCCATATATCTGGAAATACTTGGCTATATAACTATTTGTATGGTAATGATGCCACTTTTGAGGATATTAGTGCCTATAATATTTCATCTAGTGATATTATTAACTAGGGGACTATTAAAACATAGAATCTGGAAGTTACTGGTACTGCCCATTTCTTCTAGTTAATGATAGACAAAGTTAAGGCTGCTGGTGGTGCTGTTTTGTTTACTCCAGCTAACGGTTTCTATATAGATATGGTTGAAGCTGTAACAGACGGATATAAGCTATATTGGTAGGCTGATGTAGATGGTTAGAACTAGATAGATAATATGTGGAAGGTGAATGACTAGGCTTTGTGTATGTCATTCAACCAAAAAACTGATACTACTTACAATATATCTAATAAGTATTATTGGAGCTTGGTAACTGATGTATCTAGTTAGCCTATAACTATGGATGATAGAAACTATCATTATATAACTATATCTACAATAACTAAAGATGGCACTGTGAATCCAGAAGTAGGAGATACTATAGCTATGTTAGGATATAGAGGAACTGACGATAAGAAAAGACAGAGTGCTATTTATATATCTGCTTATACCAGTTTGGATAAAGGACTAACAGTACCACTTCTAGCATAGTACTAGGGTATCAATGACTTTAATCTGGAATTACATAGAAAAAGTTATTTTGATGCTGTTGGTGCTAAGTTTGTCGGTAACTTTGAAGTATCAAACGGCTAGACTATAGAAGACTACATTAATAATAAAATTGATGGTGCTAAATCTGTAGCACCTTATATAGGTGCTAATGGTAACTGGTTTATTTGGGATTCAGATACTAAGGCTTATAAGGATAGTGGTGTTAAGGCAGAAGGTAAAGACGGAGCTAGCGGAACAAACGGAACTAATGGTAAGGATGCTGAATTTTACAAGCTGTAGCCAGTTTAGGAACTAGCTGTAGTGGATAAAGACGGTACTCTAGGAATATCTTTAATGTATAATATCAAGCATATTAAAGGTACTAATGAATTTACTGTTGGTGCTAGTAATGCTGGTTATTATGTAAGGTTCAGACCTAATACAAGTTCTAACTATATAAGCCTATCTTTGAACACTACAGCTCCTTCTTATACGAATAGTTCTTATCAAACTAACTACCATAAACAAAGCACAAAGATAGAGTATCTAACAATATAGTTAGTTTCTGGTGGTTTAGTGAAAGATACTAGAGTTGTTCCAGTTCAATTTGCAGCCAGTGCTACCCTAGAAATAACAGACAGCATCAAAACTACAGTATAGGACAATACCACTAGTATTACTGATTTGGCTGGTAAAGTCTAGACTAATACAAATAACATTTCTTCTATAACTTAGAAAGCTAACAGTATTGAATCTAAGGTAACTAGTAATACCACTACTATTAATAATCTTAGTGGTTCTGTAACTAGTTTGCAGTCTGATATGTCAGATGTCAAGCAAACAGCATCTAGTATCACATCTACAGTATCATCTATGAAAGATGAGATAATAGGTGAAAACTGTATGGTAGGTTTGAATGGTCAAGGATGGAGCAGTAACACCATATATGATGATGCTGGTAATAGTTTTCACTGTGAATCTACAGACTGGTTTCAATCTCATCCTATAGAGGATTTCAATGGTGATTATACATTCTCATTTAATTTCTGGAGTACAAATGGTGACAACTTGCAAATCAAGATACTAGATTTTACACAAACGTATTATGATGATGGAATTTATAACTAGTATGTAGATTTCGGCACTTATACACCATGTAAGATATTAACTACTTCATCAAGTGTATCAAATGTCACTTTAACTAATTATGGCACTAGTGGAACATCATCAACTTGGACTTATACCAACACTGAAACTATAACATTGGCAGTTGGCGATAATGTAGCGGTGAGAGTAACTAATAACACCAATAGCCGTTATAATAGTATCTATGGTACAGTATCAGCTATCAACACAAGTTCTAAGAGTGTTACAGTTAAAGCCATTGCATTATTAGACCAACCAAATACTATTTGTACTTTATTATGTCCTATGGACAAAAAAGACGGTACGGACATTAACTATTTACACTATGATGAGAAACTTGGTAGATATTGGATAAGGTTCAAGGAATCTAGAGGGTCAGCAAAGACATTTGTAATACTATTTAGGAATCTAAGTACTTCAAGTATTGAATATATATCTAGATTGATGATAGAAGAAGGTGTTGAATATCCACATAAGTATAATAGCACTGGTCAAGCGTCACAATCCACGATTAAGCAGACTGCAAATGAAATATTGATGTCTGTGAATAATACCTATTTAAAGATAGGTGATGGAAATATAACACTTAATGGCGATACCTAGGTTAATGGTGCTTTGACCCTAACTAATTCAGACTAGGGATTTATATTAAGTGGTGGTAAAGGTATTACTGAAATAATGCCTAAATCTATAGGTGATTACTAGACCTTCCAGCAAAAATCATCCAGAACTATCAAGACTAGTGGTAATTACTTGGCTATTGGTGGAGGTGGTAGCTTTGGAAGTTCCAGCACGTCACATATTACTTATAATTGGACTGTTAGACAGCCATTAGGTAAATTGTCAAAGGGTTCTTATATCTAGCTTACAGAGTATGGCGCAACTGTAAGATTAACTAATAGCGGTACTGTTTTAGGTTATCCAAATGCTATTTTTAGATTCTATGAAGATGGTGTTTTAAAATCAACATTAGACACAGTTAGGGCTTCTAGCAAGAATCCATTAGGAAGCTATACAACAAGTGCAGAAGCAGATATAACTGTAGTCGGTGTTTTTAGTTATAACACTACTTCATCTGATATAGGATGGACTGGCGGTGGAATGATACCTACTGCTACATTAGGTGTCGGATGGACTAACATACTGCCTACTTCTGCCTATATGCTGATAGGATATGATGGAATAGCCATAAACTTTGGTAGCAACAAATCTGCTTTCATAGGTAGTGAAGCTGCTATATTTAATTATGGTGACTACCAGTTAAAGATAAGCGACAAAGGTATTTCTAAGCAGAACAGAAGAAATGTTTATGTAGTTAGGGGAAATGGAACTACCTCTAGCCCTATTACATATACTGTAGAAGACCCTATAGATACTGTGCTTTGTATAGCCATTAACTCTAAGGTAATATTCCCTAGCAATCCTTATGATGGGCAAGAAATAAAGATATTTGATAAATCTAAAGACAACTGCTATGTTAATTCCAATGGCAAATATATAGTTAGCTGTAATGACTATGGTACTGGTTCTGTATGGACTAACACGGAACTTAGAGACAGAGTGCCTAGATTATATACTTATATGAATGGTAAATGGTATGAGGAATATACTGGATAATGAAAGAAAGTTGGACGCAATTAGGCTTTAAAGACAGAGCTTAGTATATTACTGCTATGATTCTTATAGCTAGTGGTATTCTTCTAGCATTCCTTAGCTTCTTATCCATCCATACTATAGCTAGTGGAACACTTATCTATATTGCATAGGCTTTTACAGCTGGAGGTGCAATCTTTGGGGTATCAGTGTACTTTAAGAACTAGCTAATAGAAGCGCATGGTGAAACTATGAATAAGGTGAAGGAATTGATAGAAGATGTAGTAGATAGAAAGATGAATAATTAATTAGAGTTAATAAAAGGCTGGTATCTTTGGAGGTATCAGCTTTTTTGTTATTTTTGACGAAAAATTTTAAAAAGTTATAATTATGACTTACAGTAGTTCGGAAAATTTTTTCGGTTGGGCATTATTAATTTCGTTAATAACATCCCTAATTTGTTTAGCTCCATTTGTATGTAGCATACTACATCTTTTAGGTATATGCCATTTCCAGTGCTTCAACTATGAAATGGTGTGGGTATATACAGCTTTGTCTGCTATTGCTGGAGTACTTTCACTGAGTGCTATATTCAAATTTTTTATCATAGTTATTTGTAAAGATGATATGGCGGCTGATATGAAGGAAATGATACTATATCATCATAAACTAAAGGATCCAAATAGAGCAAAAGAACTCAATGAAGTTGAGGAATAACAATAGGCTGGTATCTTACAATAAGGTACTAGCCTTTTTCGTTATTATGGTTACATTATTAACTTATTAAATAGATAAGATATGGAAGATAGTGAATTAGCAAAAATAAAAGAACTTGCTAGTATGATGTCTGTAGTTTGTAATAGGTTGTCTGAAATTAGCAATCAAGTGCAAGCTATAGCTAATAGCCCTAAATTGGAATATGCAGTAGAAGTAGCTAATACTTTCGAGGGGCATGTGGCTAGTTTGTTTGCTTACAGATTAACAATGATAGACCAGAGCCGAAAACAGAAGTATCTGGATTCAAAAGAAGTACAAGACACATTAAGGGCTTTTCACTTAGATGCTGAAAAGTTCTGGTATCTTTGTCTGTTTATAAAGGATATAGTAGAAGGCTATGCTGATGGTTATGATGCTATCAGTCCTAGAGAGGAAATAACCCAGCTAGTAGCCCTTTTACAGAAAGCAGAACCAGACAAAAAAGATAATTCTTTAAAGTTTACAAGTAATGCCCTTCTATCTCTAAAGCTAGGTAAGATGTCTGTAAAGATAGATAATCAGCTAACACTGGATATAATTAAAGCTGCTTTATACACAATCCTGCAAACAGATAATAGGATGCTAGATGCTGATTTGTTGAACATGAAAAGAATACATAAAGCCGATATATACAAGATAGCATGGTTTAATAAGTATCTTAGCAGCTTCTTAAAAGATAAGGTAGCAGATAAGGCTGTATATGCTTTTAAGGGTAGTGATATATCAACGGATAAAAGCTTACTAATAAGCAGGATGATATTTGTACTAGGTTTATCAGGTGAAGAAAACTTCTATATTGAATATACGGATGAAAAAGTTAAGAAGGACTATCTAAAGGGCTATATAAAGAAGTATAAGAAAGTAGAAGTACCAGCACACCAAAGCCGTTATTTTCTTTAGGAGGTCAAAATTATGCAGTTTTTGTATTCCTGCTGTATGCCTTAAAATCTTTGGAAGTTATTAGAATTTGCCTTATCTTTGCACCCAGAAATAATTAATAACTTTGGTGTGCCTGATACCACTGTAAACCCTAAAGGCATAGGTAAATAATATGAAGATAAAGAACATTAACGGTAAAGAAGTAGAGTTTGAGAATGTAGCTGCTGTATTCAACACGACCAGAAAAGAGCGTAATGAATACTTTGGTAAGTATGTAGCAGAAAAGCCTATTAATATAGGTGCTGTAGCCAATAAGGTTAAGGAACTGGAGAAGGAATATAACTTATATCTGGCTAACTTAAAGGTTCTAGCTGCTGCTGTAGATGTGAAGAAGAAGGCTGATGAAGCTAAGAAGCTAACAGCCCAAGTAAGTACAATGACTGGCGAACAGCTAGAAGCACTGAAAGCAGCTATAGAAGCTAAAGAGAATCAGCAGCAGAATTAATCAATACTTCTACTAATGAAATGAAGGCTATTCTAACCAGAGTAGCCTTTTTTTCGTTTATAGGGGTATGGGGTTAAATTTTAAGCATGAAGCCGCTGAAACCCCACGCCACCGATTCTTGTGCGACATTTAGAAACGAAAAATCGAAAACAGCTGCAAAACTGTCTTCGATTCTTCTATTTAGTCTTTTCTTTCTAATTCTTCTTTCGGTATTTCTACCTGATACTTTGTCAAATCAAAGTGCTTGAACAAATCACGATATTCATAGAACTTTGTTTCAGGTTCACTTATGGTAAAGTCAAACCCTTCTGTTTTGGGCATGGTCTTCACATAAATCATCCTTTTCTCTATATCAAACTGGAAACCTACTGGTAAGTACCAAACAGATGTCTTAAAGTGATTTTTCCAAAGGGCTATAACTTGCAAGCCATTCTTAAAATTCACCACTATAACACCTGATTTTGCTCTAGCTGAATAAGTATAGACAGAATCAAGTATCTGATGGAAGAACTTACTTTTGCTCTCTAAGGAAACGTCAGAAAGCTCCTTTTGAGTTTGGATTTTTCTTTCTTCCTGAATCCTTCTGTTATTGAGTGCTATTTCTCTATCAATATCCACCACCCTATTTTCCAGCTCTTTCTTCTGTGCATCCAGCTTATTTACTCTTACATTCAGAGCATTTAAAATGGCAGGATTCAAATCAGTAGATGAAGCAAACTTTTCTGCTGTAGTATTTATTTCTTCATCTAATTCAGATATGCTATTGTGATACTCTACCTTTGATTCCTCTAATCTTTGGTTATCAGCTTCCAACTTCAAGATAGCTTCATTACTCTTAGCTTCATAATCCTTATCAAGAACCATTTGTCTGCATATATTCCATACAACCAGATTAACTAAGTTGTAATTAGTTGTAGGCACATGACACTTTCTTTTATCACCTCTATTAATCATTTTATCTGCACATTGGTAGCTAAGTTTCTTACTTTCTTGATTCACTCCTAAATTTCTACCACACACACATTTTCCGATACCTTTAAGAGGATTAAAATATAGTCTATGGTTATCCTTTATGGCAGTTCTATCTTTAAGCCCTTTGTTAGCTGCTTCCCAAAGTTCTACTGGAATAGGACATACTGGTAACTGATATAGTTTACCTGCTCTCTTTCTAATACCTTTGTACTCAGTTCTGTGAATGATTTCAAAGATAGATTTCATCAAGAACCCCCTATCATGGTAACGGATATTCATATACTCAGCAGTTTTAAATAATGACATACCACTAGCTACCAATTCAAAGATTTCTTTTACTTGTGCCATTTTTTCTTCATCAATAGCCCAAACCTTTTTAGGTTCACCACTCAAACCATATTTAGGATTAGGAGCAGAAACAAAACCGTAAGGCTTATGTGCATCCAAATCCGCCATTGGATTAGTTATCATTCTAGTTTCCTTACCAGTGTTCATGCGGGTACGAGTTTTCAAACGCTCCTCAGCAGCACCATAAGCTTTAATTGCCAATAGAAGGAACTGACTTAAATCCAGCTTACCTTCATAAATGTGCTCTGGTTCATCCAGCATGATTAACTTGATGCCTTTAGCTAGAAGTGAATGGATATTATAAAGAGTATTTTGAACGTCTTCACTTCTGCTAATACGAGACAATTCACTAACGATAACTAAATCTGCATCATCTTTAGTTACGCTAAGAAGGGCTTTATATCCCTCTCTATCATCTACCGCTCCACTAATACCATTATCCTCTAGTATTTGGGATAACATATAACCTTTTTGCTTACAATAATCCTTAATCAAGTCTTTTTGTCGTTTCAAGTCTTGATTGTTCGTCGAAACACGAGTATAACCTATTACCTTCATAATCAATACATTTTAAAATTTCTGGGTGCAAAGATACAAAAAATATTTGGAACTATGAAGTATATTCTATTAATTAAGAACCGGAGCAACACCGAGCTTCGCAAGATGTGTAAGATTACTGCCCTTGGCAGTGAAGTGACCGAGGAAGGTGACGGCGGTGACAACGGCGGCAGCACTCCTAGCGGCGGCTCTAGCACCACTGGCGGCGACTCTAGCACCACTGGCGGCGGCAACAAGGGCGACAACACCGGACAGGGTGGCGGCAGCTCTAGCGGTAGCGAATCGGACAACGTCAAGGAGTACTAAAGGATAGCCCCCTAGCAGGGGCTTCCTTTCCCACCGAAACTATTATTAACCACTAAAAAACTACAATTATGAAGAAAGAAACTTGGAAAACCATCTTGCAGATTGCCATCTCCATCTTGACGGCCATCGCCACTACTTTGGGAGTGACCAGCTGCATGTAGAGGCAAAGAAACAACCTTCTGCACACAGATGACAACAGAAATCCCCCTTCATCAGAGGTCTTAAACTCATGATGAAGGGGGAAAGTTTTATCGGAGTTTTTACAATATCTCCAAGATTTCCTCAAAATGGGAGATGCGACGGAGGCGTTCATGGTTGAATTCCTCCGTTTTTTCGTGCGCCCAAATGGTGTGGAACGGGATGTGGATGGCGGAGGCTCCTATCTTCAGGGCGGGCGCAATGTCGCTCTTGAAGCTGTTGCCCACCATCACCAGTTGCTCCGGACTCACCTCCAACTCCTTGCAGAGATGGCGATATGCCTCAGGCGTCTTGTTGCTTACGATGCTCACCACATCAAAATATCGTTGCAAGCCCGAACGCCACAACTTGTTTTCCTGGTCCATCAGCTCGCCCTTCGTGAAGACTGCCAAGCGATACTTTCTATCGCTCGTCCTTGCGTCTGAGTTTTCCGAAGGTTCTTGGTTATCAGATATTTCCGAGCCATTCGAAGCTTTCATCTCCCTCAGCTTCGCCAATGTCTTCTCCACGCCCTCCAAAGGCTTGGCATCGACATGGAGCAACGACTTACCCACCTCCACGATGCGCCCTATCAATCGAGCGGATGCCTTGCCCTCGCTCACCTTGATGGCATTCTCCACCAGCGAGATGATGAAGGCCTTCACGCCATAGCCCAAGTCTGCCATGTTGCCCGACTCCGTCTCGAAGAGCGCAGCCGAGATTTCCTCCTTGCTGCCATAGTCTGCCAAGAGGTCGCAGTACTCGTCCTCCACGCCCTCAAAATAGTTTTGCAATGCCCAGAGCGTATCGTCGGCATCAAAGGCTATCGCCTTGATATGATCCAGTTTTTCCATTCTTATCATTCTTTTCTATTGGTCCATATTGACTTGCTTCATTTGAAAACCATCTTGCTTCATTTGAAAACCATCTAGTTTCATTTGCAAAGGTAACAATTTCTCGCAAAAGAAACGAAAAAACGTGCCACAATCTTACCGAAGAGATTGCGACACGCCCATATACTGTCGATTAAAAGCGTTGCTGATTTTGGGGGTAATTCCCTTCCTAGAAGTGCGTCATGAATTCGATGACGAACTTATCCTTCTCGGAAGTCTTTGCCACACCACCCTTGCGATAGAAATACTTCTCATAGTTGATGCGGATGTCGGAGATGAAAGGCTTGGCGAGGCTGATGGTGACACCGCCCGTCACACGATGGCGCTTGTAGTCGTTCACCTTCAATGCACCTGGCGTGTCATCGGTGGCATCATAGCGAGTGCCATCGCTGTGGTCGCTCATGAAATCGTAGCGAGCCAATGGGGAAACCTTCTTCACCAACGACTTCTTCGCCACGATAGGGATGTCGTAGCATACGAAGCCATCGAAGGCGTGGACATCGTGGAAGGCTTTCTTGGAGTAATGCTTGTAGAGGTACTCAGCCTCGGCGATGAAACCACCACGATGGAAGGTCAAGCCTGCGTCATACATCGTGACCGTGACATCGGATGGCTTGACCTTCTGCGTGCTCAGCACGAGGTTGACGTTAGGGAAGAGAAACTGCGCCTTGGCGGAATAGTTGACGCCCTTGGTCCAGTAGTCCTTCTGGTGGGTCAAGCCTGAGCCATTGAAGATACCGGCGTTCACCACGATAGGGAATCCAACGTTCCAGGTATAGCCCACCTCGGCACCCACGTCACGCACATTGCCCACCTGCTTGGCGATGAAAGAGCGGTTGGCAAAGTACTGCTGATGGGGCGAGCGATGCGCATCGATGGTGAATGGCACACGCTCCTGACCGATGGTCAGCTGGAGGGTCTTCCATGGGGTGATGCGGGTATAGGCATCGAGCATCTTGATGCTGCCCTCGTCGCAGAGGTCGATCTCAGCCTTGTAGCTCAACGCCGAGGTCACCTTGCCCGATACGTTGACACGAGCCGTGCGCACCTCGAATCTGCCCTCCCCTTCCTCGGTTTGGTATTCATACTTGGAGCGGATGGTACCGCCTATCTTAGGCGTCTTGTCCACCTTTTCCTCTTCCTGGGCATTCACCGATGCCATCGACACCATCAAGAGTGCCGCCATCAAGAACATCTTCTTCATTTTTTGTAGTTACCTTTAAAGTTCGGGTGCAAAATTAGCTACAAGATGTTTCTATTGCGTGACACGGATGTTACAAAACGATGTCATAACTCTCTTCATCTTCACTTTAACAATATTGTAACATCTGTTTAAATCGCTTGTAATATAGACCTCGTACCTTTGCAGCCGAGAAATATATATTAAGAAAAAATATGAGTACGATTTATCTTTGTATCGTGATCTTCCTGCTCTGTCTGGCAGTGTTTGATCTCTTCGTGGGAGTCAGCAATGATGCTGTCAACTTCCTGCAATCTGCCATCGGTGCCAAGGTGGCAAAGTTTCGCACGGTGCTGATCATCGCATCCTGCGGTGTGGTTCTAGGAGCCATTATGTCATCGGGAATGATGGACATCGCCCGGCACGGCATCATGAGTCCGGACCACTTCACCTTCGAGGAAGTGATGACGCTCTTCCTAGCCGTCATGGTGACCGACGTCATCATCCTGGATGTGTTCAACACGCTCGGTATGCCTACCTCCACCACCGTGTCCTTGGTGTTTGAGTTGCTCGGCGGAGCCTTCATCCTCTCCACCCTGAAGATGTGGGGCGACCCAAGCCTCAACTACAGTGTGCTGCTCAATAGCGACAAGGCATTGGAGGTGATCATCGGTATCTTCGCATCCGTTGCCATCGCCTTCTTCTTCGGCGTCATCGTGATGTGGATCTCTCGTGTCGTATTCACCTTCAATTATAAGAAGCACAGCCGCTACTCCATCGCCATCTTCGGTGGCATCGCCTTCACCGCCCTCTCCTACTTCATCCTCATGAAGGGCTTGGGCAAGAGTCCTTACCTGCCTGCTGAGTGGCGCGACTATATCAGCGACAACATCGGAATGCTCCTCGTCGTCACCTTCGTGGTGTCTGCCATCGTAATGGAGTTCCTCCACCTCTGCCGCGTCAACATCTTCAAGTTCACCGTCTTGATGGGTACCTTCGGCTTGGCGATGGCTTTCGCCGGCAATGACCTCGTCAACTTCATCGGTGTGCCTCTCGCTGGTCTCTCTTCTTACCAAGACTATATGGCGAATGCCAATGGCGCCGCTCCTGATGCCTTCATGATGACATCACTGATGGAGAGTGCCAAGACCACTCCAGTGTTCTTGCTCATCGCTGGCTTCGTGATGATTATCGCCATGGCTACCTCCAAGAAGGCTCAGAACGTGATCAAGACTTCCGTGGATTTGAGCCGCCAGGACGAGGGCGACGAGATGTTTGGTAGTTCTTCTGCCGCTCGTGTCATCGTACGCAACTGCCAGAACGCCGACTCTTGGCTCAACCACTTCTTGCCTCAGGGCTTGAAAAACTGGATCAATAGCCGATTCAACAAGAACGACGTGGAGCTGGAGGAGAGTGCCGCCTTCGACGTGGTTCGTGCAGCCGTCAACCTCGTGTTGGCATCCATGCTCATCACCATCGGTACCAACCTCAAGTTGCCTCTCTCCACCACCTACGTCACCTTCATGGTGGCAATGGGTTCTTCGCTCGCCGACCGTGCTTGGAGCCGTGAGAGCGCCGTGTTCCGTGTTACGGGTGTATTGAGCGTGATCGGTGGATGGTTTATCACCGCTGGTGTGGCATTCTTCGCTTGTGCCGTAGTATGTCTCGCCATGCACTTCGGAGGCATCGTGGTTCAGAGTGCCTTCATCGCCCTCGTCATCTTCATGCTCATCCGCAGCAACATCCAGTATAGCAAGAAGCAGAAGGAAGTGAGCAGGGGCAGCACCTTCCAACTCATGATGCGCTCTCGCGACCCAGAGATAGTATGGGAGTTGCTTCGCCGACAGGTATCTCGCACCCAGAGCTATGTGTGCCATTTCGCCCTCGTGGAGTTCAACCTCATCATGGATGGTCTTGCCAACGAGAACACTCGTGACCTTCGCCACGCCAACAAGGAGTTGAAGAAGGAGCAAGACATGCTGAAGAAGTTCCGCCGCCAGGAGATGCTCGGACTGAAACGTTCGCCAATGGAGGTTGCCATCGAGCGCAACACTTGGTTCCACCTCGGTGCCAACAGCAACCAGCAGTTCATCTACTCTCTTCGTCGTATGCTCGACCCTATCAAGGAGCATGTCGATAACAACTTCAACCCTCTGCCTGAGGAGTACGTGAAGGAGTTTGCGCCAATCCGCCAGAAGATCAACGACTTGATGAAGATGACGGCAGAGCAGATAGAGACCGACCGATACGAGAACTATCGTGAGATTCTCGCCGAGGCAGATGCTTGCAAGGACGAGTTGAGCGTAGTGCGCAAGAAGCACATCGACCGCATCCAGCACACCAAGGGCAACACCTTGATGCAAATCTCCTTGGTATATCTCAACGTATTGCAAGAGAGCCAGGAGTTCCTGAGCGTGATGAAACACCAGCTCAGAGCTGCCAAGAAGTTTATGGAGGAATAGAATTCCCCAAAACGAAACTCGAATAAAAAAGAAGCCTGCTCGTCCGAAAGGATAAGCAGGCTTCTTTTTTATTCGAATGTTTTTATTTATTTTACTCGATGTTTTATTCGATTTTTTATTCGATTTTTTATTCGAATGCCGTGGCATTCGAGCAACTATATTTTATTTCTTCCCAGCTTTCAACTCCTGATCCCACTTCACGAGTCGATTGTACTCCTTCTTGGTGATGCGCATGAAACTACCATGCTGAGGAGCCGTCACGCCCTTGATATCGACAGGGTCGGAGAAATTGCGGAGATACTTGTCGGCCTTGCAGATGCGATAATGCTTAGGATGGTCGCTGTACTGGATGTAAGCCACACGCCAGGTATCGTCGCCTATCAACTGGAAGGCGCTGCTGCCCTCAGTCATCTTGTTGCCCTCGAAGCTCACATAGTCGTCATCCACAGGAGCACCCCAACCATGAGTCAGGTACTTGCTCGTAGCCGTGAAGATGCCTCGCTTGCCACCCTCCTTCTTGATGAGCATGTGGTACAAGCCATCGCTCTTCAGATAGTTGATGTCGGCATCGATGGTGGCATAGCCCCAATCGAAAAGCAAGCGAGGGGTCGTAATCTTGGTGAAACTCTTGTCGGCATGACTATAATACATGCGGTCGTACTTCTCCTCCGGACGGTTGAGCATGGAGTAATAAATCATATATCCGCCCTTCTCGCCATTCTCCCACACGAAGTCTGGGTCCCAAAATATCTGAGGGGCCCATACACGATTGATGGTCTCCCAGTTCTTGTAAGGCGACTCCGCCTTGCCTGCATCACAGAAGTTGGCCATACCATTGCGGAAGTCGAAGGTGACGCTCTTCCAATGGATGAGGTCATCGCTACGAAGCAAGTCGATGCCATAGTTGTCCCACTTGTGGCTCTTGGCAACACACATGTCGGTGGTCACCATCAGGTAGCCCTTCCCATCAATGGCACGGGTGATATAGGCATCACGAGTTCCACCCTCGATACGAGCATGCTCCTTGGGGTCGAAGATCGCCTTGCCCTCATTGATGTCTTGATAATTGTATCCATCACGAGAAATGGCGAAAGCTGTATATTCCCCCTTGTCACTCATGTGGCAATAGAGATAACCATAATTTCCTTTCTGTAGATTCTGCGCTTGCATTGGAGCCAAGGCAAGCAACGATAATAGAACCGTTGATAATTGCTTCTTCATTTTTTCTGATTGTTAGATTTATATGACTGAATAGATTCTTCCGCATCATGCGAAATAGGTGTATGATGACACCCGATTGCAAAATTACAATTTTCCAACGAACCCACAAAAGAAAAGGGAGAAATTCTAGCCGATTCTGTCGTTTTTGACGGAAAAGACTCCAAAAATCACGTTTTCTTCTCTTGAAGAAACAAAAAGAAAACAAAGTGTTACGCCAGAAAGTAGGTTTCTCATTCTTTTATGCTACCTTTGCAACCGAGATTTCTTCTCATCCTCAACGATTACTAAAAATAATAAACTATGAGTCTGAACAACATCAAGAAGATTGGCCTGAACAACATCAAGAAGAGTGTTTTCCTCGGTATGGCTTTGCTCTCATCGCTCAGCCTCTCCGCTGCCGACAAGTTTGTCTCCTTCCACCAAGGCGACCTGCTCCTCAATGCCGACAACCGGGTACAAATTTACCTCGACAATAACGATTGCAGAGGAGTAAACTATGCCGCCAAAGCCCTCGTAAAAGACATACAGAAAGTGAGTGGAAGTCCAGCCTTCCTCCTCTCGGATGCCAACACAGCATTGTCGGGAGGCTCAAACTCGCAAGCCAACGCAAGAGCCAATATTATCGTAGGTACCATCGGTCACTCCGCAGCCATCGACCGCCTCATCAAACAGCATCGCATCAATGCCAAACTACTCCAAGGCAAACACGAGAAATTTATCATCACCCTCATCGACGGTCAACTGGTCATTGCCGGAAGCGATCGCCGTGGCACCATCTATGGCATCTACGAGCTCTCTCAGCAGATGGGCGTATCGCCTTGGTACGACTGGGCTGACGTGCCTATCGAACACCACGACTCCATCTTCGTCAACAAAGGCATCTACACAGATGGCGAACCAGCCGTGCGCTATCGTGGCATCTTCCTCAACGACGAGGCTCCTTGCCTCACGTCTTGGGTGAAGAACTCCTACGGCACGGAATATGGCGACCACCGATTCTATCAGCGAGTTTTCGAACTGGTGCTCCGCTTGCGAGGCAACATGATGTGGCCTGCCATGTGGGGATGGGCTTTCTATGCCGATGACCCTGAGAACGAGAAGACCGCTGACGAGATGGGCATTGTGATGGGAACCTCCCACCATGAGCCGATGGCTCGCAACCACCAGGAATATGCACGCAATCGTGAGGGATGGGGTGCCTGGAACTATCAGAAGAACAAGCAAGGTTTGCAAAAGTTCTTCCGTGAGGGAATCGAACGCATGAAGGGTACCGAACAAATCGTAACCATCGGCATGCGTGGCGACGGAGACGAGGCTATGAGCGAGGATGCCGACACCCAACTGATGCAGCAAATCATCGCAGACCAACGCCAAATCATCTCTGACGTCACCGGCAAGAAAGCAAGCGAGACACCACAGGTTTGGGCTTTATATAAAGAGGTGTTGGATTATTACGACAAGGGAATGAAGATTCCTGACGACGTGACACTCCTGTTATGTGATGACAACTGGGGCGATGTGCGCCGAGTGCCCAATGCTCAGGAACGCAAGCACAAGGGCGGTTGGGGCTTATACTATCATGTCGATTACGTAGGTGCTCCTCGCAACACCAAGTTCCTCAACGTCACACCTGTGCAGAACCCATGGGAACAGCTCACCCTCGCCTACGAGAACGGCATCGACCGCCTTTGGATTCTCAACGTGGGCGACCTCAAACCGATGGAATATCCTATCAGCCAATTCATGGACATGGCGTGGAATCCTCACAAATACTCCGTGGAGCATATCACCGACCACACCCGTGACTTCTGTATGCAGCAGTTTGGTGGAGCGAAGCAAGTTGGCAATGAGAACTTCGGGAAATCTCAAGCTGAGGAGGCAGCCCGCATCCTCAACCTCGTCTGCAAGTACAATGGTCGTTGCACCGCAGAGATGCTCGACAAGAACACCTACGACCTAGAGAGCGGAGAATGGCAGGAGGTGGTGAACCAATATCTCAAACTGGAGGCTGACGCCCTTCGTCAATACAACTCTCTTCCTGCCGCCTACCACGATGCCTATCGCCAACTCATCCTCTTCCCAGTCGAGGTGATGAGCAACTTGCATCAGATGTACTTCGCCCAAGCCCAGAACCACAAGTACTATGAGCAAGGCAACCCACTAGCCAATGAGTGGGCAGACGAATGCGAGCGTCTCTTCAAGCGAGATGCCGAGCTTTGCGACTTCTACAATCACAAGATGTCGAATGGCAAATGGAATGGCATGATGACCCAGAAGCACATCGGTTATACCTCTTGGAACGATGATTTCGAGAAAGACACCTGTCCTCCACTCCATCGCATAGAGAAGGCTGATGAAGGCGGCAACGTCATCGCAGATGAAAACGGCGTGGTCAGCATCGAGGCTCCATATTTCTTCAGCAAGACCGATGCAGAAGCGAAGTGGACGAAGATTCCATTCATGGGCAAGAGCCTTGCCGGCATGACTTTGATGCCATACACCCAAAGCGTGAAGGGAGCCAGCATCACATATAAGTTTAAGCTGCACACCAAGAAGGTTCGCCTCCACATCATCACGAAATCGACCCTCAATTATCTCAACAAGGGCGGTCTCACGTATAGTGTCAGCCTAGATGGTGCTTCGCCTATCCAAGTGAACTTCAACAAGGACTTGAACGAGAAGCCAGAGAACATCTACAACCTCTACTACCCTACCATCGCCACTCGCATCATCGACAAGGTGATAGAGCTAGAATTGCCAGCATCGTCAGACGGCATCCACACGCTCACACTCACACCTCACGACCCAGCGATTATATTCGAAAAGATTGTGGTGGATGGAAGAAAAGGAAAGAAAAGGGTGAAAGTGATTTAAATTGTTTGGTGACTTGACGCAAATTTCATAACTTTGCAGCCAAATCATTAATAGAGAATAATATGTTTAGTGGAATCGTAGAAGAGATGGCCACCGTTGTGGCTATCAAGCATGATAAAGAGAACATTGACTTCACCCTGTCTTGTTCTTTCGTAGATGAACTCAGCATCGACCAGAGCGTTGCCCACAATGGCGTGTGCCTCACCGTGGTGGAAATCAAGGACGGCACCTACACCGTAACGGCGATGAAGGAAACTCTCGACCGCAGCAACCTAGGCTTGCTCCAGGTGGGCGACAAGGTGAACGTGGAGCGCTCGATGGTGATGAACGGCAGACTGGATGGTCACATCGTGCAGGGCCACGTGGATGAGACCGCCAAGTGCATCGCCATGAAGGATGCCGATGGCTCCACCTATTTCACCTTCGAATATGAGTTGAACAAGGAGATGGCTCGCAAGGGTTACTTCACCGTCGATAAGGGCAGCGTCACCGTGAATGGCGTATCACTCACCGTTTGCGAACCTACCGACAACACCTTCACCGTCGCCATCATCCCTTACACCCGTCAGAACACCAACTTCTGCAACATCGAGGTAGGCACCATGGTGAACATCGAGTTCGACATCCTAGGCAAGTACATCGCTCGCCTGAAGAGTTTTGAATAAGACACACGATAAAGCCTGCTTAGCTGATTTTATCTCAGCAGCTTGCAAGCAAACAAGGCGATGACGATGAAGCAGATGAGCGGGATGATGAAGCCGATGGCCATGTTGGTCTCGCCTATCACACCCATCAACACTGGGGCGATGGCTCCTCCCACGATACTCATGATGAGGAAGGATGAGCCTCGCTTTGTCTCGTTGACACCCAAGCCATTGAGCGACAAGGCAAAGATCGTAGGGAACATGGTCGCCTCACAAAGATAGGTGAGCACCAATGCCACCAACGCCGAGATGCCTGAACCCAAAATCACGTATGTCATGCAGAGGATGCCACCGATGGCACATGCCAAGAGCACCTTACTCGCCTGGATGCGATTCATCAGCCAACTGCCCAACAGTCTGCCCACGAAGAACAAGCCCATGCCGCCAAAGGATAGCAACAAGGCTGCTGTTCTGGAAGATACCGTTGGCACCTTCTCCGTCACATAGTTGATGAAGAAACTATTGATGCCCGTCTGTGCTGCCACATAGAAGAAGAGAGCGACCAAACCGAAGACAAAGACGGAGGAATGCCACAAGGATGGCTCCACCTTATTATATATAGGAGTTTGTTGTTGTTCCACTATCTCAGGCAACTGGATGCGAGAGAAGACAAAGGCGACAATCAGCACGATGACACCAATGACGGCGTATGGCAAAGAGACCGAACCGCTATTGCCATCCTCGCCACTGAAGACCACGAGTCCTCCCACGAGTGGACCGACAATCCATCCCAAGCCATTGAGCGACTGGGCAAGATTCAATCGTGAAGGGGCTGTCGCCTCATCACCGAGCACTGCCACATAAGGATTAGCCGCCGTCTCCAGACAAGTCAATCCGCAACCTATCACGAAGAGGCAAGCCAAGAAGAACTCAAACGACATCAGGCTCTCGCCCGGAATGAAAAGCAAGGCTCCGATGCCATAGAGCATCAAGCCCGTGATGACTCCCACCTTGTAGCCCCACTTGCGGATGATGGCTCCAGCAGGCAACGCCATGATGAAATAACCACCATACACCATCGCCTGCACCAATGCCGAACGCCACTTGGAGATAACCAAGGCGTCCTGGAAATGCTTGTTCAAGATGTCGAGGATGCTATGGGCGAATCCCCAAAAGAAGAACAAGGAGGCTACCAAGGCGAAAGAAAAGAGATATTTCTTATCTACTATCTTACTCATATCATTTATACCATGAAAATCCAAGAGACTCATCAAGACAAAGACTCCTAGATTCTATCTTCATTATTTTCTTCTAATCGTCAATTCGATGGCCTCCGGATGCTTCTCACGGAACGCCTTCACGTCATCCACTACCAGCACGAGATAGCCACCGCCACCTGCTCCTGGCATCTTCCAAGCATGCACCTCAGGCAACATGGAATACTCGTCGATGAAGCCTTGCACGCAACCTTGAATCATGGCTGGGAACATCGCTACCTGGGCATCGAACGAAGCCTTGAAGGCGGAAGCGAACGCCTCGAAATCCTTGGCGAGGATGGCATTCCAACAGTCGTCGGCAGCCTTCGCCAATGCCTTCACCTTTGGCTCGGTGATGTCCTTGCCATCCACCACAGAACAACCTGGGCGGCGAGGCTCCATCGGAATCATGCAGAGATGGCTCTCCAACCGGTCGAGCACCTCGTCATCGTTGCAAGTCTCAAACTTCTCTGGCCAGAAACGATTGTTGTAATAATGACGGCAGAGTCCCGGCATACAGATACCGATGCTATCTTGCGCACCGCTCACGATGCCATCGCTGCGCTCAGGGTCGTTCTCAAAACAGAACACGAGCTTGGCAAGAATCTCCGGATTCATGTCAGGCAACTTCACGGGCCATATCTTCTTGATCATATTGCGAGTGGAAGTGGAAAGTCCGCAACGCTCACGCACCTCGAAGGTAGGTACGAGCGACATGGTGATCGCCCAGCCCGGTGCAAAACAGCTCACGTATGGTTGGTCGATCCAAGTACCCGCCAAGTCGAGACGAGTAGGCAGTTGGCAGGTAGAGTCCTTGATGTCGGTGCTAGAGCGAGCCGTCAATCCCTCGGCAGGAGTGCGCTCCAACACCACATACTCGATGCCACGCTCCTCGCAGAACTTGCGCTTGGTCTCGCTGCTGCCATCGGCATTGACCACAAAGATGTCTGGTTTCACAATATCTATCGTTGGCACGAAGTCCATGATGCCGTTTCCTTGGTTGATGAAGGCATCCTTGACATAACGGATAGATTTCACCATGAAGAGACGTTCCTGTTCAGGGTAGAAAGTCTTATGGTGCTTATAGCCAAGGATGGTCTCATCGGAGCCGATACCGACGTAAAGGTCTCCATACTGGGATGCTTGGCGGAAAAATTCCACATGACCACTATGCAGAAGGTCGTAGCAGCCACTTACAAATACTTTTTTCATCGTTTGTTTTTAAGCTTCTTATTGATTTGGCAAATTCTCTTCATGAGAATTTGTTTCTTTCGCCTACAAAACTACAATTTTTATTCTAATCTCACAAGAAAATCTTGCACAAATATTCACTTTTGCGCACAAACATTCCTAAAATGTGCTATTTTATGCCGAAATATTTGGGTAAAAGACAAAAAAATGGTACTTTTGCGGCTGTGTTTGTCCCAAATTGGACAATGAAAGTCCGAATTACACGAACTTGCAGAGGACAACTTGAGCACCGAGCACTAACAAACTTAGAATATTATAACAATAACCAATAATTAATATGAGTTTAAAAATCGTAGTACTTGCCAAGCAAGTACCTGACACAAGAAATGTGGGTAAGGACGCGATGACTGCAGAAGGCACTGTCAATCGTGCAGCTCTTCCTGCTATCTTCAATCCTGAAGATTTGAACGCATTGGAGCAGGCTCTTCGTCTGAAGGAGCAGAATCCAGGTTCTACAGTTGGTATTTTGACGATGGGTCCTCCACGTGCTGGCGAGGTGATTCGCCAGGGTCTTTATCGTGGTGCCGATACCGGATGGTTGCTCACCGACCGCCTCTTTGCTGGTGCTGATACCTTGGCTACTTCTTACGCCCTCGCTACGGGTATCAAGAAGATTGGTGACGTGGATATCGTAATCGGTGGTCGCCAGGCTATCGATGGTGATACCGCACAGGTAGGTCCACAGGTGGCTCAGAAGTTGGGATTGAACCAGGTAACCTACGCCGAGGAAATCCTCAAGGTGGAGAATGGCAAGGCTACTATCCGTCGCCATATCGACGGTGGTGTAGAGACTGTAGAGGCTCCATTGCCAGTGGTCATCACTGTCAACGGAAGTGCAGCCCCATGCCGTCCTTGCAACGTGAAACTCGTGATGAAGTACAAATACGCTACTTGCCCTATGGAGCGCAAGGGTGACGAGCCTTGGGCTAAGCTCTATGAGGAGCGCCCATACTTGACACTGAACCAGTGGAGCGTGGCTGATGTTGACGGCGACCCTGCACAATGTGGTTTGAGCGGCTCACCAACCAAGGTGAAAGCTGTGAAGAACATCGTGTTCCAGGCTAAGGAGAGCAAGACCTTGACAGGCAGCGATGAGGACATCGACAGCTTGGTAAAGGAATTGTTGGACGAAAGTATTATTGGATAATCCCAATCTGAATTTTTGAAAGAAATTATGAACAACGTATTTGTATATTGCGAGGTAGAAGGCACAACCGTTGCCGAGGTATCTCAAGAATTGCTCACCAAGGGTCGTAAGCTCGCCAACCAGCAGGGCGTGGAGCTTCATGCCATCGTTGCCGGTACTGGCATCAAGGGTAAGGTGGAAGACCAAATCCTCCCTTATGGTGTAGATAAGTTATTTGTTTTCGATGCTGAGGGTTTGTTCCCATACACTTCAGCTCCTCATACTGACATTCTCGTCAACCTCTTCAAGGAGGAGAATCCACAGATTGCCCTGATGGGTGCCACCGTGATCGGTCGTGACCTCGGTCCTCGTGTTTCTTCTTCATTGACCAGTGGTTTGACAGCCGACTGTACAGAGCTTGAGATTGGTGATTACGACGACAAGAAGAGTGGCAAGCACTATGATGGTTTGCTCTACCAGATTCGTCCTGCCTTCGGTGGTAACATCGTGGCTACCATCGTCAATCCAGAGCACCGTCCACAGATGGCTACCGTTCGTTCTGGTGTGATGCAGAAGCACATCTACGAGGGTGAGTGCAAGAAGGAAGTGGTTTATCCTGAGGTGAGCAAGTATGTTCCTGCCGAGGACTTCGTAGTGAAGGTACTCGACCACCACGTAGAGGCTGCCAAGCACAACTTGAAGGGTTCTCCTATCGTTGTTGCCGGTGGTTACGGTGTAGGTAGCAAGGAAGGCTTTGACCAGCTCTTCGAGTTGGCTCACTTGCTCCATGGTGAGGTAGGTGCTTCTCGTGCTGCCGTTGACGCTGGTTGGGTGGATCACGACCGTCAGATTGGTCAGACGGGTGTTACCGTTCATCCTAAGGTATATATCGCTTGCGGTATCTCTGGTCAGATCCAGCACATCGCCGGTATGCAGGATTCAGGTATCATCATCTCTATCAACAGCGATCCAGATGCTCCAATCAACAAGATTGCCGACTACGTGATCAATGGTACCGTAGAGGAAGTTGTACCTAAGCTCATCAAGTACTACAAGCAGAACTCGAAGTAAGCACTTGTAGTACCCATCACATTATTTATATATAAAGAAAAGCAAAATGGCTAATTACTATAGTGATCATCCTGAGATTGAATTTCATCTCAATCACCCATTGATGAAGCGTGTTGTTGACTTGAAGGAGCGCAACTACGCAGAAAAAGACCAGTTTGAAGATGCACCTGTCAACTACGAGGATGCCATCGAGAACTACAAGCGATTGCTTGATATTACTGGCGACGTGGCTGGTAACATCATCGAGCCAAACTCTGAGAGCGTTGACCAGGAAGGTCCTCACTTGGAGAACGGTCGCATGATTTATGCTAGCAAGACTTTCGAGAACTTGGAGGCTACCCGCAAGGCAGGTCTCTGGGGCTTGTCAATGCCTCGCCGTTATGGTGGTTTGAACTTGCCTAACGCAGTGTTCTCCATGGCTTCAGAGATTATCTCTGCCGCCGATGCTGGTTTCCAGAACATCTGGTCACTCCAGAGCTGTATCGATACTCTCTATGAGTTTGGTTCAGAGGAGCAACGCCAGAAGTACATCCCTCGCATTTGCGCTGGCGAGACCATGAGTATGGACTTGACTGAGCCTGATGCAGGTTCTGACTTGCAGCGTGTGATGCTCAAGGCTACACAGGATGCCGATGGCACATGGCGTTTGAATGGCGTGAAGCGTTTCATCACCAATGGTGACTCAGACATCCACTTGGTTTTGGCTCGTTCTGAGGAAGGCACCAAGGACGGTCGTGGTCTCTCTATGTTCATCTACGACAAGCGTGATGGTGGCGTAACCGTTCGTCACATCGAAAACAAGCTTGGTATTCATGGTTCTCCTACTTGCGAGTTGGTTTACAAGAATGCCAAGGCAGAGCTTTGCGGTAGCACTCGCCTCGGTTTGATCAAGTACGTGATGGCATTGATGAACGGTGCTCGTCTCGGTATCGCCGCTCAGAGTGTCGGTGTAGAGCAGGAAGCTTACAATGAGGGTTTGGCATACGCTAAGGAGCGTGCTCAGTTTGGTGAGAAGATCATCAACTTCCCAGCAGTTTATGACATGCTTTCAAGAATGAAGGCGAAGTTGGATGCTGGTCGTTCCCTCCTCTACTGCTGCGCTCGCTACGTTGACATCTACAAGGCATTGGAAGACATCGCCCGTGATACCAAGTTGACTCCAGAGGAGCGTCAGGAGATGAAGAAATACACTCGTCTTGCCGATGCTTTCACTCCATTAGCTAAGGGTATGAACTCAGAGTATGCCAACCAGAATGCTTACGATGCTATCAGCATCCACGGTGGTTCAGGTTTCATCATGGAGTACAAGAGCCAGCGTTTGTTCCGTGACGCTCGTATCTTCTCTATCTACGAGGGTACGACCCAGTTGCAGGTAGTTGCAGCCATCCGTTACATCACCAACGGTACATACCTTGGCATCATCAAGGAGATGATGGAGAGCGAGGTAAGCGACGACTTGAAGGCATTGAAGGAGCGTGTAGGCAAGCTCGTTGAGCTTTACGAGGCTGCCATCAACAAGGTGAAGGAGGCTAACGACCAGGCAGTTCACGACTTCCTGGCTCGCCGTCTCTACAACATGACAGGCGACATCGTAATGTCTCTTCTCATCCTCAATGATGCTACCAAGGCACCAGAGATGTTCCAGAAGAGTGCCAACGTATATGTTCGCATGGCAGAGGAGGAAGTCCTCGGTCATTCCGCCTATATCCAGAACTTCAAGGCAGAGGACTTGGAGAGCTTCAAGGCATAAATGGTTTTCTCTCGCAGATTTCGCCGACAACGCAGATTCTTATTCGAGTCTATCGGATTTCATGAATCAGATTTCTGCGAGATAAAGAGATAAAATAATAATAGGAGATAAGAAGCAAGAGGTTGCTGCTTATCTCCTATTTTTTGTTTCTTCAACTGGCAGAATGCCTTCCATTGCTTATCCAATGACAGCTCTTCATCAGGTGGAAGAAGGAAGTCTTGAAATTTACTTGATATATTCCACCTTGCTGTCATCCCTTGGCTTCGCCGCTGGAGTCTCATCAGGATAACCGATGGCGAGGATGTAGCTGATTTCATAGCCTTCAGGAAGACGGAGCTGAGCGATGAATGGCTTGTATGCCTCGCTGCGCTGAAGGAACATGGCGGCACTGCCCAGGCAACAAGTGCCAAGCCCTAGTGACTGGGCGGCAAGCATCATGTTCTCTCCCATCAATCCGACATTCAGCGTGGCATAATGATCATCCTTCGGACAAGCCACGACGATGATGTTAGGGGCATTGCGATACATATTCTTGAAGTTGGCATCACGCTTCACCTGCTCAGGATTTTCCTTCTTGAATATCTCCGTGGTACCCTTGATGAAGTCAGGATTTTCCACCACCCTCACAGCCCATGTCTGCTGGTTCATCGCACTAGGTGCATTGATGCCGCACTTGGCTATCAACGCCAGTTTCTCATGCTCCACAGGCTTGTCGAGATACTTGCGGACGGAGCGGCGAGCCATGATTGTCTGAATCGTCTCATTATTCATTTTGCAACACTCCTGTGCCTTGCCGAGCGATGGCAGCAACATCAAGCCACAAACCATCCAAGTTTTCAAATTCCCCATATCTTTATCTCCTTATTTTAATATTATATTAGATTCCCGTGCGAAATTACAAAGAAAAACGCAAACACACAAATAAATCTCCCAAAAATAAATGAGCAATCTTTATTTCTATAGCCTTTATCGCAATTAACTACAATACAAGGCTTTTTTGTACTAAAATAAGCTAAAAACACATTTTAAAAGTTGACACATACAAAACTTTACACTATATTTGTAAATAAATTAAAGAAAGTCATGCAAAGTGAAAGTCAGAACATATATAATGCCATCTCGCACAAGGATTATACCGGTCCTGCCATTCAGATGCGCATCTATGACAAAAGCATCGAATTGTGGAACTATGGCCTATTGCCAAAAGAGCTGACACCAGCCAAGCTGTTGCAAAAGCACTCTTCCTTCCCTAGAAACCATAACATCGCCAACGCATTCTACAAAGCTGGCTTTGTGGAATCATGGGGACGTGGATTCAAGAAGATTGCCGAAGAGTTCGAAAAAGCCAAGCTCCCATTGCCAACGATAGAAGAAGAATGTGGTGGCGTGATGGCGGTAATACAACGTAAGACGGTGGATGAAATCATACAAGAACGAGAAAGTGGCGGTAATGTCGGAGAAAATATCGGAAGAAATGTCGGAGACGTGTCGGAGTTCAAACTATCTAAACGCCAAACTATTATAAAAAATATAATTAGTTCAAACCCTACAGTTACCGCCAAACAAATGTCGGAGACTTTGTCGGTGACTTCTAGAACTATCGAACGAGACTTATCGGCAATGCAAAAAGCTGGCATTATCAGACATGAAGGAAAAGACAACGCTGGTACTTGGGTTGTCCTCGAACAAAAGAAACAGAAGAGATATGAAAGATAAAAATAATGAGCAAATCGTCTTCGAAATGCTCGAAGAGGTTGCAACAGAAAGTATTGCTGAAGCAAGAAATGCCTACACATACGATGAGATAGATGATTGCTATGTGGAGGCTAAGAAGATTGCGGAAGTGGCAAAGGCGGAACTTGGAAGGGCAATTAAGGCTTTCTATTCCTAACATTTCATAAAAAAAGAGTCTCCCAAGAACAACATTCGTATATTTTAATTATCTTCGCATTTGTATAAACATAATCAATATGAGGTTCATGCCGAGCGTACAAAAAAACAGCGACCATCGCTATGGATGATCGCTGTGATTATAGATGGATGGTATCGCTATACCATAAGGATTCGATTACTAATCCTGAAAAGATTCTTCAAGTAAAGATGCTAAATTACATAAAACAGAAAGATTAGTCCCAAGCATCCCAAGACTCTGAAAACTGATCATAAGACTCTTCGTCGTCTTCACCAAATTCGAAAGGCTTTGCTTCTGTTTTTTCAGGAGTTGTTGTGCCTGAGATTCCTAACAACAAGGATTTTTCTGTGTCTATACCCACTACCTTAGTAGTAGGCTTTACGTATTTCTTTTTCATCAATATGTTCTTTAAAATATCTTTATTATAATACTGTTGAATAACCAAAAATGAACGATTATCTTATAACGATCTTCTTGCCATTGTGGATGTAAATACCCTTGCCTGTAGGACGATCTACCTTGGTACCATTCAGGGTGTAGTAAGGGGAACGAGCAACATTCTGCTGAGCATCAACATCTACGATGGGGCTATCCTCAATGCCTGTAGTTTCGCTCTCGTCTTCGAATACCAAACTGAGCTCCTTGGCTGCAGAACTGCCACCATAAGGATGATTAGTCAAGTCGAGGTAGGCTTTGTTCATCGGTACGACACCATTTGAAACGTATATTGCAAAACGGCTCACTCCTATGTCTTCTCTATACTTGAGAGCGTACATGGGCTTGCGTTCCCCTTTACTATTGGTGGGTCTTACATAAGTAGGTATTGGGCATCCTACGAGCCAGTTTTTCTCACCTTCTACTCCTATCAAGTCTTCGTTGGTCACTGGAGAATTATGCGAGAAATCATGCTCACCGATACAATAGTAATTTCCATCTTCTACATAATTATCGTCACCCTTCACACTATATATTCTCACGATAGCTCCCACATATTTGTCTTTGTTGGCACCAATACGAGATGGAACATAACGGTTGAATGTAACCCCTAAGGCATTATTTCCGTTGCTGCCATCCTTGTATTTCGTTACTGCATAGGCTGCAAGATTGGTTCCACTGAAGTTGGCATCAAAGTCTCGACAGATGGAGAAAAACTGATTCTTCTTGCTCACAGGAACCGGAATCTTATAACCGAATGACTTCATGCCTTTGCTCCATTTTTCACCGTAATAATTATTTTGGTAAGCAGTCTTCTTGATGTAGACATTACAAGGAAGTCCCAAACCAGTATGGCCTATTGCATCAGGGATGAAAGTAGGTGCCTTGAGTGGCATCATGAACAAGTCGACACCGTCTCTACTCATATTGCCACCACCTCCTAAAAGATACGAGCCTATAGAAGTAACTTTGGCTGGTATGGTAAGGCTGTTTACGGCAGCATACCTGAATGCCCCGACACCGATTTTTTCAAGAGTGGAAGGAAGTACCACTTTCTCCAAGACTGAATTATCAAAACAATAAGGGCCAAGACTCTTAATGCCCTTCACCTCGTTCTCCACCACCAAGCCTTTTACATTGAGGTATTCATAGCCTTTAGTGGTCGCATACTTGAAATTCTCAGGACAATGAATCAACTCCATTGTACGCTTGTCATACAACAGTCCACGGTCGGAAGTCTCATAATTTGTGCCATTACGGAGCACTATACGACATAAGTTGTTACAACCATTACTATATTCAAATCTTTTATGGGTATCTGGTGAAAATACCGCTGTAAAATCTTGTGGATTACGGTTGTCTGCCCATTCGAATTTCTCTAAGGTTTTTGGCAGATTAATTGTCTCAAGGGTATGATTTCCCTGAAAGGCATATTTGCCAATCACCGTTACGCCTTCTGGGATGGTTATTGTTTTAAAACCATTTATATTGAAAGCGAAGGCACCTATCGTCCTAAGATTGGACGTGCCATTTTCTGAATAAAAAGATACATTCTCTGTAGAAATATTGCATGCAAGAAAAGCACCCTCACCTATGGAGGTCAAAGCCTTGAAATTCTTACAATCGAAGGTTGTACCGAAATTATTAGACTTACCGTTGAGGGATCTGGCAAATGCATATTTTCCTATTGTCTTCAAGCTGGTAGATTGATTCTTGAAAACCCAGCTCTGCAAGTTGCAATTGCTAAAAGCCTCATCGCCTATCTCGGTAAACTTGTCGTCGTCAAATTTGACATTCTTCAACCCTATGCAATCTTTAAACAATCCTTCTGGCAAGACACCGTAATTTCCAGAAACAGGTGTGGCACCAGTAAAGTCTACTTCCTCCAAGGAGGGACAATTGAAAAATGCATATTTGCCTAAAGGAGTCAATCCTGCTCCTGGATTGGAAGTGTATTTAGGGAAATCTACACGTATCAAAGAGGGACAATTTGCCATGGCATAGTCTTCAAGACGGATCGACATATACTCATGAGGATTATTGGTAGGCCAGACTATCTGCTTTATACTTGAATTATAAAAGGCATTTCCTTCTATATTACAAAGCTTTCCTCCATCATATGCATGTGTGCCTAAATCTAATCTCACCAATCCCGAATTAGCAAACGCATAAGAACCAATATTGTTAACAAAGACAGAAGGGAGATTTAAAAAACAGATGGAACTATTCTGAAAAGCATACTTATTAATAGAGATACCAAAACCATCGCAATTACTAATATACAATGTCTGTGTACGTTTAACATCATCAAAGGCATAAGGAGCTATATTGAGCAAGCTTCCTCCACCATCGAGACTATAAGTTAATTTACTTCCAGTATCTTTATTATCAGGGAAACACAGAAGGGATTTGTACTTGGTATATTTGCCAGCACCATCTTTGTACATTTCAAACAAAAGGCCGTCTTTTGCAACAAACTTTTCGTTGATCGTTGCTGATCCTGGTTTATAGTAATCAGCATTGAGGAACTCTGCAAGACCAGAAAAACCACAGAAGGCAGTCTCGTCGATGGTTTCGAGACTTGCAGGAACAACAAGTTTTGTAAGTCCGCAACCAAAGAAAGCATAAGGGCCAAAACTCTTAATACCATCAAAAACAACGTTAGTAAACTTTGCTGCAGGTGGACAGCAAATCAACTTAGAACCATCCTTGGATAAAAGAATCTGATTGTGCCATTCAGAAAGAGAAGTGTTCTTGGAATCTACATCGAAATATTGAAGATTTGGCAAATTGACAACTCCTTTGGAATGATCATAGTATTTTATTTCATTTCCACTTTCATCTGTAAATTTATCAGTATAAAAAGGATTATAAAGTCTAAACCTATCTACCTTAGACGACAACTTGATAGTAGTGATAGTGGGATAGACATCAGAGCCTTCTATATCAACCCCTTTGACTGTATAAGTAGTACCATCTATCGTAACAGTCTCCGGTATAATCACTTTGGTGTTGTCTTTGTTGCCATCTCCATCCACCAATTCGTCTGGAACAAATCCACATACACTCACGCAGCCCTGTAGATAGTGCAACGCTTCTGTACTATACAAATCATACGTTATTCCATTTTTCGTTACAGGGAAAGCGGTGGCAGCAAAGGCTAATTTACCCCCCCATAAAGCAAACAAGCACTAAAAATAAGAATAAAAGATTCTTTTTCAAATTCATGTTTTTTCTTAAATTAGCATCTCTTACTCCCCTTGAGACCATTTTTATATTAACGAATATGGGAGCAACTTTACTGATGGGTGTGTTGTGTGGAGTGTAGGTAAAGAGATGCGACTTGTACTTCATCGCATCCCATGTAAACAGATAACATACTAACTATACGCTGAATCATCTTTTTACATACTATTACTGCACTTCAGTAAGCACATTCATTGGCTTCTGTTGATATTCGCTCTATCACTAAAACTGATTTTCTGTGCTGCAAAAGTACGACTTTTATATTGCATTGATATTTTATTTTCCTCAAAATCATATGTACAAAATGATAAGAGTTAACATTCTATTCGTATTTTCTTCATTTTTTAGTTAAAAAGAATACATTCTCCTTCTTTATTTTCAAGTTTTTTGATTTGCTTTTAGCTTTTAACTAAAAAATAGCAAAGCAATATTTGTGTTATTCACGAATAACTTACGTATATTCTTACAATCCTCTCTTAGATACACGGATATTCATTGTGCTACTTATATGGTAGGCTATCGTGAGATGTGAGATAGAAAAGTACAATTGGGAATCCAGCAGCATCCGCCTTAGTAGATGGCATAGGCTGTTCACCTAAGACAGTGAGACTGCTCGCTTGAAACAGTGAGACTGCACATCTATGACAGCCTTCACACTCCCCTTTGGATTCTAACCATACAGGTAGTTTTCATTTCCTCTTCTTCCCCCTAAAGCTCTTGTTGACCAATGCCGACTCACAGCTCTGGCAGAGAGGCTCGGTGGCTGCGTGATGTCGGAATCCCTCCACCAAGGCTTGGGCACGAGGCGAGGCGAGAATCTCCTCCAACGACTGATGAAAGAGATTGCCGAGGATGACATCGCCATCATGGTCGAGACAACAAGGGACGAGACTGCCATCCGACAACACACCGATTTGCTTGATCAGCGCCTTGCAGAAATACTCCTGCTTCGACTTGCTTGGCGAAGCCTCTAGCTTGCCATCCGATTCCTCCTGCTTCCCATCCGAATCATCAGAAGCTGCTTTTCCTCCCCCACCAGGCCATTCGAACTTCCGGTCGAACTCCAAGTACAGATTGTCGCACAGCCGGAAGCCATCGGGGCGTTCCTTCCAAGGCTTGGGTACGTACTTTTCGATGAGGCGCATCACCTCCTCGTTCTCTCGGTCCATCCCGCCTTGGTTCCACAACCGCAGCACCATGCAGGTTCCCTTCCCGGCAGCCTGTGTCGAGAAGCGCATCACCTGGTCCATATACTCCGACAGTTCGCCCCTGGCATTGCTCTCATGCGAATGGAGCGACAACTGAATTTTGTACGGAAGTGTGTCGAGCAGCGCCATCGCCCGATGCAAGAGCGTGCCATTCGAAGTCAGCACAGTCTTGAATCCCTTCTTCCTCGCCATCGTAATAAACTGAGGCAGAAGGGGATGCAGCAGCGGCTCGCCCATCAGATGGAAATACAAGAAGCATACCTTGCCACGCACGCGGTCGGTGAGAAGGTCGAACTCCTCCTCACTCAACTGCCGTCTCTTCCGATGATGCTTCGGACAGAAATGGCAGTCCAGATTACAAGTATTTGTGATTTCTATGTAACAGCGATCTATCATCATACTGCAAAAATAGCGATTTTCGAAACATCGGCAAAGAAAAGCGGTTTTATTTAAATATCTTTAGCTATCCTACGATTATCTCAACTTTTTGTCGTATATTTGCACACGATTCTAATAAGCATACACCCTAAATGGAGAAATCAATATGAAGATACAACACATTTTGGTAGCCATGATGCTGGCATGCAGTTCGCAAGCACTGGCACAAGAGAGAGCGATGGAGATGCGAGCCGACCGCACCTTGATTTATCCTCAACGCCTCGAACTCAAGGGCGATGAGACGCTGGGCGACATCCTGGCGATATATCCCGACTTGATGCAAAACGGATTCGACGACATGCTGTCGGGCTACAACGTGAGAATCGACAACGTAGCCATCAATGGCGACATGCGCATCGTGTGCAGACAACTGAAAGCCAAGCAAATCAGCAAAATCCAAATCTGTGACAACACCGCCGTCGCCAAGGGTACCGTGGGCTTGGGACGTGTCATCGACATCACCCTCGCCAAGGACAAGAAGGGACTCGACGGACTGGCTGGCGTGGAGGCTGGAACCGACCATCTCGCCGATGCTCATGCCGTGGTGAGAGACAACGCCGCCAAGACCGATGTCATCGCCATCACCTCGTATTCCTATCAAGACTTCGATGATGCCATCACGCAGAAGCAGCATCTCTTCGCCCACATGACCAACTATTTCTCGCCCAAGGACCGCCTCCTGACCTACGTCTCCCAACAATATCAGAACACGAGATCGTATGATGCCAGCGGCAAGGAGAAAGTGCAAAACGAGAAACTTATGGCACGTGCCCTATATTTCCATACTTTCAATGACCAAGGCACGGAGCTCCTGCTCGTAGCCAACTATCAATATGGCAACACCCCTTACACCACCTATATGAATGGTGACGAGCCACTGACCCAAACTCGAAGCGATGCCACCATCTTCATCGTGGAACTCAACACCCTACTCACCAAGAGGCTCGACATGATGGCGGGATGGGAAGGCGACTTCTCCTACAATCATTTCAAGAGAAACATCGGACAAGGCAACACGAGCGACTATTTACGCACTCGATACACCAGTTCCAACAACGACCTTTACCTCCAGTTCAACTACGTAGTGGGCAGTTGGCGATTCACCGTGGGCGACCGTGTGGTGTTCTATCACTATAGCACTCCAGGAGCCAAGAGCACTGATAGAACCAGCACTGACGAGAAATGGGTGCGCAATGACACACGCAACAATATCGAGGTGAGCGCCATCTCCACCCTTGGCAAGCATTCGCAAGCCCAGGCAGCCTATCACCGCAAGTTCATCAACCCATCCTTCGTCATCGACCAAGACCTGTCGTATGAAGACTGGCTCGACATCAAGCAGGGTTTGGTAGCACGATACATCGACGAGACCAAGTTGGGCTACAACTACAGCCAGCGCAATCTCAACTTCTCGCTCGCCGCCTACTATCAGATGATAGAGAACGAGCAGAATCGCTGCCGACTGAATGCCGCCATGTTCTATCGCACAGGCATCCTCGCCCTCTCGGCAGGTGCCAACCTCTATCTCTGCGAGGGCGATGGCAACGACTTCGCCACCTTCCACCTCAACCCTCGCCTCACCTTGCCATGGCAGATGAAACTCAATGTGCAGAGCATCTTCGCCACCGGTCGCGCCAAACTGAGCCGAGGCGAGGACGTCTATCTTTCCGGTCAGCTCACCAAGCAGTGGGGCGCCCATTGGAATGTCGCTTTGGAATGGCACGACATCTGCTCCAGTCACTATTCAGCAGGTATGGCAACCGTGCAATACTTGTTTTAAACAAAAAAATCCTCCCTTTCTGAAAAGATTCAGAGAGAGAGGATTTTTCATTTATAGCCTCATCGCCTTTTACTCTATCGTCGAAATCGTGACATCCGAGAACTCGTTCATGTAGTCGAGAATCTTCAGCGTATAGTTGCCACGTTTCGCCTTGATTTCGATGCTAGCCTCCAGGAACTCCTCCTTGGAGGTGCGTCGATCTTTCAACTCGTAGGAATGCACCTCCATGCCGTCTTGCTTGATGCGCTTGATGAGTTCCTTCACGCTATCACGTGAGGAAGCCGAGAAACTCAACTCGATGGTCGTGGTGCCGAGTTGAGGGATGAAGGCGTTGAGCACCTCCAAGCCCAGCAGTACCATCACCGTGGTGACAGCCGCCGCCACATACATGCCCGTACCACATGCCAAGCCTATCGCCGCCGTCACCCAAAGACCTGCGGCAGTGGTCAGTCCTCTTACCACATTCTTCTGAAAGATGATGGTACCAGCTCCCAGGAATCCGATGCCCGACACCACTTGGGCTGCCACACGTGAGGAGTCCTTGAGGTCGATGCCGAATCCATATTGCGATACCAAGCAGAAGAGGGCACTGCCCAGGGCTACGAGGAAGTGGGTACGGAATCCCGCCTCCTTGGCACGATATTCTCGTTCGATGCCTATCGAACCACCCAGGATGAGGGCGAGCGAGAGGCGAATGGTGAGTTCTGTATAAGTTGCATCCATAATGATTTCCTTTCTTTTAGATGAAATATGATGTGTGCAAAAATACGACTTTTCCACGAAATCCGCCATCTACTTCCATATTATTTTCATCTTTTGACTTTTTTTCTAAAAAATAATGTAGCATTCTCTGAGAATTCATGTATCTTTGCAGAAATTATAAATGATTAATTGTAAATTATAAATATATTATATGGCAACAGTTGACGACAAGAAGATTATCTTCTCTATGGTGGGAGTATCCAAGATCATCCCACAAAATCAGAAACAGATTCTGAAGAACATCTACCTATCGTTCTTCTACGGAGCAAAAATCGGTATCATCGGTCTCAATGGCGCTGGTAAATCGACCTTGATGAAAATCATCGCCGGACTGGAGCAGCCTACCCAGGGCGAGGTGGTATGGAGCCCAGGCTACTCTGTGGGCTACTTGCCTCAGGACCCTCCACTCGATGAGTCGAAGACCGTGAAAGAGAACGTGATGGAGGGTGTGCAGAAAGTATATGACGCACTCGCCGAGTACGAGGAAATCAACCAGAAGTTTGGCTTGGAGGAATACTATGGCGATCCCGACAAGATGGACAAGTTGATGCTGCGCCAAGCTGAGGTGCAAGACATCATCGATGCTACCGATGCCTGGAACATCGACTCCAAGTTGGAGCGTGCGATGGGTGCCTTGCGCTGTCCTCCGGGCGACTGGCCTGTCACCAATCTCTCTGGTGGTGAGCGCCGCCGTGTAGCTCTCTGCCGTTTGCTTTTGCAGAAGCCAGACGTGCTCTTGCTCGATGAGCCTACCAACCACTTGGATGCCGAGAGCATCGACTGGTTGGAGCAGCACTTGCAGCAATATGAGGGTACGGTGATCGCCGTCACCCACGACCGCTACTTCCTCGATGATGTGAGCGAGTGGATTCTCGAATTGGACCGTGGCGAGGGCATCCCTTGGAAGGGCAACTACTCTTCTTGGCTCGACCAGAAGACCAAGCGCATGGAACAGGAGGAGAAGAGTGCCTCTAAGCGTCGCAAGACTTTGGAGCGAGAGTTGGAATGGGTGCGTATGGCACCGAAGGCTCGCCAGGCAAAGGGAAAGGCTCGTCTGAACTCTTACGAGCAGATGCTCAACCAGGAGCAGAAGGAGCGTGAGGACAAGTTGGAGATCTTCATCCCAAACGGTCCTCGTCTGGGCAACAAGGTAATCGAGGCACAGCACGTGAAGAAGGCGTTTGGCGAGAAGGTGCTCTTCAACGACCTCAACTTCATGTTGCCTCCTAACGGCATCGTGGGTGTCATCGGTCCAAACGGAGCTGGCAAGACCACCCTCTTCCGCCTCATCATGGGCTTGGAACAGGCAGACGCTGGTACATTCGAGGTGGGTGAGACCGTGAAGCTCGCTTATGTCGATCAGCAGCACAAGGACATCGACCCGAAGAAGACGGTATATGAGGTGATTTCCCAGGGCAACGAGACGATTCGCATGGGCGGTCGTGACGTGAATGCCCGTGCTTACATATCTCGCTTCAATTTCTCTGGCACCGACCAAAGCAAGCTCTGTAGCGTACTCTCCGGTGGTGAGCGCAACCGCCTGCAGTTGGCTTTAGCCTTAAAGCAGGAAGGCAACGTATTGTTGCTCGATGAGCCTACCAACGACATCGACGTCAACACCTTGCGTGCCTTGGAGGAAGGTTTGGAGGCATTTGCCGGTTGTGCAGTAGTAATCAGCCACGACCGTTGGTTTCTCGACCGTATCTGTACCCACATCCTAGCCTTCGAGGGCAATGGCGAGGTATTCTTCTTCGAGGGAAGCTATTCGGAGTATGAAATCAACAAGGCAAGAAGACTGGGCGACACCGAGATCAAGAAGGGTCGCTATCGCAAGTTGATGGAAGAATAATTTGTTTCTTTAAACACATAAAAAATAGGCACGGATTACAGAGCGTAACCCGTGCCTATTTTTGTTTGCACATACCTTTTTTATTATATAGTTAGTATTTTGCTATTTTACAATTTCCTCCAACTCCGCGAAATCATCAATGATGTATTCCGCATTCTTCAGTTCCTCCCTAGCGGCATTGCCATAGGTGACGGCGCAAGCCTTGGCACCAGCATTGTGAGCCATATCCACATCATACGTCATGTCGCCCACCACCAAGGTATCGGCGAGCATCTGCTCCATGGATGACTCGATGGAATGACCCGCCTCAGCACTTTGACAACGGATGTCCTCCAAAGCCTTCAGCACCATGTCGGGAGCTGGCTTCACGTTCGCCACACTGTCGCCTGCCACAATCGAGGAGATGCAATTCTCTATCTGCATCTGCTTGACATAACCGAAAAGGGAGTCGCTGCCACGACTGCTGGCGATGGCTAGCACATAACTCTCCTGATGCAAGCGATGGATGGTCGCCAAGACGTGAGGGAAGGGTTGCACGATGAGGTGACGCTTGTTCTCCTCGAAAATATCACGATAGGTCTCCGCACATGCCATGCCTTCCTCGGCACTCATGCCGAAGAGCTGCACGAAAGCCTCATCCAGGCGAAGTCCGATGGTGGCGGCACACTCCGCCTCACTCTTCACCTGCAGATGGCGCTGGCGCATCGTGTCTTGCAAGGTCTTCACGATCAACGCCTGCGAATCGCCTATCGTTCCGTCAAAATCAAATATAATGTATTTCATATTCATCAATTTATTTAGAGAAGTTAAGTGGGCGTGAGCTCAGCAACATTAGAAGATGGCTCGCTTGGGCTTGCCCGTCTCCGTCATCGGCAACTGGTCGAAATGGAGATATTGGCGAGGCACCCAGTACTTTGGAAGCACTTGACGACAGATAGCCTCCACACCCTCCAGGTCGCCAGACTCGGTGACGAGCACGGCTATCTCGCCAAACTTCTCATCCTTCTTCTTAGCTAATAGAAAAGGGGCATCAAGATGCTGACGGAGCAAGTTTTCCACTTCCTCTATCTGTATTTTGATGCCTCCGCTGCATATCACATTGTCCTTCCTGCCCTTGATGCGGAAGAGGACGTGAGGGGAAGAGGTTTTCAAGGAAGAGGATGCATCCGATGAATGGGATGAGGTTTCTTGCTGCTTGATTTCGGCGATGTCGTTGGTAACAAGCGGTTCACTGCAAACCAAGGGGGCATCAATGACGAGGCATCCATCGCTATTCAAGCTCACCCCGACGCTATCGAAAGGTTGATACCACTCGCTCGCCTCCTCGCCATTCAGACGGCGAAGGGCGATATGAGAGAGTGTCTCTGTCATGCCGTATGTGTTCCATACCGCACCCGGCAGACTACGCAACTCTTCAGCAAGGGCATCGTCGATCGCACCGCCACCGATGATAAGGTGCTTGATGCGGCTCAGTCGCTCCCGCTCCTGTGGCACTTGCAAGGTATTATAGACTTGCATCGGCACCATCGCCACGAAGTCGAAATCCATCTCGACCATTTTCGTCAACGATTCATCCGACAAGGGGTGACCAGAAGGCTTCACCGAGAAGAGACGAAGCTTTCGCTCGATGCTCCTCACCACCATCATCTTGCCTGCGATATAGTCGAGCGACATGCAGAGCAAAGCTGAATCGCCTGGACGCAAGCCCAAGAAATCGCACGTGATATGAGCGGAGTTGAGCATTCGCTGCTTCTCCACCCACATCGGCTTCGGCTTGCCAGTCGAACCACTGGTATGTACGAGGAGTGTCTCGCTTGGCGAGTTCCACTCCTGCAAAAAATCATTGACGGTCATTTTCTAACCAGTTTATCTCCCTTGATTTCGAGCGGCATAGGGATGTTGTCGGTGAAGAGTTGTCCAGTGCCCAAGCCTTGCGGCATCTTGACATCGGGACCATACATTCGGGCACAGAAGAGGGCGATGGCATTCAAGCCCACGTTGCTCTCCAATGCCGACGTAATCCACGAGCCGATGCCTCGCTGCTCAGCCAACTGTATCCACTCCTGGCATCCATACATTCCACCATGGAGCGATGGTTTGAGGATGATATACTGCGGACGGATGGTATCGAGCAAAGCCTCCTTCATAGAGCGCACGTTGACACCAATGAGCTCCTCGTCGAGGGCGATAGGCAACGGACTCTCCCGACAGAGTTCCGCCATCTTGCGCCACTGGTGCTGCTTGATGGGTTGCTCTATCGAGTGGATATCGTACTGGGCAAGTGCCTCCAGTCGGCTCATCGCATCTTCTGGCGAGAAACCGCCGTTGGCATCCACACGCAGTTCCACCTGTTCCTTATTATATACCTCACGGATGCGCTTGATGAGGTCGAGTTCCTTGAAGAAGTCGATGGCACCAATCTTCAGTTTGACACAATGGAAACCAGCCTTCAACTTCTCTTCCAAGCGAGCCAACATTTCCTCGTAAGTGCCCATCCACACCAATCCATTGATGGTGATACCCTCCTCGCCACGAGCAAAAGGAGAGTCGTAGAGCGAGGCGAGATTCTGAGCCCAAGCAGGCACGGCAATGGTGCCCTGCCCCGCAGCATCGCCATGGGTAGCCAGCAAATGCTTGCTTCGAACCGCCTCGAAGAAGGAAGCGAAAGCCGTCTCCAGTCCGAAGGTGATGCTAGGGTACGCCCGAATCATATCGTAAGGGATGCGTCCCATCTGCTCCACCATCTGGCATATCTGTCTGAGCGTCACCTCATACTCTGGCTTGGCATCACAACTGAGGTCGGGCAGTGTGGCGCACTCCCCCACTCCCTCCACACCGGGAGCCTCATCCGAGGTGAGATGCAAGTAATAGCTATGTCGAGTGGTATAGACTCCGCGAGACGTACCAGCAGGTTGCTTAAAGTGGAGCGTACGCTCCGAAATGCTAATCTTATACATTTCTATTTTCTCTTCATTTCATAAAGGTCCTTGCGACGATCGCGCAAGTTTCTCACCGCACCGTATGTATGCAACTCATTCAGGAGATTGAGATCGACATCCGACACGAGAATCATCTCGGTATTCGGTGTCGCCTCCGATCTCTTGCCATCATTAGGGAAGGCGAAGTCGCAAGGCGTGAACACGGCACTCTGAGCATACTGGATATCCATGTTGTGAACACGAGGCAAGTTGCCCACGCTACCAGCTATCGCCACATAGCACTCGTTCTCGATGGCACGAGCCTGGGCGCAAACCCTGACACGAGAGTAGGCATTCTGCGTATCCGTCATAAAAGGCACGAAGAGGATCTGCATGCCATCCTCTGCCATCAGACGAGACAGTTCAGGGAACTCCACATCGTAACAAATCACGATACCTATCTTACCACAGTCGGTGTCGAAAGTCTGGATATGGCTGCCGCCACTCAGACCCCAGCACTTCTGCTCATCAGGTGTCACGTGAATCTTCTCATACATATCCACGCTACCATCTCGGCGACAGAGGAAGCCCACATTGTAGAGCGCACCATCCTCCTTGACGTATGGCATACTGCCGGTGATGATATTGATGTTATAGCTGATAGCCAACTCACGGAATCGGTCGCGAATCTCATCCGTGTATTGCGCCATCTTGCGGATGCTCTGCGCCTCGCCGAGGTCGTTGAACTTCGCCATCAATGGAGCATTGAAGTACTCTGGGAAGAGGATGAAGTCGCTCTTGTAATCGGACACGGAATCGACGAAGAACTCTACCTGCTCGAAGAGGTCATCGACAGAGGCGTAAGGACGCATCTGCCACTGCACCAATCCGATGCGCACGGTAGGCTTGCGATCCACATAACTGTCCGTAGGTGGCTGATAATAGATGTTATCCCACTGGAGCAAGGTGGCGCAGTGTTCGCTCTCCTCGTCGCTAGGCAAGTAGTTGCGGATGACACGGCGCACATGGAAATCGTTGGACAACTGGAAGGTGAGCACTGGGTCGTAGATCTCACGGTTGCGCACCTTCTCGATGTACTCCTTCGGACGCATCTGGTCGGCATACTTGTGATAGTTAGGGATTCTGCCGCCAAACATGATGGCCTTCAGATTGAGTTTCTCACACAGTTCCTTGCGATACTCGTACATACGGCGAGCCAGGCGCAAGCCACGATAGTCGGGATGGATGAACACCTCGATGCCATAGAGGATGTTGCCATGAGGGTTATGGGTGTTGAAGGTCTCGTTGCCCGTGACCTGGGCGTAGGTGTGGTCGCCTTTCACCATATCATAGTTGACGATGATGGAGAGGGCGCAGCCCACGATCTTGTCATCCACGATGATGACCACCTGACCTTCAGGGAAGATAGTAATGAGTTTCTTGATCTGTGCACGAGTCCAGAAGACATCGGAGTCGGCATAGATACGCTTGAATGACTTAGCCAATTGGTCGTAATCCTCCATGTGGAGGTTACGCAAACCCACCTTTTCGATTTTACGAGTTGGTTCCATAATACATATCTTTTTATCAAAAATGAAATTCGGGGGCAAAATTACTATATTTCGATTGAAGGACAAAAGAAAAAGAGCAAAATCAAGAGATAAAACGATAAAATAAATATGTTTTTCAGAATTTATCGCCCTTTTCTTGATGGAGTGTTCCGTTTTTTTATTACTTTTGCAGCCCGAAAAGAAATCGACTATTCGTAATAGGAACGAGAAAGAAATCATTCGATAAAGTAATCAACAATGGAAATGAAGAGCAGTAATCAAGTGAAAGGATTTGCGGCTGGCATTATCGCCGCAGTTTGTTATGGCACCAATCCACTGGGCACGTTGGAACTCTACAAGGACGGTTTCTCGTCTGGTTCGGTGCTCACCTATCGTTATCTCTTGGCAGTGGTGATGTTCGCCATCGTACTGTTGTTTCGCCGAGAGCATTTCGGCATCAAATGGGGTCACGCCATCCGCCTCGCCTTCCTGGGCAGCATGTTTGCCCTCTCCTCCACCACGCTCTACGTGAGTTTCCACTACATGGCAGCCGGCATCGCCAGCACCTTGCTCTTCGTCTATCCCATCATGACAGCGGTGCTGATGACCGTCTTCTTCCATGAGAAGGTGACGTGGACGACCAGCCTCGCCATCCTACTCGCCGTATCGGGCGTGGGATTGCTCTACCAGGGCGATGGCAATGAGAAACTGAGCACGGCAGGCTTTGCCCTCGTGATGACCTCCTCGCTGCTCTATGCGCTCTACATCATTTCAGTAAACCGATGGAACACCACGATGTCGAACGTGAAGTTCACCTTTTGGATATTGGTCTTCGGACTCCTCACGGTAGTGATTTTCACAGCCATATCGGGCGAGAGTTTCCAACTTCTCCAGACACCTAAACAATGGCTCTGTGGCTTGCAGTTGGCATTGTTGCCGACGGTACTCTCCCTCTTCTTCATGACCATCTCCATCAATCTCATCGGCAGCACGCCAGCCGCCATCATGGGAGCCTTGGAACCAGTCACCGCCGTCATCATCGGTGTATTCGTCTTCGGCGAGAGTTTCACTTTCCAACTTGCCATCGGCATCGCCGCCATCCTGGCAGGTGTCACGCTGATTATCGCAAGGAAGAAAGGATAAAAAATGTCGGGAGGTTTTTGGAAATTCGTCCCGAGGTTTTTGGAAATTCATCGGGAGGTTTTTCTAAACACGAAAGAAGGTGTGTCTAGGTCTATCCTGGACACACCTTCTTTTTGTAGGGTATAATCGATATTTCTGAAATTTACTTCAATGTAAACTTATGGGAGTGGAGCATTTCCTTAGGGTCGAGCGCCTTGTCAAGTTCTTCCTTGCTCATGATGCCCTGTTCTATCACGATGTCATATACCGAGCGACCTGTGGCATGCGCCTCCTTCGCCACCTTGCTACTTTTCTTATAACCAATGATAGGATTGAGGGCGGTCACGATGCCGATGCTGTTCTTCACCATCTCATAGCAACGCTCCTTGTTCACGGTAATGCCCAAGATGCACTCTGAGGTAAGGGTCTCGATGGCATTCTTCATCCACGTCAAGCTCTCGAAGAGGCTCTCGGTGATGATAGGTTCCATCACATTTAGCTCCAACTGTCCTGCCTCTGCCGCAAAGCTGACGGTGGTGTCATTGCCGATGACCTTGAAGCAAACCTGATTGGTGACCTCCGGGATAACTGGGTTTACCTTGCCCGGCATGATAGAAGAACCAGGAGCCTTAGGAGGCAAGTTGATTTCGTTGAGACCACAACGAGGACCGGATGCCATCAAGCGCAAGTCGTTGCAAATCTTGGAGAGTTTGACGGCGAGTCGCTTCAATGCTGATGAATAGCTCACGTAAGCACCAGTATCAGGAGTAGCCTCCACAAGGTCGGTAGCAGTGACAAAGTTCTCGCCTGTGAGTTTGCTCAGGTTGGCAGCACAAAGCTTGGCAAAACCCGGAACGGCATTCAACCCCGTACCGATGGCTGTGCCACCCATATTGATTTCGTGCAAGAGTTTCACGTTGCGCTCCAAGTTGACGATTTCCTCCTCCAGGTTGTTAGCATAGGCATTGAATTCCTGTCCGATGGTCATCGGCACGGCATCTTGCAGCTGGGTGCGTCCCATCTTGATAGCATCGGCATACTCGTCAGCCTTATATCTGAAGGCGCTGATGAGTCCCGTCAAAGCTCCCACCAAGTGAGCGTTCATACGGATGAGCGCCAAGCGAATGGAGGTAGGATACACATCATTGGTACTCTGACCGCAGTTGCAATGGTCGTTAGGAGAGCAATATTGATACTCGCCCTTCTCGTGTCCCATGATTTCCAAGGCACGGTTGGCGATGACCTCGTTGGCATTCATATTGACTGAGGTACCAGCACCGCCCTGTACCATGTCGATAGGAAAATTCTCATGCCACTTGCCGTCGATAATCTCACGGCAAGCCTGGGAGATAGCTCCAGAAATCTCGTCGTTGATGACACCGAGGGAATGGTTGGTCTCGATGGCAGCCAACTTCACGTAAGCGATAGCGATGATGAAATCAGGATTGTCAACCATCGTCTTGCGTGAGATATGATAATTGTTGATACCACGCTGTGTCTGCACACCATAGAGTGCATCAGCAGGAACTTTGAGTTCGCCTAAGAGGTCGGACTCTACTCTAAATTTCTTCTCGTCATTCATAATTCATCAGGTTGATAGTTCATAAATATGGTGAGTCATCTCATAATGAATGCCATCATGGATGGCTCACGCTGCAAAGATACAAAATATAATGATTAGTCGAGTCAAAAAATCATCATAATTTTTATAAGATATCGATTTCTTAGAAAGCCGTGGCAAACAGCCAGATGTTCAGCACCGTAACGATTGCCGACAAGAAATAGAGCCACCACTTGGTGAAACGATGGTTGACATAATCACCCATCACTCGACTATTTGACGTGAGCCAAACTTGAAGGAACATCGTAAAAGGCAATTGGATGCTCAATACCATCTGCGAATAAAGCAAACCCTTGAAAGGATCGCCCACGAAGAAGATGACGAGCAAGGCTAGACCCAAGGAGAGACAGATTCCCACAATGGAATGGGCATCCTTGGCATAATACTGCTCGCCAAACATTCCTGAGAAGATACAACCTGCCGCCATACCACTGGTGATCGTACTCGAAATGCCCGCCAAGAACAAGGCGATGGCAAAGATGTTGGCGGCATTGTTGCCCAAGAGAGGCGTGAGGAGAGCCTGAGCCTGAGAGAGGTCATCCACTACTTGATGAGAAGAGAAGAAGGTGGTGGCTGCCAAGATAATCATCGCACTATTGATAGCCCACCCCACGAGCATCGAGAAGAGGGTATCGAAAAGTTCAAACTTCAAGGCTCGCTCGATATTGTTTTTGTCTTTCTTATTAATTTGTCGACTCTGCACCAACTCGCTATGCAGAAACAAGTTGTGCGGCATCACCACCGCTCCCAGTACCGACATTACGATAAGCATGCTGCCCTCTGGGATGCTAGGCACCACCCACCCTTGCGTGGCGGCAGGCCAATCTATCCTAACCAAGAAGAGCTCATAGATAAACGACAAGCCTATCATCGAGACAAAGGTAATGATGAGCCTTTCGATGCGCTTATAGGAGTTGGTAAAGAGGAGGATGAGCACGGCTGCCGTAGAGAGCAGTGCGCCCCATACGATAGGGATGCCAAAGAGCATTTGCAAGGCGATGGCTGCCCCAAGGATTTCGGCAAGCGAAGTGGAGATGCTTGCCATGAAAGCCGTCACCAATATCGGTCTGCCTATCCAATGTGGCGCATATTTCTCCGTAGCCTCGCTGAGGCACAATCCCGTGACGATGCCCAAGTGAGCCACATTATGTTGCAAGGCGATGAGCATGATGGTGGAGAGCGTAACCACCCAGAGCAGCACATAGCCGTATGATGAACCAGCGGCAAAGTTGCTCGCCCAGTTGCCTGGGTCGATGAATCCCACGGTAACGAGCAGTCCAGGTCCGATATTCTTGATGATGTCGATAGCCCCGAATGTCTTCGGTTTTCCCTCATTGCGCAGTATTTCTATCAGATTTTTCATATTTCACCTTTTTAATGGGGTTATTGTCATTGACCAGGATTCTCCAAAGTAGGAATCCGTTGCAAAAATAGCCTTTTTTATTGATATGACAATCCTCAAACTCCAATAAAAGCAAGAAATAGTAGGCAAAATACCTATTTATGAGGAAGAATTGGCAAATAATCAGAAGATTTTCTGCAAAATATTTGGCATTATCTAGAAATGCACTTCCTAAAATGTCAAGGATAACATCCATAAAAGGTATGGATGTACGACATAAGGGGATAAGGACGTACGTCTATAAGGGATATGTGATGCGTGATTTATTCAAAAGCATGAGCGAGTCAATGCCTTCGAGGTTTGCTTTTTTAATCGAATGCGCTTCATATATTTCAATCCCACCAAAAAGTCCATACTGTTGATTCCTTAATTGTAGCTGCAAGTGTTGTTAGGTTGTCTCCTTGCAATACTGCATCCTCACAATACCCCATGTGTTCTTCTGCTACAGACATCGTATTATCAGTCACTGGCTTTGGCAAATAGTACTGTATCATATCGTTAGAAAAATGAGCAGCAACAGCCCCATATTTCTCATACCAATATTTTGCCACGGCCATCTGTTCATCTGCATCAGGGCATTCATTCCAACCACCAAAAGGAATATAAGCAAATACTTGCCATGGCTCTTTTACCGGGACCTCAACAAGATAAATATTGCTCCCATCAGCAAAATCGAAATCATCAATTGGATTTACCGCATCTTCAGTGCCTACCACTTCCTCTGACCAATCATCATTATCTTCTTGATAATCTTCCTTGATTGTGTTGAAGCGTTCACGAAGAAAAGCCTGCCCATCATCATAGTTTCTGCTCAACATTTCAGCCTTCCTCTCGTTAAACTTCTCATCGTCATAACATGCAGTCGCATCAAGACTATCATAAAAGCAAGTATCAGTATCAATCAATACAGGAAAAAAGCCCTTTAGTTTTCCTTCCTCATAAGCATCTAACCACAATTGTTTAATGTCAGCTGCACGTTCATCAATTGGAGTTATTTTGCAACCGTGAATATTGCCTTCAAATAAAGGCTGGTCCAAAGAAGGCTGTTCCGACAGATATTCTTCAGCATTCATGAATTTCATGTTATGATATGAAATCACATACAGTCTTACCAACTTAAAGAATCTCCAAGCTATAAACACAGCAACAATTATAGGTACATAAGAAGTATGCTCCCCCATTGTAAATCGTGCTACTATCAATCCTACAACCAGTACAAGCACGCAACCCCATATAACAAGTTGCTTACGAAGGATACGGCACACCCCCAGCCAATCATCAGACTCTATGAGGGCATTTAATTCATCCCCCATTTTATTTTCCACTTTTTTCTTTCTTCGGTATAAGAAGACGAAAATAGCAACTACTAGTACAAGAAGTGCGATAAATAATGTTTGTGACATAACATCTAAGATTTGATTTATATATGAGAACTAACTTTAGTTCACCTTTTTCTCCCTATCCTTCAATATCGCCGCCATATTGTCGGCAGCCCAATCTACGAGATTATCCACGATAGGTATCAGGGATTGGGCACGAGGGGTGAGGGAGTACTCCACTCTTGGTGGTACCTCGGCATATACTTGGCGTAGGATTAAGCCATCCTCCTCCAAGGTACGCAGGGTACTGGTGAGCATCTTCTGCGAGATGTCGGGAATCAGCTTGCGCAGGGCATTGAAGCGGAGAGGCTCAGCCTGATGCTTCTCCAACATGAAGATGACGAGCATCGACCACTTGTCGCAAATACGAGCCAACACATTGCGAATCGGACACTCAGGAAATATCGGTTCTTTTATTGCTTTTGCCATAATTATGACTTTCAATACAAATACTTCTAATTCTTTCATTATCAATATTAGGCTACAAAAGTAACTAACTTTCCGTTTATCTCCAAATATCCATCGTTAATGTAGGTTAAACTTCATTTTTTCATCTCGCTCTATATCAGCAATAGTTACCTCCAAGTAACTATCTTACCTTTTGGTGCCTTCTTGTGGGAAAGAAATATTTGTTGTACTTTTGCAACCGAAAATAAGAATAAGTATAACAAATAAAAACATTAGAACAAGATGAAAGAATCAAAGATGATCACTAAGGCAGCTAACTTTACAGCTGTAGATTTCGGCAAGTTGAATGAGATCAAGGACTATACCCTCCAGTTGGGTCCTGAGGTTACCATCCCTGGCAAGGTATTCGGCGGTCAGGCTGTCAATGCCACTGGCGGCGAGTTCTCATTCCAGAGTTTTGCTCCTGGCACGGAAACTGGCTTCCTCCACACCCACAAGAACCATGAAGAACTTTACTTCTTCCTCGGTGGCAAGGGCGAGTTCCAGATAGATGGCGAGGTATTCCCTGTAGGCGAGGGAAGCGTTGTAAGAGTAGCTCCAGCAGGTCGCCGCTCCGTGCGCAACAATGGCACAGAACCTCTCTTGATGCTCTGCGTACAGTATCGTAGCGAAACCTTCACTGCTGAAGATGCAGCTGATGGCGTTATCTTGAACGAGAAAGTGAACTGGTAAGGAAATTTCCATCAGATAACAACCGAAAAGGGAGTGCGGCACAGATGAATGCCACACTCCCTTTATTGTTATTATCCCAAATATACCTTATTGTCATCACCTCAAATACAAGTAGTCAACATTCCTTATCTGGCATTGACAAAGCGATAGCTTATCCTTGCTTTTGGTGCATTCTCTTTCAGCGAGAGTTTGATGCGATAGACATTGTCGTGCCACTGGGTCTTCATGATGCCATCCTCCATCTTCACCTTCTCAATGCTTGCTGATAGTTGCTGGGCATCATACTCCAAGCCTACAGAACTATCTTGCAAGAGGATGCGACCCAACTGACTAGTTGCATCCTTCATCAGCAACTGAGTTTTTCCGTAGGTTATCAGAACGATTTGATTGTCGCTTGCTTGATGACCTTGGCTACCTTTTTTTTGGCTAAGGTCTGCCAACTTTATGGAGTCCAGTTGATACTCCTCTGTCACCTCCACCTCATTCTTCACCCTATCTAGCGTGATGGTGCGCTTCCAAGTGTTCACGCATGCCTGTTCGGGATATGCCTTTGCTAAGTTCAAGCAGAAAGAAGACTGCTGTTCCGTGGCAATATGGCTCACTTGATCTGCACGATATTGCCTGCCATCCTTCTGCTCCAAGCCATTTATCATCGGCACATTGTGATAAGCCGAACGGCAGTTCATCAACTCGAAACGGCGGTTGCTGAATGATAACGAGGTATAGGTATCCCTACCCAAATCGATGATGACAGGCTTCTGCTGGTAATAGACGATGAAGTTGCCGATGTCATTATGGTTATGGCTCTCGGCATTGTTGCCACCCTTGGCAGCAAGAAACCAGTCTTGATTGCTTGCCACCATGATCTGCGAGTTCTCCAGATAGGCATCCTCCGTATGGGGTTGCACTGCCTCCGTAGCCTGATACTTGCCCAACATGGAAAGCAGCATCAACTCTCGTCCCAACTTAGGATAGTTGCCTGAACGAAGGAAGAGTGTGGAAGGCTTTTCGAGATAGTCGAACGTCTTGCCCACATATGCAGCCAACTGCTTCATCGGCTCATTGCCCAAATACTCGCCATAAGGGAATAGGATATTGATATTAGGAACGTTATGCGCCTGGGCATCCGAGAAATTGACGAAGTTGAGGTTGTCGATATACATGGTGGTGATAAACTTGCCCATCGCCTCCACCTTCTTGCGCTGTGCTGCATCAAGAGATAGGCGAGCCTCCTCAGGGGCGAACTGCATAAAGAAGAGCGACTCGAAGAAGCTGGCTCCAGCGCAGTCCCAATAGCCCACGCCTTCCTCGCAACCACCATCATCAGGATAGCCTTTGAGAAAGGTTCGCAAACATTGTTTCACTCCCTCAAAGGCAGCCTTGCATTCATCATCTAGGCCATTTTCTCCCTTCTTATGGGCTTGCCCACAGATGAGCACGGTCTGCAACCAGTTGGCAGTAATCCAAGTATTCCAGTTGTTGGCATTGTGCTTCCATCCTTGTTTCTCATACAAGGTAGGATGTAGGAAACGGCGTTCTATCTCCTTGCGCACACTATCGCAAAGACCTTTTTCTTTATTGCCTATCTGCTTGTCGAGCATATAGAGTGTCCAGGCAAGCATATCGGAAGTCTCGGCATTGAAAAGATCTACGGGTTGGATGCCTCGTTCGGGCTTTGCCTTCGGATAATGAGCAGGGATGCCCCACCATGGTTCTTTCTCCATGAAATAATGCAATCCACGGCAAATGGAAGGCAGGAAACGACCCTTGCCCTGCATAATCTCAGCCATCACCAAGCAGACAAACTGCTTACGGATGCCAAAGCTCATCTCCTCATAATGAGTGCGATTGCCATTGGTGCGAAACTCTGCGAACACTTTATCCGGGATAGCCTCCCAAGGCATATTCACACAACTATCACCCAAACGGATATAGTCCTTGCGCATCGCCTCCGGCACCTGTTTGCGCCAATATTTATCGCCCGCCTTCGGGAAGGGAGCGAAACAAGCCTGAACGGTTGTCGTCTTCCGCCTAGCCCACACTGGAAGTATTGAAAGTAGCAGGCACAGCATCATCAAAATTCTTGTCCTTTTCATTGTTTTCTTTATTGTCTCGTCATTTTTGCCTGCAAATTTACATAATAATCTTTTAAACTAAGGGAAATATACGTCAATATTTAGGCAAATATTCAACAAAGACTAATGAAATGAACCTTTAGATGCTAGATTTTCTCTATCTTTCGCCAAAACTTCCAGAATCATTTCACCTGTGGTCCCAAATATGACTTTTTGACTCCGCCCCAATCTACGATGACCTTCTGAATCATCATGCCGGCATCACCGCAGATGAAAGACAGTAGATGAGATGGCTTTGCTGGGTCAATAGTGAACTTCATTTTGGTAACGGCACCATTGCGGAGCACTTGGTTCTTCCATGTCAAGCCATACTCCTTGAACTGATTGTTGAATACCTGAGGCATACATCCATCTACGGAAACACCAATCTTGGTGGCCTTTCCCTTATAGATTGGGAAGAAAGGAACCGTATAGAGTGTAATCTCCACCTGATTGCTAGCAATGGCAGGCAAGCGATACTCTATTCTATCGCCATGGATGTTGGTAGCATCGCCACCCTTGTCTGTTGGACGGCCGAGCTGAACGACCTCCCAATCATAACCCAAGCCTTTCACTAAGTTGATTTGATTACCACCCTTTTCCACCTTATTTATATATTGGCTCAAATCTACCACATCATATCGGTCGGAATCAGCTGCTTTATTCACAGTCAAATCCACAGGAGTCTCATCTTCATCTTCCGTGATGTTCACCTTTGGCATCTTATGAGACAAAGAGCACCAAGCTGGAGCCATGTTCATCATGCCATTCCACTTTCCACTGAGAAGCGTGTTGAATTCCTTGTTCAATGTGGCGATACTATCGTATGCCTCACGAGACTGGCGAGCCGCCCAGTTGGCCTCTGCTGTCTTTCCCTCGGCAAACAATTCGTGATTGAGTTGCGCCATCAGGAACTTACGGTTCATTTGGTAAGAAGCCATCACTGGATGTCCCAACAACTCGAAGAAGGCTTCACGCTGTGCCTTAGGAAGTTCACTCATCAAGGACTTCACGTTATTGGATAGATTCTCATAATCACGGAGTCGGCTCTGAGCCTCACCATAGTTTTGGAAAGAATACTCCGTATCTTTCAATCCTGTATATTCTTTCTTGTCCCATTCACGCTCCCAACCCATAAACTCAGGCTTTCTGCTCCATGCCAAGCGATAGTAGGAATCGAGGATATTCTGGAAGCGGTTGGTATAAGCCTCACCGAATACAGACCCCAAGAACTGGCTCTGATGATGGTTGATGGTGTTGATATCATAACCATCCACATTCCAAGCCAAGTCGAAGAAGGTCTTGATGCCCAGTTCCATCGGCTTGATGTCGCCCACATTGAGCAACCAATATCGGTCGGCACCCGTATGATAGGCTTTCATCAACTCCTCGTACATCAGTACAGGCGGTGTGGTATTGAGCCAAAGGTAATCGTGGGGTGCTCCTAAATAAGATAGGTGATAATACACACCAGCCCCTCCCTCACGCTTCTGTTCCTGAGGATTGCTCACACGCTTCATGTAGCCATAGTTGTCATCCACCCATACCAAGGTGATGTCATCTGGCACTTGCAAGCCATTCTCATAGACATCCATCGCCTCCTTGTAAGGGATGTAGATTTGAGGAATGTCCTTGATATTCTTCTTGATGTGATGGGTAAGAAGCGTGCGCTGGTCGGCGATGACCTGCCCTATCAACTTGGTTTGCTGGTCGATTGGCAACTTTCCTCTCAACCCTGCATCGTGCAAGCCTCGCATACCCATCGTATAGATATTGTCGAAGCGTGAAGCCTCAGCGAGTCGATTGTTCCATTTCTTTTGGATGCCCTGAGCATTGGTGGCATAGTTCCAGTCACCATCTCTCTTCACGTTCCACTCCCACTTAGAGGCAGTATTGATCAGCAAAGGTTCGCAATGAGAGGTGGTAATCATGATGCCGAAAGAATCTGCCACCAACTTACTCTCTGGATGAGAATAAAAAGCACCCGTACATTCGTGCATGGCTGGTCCCAACATATTGCCTTTGAGACGAAGAATCGACTCACACACCTTGGCGTAGGTCTTAGGACCGATGTCGCCCAAGTCCTTCTCATAGTTCTTGGAAGACCAAGGTTTCAGTCCCCAATCCTCATCGTTGATAAAGAAGCCACGATACTTGACAGAAGGTCTCTGGGAAACCTCCTTGCCAGAAATCCAGACTTCCTTCTGCTGCTTCACAGGGATGTCAGTCCACCAATAGAAAGGTGACACTCCCATCTTCTCAGAGATATTCAGAATACCGTATGCCGTACCTCGCTTGTCGCTACCCGCTACCACGAGAGCCTCATCGATACCTTTGGCAGGATTCTTGACCACTTGTACCAGATATTGCTCCCATCCATTGGCGATGGCTTTGGCGTTCAGCTTACCTTGTTTCACCAACTTGTCGATGAAAGGCGAATTGCCCAATGTACCAAAAACGATCATACGTTTTCCACTGACCTTCTTCGAGAAACTCAAAGAAGGTTTCTTTTTTGTCACTCTCTCCACGTCATCAACAAACATGGCTGCAGCTTTCTTGACTACCGTTGCTTCTGTAGGAGAAACAAACAAAGGTGACGTTTCCGTCTCAGTCACAATAGGGAAAGCACCGACCACAGCCTTGTTTTCCACCAAGACCCCTCCATGAGTTGCATTGACAGGCAACCTTTCCGCCTTTGCTCCCAACAACATCAGAAATGATGCCAATAGCAAAATTAAGTTCTTCTTCATTGTTTAGTCCTTTAGAAATTCTATCAGTAACTATTTTTTATTTCACTACAAACTTCTTACCTTTCTGGATATAGATACCCTTGACAGGGTGAGAAACCTTGCGACCTTGCAAGTCGTAGATGGCTTCGCTTCTAACGCCATTCGAACGGTCTTCTAACTGCGTTATACCTGTCAAGATTTCCTTATCCTCATAGAGAGTCGTCACATCAGAAGCCTCGATGGCATAGTTGTAGATGCGGAAGTCATCATAGACGTGATCGCAATAAGCATCCGATGGCCATTGAGAACGACCGAGCCAGTTTTGGGTCGTTACACCCATATCCTTAGGATAGATTTCTTTCTCATTGACAGCAGTTCCAACTTCCTCACCATCAAAATAGACAGCCATGTCCTTACCCTTCTGGGTGATGACAAGCTGATGCCAGTCGGTGGTAGTCCACTTGCAAGGCACAGTGAAGTCGAAAGCTCCCTTCTCGCAAGTAATCTTGTACTTTACACCTGTGCTATTGGCTGCTGCAATCATAAAGATACCCGTACCACTACCGAAGTCGAAGATACGTCCCTTACCTCCAGAAATCTTGATCCAAGTAGCAATGGTGAAATCAGAAAGACGGCTCACCGCTCCCTTAGGCAACTCGATGTAAGACTTACTATTCTTCACCAACTTGGCTGCATAACCGCCGTTTCTACCTTCCACGAAAGAAGCATCCTGCAAGAAGGTACCATCATATGCACCCCACTCATCGTAGGAGACGCTTCCCTCGTTCTCATCAAATGCCAAATGCATATACTTACCAGCCTCAGGTGTAGCCTTCAAGATGGAAGAGACGTTGCCTTCGCCAGCCTCGTTGTATGGTTGCACCTTATAATAATAGGTAGTGCCATTGGTCAAGCCCTCATCAATATAGCTAGTACCATCCACCTTGTCTGCCACCACCGTATATGTACCATTCTCCTTGTCAGAGCGCAATACCTTATAATATGTATCGTAAGCAAACTGCCAACGGATGGATGCGCTGTTGGCACCAGCAGAGATTCGCACACCTGTCATATCCTCAGGCTTAGCAAATGACTTGGTCTTCACAGCAAGTACTTGCGAAGCAGGACGCTCAGCAGCACTATTCAGCGAATAAGCACGATAATAATAGGTAGTATTCGTCTTCAAGTCCTTATCATCGTATGATGTCGTTGTCAAGTTATCGGCAATCACCTGATACTCGCCGTTCTCACTCTCGGCACGCTCAATGCGATAAGACTTAGCACCACTCACTGCATCCCAAGAGAGGTGGATGATGGAAGTAGATGTAGCCTCACCCTTCAAGACAGGGGCAGCCACGGCGGCATCACGAGTAAAGGTCTTCTCACGAGAATACTCAGACTCAGTGTCCTTGTAGCTCAAAGCCTTGATGCGATAGGTGACAGTAGAGGTACATGGAATAGCCTCCGTGAAGGTTACCGTCTCACCTGCCTGATAGTCCTTACCTAGCGCAAACTCCTTGTAAGCAGAGAACTCGGTCTCATCATCCATCTTACGCTCCAAGACATACTTCTTACCAGTCTCACCATTGTGGTCATACCATTTGATGGTAATGTTGCGGAAGTCCTTGTCGGTGCTCATCAATGGGAATGGAGGACAAATCTTCCAATTCTCCCAAGGCTTACTGTCCATCTTGTGATAAGCCAAGGCTGCCTTGTGGTTGGCATACACCTTACCGGCAGGAGTCAACTTGCCACCCAAATTCAAGGCACGACAATCCTGTACCCAGTCATACTCGAAGTAACGCTCTATCAAATCGCAGTTGTCAAGTGCAGGCAAAGCCTCAGCAAAGAACTTGCGATTCTTCTCTGCATTCTCAGCACTCAATGGACGAGTCACCTCTGTGGTATTGCCGTTCTCATCAAGAATAGGATTAGAATCAGCATCACACTTAGGACCCTTGGCGGTAGGCCACCATTCAGTAGTCCAGTTGGCACCATTGTTCCATTCCGTAATCCATACAGGGCGACCCTTGCCTACTTCAGACAAATGCTTCACTCGATCTACCAGGCTAGTGGCGTTCAAACTATTCTCATAGATATGGGCAACGGCGAAGTCGCAACGATAGCCCAACTGAGTGATGAGATTGAAGAAATCACCATTCCATGCCCATACAGATGTAGGAGCCGGTGAACCCAATCGAAGACCGCTCTTTAGCATCTCAGGCCACATCTCTATGACTTGATCTACAGTACAGTTAGACTGATTCTTATCATTCGGTTCATTACAACCCAGCAGATGGGTAATACCTTTCTTGTTATTGATATCACTCCATGATGGCCATCCCAAGTTCTGTCGGATTGCTGCATACTCGACATCAGGGTCATCACTCTTGCCATTAATATTCCAATTGTAGTTACAGGTGATGTTGAGAAGGTCTTTCTCACCATATCCATTTGCTTTACCTTTCTTGGAAGTCCAGTTCCAACGGAAGACACGGACGAAAGATACGAAGTTCTCCATACCCTCAGGAAGAGCAGATACTTCCAGGTCAGCATCATCAGCGATGAACACACGACTATAGCCCGTACCATTGGCATTGTTGGCAAGAGTAGCCATATATCCTTTCTTCAACTTGAAGGAGCGTATCTTGTTGTCCCACTCTCCGAGATTATTATGATAAATATCTATCTCAAACTCCTTGGAATTGCCTGTGAAGTTCTCTCCATCATACGCCACAAGAGCCTTCTTGTCGTAAGCTTGACCATTCGGGATGATGACTGTACCATTTGCCCACATGGTGATGCGGCAATTTTGATTGTTCTCTGCCGCCTGCCCATTCACTTTGACATTGTCAAGATAATTGGCGATTACCTTGCTAGGCTTCACATTATCAATATATAGCCAAGCATCATCACCTTGAAGATGAAAGATGGCATCGGTGAAAGGAGTACCGTCCGCCGTAAGATGCAGATTAGTCTTGCCACTTACTGTGACATCGCTGTTAAAGAGATAGCCTTGCTGTACCGTGCCAGCATCACTGAAGTTTAAGTTTGAACGCTCACCAAAAGTTGCTTCCGGAGCAAAGGCACCAGTGGCATCGTATGTAGCCGACTCCACCTCCATGCTCCCCTCACCCTCATAGTTCTTGCCAATGAGAATCATAGGAATACATTCTTCTTTCACCTCTTTCAGTTGTAGATTGGCAATGGCAAACAGAGCTTCAGTTCCTGCCATATATACATAATAGGTTCCTTCTGAAGTCGTAGTGAAAGTCATGGCATTTGGCACAAGAACTTGTCTTCCGCTCTTACCTTTTGTCTTTACTCCAAATGTTTTGAGTGGATTGTCCAATGTCTTTTCTTGGCTTACTCCTAGCGTAAAGGTCGTGCTATTATCATTATTCCAATAAGCGCAATCCACCGATAATTGATACGTGGTGTTAGCCTTGAGTCCAGTCACAGCGTAAGCATATTTATAAGACTTATTCTTCAAGCCTCCATCCCAGCGGAGCAAGAAGAAATTGCCATTATACACACTACCATCCTCGTAAGATAATTTCAGATTTGGCGAAACCTCAAAACGAGAATTTGGCCAACTTGTCACCTCGTTGTTGCTTCCATCCAAGAGATACCATCCCTTAGAAACAGGCGTAGGCTTATTGCTTCCCCAACTAGATGATGGAATCACCTCTGGATTGACATTGTCTCCAAAGCTACGAGTGATAGACTCTTCGATTGCCTCCAATGGGCAAGTTGCCACGAAATAACCATCTTGATAGATGCTCACTTGCTTGTCGATGACAGCAAAGCGCAAGGTGCGCAACTTGGTATTGTCGGATGAAACCAGCTGCTTGGATTTTGTCAATGGGTTCGTCCAGTTGAGTGACTTGGCATCCAAGGAAACGCGGAATCCTTGTCCCTTGGCATCGTTGACACAAATGTCGAGTCCACGTCCTGTGTCACTGATGATTTTGCCTTTCACCTCGATGGTGTAGGAATCACCTACCACTGGGGTAGCCAATTTGCTCACCTGCACCTCATTTCCTAAGTAAGATTGAAGGGAAAGGAGAGAAGTAGGCAATACATTTTTCTTTGTAAGATTAGGTGCTTGTGCAGAAGCTGTAGTTGCGACAGCGCATAGCGATAGCACAGAGCAGAGTATTTCTGTTCTCATAAGCGATTGTTGATAATAAATTTAAAATGATTTGTTTAGTTGATAAAGTTTAGGCTTGATAACATACGTCATCAGACTATATTATGTTTTTCATAAATAGGGCAGTTGCAGATAGTCAACTGCCCTATTGAATATACCTATATCATTTCGGAACTCTAATTAGTTAGTCTTATCCTCATCGGCAACGGCATCCTCCCAGTTATCCCATTCTGGAGTAGAGGCATTATAACCATTGTAACCATAGGTCTGGAAGAGCTGACCATCCTTGTTAGCTGTGATGGCACTGTTAGGGATAGGCCAGAACAAGTTGTGCTTGTTCATGGTATAATGAATAGTCTTATTGCCACTCACAATACCATCACCACACTTATTGTAGAGTGAGTAGTGCATGATACGCTGATACCAGTAGCTACCACCACTCATGTCTGTTCCATCCTGCTTGTCCCAATTTTCGAGTTTATAAGTGTTACCCCACTCATCTGCCACACCACTCTTGGCTAGATCGTAAGACACACGAGTCAACTCTACGTTACGCCACTCCTCAAGGAGCAACTCACGGGCACGCTCATTCATGATGTCGCCAATATTGACTGTAGAATAGAGCTGAGAAGCATGGGCACGCTCACGAAGTTTGTTCACATCCAGAGTTGCACCAGACACATTGCCCTGGTAGAGACGAGCCTCTGCACGAAGCAAGTAAGCCTCTGCCAAACGATAGAGATACCAAGAAGCATCAGAACCCTTGGTTGCACCATTAAACTGGTTGGCACCCTGGTTGTTCTCTGCACTTACGTCCTTCAAGTAGAACTTATATAATGGGAAGTCGAACCAATCACGGATAGAGTCTGTGGTGAGGCAGTTGCCCTTGTCATCTCTAAACTGGAGATTCTTGCCATAATAAGGAGAACTCTTGTCACCATTGTACTTCATATCAGTCATGTTCACCCAGTTACCAATCTGAGAGTTGTGACGATAGTCTTGTGTATCCTCCACACCATTGACATCCCAAAGTTGCTTCTGTGCGAACCATGTAAGACGGAAGGTAGCGATACCACGACCGAATGCACGAAGGTTGTCCAAGTTCTGGTTGTAATTTTTGTTATTGCGAGCAAAGTTGACGCAAGCAGTCTTTCCATCAGGTGACTTCAAACGGCTATCACTCCAGTTAGGGCCGAAGATACGCATGGTCAAGAAGTCGATATGGCGCTGATCGCTGATGTTTGGCATACAGAAGATAACCTCTTTGTTGGCAGAATTGTACTTATTCTCAGGACGATGGAGATCCCAGATGACATTACGAGTGATATTCCATGTCTTTGGCTCACCACTATTAGCGACAGAAGCACTACCAAATGGCTGTTCCATCAAAGCCAAACCTGAGTTGTTGATCAACTCATTGCACTGTTCCTCAGCCTTTTTCCATTCGCCTACTGATAGATAGAGTTTAGCCAGAAGCATGCGACAAGCCTCCTTGTTGACCATACCGATAGTGTTCATCTGTGCCTGTGATGGAACCCACTCAACAGCCTTTTCCATTCTCTCCACACACATCTTGAGGATAGCCTCACGCTTGGTGGAGCGATAGTTCTGCTTTGGCACAGCCAAGATCTTAGTTACCAATGGCACGTCGCCAAACTGCCAGCAGAGTGCATAGTAACGGAAAGCCTGATGGAAGTAAGCACGTCCCTTGTACTCATTCTTCTTCTCCTCTGACAAGCCCTTCACACCATCGATGTAAGACAATACGGTGTTGGCATATTTCAATCCATTGTAGGTCTCGTCCCAGAAGTACATGATGTAGTTTGTATCATCATTTCTCATACCACTAGTTGGGGTCAACATGCCGTCCACATCATCCCAGAAACCAGAACCAGCATCTGTCTTGCCATAGAGCATCATGTCTGAGAACATGTACTCGGTGGCGATAGGCACACTGATGTTCTTGTTTTCCCAGTAGGTCCAGTAAGAGGCTACATGGCGATCTGCCATCGCCAAGGCTGCCTGAAGACCAGACTCAGTAGAGAAAGTCGTGGTAGGCTCATACATTGAAAGAGGATCTGGATCCAAGAAACTGCGAGAGCAACCTGTCAATGAGGTAAGTCCTGCTGCTACGATGAGACCCTTTGCTATATTTTTATATATCTTCGTTTTCATATCGTAAACTATATTATGATTGTTTATACCTTTTTATTTATAGATTGCATCCTTACAAGGTTACATTCAAACCAAAGGTGTAATTGCGAGTAGCCAAGCCACCTGTTTCAGGATCACCATACTCCCAGTCAGAAGACTTGATGTAACCGAGGTTCTTCACATTGAAGAAAAGCTTCAAGTTGCTGATGCCTGTAGAGCTCAACCATGTCTTAGGGAAGGTGTAAGCCACTGAGAGGTTGTCGAAACGTACGAATGAACGATTGTAGAGCTTCTGTGCTCCAGTAGCTCCGGTAGGACCCTTTGCATCAAGACGAGCATACTTGTTGGTAGGATTCTCAGGTGTCCAGTAACCCTTCACCCAAGTGTTGCAGCCCTTGGTAATCAAGGAGCCACCATTATCATTGTTCAAGTACCAGCTAGAAAGGCTCTTATGACCCAACATAGAATACATGCTGAAACCTACTGTCCAATTCTTGAAGATGGTGAAGTCATTGCGCATGCTCCAACGCACCTTTGGAGTAGTCTGACCTTGGAATACCTTATCGTCATTGTTATATACAATCTTCTTCACGGTACCATCAGCGTTGTACTCATCATTATCTGGGTTGTTCCAAACCTTAGGGTCACCAGGACGCTGACCATACTTGGCTGCCTCCTCATACTCGTCTGCTTGCCAGATACCTTCTACCTTATAATCCCATATAGTACCGATAGACTTACCGATAAACCACTTGTTGGTCAAGTCATCAGCCTCTTTACGACCGACTACGTTTCCTTGTACATCCTTCACATCCTCATAGTCATAATAGAGGTGCTTGATGGTGTTCTTGTTCCAAGACAAGCCGAAGGTGGTACGCCACTCAAAGTTCTGTCTCTTCATATTGAGTGAGTTGATGGTCAACTCGATACCATCGTTATTTACCTGTCCCAAGTTGGTAGTGATGCTACCGAAGCCGGTGAATCCAGGAAGACGCTGGTTCATGATCATGTCCTTAGTCATCATGTGATAGTAGTCGATGCTACCTGTGATGCGGTCGTTCAAGAAACCGAAGTCCAAGCCCAAGTTCAAAGCCTCAGTCTTCTCCCACTCCAAGTTAGGGTTTGCCATACGGCTCACGCTCAGATACTTCATATCCACGATAGTACTACCCTGGATGTAGTTCATGGTCTTACCTGTACCTGAACCGAGGTTAGCAAGTGATACGTATGGATCAGAGAGAGAACGGTTACCATTCTTACCCCAAGAAGCACGGAGCTTACCAGTGCTCATGATGTTGCCCCACTTCCAGAACTTCTCATTTACAAAGTTCCAAGCCAAGGCGATAGATGGGAACGTAGCGTATGGGTTGTTGGCACCAAATGCAGAGTAACCATCACGACGTACGCTGGCTGTCACCATGTAACGGTCGTCGTAGCTATAGAACAAGCGAGCCATCAAAGCATCAGCTGTCTGATGAGTATCATTGGTGCTGAAACTACTCTTTGACAAAGTGGCATTCTGAGTATTATGGAATCCCAGTGCATCAGATGGCAAAATTTCGCGAGCCTCAATCTTATCACTCCAATAGCGACGCTCTTCAGCCTCCTGTACGAGAGTGAGCACGAAGTGATGCTTCTTAGCCAAGGTGTAATCCCAAGTAATAGTATTGTTAAGCGACCAGTCGAAGTTCTTACCCCAGCCACGATCTACACCACGTGTATCAGCATTGGTGTTAGGACGAGATGCTGATGTGAAATAGCGATTGTAGTAATACTGGTAGCGAGGAGCTGCATTGAAGCTATAGGTGATGCCGAAAGGCAAGGTTACCTTGGCATTCACGATAGTATTTAATACCTGGTAGCCCTTCTCCAAGTCCATATACTGGCGCTCGAAGTCATAGTTATAGCCTCCAAAGTCTGTCTCGTTCATAGGATATTGCGCCAATGTACCATCTGCATTATTGTGGATGGAATATGGTGAGTTGCGCACCTGGTTATTGTCCCAATAGTTGGTGCCCAAACCTACCTGGATATCACCATCCGAACGGTCCTGGAAGTTAACGTTGGCACCAATCTCCAACCATTTGGTTACCTTACCAGACACCTTCATGTTGGCACGAACAGAACGATACTCATTACCCTTTACAGCACCCTCATTGTGGAGGAAACCTGCAGAGAGATAGTAATTCATGGTCTCACTGGCACCAGAAACACTGGCATTATAGTCTTGGTTGATACCGGTGCGGAAGGTATCATCCCACCAATCGTAAGTCTGATTGTTCAAATAGTATCCGAGCACCTCATCTTTCAAGCCCAAGCGCTTAGCATACATGCTAGCATAGCTTTCATCAGCGGCATTGGTAGTATAAGCTGCCCATGTGGCATTATCCACGCCATAAAGGCACTGAGCATTCTCGGCGGTATCGAAGTAACCAGGCTGTCTTACCAAATTGCCCTTTCCATCCTTGGCACGATATACGCCATAAACGCCGTCATCGCCCATGCCATATGTATCTTTCTTGTACCAGTCCTCACGATACTTCATGTAGCCATTGGCATCATATACGTCCATCAAGTAGTCACTCTTGGTATTGATACCGATATTAGCACTGAAATTGATGGTTGGCTTACCGAGTTTACCTTTCTTGGTAGTCACGATGATGACACCATTGGCTGCCTTGGCACCATAAACGGCTGCCGCAGAAGCATCCTTCAATACGTCAATCTGACCAATATCATCAGGGTTGATCTCAGAAAGTTCACCATAGAAAGCCATACCATCCAAGATAATCAATGGATCGTTGTGACCACCATCAGTATATACAGAACGCTGACCACGAATCTGCATGGAGCCACCACCCTTGGCATCAGCGTTATAACCTACGTTCAAACCTGGTGTACCACGGAGCAAGTCTTGTACAGTAGCAGGATTCTCATTTGCCAATTTATCAGGGCGAATCTGAACGACACTACCCGTCAAGTCCTTCTTGCGCATAGTACCATAACCTACAACTACGACATCTGAAATCTGCTGTGCATCTTCCTGCAAAGTAATCGTAAGATTTGAAGAAGTTGCTTTCACACTTACGGTCTTATAACCGATGTAAGATACATCAAGAGTTGCACCCTTGGCTGCATCGAGAGAGAAGTGACCATCGAGGTCGGTGACAGTACCACCCTTGGCACCTTTGATTTTTACAGTAGCACCAATGATTGGCTCACCACTGGCATCTACAACTGTACCTTGTAACTTACCTACCTGCTGCTGAATCGTAGCAGATGGAGTAACCTCTGAAGCTGCGGCAGCATTGATAGCAGTAGCACTTGCCAAGACCATCATGAGCAATGCCTTCCGCGAAGCTGTGAATAGGATTGTTTGGTTCATATTTATTTAAATTAGTTAGTGATATACATTATTATTAGGTTGAAAAAGCCATTGTCTTATAGCAGACAAGACTTTCAAACTTGATGCCGCAAAATTATAGTTTCCCAAGAATAACTAAGAGTAATTAACAATACATATCGTAAAATTATTGTTATTTGAGCGTGAAATCATAATATTTGCACATGAATTAATGATATTTGTACCTTATCTATCTCGCCATATCAGATATTTTTTGTATTTTTGCAACGTATTTAAACAACAGAATTCTATACTACATAACATTTAATGCTATTATGATACTATCACTTGAAAACAATAAAGACCTAGTCAGCAAATGGAGTATTTTACTTTTTCTCTTGCTGAATGTATCATTTTTCCTAACTTCCCACGCACAACCAAGGTTGCTCAATGCAGTGTATCCATATCCTTCCGATGAACAGCAATGCTTGCTCATCGACAAGCAAGGATTAATATGGATAGGTTCCAATGCAGGCATCAGGTCATACGATGGCTATCGCTTCAAGAGCTATCGAAGTGATGCAAACTCTCCTAACATACTCCCAAGCAACATTGTGCTCTGCATGACAGAAGGCAAAGACGATGTATTATGGATTGGTACACGAAACGGACTCGTAAGCATGGACAAAAAAAAAGGTACATTTACAACCCACAACCTGCCTGGTGTCAAGAACCGTGTCATCTATGCCCTTTTTACTTCCCATGACGGCAAGATTTGGATAGGAACAGATGGGGGGGGTAACTTGCTATTTACCACAAGAGAAAAGATTCTTCTACTATTCCGCCAAAAACACGACCGTGGTTGAGAAAAACGGCAGCAGACATCCACTGCCCAACGATATCAATGCCAAGTCGTTTACAGAAGACAAGGCCGGAAATATCTACATTGGCACTTGGTCGAAGAATTTATACCGACTAAATGTCAAGAAAAATACAATGTATCAATATGACATCGCAAAAGATGGAGATGCCGGAAACACCTATATGTTGAAAATGGATCAGAAAGGCAGACTTTGGATATGTACTTGGGGCAATGGCATCAAATGCATGACCCAGCCACTCAACCAAAAAAATCCAGGCTTCATAGACCTCTATCATGGAGATAGAGATTTCTCTATACATTATAATTTAATAGAAGACCCCATATCACATACACTTTGGGTATGTGCTCGCAATGGATTTGGCGTTATCAAGTCGAACGACATTAAAGCTGGGATAAAATATTATAAATCTATAGACAGCCATCAAGTCACAAATGTCACCGACGTACAAACTGATGGAAAGGGAAATGTATGGCTACTCACCATGAACAATGGCTTGTATCATGTCTTCACCAAGCCTGCCTTATTCCAAGCACTACCTATTATTCCACAAGATGCCGAGGCAGACCGCATCAAATCCATCTTCACCATTGACGGCAAGCACATTTGGCTCACCTTGGCCCCAGTAGGACTTGCTTACTATGACGCTCAAAGCCAACAAACCTTATTCGGCACAAGCATTCCTTCAGCCGCCAATATCCCCCTAACATCCCTAAATACCCACTATTCAGCCATCACCAGTAATGGAAAGGGCGGAATATGGTTGGCCAACAACAGCTTTGGTATCACAGAGTTACAAGATGGAAAGGCAAACATCATAGACAACACTAATAGTAACTTTGTCAAGGACTGCTTTGTCAACACCCTCTATCGCTCTAGACAAGGTGTCATCTTCATAGGAGAAAAGATGCATCTCAACTATTTACTACCATCGGGCAAGGGATACAACTGCCTACAAGGGGTGGATGTAAGAGGCATCACAGAAGATCATAACGGCAATATTTGGATAGCTACAGAAAACCTAGGCATTTTGCGCTTACATGGTAATTTCGACAACCCAAAATCCATAAAAGTAAAGTATTACAATGCACAAAACGGCAACTTTCTCATCAACGACGCCACGAATTGCCTAGAAGATTCCAAGCATCGCCTTTGGGCTATTTCCAATGGCGGAGGCCTCTTCAGATATAATGCTAAAAACGACCTATTTGAAAGTGTGTACAAAGATTTCCACTGGGACATAGATCGCATTTTCTCCATCATTGAAGACAGCAATGGAAATCTGTGGTTCACTACAGACAAAGCCCTTTTCTGCCTACAAGTAAATGATAATGGAGAAGCACAATACACGACCTATACAAGCGAGGACGGACTGGGTAGTTTGATGTTCCAGACCAACTCTTGCTTCAGAATGGGTGATGAACTATACTTCGGAGCTGGACGCAACTTGATACGCTTCAACTCCAAAACACTCAATGCTAAAAGGAAAGAAATCAAGCACTCTAACATCATCATCACAGACTTGCTTATTGACGGCAAACGATATAGTGAGCTTGACTCTACCCTAAGAGCCGACCTATGCGAGTGTACCCCTCAGTACATGCGCACCCTCACGCTGCCAGCTTCCATCAACAAGTTTGCGATAGAGTTCGCCCTCTTGACCTACACCAATACCGACCAATGTAAATACGCCTATTACCTGGAAGGCTACGACAAGGAATGGCACTACATGGACGCTAGTTTGCGACAAGCTACATTTGAGAACCTTCCGTCCGGCAAATACAAACTACACATCAAAGCTGCAGATAGCTATGGCAAATGGAATGAGATGGCATACACCATCAACATCAAGGTATTGCCACCTTGGTATGCCTCATGGTGGGCATACATTATATATATAGGTATCCTCTTGGGCATCACATGGATGGTTATCATCTGGTATCGTGAACGCCTGCGCACCAAGAACCGTTTGCAGATGGCCGTTGTATTCACCAATATCACCCATGAGTTGCTCACCCCTCTCACCGTCATCTCTGCCGCAGCCGATAGCATCAAACGTATCGCACCAGACACAGATTGCCAGACCCATATCATACATGACAACATCAGCCGCTTGACTCGTATGCTCCGACAGATATTGGAGGTAAGGAAAGCACAGGCTGGTAAGTTGCAGCTCAAGGTGAGCGAAGGAAGACTTGGCAACTTCTGCGCTGAAACCACAGCTAGTCTCATGCCGATGTTCACGGCAAAGAATCTGCACTTCGAGCAAGACATCACTTGTATGGACGAGAAGGCGTGGTTTGATACCGACAAAGTGGAGAAGATGCTCTACAACTTGCTCAACAATGCCGTGAAATACACGGAGGCAGGTGGCAAGGTGAGCCTCTACGTCAACATCGACGAGGAGCAAGCCACCCTCATTGTGTCAGATACAGGCAGGGGTATCTCCAAGGACAAAATGAAACACCTCTATAGCCGATTCCTCGATGGTGATTATCGTCAGATGAACACCATAGGAACTGGTATCGGTTTGTCGCTCGTCAACGACCTAGTGAAGCTGCATCATGGCAAGATACATTGCGAGAGCGAGGGAGAAAAAGGAACCACCTTCACCATCACCTTCCCTATCAACAAGGACAGTTACTCAGAGGCAGAGATTCTTCAGCAAGATACAAACTCAGAGGTTGACAACGTCATCGTAACAACCAACAAAAGTGAGGAGGCGATGGCTACCAGCCAAAACAACAATGACTTCAATGACATCAATGAGACCTCGAATGGCAAAACTGCTGATGGTGATGAAGACAAGAAGAAGGAATACACCATCCTGCTCGTGGAAGACAATAATGAGTTGCTTACCTTGATGAACAGCCTACTATGTACCCACTACCACGTGTTGACTGCTGGCAATGGCGAGAAAGCGCAGAAAGTGATACAGAAATCATCACTCGACGTGGTGATTACCGACGTGATGATGCCAGTGATGGACGGTATCGAACTGACCAAGTGGATCAAGGAGAGCGATGACTACTCGCAGCTGCCAGTGGTGATGCTAACCGCCAAGACGCAAGACACCGACCGTAACGAGGGCTATCGTGCAGGCGCCGATGCTTATCTCACCAAACCTTTCAAACTCGAAGACCTGCAACTGCGCATCGACAACATCATCGCCAACCGCCAACGCATCCGTCAGAAGTTCCAGTCACAAACCGATTTTAAGGTAGAAGAACAGTATTACAGCAATCCTGACGAGCTTTTCGTGCAGAGCTGCATCGACAAGTTAAAGGAGCATATTGACAATAGCGACTACGGCAGAGAACAGTTAGCCGCCGACCTATGTATCAGTAGCAGTACCTTGTACAACAAGCTCCGTGCTTTGACAGGACAGAACATCACGGGATTCATCACCAGCATTCGCATGAAGGAAGCCTGTCAGATATTGGAGAGAGAGCCATATATCCGTATCAACGAGTTGGCATATCGTGTAGGATTCAGCACTCCAAGATACTTCTCCCTCTGCTTCAAGAAGGAGTTTGGCATCGGAGTAAAGGAATATGTGGAGCAGAACGTAAAGCAAGAATAATCTGACGGCATCTCCATACGCTGCCGTATGCATAACTTGACAGATACGAGCGCATAACCTCCGGCGCTCTGATATTAAACTCGATGCAGCCCACTGAATAACATAAAACACAAGTTATATTCCATGAAATACAAGTTAGGCGCAGCTAAATACAAGTTGTATTCGGCTGCGCCTAAGTTATGCGATATAGTATGCAGTAGGCTGCATCACCTTTGTCCCTAGGTCGTTTAGCATTTGGCACTAAGGAGAGGAAGGTTATATAGCCGAGTGCACTCTCTCTTGTGTTATCTCCCATCCGTAGGCACCACTCGCTTGATGGTACCATCGGCGTTGAACTCCATCTTGTCGATGCACACCTCACGATGCACGCCAGGCTGATTGTGGAGATACTCCTTGTTGATACGATGATAGACAATGTACCACTCGTCTGTGCCTGGCTTCTGAATCACGGAGTTATGCGCCGTGCCGTATATCTCGTGCTGAGGGTCTTGAATCAAGACAATAGGGTCCTTTGCCACCTCGATAGGGCCGAGCGGACTCTTCGATGTACCGTATGCCACATGGTAGTTGGCTGCGCCTGTATCATCCACCGACCACATGAAGTAATACAAGCCGTTGCGATAGAACACGTATGGAGCCTCGCGGTAGGCGTAATCCTTCAATGTGCCACCCTTTGGGGTCATCACGGTCACCGTCTCGTCCTTGATCTGAGTCATACTAGGTTCGAGTTCCGCACCTGCCATAAAACTGTTGCCCCAATAGAGATATGGCTTTTGGAAAACAGGGTCGATGAAGACATCCACGTCGATGAGTTGACCACGGCAGCCCAAATGATTCTTCGCCAAAAGAGGATGACCGAGATCCACGAAAGGTCCCGTAGGAGAATCTGCAACAGCCACTCCCATCTGCTTCCTACCATTGTCGTTAGGACGTGCGCTGAAATAGAGATAGTACTTGTAACTACCATCTTTCTGCTTCACCTCGACGGCAGCAGGAGCCCAAAGATTGCCATTCGCCCAACTGATTTGGTCGCTCTTGGCATCGAGCACCACCCCCTCATTCTGCCACTTCATCTTCTTACCCAGTTTCTTGGAAGAGAAGGCATAATATTGCCATCCACCCCATCCAGGAGTGCCATCCGTGGTGGAATAGATGTAGTATCGCTTCGTCTTGTGGGAATACAAGATCTCTGGGTCGGCATGGAAGTCGGGCAAGATAGGATTGCCCTTGCCTGTATAAGAATGGTTGGGTACGGTGGGGGCTTGCGCCAAGGCAGGAAGGCTCCAAGCCATCGACACAAACAACAAGCTAACAATTGCTAAGTTCTTCTTCATAGGAATATCTTTATTAATACTATAGGTTATGATTCATTTGAAAACATGTTTGTACTTGATTTGTCATGATGACGTTGCAAAAGTAATACTATTTTATCAGATAAAGGACAAGAAATCGCTCAAAGTTGAACACGAATCATTAAAAAATGTATTTAGACCTAGCCTTTACCAGTTTTTTTTCTTACATTTGCACCTCGATAAGCAAAGACAAAAGATGGATAGAATCAATTCGTACTAGATATGGACAATAACAAGATAAACCAAGGGACAGCCAAGCATTTCCCTTTCCGTGCCATCGCCCTCGACCTAGATGGCACACTCACCAACCACGACAAGGTGGTTACTCCTCGCACTCGCCAAGCCTTGCTCAAGGCTCAAGAGCTAGGTACCGTCATCATCCTCGCCTCTGGTCGCCCCACTTATGGCATCGTACCAGTGGCTGAATGCCTCGAACTGGAAAAGCGAGGGGGATATATCCTCTCCTACAATGGTGGCAACATCGTGAACGCCAAGACTGGCGAGAAGCTCTTCTCCCAATCCTTGCCCGATGCCGTGATACCTATATTATATAAGTATGCCAAGGAGAAGAACCACGCCTTGCTCGGATATGCCGGCAACGAGATTATCACCGAGATGCCAGATGATCAGTATGTGAAGGAAGAATCTCGCATCAACAAGATGAACATTCGCAAGGTGGATAACCTCATGGAGACCTTGGAGCCTCATCCTACCAAACTACTCATGACTGGCGACCCTACAGATATGCTCAAGGCTGAGGAAGAGTTGGTAGGGATTCTTGGTGAGAAGATGGACATCTTCCGCTCTGCCCCATTTTTTTTGGAGTTGGTGCCAAAGGGCATTGACAAGGCGCAGTCGCTGCTCCGTCTCTTGGCGAAAATCAACCTCACTCCTGCCGACCTAATGGCGTTCGGAGACGGTTATAACGACCTTAGCATGCTCAAGCTCGCTGGTGTGGGCGTGGCGATGGCGAATGCTGCCCCTGAGGTGAGAGCCGATGCCGACTATGTGACGCTATCCAATGAGGAAGATGGCGTGGCAGAGGCTTTGCTGCACTTCGGAATGTAAGAATAAACAAAATAAACAGCAGTTAGATATGTTACAACTAGACAATTTCTACAAGGCTCGCTTCGTGCTGAGCAAAGTTATCAGAAAGACTGAGCTGGTTCACACCCCTAGAATCAACCCAGAGAGTGATGTGTATCTGAAGCCAGAGTGCCTTCAGAAGACGGGTTCGTTCAAGATTCGTGGTGCTTATTATAAGATTTCCCAACTCACCGACGAGGAGAAGGCAAAGGGAGTAATCGCTTGTTCGGCAGGCAACCACGCTCAGGGCGTGGCTCTCGGCGCTACCGCCATGGGCGTGAAGAGCCTCATCTGCTTGCCAGAGGGTGCGCCTATCAGCAAGGTGGAGGCCACCAAGCGTCTCGGCGCAGAGGTTTGTCTCGTCCCTGGTGTCTATGATGATGCCTATCAGAAGGCACTCGAACTGAGAGATGAGCGCGGATATACCTTCGTGCATCCTTTCGACGACGAGAATGTCATCGCTGGTCAAGGCACCATCGGCTTGGAGATTCTCGACCAACTCCCTGACGTGGAAGCTGTCGTAGTACCTGTAGGCGGCGGTGGTTTGATCTCCGGCGTTGCCTTCGCCATCAAGTCATTGAATCCTAACGTCAAGGTGTATGGCGTACAGGCTGAGGGTGCGGCTAGCATGGTACAGAGCCTCCACGACCACAAGCAGGAGAAGTTGCCATCTGTCTCTACCGTTGCCGATGGCATCGCCGTAAAGGAGCCAGGTAGCATCACCTTCGAGACTTGTTCCAACTATGTCGATGAGATTGTGACGGTGAGCGAGGACGAGATTTGCGCAGCTATCCTGAAACTCATCGAGAGCGAGAAGATGGTGGCTGAGGGTGCTGGTGCTGCCAGTGTAGCAGCCGTGATGTACAACAAGGTACCGGTGAAGGGCAAGAAGACCATCTGTGTGGTCAGCGGTGGTAACATCGACGTAACCATCCTCAACCGTGTCATCAATCGTGGTCTCGCCAAGAGCGGTCGTCTCTGCACCATCGAGATGGAGTTGGACGACAAACCTGGCGAATTGGTGGAGGTTGCCTCCGTCATAGCCCAGATGGGTGGCAACATCACGGGAGTTCACCACGACCGTTCTGCCAATCGCAAGAAGGTGAATGCTTGTGTGCTCCGCATGACAATGGAGACTCGTGACGAGGAGCATGTCAAGAACATCAAAGAGGCTTTGGAAGCGAAAGGCTTCCACCTCTATATTGTATAAAAACAGTCGCTACTAGGGGCTGAGCCTCGTCGGTACTAGCGACTAAGCTCAGTCGGTACTAGCAACCAAGCCTCGTCCCTAGTAGGGACGAAAATAAGGCACTATAGACGACCAAGCCTTGCCACTATAGACGACAGGGCTTTCATCCTATAGATGTCACTTACAAGCCAACATAAGGACAAAAAGAAAATCGGTAGAGCGTTCGAAAGCGAACTGCTCTACCGATTTTCTTTTGATTTCAATATTGCTTTTATGCCTTATAGCCTAACAGCAATACATCCTTTCCTATTTTTACAAGTCATAGTCGATACTACCATCCTGAGGACGATGGATAACCACCAATGTTTGGTATTTATTGAAGGTTTCGTCCCAGGCACCATACTTCATTGGCAACTTATCGAGAGGGAAGTATCCGTCTCCTTGACCACCCTGACCATAGTTGGCATGTACTCTGCCCTTGCTATCATAACCATCCAGGACAAATGAATGAGAATAGAATCTGTCTTCACCATTCTTATAGGAAGTTCCGCCATAGAGCACAGGATGACCTGCACTCAACTCTCGGAAGACAATCTCCTTCCACTTCTTCTCATCCTTCATCGTAGGATAATCACGATAGCCATAATACTTCACGATATAGCCAAACTCATCAGCGAAGCCATTTGTTATCTCAGAGACAGCTGTGGTACTAGACTCAATACCATAGTTCATGTTCATCACCTTGCCACATCGAGCCATCAAGAGAGCCACGGCATTAGCCTGAGCCTCAGAATATTTTCCTTCCTCATAGGTAGGGAGCATATTCGCCCAATCTATCTTGGTGCCATCAGCAAGCTGCGCTGGATATTGGTAATAGTTCAGAATCTGAGCCAAGGCGGTAGCGACACATCCTGTGACACACTGCTTGCCATCCACAGTTGGCGTGGCATTATAATAAGGTGCCTCTTGCCCCCAAGTGGTCGTCAACATAGCAGGAACCTCAGCCTTGCAGCCCTCAGGTATCTCATCACCACTCGACCATGTGAAGTCGTCATAGCCCCAGCCGCCTATCTGATTGCCATCATTGTCGTAAGTATAAGCTCCGAACCAAACCTCACCTTCATACTCATCGCCATTAAATTCAGAATAGCCGCCGGAAGTATAGAGTGTGACGTAGTTCTGGCTGCTCACATAGATAGGATAATAGCCATATTGGTCAGGCGTAACACCCGTAATCGAGATTTCTTTGGAGTCTGCATCCACCGTGAAACTGATGCTATAGCCCTCCTCACCAAATGGAGACTCAATGGTATAGCTACCATCATCATAAGCCACGAGGGTGGCTGGGTAGCTGACGCCCGTTCCAGCGGAAGTATAAGTACCGCTTCTGCGCCAAGACTCCGCCTTGGTACGCTGGAAGGTCAACTGGATAGGTGCTGAGTCGGAGTAAGCCTCATCGGTGCTGGTAGCCACAATCTGGATGGTATATTCACCGATAGGAAGGTCGGTAAGCGTCACACTATTGGTCTCCGTCTCGCCCTCCACAGTCTTTCCATCGGCATCCACATAACTATATTTGTAAGCCGTGGCATGCTCTACCTCAGGCCAAGAGATGGTGACACCACCATTGGCAGCCCTTGCCTCTGGCACAGGATTGCCCAATGGCACCTTGGCATTGGTGGTAGCCGTGAGGGTGGCGATAGGCGAAGCGGTCTTGTCACTGCCCACGGCGGAATAAGCCCACACCTTGAGCGTGTAAGTAGAGTTAGGCTGCAAACCGGTTGTGATGATGGAGGTAGCCGAAGTCACGTCGCCCAGCACCACCTTGCCATCAGCACCATACAGTTCGTAGGCATACTGAGTGGCACCACTCACAGCCTGCCAGTTGAAGGCAAGCGAACTGACCGTCTTGTCGCCCTCTACCACGGTAGGCGTTTCCAACTGTGTCTTGACCACATCATCGCTGCTGCACGCTGTAAAAGCTGTGGTCAAGAGGAGCGCTGCCATCAGCAGCAACCCCATCTTGCGTATGTTGAATATCTTCTGTTCCATAATTCTATTCGTTTATCATTGTCGATTCTCTTCTTCGATTCCACAGAGGAATAGCCTCCTACCAATACATATAAATATAGGTATATCCCGACGTATTGCCATCTGAGTAATAGATGTAAGGAACCAAGAAACCAGCAAACGAAGTGCTGCTGCCATTCATGTCGATGGAAGAAAAGTCTTCTGTACCATCATTGTAGAAGTTGATATAATTAATGCCTAGTTCACTGCCCTCCGGAGTCCAACTAGCATAGTCACCAGCATCCACATCCTTCATCAGATACCAGTAACCATTCTCGTCATTGAGGAAATGATCCAATGGCACGAAAGCACCTTTCCAGGTAGATTTGTCTGACGCCGAGAAGGCTGCCTCCGAGTAGGTGCCGTTGGGATCCTGTGGAATAATCTTGAAGCTGAGGTCAACGCCTGAACCCAAGAAGTTCTCTATCTTGAACTTGTTCTGACCCTCCAGCTCATAGATGTCTGATGTCACGGCAGGGAAGATATTGTCTTGGTAAGTAAACTTAGCGTTCTCCACCACCTTGATCCAGCGAGCCACCATCACCTGATAATTGAACACGGAGGAGCCATCCACCTTGACGTATGGATTGGTGGCATTCTCATCCAAATGAATGGTAAACTGATATGGCTTGAGTGCTTCCATGTTCTTGCACCCCACGGTGAGCGTGGCTTCCGTCTCGCCATCCTTGAACGATACGGTAGAAGGAATCTCGAAGACCTCGTCTGCCCTATCCACAATGACAGCCACGTCAACATCACCCTTGCTGCTAGCACGCTTCACCGTCAGGTCGATAGAAGGGCGATCGGCATATTCTTCTGGCGTAAGAATCTCGTTAGCGGCATTGGAGGCAGCAAAGTAAGCCCCCATGTTGTCGGCTGACACCTTTGGCGCAGATGAGTAATCATCATCGTCGCCACATGCCGTCAGCGAAGTCAAAGCCACGCCAAACAGCAACATATATAATATCTTATGTAACTTTCTCATGTTTCTTGCTATTAAATCGTTTCTTGATTAGATGAAGTCCATCCTATACACAGCCATCTCCTTACTGAGCCGTGATGACACCTGATGGATTTGGAGGAAGGACAACAGCAGGGTTACGATCCTTCTCGTCTTCTGGAATCATATAGTTCATCCAAGGTGCCACATATCCACTGTAAGAGTTCAGGCGATAGCTTGCCTCATAGTTGCTGCCCACATAATTGCGCTGCACAGGCAAGTTGAGACGTTTGTAATCAAACATCACCAATCCCTCGCCCCACAGTTCGATACGGCGCTGCACCATCAGAGCCTGGATAAAGGAATCCATGTCGGTGGCATCGCACTGATAGGAACCATCTGTATAGCGATAGGTATTGACAAAGTTCTGCAATGCCTGGGCTGCCGCAGCCACACTCTGTGTATGGGCGATTGCCTCGAAATAGTCGAAGTACATCTCCTCCACACGCATCAAAGGCAAGGAGGCTATCAAGCCCGTCTCCAAGACATCATTGGAACCACTGCCGGCACGGAACTTCAAGTTGGCGTATGCTGGGAGGTTTGCCCACTGTGAGGCAGAGAGCTGTGTCTCATAGCCAGCAGGAACGCAAGCCTTTCCTTCTGCATCCTTCTGTTCGCCTGCATCATCAGGGTTCACCCAACTATAGCGACGCCAGTCTTTCTCTGAGATTTTGTCATAGAGAGCCTTGCCGATGCAACGATAGGCATTGTAGTTAGGCATTCCCCAAGTTGACTCTGAGCACATCCATCCCAAGAATGTGTACCAAGCTGCCGTATTGATTTGCTCCTTGCTGTTGACAAGGGTACCAAACATCCAGGAGTCATTGGCGGTATTGAAACCTGTCTTCACATTCATCCACTCTTCCTGAGTCATCGGCTTGTAGCCATCCGAGTGGATAGCTTTCTGCGCATACTCGGCAGCCTTGGCATAGCAATCCATCGCTGTACGGATGCCCAGTATGCCATATCCATCCTCATTCTTATCAGCCTCTATCTGCTTGGCAAGGTCTTCGGAACTTTGCTCGAAACGGGATGCCATCGTCAGCCAAAGTCGGGTCTTCAAGCCATAGATGACACTTTGGTCCATGAAAGCCTTGTTGCTGCGAGCATAACCATCCAATGCCTCCTCCGCCATATCGAGATCGTGCATGATGAAGCGATACATCGTATAGAAAGGTACACAAGGATTGTTGGCTAGTTCCGTCTTGGTGGTCGTCTCCTTCACGATAGGCACGGTTATTCCGTAGTTGCCATTCTGACTAGCTTGGTCATCCAGACTCTGCACACCCGTCTTGCGATACTCATACAGGCGAGCCAAGTCGAGATAAAGGAAGGCACGATAGCCATAGCCTTGTCCAAGGTAAGGCTTGGCACTCTCATTGCCACCATCCACAGCCGTCTTGGCTACAGACACCACATTGTTGGCATTCTTGATGAAGGTATAATAGTAAAAATATGGATAATAATAAGCGTAGCGCAAGGAGGTGCCATCTTCCACATACGACCAATAGTTGTAGCCATTATCGTTCATCGGGAAGTCCTCGCAAAGCACGTCACGCATGAACATCTGGCAAGGATAACCCCAGTCTTGCGTATAGGTGTCACCGCCATAGGTGTCCCATGTGACGAGGAACGAAGGAAGACTGTTGGCAAGATACTCCAACGACTTGCTGGAAGAACTGATTTGCCCCGGGGTCGCCAGATTCTTAGGAGTTGTTTCCTCTATACAACTCGTCACAGCACACAGGCTGAGCGACATTCCCACGGCTGCTATGATATGATTGATGTTTCTTTTCATTTTCTTCATGTCTTTAAAATGTTAGAATCCCATTCTCATGCGATTAGAACTGCACCGTGATACCACCCGTAAACGAGCGAATCTGCGAATAAGAGTTCTCATTGGATGTGCCCCAGAAGCTGCCGCGTGGGTCGAAGCCCTTGCGCTTGCTCCAGTAATAGAGGTTGTCACCTGATACATATACTCTCACATTGCTCAATCCCAAGGTGTTCACCCAGCGATGTGGCAAGGTGTAACCGATGTTGATGTTCTGCAATGTCAAGGTAGAGGCATTGGTCAAGAATCTATCCGACAAGGCACTGGCATTCTGATCGACATCCTGCACGGCATACTGGAAACGTGGTATATCGGAAGAGGTATTGTCCTCCGACCATGCTTTCAGGATGTCCTTGTGGAATGCCAAACCCGTGACACTGGAGTGAGGGTTGCCCATCAAGGTCTGATAACCATAGTCGATGGCCTTGCCGCCAATACTGTAGTTCAAAGTGGCAGAGAAATCGAAGCCCTTATAGCTCAAAGTGGTACTGATACCACCATAGAGGTCTGGGTCTGGCGTGCCACAATTGAAGTAACTGGCATTGGAGAATGACTTGGTGGTGGTCAACTCGCCGGTGGTCTCATCTTTCACATACCAGGAAGAAGCTCCATCGGCAGTCACTCCCGCATATCGTCTCAAGCGGAAGGTGTGCATTGGCAAGCCCTCGCCATAGAAGTAACTGCCATATACATAACCTGGATGTCCCTCCAAGGAAGCATTCTTGTTGTCTTCGTCAAGCATGGTGATCTTGTTTTTGTAATGGGTGGCATTCAAGTTGATGCTCCATGCCAAGTCCTTGGTGCGGATAGGCGTGAAGTGCAAGTCAAACTCCACACCATGGTTGGTCATATCGCCCACATTGTCGTAGGAACCAGAGTATCCGCCAGAGAATGGCACATACACGAAGCAGAGCATATCGGTGGTCTTGCGACTGAAATACTCGACGCTACCGGAGATGCGATTCTTGAGCAACTCAAACTCCAAACCGATGTTGAAGTTGCTGTTGGTCTCCCATGTGATGTTAGGATTACCCACGGTATTCTGCACAAAACTTACCTCGCCATTGAAGTTGCTGAGGTAATAGGTGTCGGTATAACGATAGTTACCGATGTCGTCATTACCCTGCTGACCCCAAGAAGCCTTCAACTTCAACATGTTTATCCATGACACGTCAAACCAATTCTCCTTGCTCAGTATCCAGGCACCACCTACAGAATAGAAGTTACCCCAGCGATGGTCGGGATGGAAACGAGAGGAAGCGTCACGACGATAAGATGCCTGGGCAAAATACTTGCCGTCATAGTCGTACAACAAACGAGAGAAATAACCCTCGGTATTATAGTCGGTGGTATTGCTGGAAGTGGTGACTACCTTGACGGCTCCATCGAGTTCCTGCGAACCGAAGAAAGAGAACATATTCTCCTTCTCACCCGTAATATAGTCGTACTTGTACTTATAGTTCTCATGACCCAGCATGGCTGTCAGGGAGTGCTTGCCTATCTGCTTGCTATAGTTGATGATTTGCTGGAAGTTGACCGTATAGGTCTGGTAAGCCGCCTTGGAGATATAACCGCCTGGATAGGTGATGGCGGTGTTTCCGTAGAAAGGTTGGGTGGTCTCCGTCTTCTTCCACTCATTATCGGAAACTGTACCATTGAGGGTGATCTTCAAGCCCTCGATAGGCGTAATATCGACATAACCATTGAGTGAGAACACATTGGTGAAGGTATGATTGGTGTTCAACTTATCCGTCTGCAAGAAGTTACGCATCGAATCCAAGGAGCTAGGACGCTGAGCACCACCATTCTCACCCGAACCATAGTCATACATCTTGCCATTCTCATCCATCATGATGTTGCCATCGCCATCACGCATATAGACAGGATAGATAGGGGCAAAGCTAGTGATGAAGCTGAAGACCGTCTGGCTACCCTCAGTCACATCGTCTTGGTCGGTATGCGCAAAGTTGACATTGGCACCCATCTTGAGCCAGTCCTTGGCTTGGTAATCTGCCTTGATGCGTGCGGTATATCGCTCGAAATCAGAGTTATAGACGATACCCTCGTTCTTCAAGTAACCCAAGGAAGCATAGTATGTCATCTTGTTGCTTCCGCCCGTCACGCTCATGTTGTATTCCTGGCGCAAGGCATGGCGGAAAGCCTCATCCTCCCAGTTGTCAGGCATTAAGGTATAGAACTTTCCGTTGCTATACACACGATTGCCCAAGGTGGCGTTAGGATTCAGTCGTCCATTGGTACCCACGAGGTATTCCCCATCAGGCACGGCATAGACAAGATAACCCAAGCCACCCTTGTCGCTCGTGGTGCCGATGGTATTGTTGGCATTGACATGGGCATCGTAAGCCGACAAGCCCCTATCGCGTACATTATAATTATAAAGAGCCTTGTAATAAGTTTCATAGTATTGAGCAGGACTAGAGATGCAATCATAGTCGATATTGCCACGGCTATTGGCACTCCACTTGGCATCGAGGGTGACCGTAGCCTTCTCCGACTTGCCCTTCTTGGTGGTGACCATGATGACTCCGTTGGCACCACGAGCACCATAGAGTGCGTTGCTGGCAGCATCCTTCAACACGGTGATGCTCTCCACATCATTCGGGTTGAGGTTGTTCCATCCACCCTCGTAAGGCGCACCATCCACGATGATAAGAGGAGAAGTGCCGGCATTGATAGAACTGAAGCCACGGATGGCAAAGGTAGGATTGGCGGAAGGAGAACCTGAGGTGTTGGTCATCTGCACACCAGCCACCTCACCTTGCAAGCCACTGAACACATTGGTGAGCTGCTTCTTTTCCAAGAGGTCGCTCTTGACTACACCAGCCGAACCCGTAAAGGAAGACTTCTTCTGTTCGCCGTATGCCACGACGATGACCTCATCGAGTTGGCGATCCTCAGAGCGAAGGCTAATCTTCATACCAGGGGCAGCCTTCACGGTCTGCGGTTCCATACCCAGATAGTTGATGACAATCTCCGCACCACGCTTGATGGTGGCTGGCAAAGAGAACTCGCCATCCACGTTGGTAACGGTACCCGTAGGCGTACCCTTCACTTTCACTTGAGCACCGATGACCGGTTCTCCATTCTCATCGACCACACGACCGCCTATCGAGTTAGGTGTCTGCGCCAATGCTTGCCCCCCCATTGTCATCAACAACAGAGCGGCGGCAAATGATTTCATTCTCATATCTCTCTTATCTTTCAAGTGAATAATTATCTCCATCAGTTTATATATGGCTGCAAAGTTATTACTTTTCCTTCTTATAGCCAAACATTTTTCCATAAAAATACATATTTCACTTACATTTTGCTATTTCTTAGGGACAAAAGCGAAGCAAAAGGAATGTCGAAGGCAGCGTAGCCGAAGTCTCATAAACAAAAATTAAACCGAAATATTTTGCCAATTCTATCTTTTGCATTATCTTTGCATCATCAATCATCAATTAAACAAAAAGAAGATTATGAACGCAATTCACACAGACAATGCGCCTGCTGCTATCGGTCCATATAGCCAGGCTATCGAAGTAAACGGTTTCGTATTTGCATCAGGTCAGATTCCTATCGACCCTGCAACAGGAAACTTCGTTGAGGGTGGTATCAAGGAGCAGACTCGCCAGAGCCTCACCAATGCTCAGAACATCTTGAAGGCAGCAGGTACCGACCTTTCTCACGTAGTGAAGACTACCGTATATCTCAACAGCATGGACGATTTCGCTGCCATGAACGAGGTTTACGCCGAGTTCTTCAGCCAGCCATATCCAGCTCGCTCTGCCGTAGCAGTAGAGAAGTTGCCTAAGGGTGCTCTCGTTGAGGTAGAGGTATTGGCTGCTAAGTAAAGCTGATTTCTGTGCATCATAGAGGATGTAACTGCGCATCGTAGAGGATGCGAAAGTGCATCATGGAGATAGCTTGACATATGTCGTGTAATCGTACGGCATATGTCAAACGATTGCCCCACATATGCCGTGCAATTGCGTGACATATGTGGGGCATTCTCTATGATGCAGTTTGGGTCTTCTTATCCGCCACGTACATACCCGCCAAGATGCACGCCGCTCCCATCAAGAAACAAGGTGTTATCTCCTCATCCAGTACCCAGGAGGCAAAGATCATCGTGGTGATGGGGTTGAAATACACCCAGTTGGTCGCCTTCACTGCCCCTAGTTTGGCGATGCACCAGTTCCAGGTGAGGAAACAAATCATAGAGGCGAGACAACCCAAGAAGAGCAGATTGCCTATCACCTGAGGTCGAGCAAACACCTCCCAAGACGGGAAGCCCGGTATGATGAAATAATAAGGTATGATGGTTAGCACGCCATAGAAGAACACCTTTCGGGTGATGAATGCGGCACTATAGTCGCCCGACACCGACTTCATCAACAGGGAATAAATCGCCCAACACACACATGCCGTAAACGCCAAGGCATCGCCCACCGGCGAGAGATGGAGCACGAAACGACCATTCAGCACGACAATCACCATGCCGACAAACGCCAACAGAGAGCCTAAGAGTTGCACGATGTTGATGCGATTGGAGTCACGATACACCAAGCGCACCAGCAAGGTGGCAAACAAGGGGCAGGAGCATACGATGAGTGACGTATTGGTGGTCGTAGTAAAGTTCATCGCCTCGTTCTCGCTCAAGAAATAGAGCGAACCACCCGTAATGCCCAGGAATGCCATCTTCACCTCATCCTTCCATGAGTCGGCAAAGAGACGGCGATGATTGAACGCCAGCATCAGCACATAGGCGATACTGAAGCGGAGGGTGAAGATTTGTGCAGGCGACAATCCATTGAGCATCAACACCTTGGTTGATACGAACGTGGTACCCCAGATGGCTACCGTGACGAAAGCCACGAGGTGATAGAAGAGGTTGCTATTACGTGTCATATTCCTTGTTATCATGTTTAATACAGTGCAAAGTTACTGCTTTTTGTCGGAACTCTCCCCACATCGCAAGAAAAACTTCGCTTTTTCGCCTGATATTTTTTTGTAAATTCGATAATAAAGCGTACCTTTGTCGGGAAATTATAGACAGAATACATATGACAGAACAAGAAATCATAAAGACTATACACATCTCTACTGGCATCGACATCCCTGAGAGGATGAACAATCCGCTCGACTATGAGCCACATCCTCTTTGCATCGCTGCATGCAAGGAGCTACAGGCTTATCTCGCTGAGCGAAAGGACTGGCGAGAAGAGATAGACAAGGGAAAAATGTTTGGCGTACTCATCGTCGAAAAGAATGATAAAGAGATAGGCTATCTCGCAGCCTATAGTGGACAAATCGGGGGACGAAGCGACTGGAAGGGATTCGTGCCTGCCGTCTTCGACTACTTACAACCCGATGGCTATTTCAAAACCCACGAGGCAAAGATAACGGAACTCAACCAACGCATCGCCCATCTCATCAACAACCCGGAAATCAAGGAGACGGAACGAATCCTAAATAAACTGCACAAAGTACAAGAGCACAAGCTCAACCTCCACAAAATGCAGATAACGGAGGCAAAGGCGAAAAGAGATGCACGACGACAAGAGGCTTCACTTCACCCCGACACCAAGGGGCTGACTTCTGAGGAAGAGCAGGCGATGATCAAGGAAAGCCAATTCTTGAAGGCTGAGTTGAGAAGATTCAAAAAACTGATCTCCCAGAAGACACCGCTCGAAGAAATGTACGATAACTATCAGAAGGGATTGCAGGAGATCAAACAACTGAGAAAGAGCGACTCCGATGAGTTACAAAAATGGTTGTTCTCCCAATTCAAAATGCTCAACGATAAAGGTGAGAGCAAGGACTTGCTGGAGATATTCAAGGAATTCAACCAGATGGTACCACCTGCTGGCAGTGGAGAATGCTGTGAGCCGAAACTCCTTCAATATGCATTCGAACATGGTTTGAAGCCCATTCAAATGGCCATGTTTTGGTGGGGTGAGAGTCCCAAGGAGGAGATTCGCCATCACCTCCATTTCTACCCAGCATGCAATGGAAAGTGCAAACCTATCCTCCACTGGATGTTGCCAGCAGACGTGTTCGAACAAGCTTCCGCTGATGCCTATATATATAATAAGGTGGAAATCTTGTATGAAGACCAAGAGCTAGCCGTCATCCACAAGCCTGAAGGTATGCTCTCCGTGCCGGGAAAGGATGCGCAACAGCCATCCATCTATTCTTGGGCACGTAAGCAATTCCCTGAGGCGACGGGTCCACTCATCGTTCATCGCCTCGACATGGCGACCAGCGGTCTGATGGTCATTGCCAAGACTGAGTTTGCCTATCATCGATTGCAAGAGCAATTTACGAGCCATCAAGTACAAAAGAGATACGTCGCCATCGTCTGCTGCAAGGACAAGGATATGGCGCAGAGAATCAAGGATGCTGCAAAAATGATCAGTCTTCCTTTGATGCCCGACTACCTCGACCGACCTCGCCAAATCGTCAACCACGAGCAAGGCAAAGAGGCGATTACCGAATACGAGGTACTAGGAAGTGAAGAACGAAGAGTGAAGAGTGAAGAATTCAATAGTGCAGCTAATCATGAAGTCCAAAGCTCAAACCTCAAAGTCCAATGTATTCGTTTGGCTCTCTATCCGAAGACTGGGCGTACTCACCAACTGCGAGTACACTGCGCCCACCGAGAAGGTTTGGATGCCCCCATCCTTGGCGACCCGCTCTACGGAAACGTGAAGGCAGACCGACTCTACCTCCATGCAGAAGCCATCACCTTCAAACATCCTTTGACGGGAAAAGAAATTCACATCGAACGCAAGGCAGATTTCTAGTCTGACTTACCATCAGACGAAGAACATAATCAGTACTTGGGCGATGATCACTCTGACGAACATACCCAATGGATAGACCGTCGCATAGCTGATACTAGGCGTATCGCCTTCCAACGTCTCATTGGCATAAGTCAGCGCCATCGGATTTGCCATACTACCACAAAGGATGCCACAGATGCTACCGAAGTCATACTTCTTGGTCTTCAGGATAATCAATCCGACAATCAAGACTGGCACTACTGTAATCGCAAAACCGATGCCCACCCACATCAAACCTTCTGGACGCACCACCGTCTCGAAGAACTGTCCACCAGCCTCCAATCCCAAACAACCGAGATAGAGCGAAAGACCCAATTCACGGAGCATCAAACCGGCACTACGAGTCATATAAGATATGAAATGTACGCGAGGTCCCAAGGCACCAATCAGAATACCCATCACGATAGGACCACCAGCGATACCCAAGCGCACCGGAGCCGTCATGCCCGGTATATTCAATGGTATCGTTCCGATGGCAAGACCGAGGATAATACCGAGGAAGATGGCACCGAGGTTTGGTTCATTCAGCGTCTTCACGGCATTGCCCAAGAACTGCTCCACATGGTCGATGCTAGTAGGATCGCCGACCACGGTAAGACGGTCGCCATACTGGAGGCGCAAGTCATCGGTAGCCAAGAGGCGAATATCACCACGGAGCACACGGCTCACATTCACACCATAGCTGCTACGCATCTGGAGATGTCCCAGTAGCTTTCCATTCAAGCCTGGGCGAGTCATCACGATGACACGGCTCTCCACCTTGGCATCGATGGCATTCCAATCCACCTTGTCGGTGTTCCATTCCTTATCCACCTTCTTTCCGAAGAGAATCTTCATAGCCGAAGCCTCATCCTTATTGGTCACCACCAGCACACTATCATTGGTATGCAACACGGTATCAGCTTGTGGCACAATCACTTGTTCGCCACGCCAAACACGAGAGATGATGAACTTGCGATGCGTCATCATCGAGATTTCGGCGATGGTATTGCCATTCAAGGCAGGGTTCACGATAATATATTGTCCGACAGACGTATGGTCGTCATCATCGCCTCGACGCACCTCCAAGTCCTCAGGCTTCACAAAGAGCTTACGCAGCAGCATCATCGCCAGGATGACACCCACGACACCCAAAGGATAGGTGACAGCACAGCCCAAAGCCGCACCACCGCTCGGCATACCCAACTGTTGGAGAGCCTGCTGGGCAGCACCCAGGGCAGGTGTATTGGTCGTGGCACCACAGAGGATGCCCACCATGTCAGGCAAACTCACAGGCAGCACGCAGCACAAAGCCAGCGAGAACAAGGTGCCCACGAGAATGACCGCCATACTCCAAAGGTTGAGCGAGATACCTTCGTGACGCATCGAACCGAAGAAGTTAGGTCCCACATACAGACCGAGCACATAAACAAACATGGTGAGTCCGAAGCTCTCAGCAAACTCCAGCATGTTATGGTCGATGGTCAATCCAAGGTGACCCGCAATGATTCCTACAAAAAAGACGAATGCAATGCCAAGGGAGATACCTTTGACATGAATCTTGCCAAAGGCAAGACCTAGGGTACAGATTAAAGAAAGGATGACGATGCCCTGCACCGCCGAATGTACGTTGACTAAATTATCAAACCACATGATTCTTATCTATCTATAAATACGATTTTTATTGAGTTTTTATTCAAATTTGGGTGCAAAGGTACGTCAAATTGGGGATAAAACAAAATAAATCTAGCTTTATTTTGCGAAAAACTATAAATAGTCAAAAGTTTTTCGTAACTTTGCAACCGTTTTGTCGATTACGACTAACTGTCTTCGCCGAGAAGACTCCCATACAGAATATAATAATGATAATAATGAAAGATATTTGTTGCATTGGTCACATCACCAAGGATAAGATTGTGACACCTCATCGTGTCGTCTATATGGCAGGCGGCACTTCTTTTTATTTTGCTTACGCCATCAACCAGCTCCCTAATGATGTCTCCTTCTCTCTGGTCACTTCCATGGATCCTACGGAGACGGAACCTGCGGAGAAGATGCGCCAGGCTGGCATCGATGTCACACTCAACGCTTCTCGCAACACCGTTTTCTTCGAGAACATCTATGGTGAGAACCAGAACGAGCGCAAGCAGCGAGTACTCGCCAAGGCTGACCCTTTCACCATCGAGCAGTTGGAGCACGTGGATGCCAAGGTATATCACCTGGGTAGTCTTCTGAGCGACGACTTCTCCAACGAGGTGGTGGAATATCTCGCCAAGAAGGGCAAGGTATCTATCGACGTGCAAGGATACTTGCGTGAGGTAAGAGACGAGAAAGTGTATCCCATCGACTGGAAGGATAAATTGAAAGTGCTCAAAAACACCTACTATCTCAAGGTGAACGAAATCGAAATGGAGACCATCACTGGTCTGAAGGATGCCCATGAGGCTGCCAAGTTGCTCCACTCCTGGGGTGTCACCGAAGTAATCATCACATTGGGCAGCGAGGGCTCGCTCATCTATGTCGATGATACCTTCTACGAGATTCCAGCCTACGCCCCACACGAGGTCGTGGATGCCACTGGATGCGGCGACACCTACTCGGCAGGCTATCTCTACCAGCGTACCTTGGGAGCTACCCCAACAGAGGCAGGCAAGTTTGCGGCGGCGATGTGTACCATCAAGTTGGAGCACAACGGTCCGTTCAACCGCTCCATCGATGACATTCACGAAATCATCTCCAAGCATTAAAACGACAAATCGTAAGCAGTGAGAGAATCACTGCTTACATTTTGGCTGGTTTTAATACCTAAAAGATATGATTTTATAACTTTTTGTATACTAGTTGAGTTAAAAAACTATTAAAACGTCTGTAATCTCGAAGAAAAAGTATAATTTTGCAAACGAAAACTAGAATACAAACAACAACAATAAAAGAAATGAAGAAAATCAGAGCAGCCGTAGTAGGTTACGGCAACATTGGTAAGTTTTCTGTAGAGGCTCTTGAAGCAGCTCCAGACTTTGAGATTGCAGGTGTAGTACGTCGCCAGGGTGACAAGGACAAACCTGCCGAGTTGGCACAATACGAGGTAGTAGATGACATCACCAAGTTGAAAGACGTTGACGTTGCCATTCTCGCCACCCCTACTCGCTCTTGCCCTGAGTATGCAGAGAAGATTGTAGCCCTCGGCATCAACACCGTAGATAGCTTCGATATTCACACTAGCATCCTCGACTATCGCACCAAGCAGATGGAGAACTGCAAGAAGGCTGGCAAGGTGAGCGTCATCTCTGCTGGCTGGGATCCAGGTTCAGACTCTATCGTACGTGTTTTGATGGAAAGTTTGGCTCCAAAGGGTTTGACATACACCAACTTCGGTCCTGGTATGAGCATGGGTCACTCTGTTTGCGTACGCAGCAAGAAGGGTGTCAAGAACGCCCTCTCTGTTACCATCCCATTGGGTGAGAGCATCCACCGCCGTATGGTATATGTTGAGTTGGAAGAGGGTGCTACTCTTGAGGAAGTTACAGCCGAGATCAAAGCTGACCCATACTTCGCTCACGATGAGACTCACGTATTCGCTGTTGCATCTGTTGATGATGTCAAGGATATGGGTCATGGCGTAAACCTCGTTCGCAAGGGTGTTTCTGGTAAGACACAGAACCAGCGTTTCGAGTTCAACATGAGCATCAACAACCCAGCCCTCACCGCACAGGTATTGGTCAATGTGGCTCGTGCTTCTATGCGCTTGCAGCCAGGTTGCTATACTATGCCAGAGATTCCTGTCATCGACATGTTGCCAGGTACTCGCGAGGAAATCGTTGCTACATTGGTATAATCCGACAAGATTCACACTTTATCATAAACAAGAAGAGCATCCCCCTCAAAAGGATGCTCTTTTTCTTGCCCATCAGCAAAAAGGGCTAGTCACATCTGACTAGCCCTTTCTCCTATATAATAATAGGTATATTACTTCACGATACCCTTCTCCAGGTATTCCACGAGGTTCATGCGAACTTTCTGACCAGCTTCCTCAGCAGCCACCTTCGCCATATCGCTCTCTACCATAATCTTCACCAACTCCTCGAAAGAAGTCTTGCTAGGATTCCACTTCAACTTAGCCTTAGCCTTGGTTGGGTCACCCCAAAGATTGACCACATCGGTAGGACGATAGAAATCAGGAGATACCTCAACAAGGGTCTTTCCTACGAGTTCCTCAGGACCTGACACGCAGATACCCTTCTCGTTCTCCTCTTTGCCTTCCCACTTCAGTTCGATACCTACATGGTGGAAAGCCAACTGAGCGAACTCACGTACACTGTGCTGAACACCCGTTGCAATCACGAAGTCCTCTGGCTTCTCTGCCTGGAGGATGAGCCACATACACTCCACATAGTCCTTGGCATAGCCCCAGTCACGGAGAGAATCCAAGTTGCCGAGATAGAGTTTGTCTTGCTTGCCTTGCTTGATGCGAGCAGCAGCAAGAGTAATCTTACGAGTTACGAAAGTCTCTCCACGACGCTCACTCTCATGATTGAAGAGGATACCAGAGCAGCAGAACATATTGTAAGCCTCACGATACTCCTTGACAATCCAGAAACCATACTGCTTGGCTACGGCGTATGGTGAATATGGGTGGAAAGGAGTATTCTCGTTCTGTGGAACCTCCTCCACCTTTCCGTAGAGCTCGGAAGTAGAAGCCTGATACATACGGCAAGTATCTGCCAAACCGCACTGGCGAATCGCCTCCAAGATACGGAGTACACCTGTAGCATCCACATCAGCGGTAAACTCAGGAGAGTCGAAGCTCACCTGCACATGGCTCTGAGCCGCAAGGTTATAGACCTCAGTAGGCTTCACCTTATTCATCACCTGGATGATACTCATAGAGTCGCCGAGGTCTGCGTAATGGAGATGGAAGTTAGGTTTACCTTCCAAATGAGCGATACGCTCACGATAGTCGGTTGAAGAACGGCGGATAGTGCCATGCACATCATACCCCTTTTCAAGCAGTAATTCGGCCAAGTAAGAACCATCCTGACCAGTAATGCCCGTAATCAAGGCTACTTTTCTATTTTCCATATTGCTATTTAAAATGATTATTCTCTATTATTAATAATGTATGTAAGATGTCAAGATACCATGCGAGTTTCTACTTTCCTCTTAAGATAGCTCTATACTTCAATGGCGACATACGGAAGTGTTCCCTCACATACTTGCCAAAGAAGGAAGTATTGGAGAAGCCGAGGATGGCGGAAATCTCCTTGATAGACCTATTGGTGGAACGAAGATAATAAGTGATGTCAGAAAGCGTGTACTCCGTGATCCACTCTATCGCCGTCTTTTGGCTATGGCGCTTACAGACGATGGAGAGATACTTAGGAGTGATACACAACTGTTGGGCGAAGTACTCCACCGGACGATGCTTCACCTCGTTCTGCTGTAAGAGTTCCAAGAACCTGTCGAAGAGTTCATTGGTGGTGGAACTAGCCTTCGCACCCTCTGGCGCATCTTCGACAAAGGCATGGCAGAGCGCCAAGAGGGCTGTCTTGAGAAGCGTCTCCACAATCTCTCGACGATAAGGTCCCCAAGTGGAATGCTCCATGCTCTTGAAGTCCAGGCACAGACGAATCAAGTCGGTAAACTTAGCGTAGAAGAGCATCTCTCCCATAGTCATCTTGATGACAGACACCTTGTTGACATACATGGCGCGATTCCATACATTGACATGAGAGCGAAGGATGTTTTGCATCCCCCTATTGGTGACACAGAGAGCCACGCAAGCGAAGTCGGACGATACCTCCAGGACATCGATCACCGAGTTGGGAGGGCAAACGAATATATCGTTCTTGCTCACCTCTATCACCTTGCCATTGATGTCCATCTTCAAGCTACCTTCCTGGCAGGAGGCTATCATGTTCATCTGCAAGCGCACTGGATCAGGATTGGCTAGCACCTTGATGTTGTCGATGATCAAAATATCCTCGTCAAGATAACTGGCGCTGATCTCTGCGCTCTGCGAGAACTCACCATCCTCGATACGCTGCCTTATGTCCTTCTGTTGCTTTACCATTGATTCTTATTCACTTTTTTAGAACGCCTCTCTATATTTATTCTCTTCCTTGTCTTCCAACATGGAAAGATAACTCTGATACCTACTAGCTGCAATATAATGTTCCTCCACTGCCTCGATGACAGCACACCCCGGCTCATGGGTATGGGTACAATTGGAGAAACGGCAGCCCTCTGAGAAATGGAAGATTTCCTTGAAGTAGCTGGTCAGCTCCTCCTTTTCAATGTCAAAGGTACCAAAACCCTTGATACCCGGAGTATCTATCAGATAGCCTCCATCCGGCAAGTCTATCATCTCGCTGAAGGTGGTGGTATGCATACCGGAATTGTGGGCTTCGCTGATCTCTGCTGTACGCTGAGCCGCATGAGGTACCAACTGGTTGATTAGCGTTGACTTGCCCACGCCACTATTGCCACTTAGGAGAGACACCTTATCCTTGATGAGCGGACGAAGTTGCTCCACTCCCTCGCCATTGGCAGCGGAAATCTCCACACACTGATAGCCAATGGTCTCGTAGAGCTTGCACATCATCTTCTCGTAATGGAGTTCTTCCTCGGTGAGAAGGTCACGCTTGTTGAACACCAGGATAACGGGAACACGATAAGCCTCGGCACCTGCCAAGAACCTATCGATGAAAGTAGTGGAAGTCTGAGGATAATTGACGGTCACCAACAGCAATGCCTGGTCAAGGTTGGCAGCCAGGATATGGCTCTGCTTGCTCAGGTTGGGCGATTTGCGAATGATATAATTGCGTCTATCCTCAATAGAAGAGATAAAGGCGGTACCTTCCTGATTGGTGATCAATTCCACACGGTCGCCCACAGCCACAGGATTGGTGCTGCGGATGCCCTTCAATCGGAAGTTACCCTTGATTTTGCTTTCAATCAGCTGGCCATCGTCAGTCTTGACGGTGTACCAGCTTCCTGTATTCTTGATGACTAGTCCTTTCATCGGCACGTTGCAAAAGGCCTTAGACGGTCATGATTTCCTTTTCCTTGTCATCCATCAGAGCCTCAAGCTTCTTGATGTACTTGTCGTGCAACTTCTGCAAGTCGTTCTCTGCATCTTTCTCCAAGTCCTCAGAGAGACCGTCCTTGATAGCCTTCTTCAACTTGTCCTTTACCTCGCCACGTACGTTGCGCACCTCTACCTTAGCCTTCTCAGCAATCTTGCCGCACTGCTTAACGAGCTCCTTACGGCGCTCACCAGTAGGCTGAGGGATGCCAAGGCGAACGATCTCGCCATTGTTCTCTGGAGTGATACCCACGCCACTGTCCATGATGGCCTTCTCGATGTCCTTGATAGCCTTCTTGTCCCAAGGGCGGATGGCGATGGTACGAGCATCAGGGGTAGTGATGTTAGCCACCTGGTTCAGAGGTACCATGCTACCATAGCTATTGACTCTTACACCATCGAGGATAGCCACATTGGCACGTCCTGCACGAATATGAGAGAGCTCCTCTGCGAGATACATTGCTGCCATCTCCATGCGCTCCTCTGCTGCACTCAAAGTTTCTTTTACGTCTATCATAATTGTTGTTTTTATTATTTCTTAGGTGAATATTATTCCTTTGTCCTTAGTTTTACGCCACAAAAATAGGCAAATAATATGGATTAGCCAAATTTACGGCGAACTAATTGGTGTTTTGGGCGTTTATTTGTCCATTTCCAATCGTTTCAACTCCTCCCCCACATAGTTGGTAAGCTCCACAAACTGCGAGATGGTGAGTTGTTCTGGTCGCTTGGTCATGATGTCGGTCGTGAAGAAATCCTCACGTGGCTTGACACCTGGGAACATCTGCTTCAAGCTTACTCGGAGCATCTTGCGGCGCTGATTAAAGACGGTCTTCACCAATCGCTTGAAGAGACGCTCGTCACATCCCAACTCCTTCACATCGTTGCGGGTCATTCGGATGACGGCACTCTTCACCTTTGGTGGTGGATTGAACACACCCTCATCCACCGTGAAGAGATACTCCACGTCGTACCAAGCCTGGATGAGCACACTTAGGATGCCGTAAGCCTTGTTGCCCGGCTCCGAGGCGATGCGAAGTGCCACCTCACGCTGTATCATACCCGTACAGCAAGGTATCAACTCCTTGTAGTCGAGCATCTTGAAAAAAATCTGAGAGGAAATGTCGTAGGGATAATTGCCCGTGAGCACAAACTGCTTGCCATCGAATATCTTGTTCAAGTCCATTCGCAAGAAGTCCTCACCGATGATGTTGTCCTTGAGCGTAGGGAAGTTCTCGTGCAAGTAAGCCACCGACTCGGAGTCGATTTCCACAGCCTTCACCGGACGAGGTTTCTCCACAAGATACTGGGTGAGCACACCCATACCAGGACCAATCTCCAAGACAGGGATGTCGGGACAAGCATCCACCGTGTCGGCGATGCGCTTGGCGATATTGAGGTCAGTCAAGAAGTGCTGACCGAGGTTTTTCTTTGGTTTAACTGCCTTCATTATGTTTGTTTAATATCCTTTATGCTGATTAATTCTGCAAATATACGGCTTTTTTCCGAGATTTGCATAGCCTAGGTGGTTAAATTATCAACTTTTCACATAAAATCTTACGATATTGCGGATAAAAATATTACCTTTGCACTTACTATGGATATAAAGAAGACGATAAACAATATACTTAATGTGGTATGGTCGCTCCTGCTGGGAGGTGCCATACTCTACTGGATGTACCGTGGATTCGACTTCAAGCAGGTGGAAGACGTACTGGTTCACAAGATGGACTGGACGTGGATGCTTCTATCCTTCCCCTTTGGCATCCTTGCACAGATGTTTCGTGGCTGGAGATGGAAGCAGACTCTCAATCCGCTCGATGAGCATCCTCGTTCGAGCGTCAGCATCAACTCCATTTTCCTCTCTTACGCCTTGAGCCTCGTTGTGCCTCGCATCGGCGAATTCGCCAGATGTGGCGTATTGAAGCGATGGGATAGCATCTCCTTCCCGAAGGCCTTGGGCACTGTGGTGACAGAGCGCGTCATCGACTCCCTATTGGTGCTCATCATCGCCATCGTCGTGTTCCTCCTGCAGATTCCAGTGTTCCTCAACTTCTTCGCCAAGACCGGCACGAGTGTTGACAGCATCCTCCACCAGTTTACTGCCACGGGCTACATTGTCACTGCCATCTGTGGCGTTGCCGTGCTCATCTTGCTCCACTTCTTACTCAAGAAGTTGGCTATATATAATAAGGTGAAAGCCACCCTGCATGGTTTGTGGGAAGGAGTCATCTCCTTGAAGGATGTCAAGAACGTACCGCTCTTCATCGCATTCACGATAGGAATCTGGCTGAGCTACTTCCTGCACTACTATCTCACATTCCAATGCTTTGAGTCAACGAGCCACCTAAACCTAATGTGTGGTCTTGTAACCTTCATCGTGGGAAGCATCGCCGTCATCGTGCCAACCCCTAATGGTGCTGGCCCTTGGCATTTCGCAGTGAAGACGATGCTGATATTGTACGGCATCCAATCGACCGATGCCCTCTTCTTCGTTCTCATCGTCCACTCCGTGCAGACCCTCCTCGTCATCCTATTGGGCATCTATGCCTGGATATCCTTGGCATTCACGAAAAAAGTGAAGAGTGAAGAAAATTCAAATGCATCAATGGCGCAAGCCTAATTATTAATTATAAATTATACATTATAAATTAAATATTGACTATGGCTGAAATCAAGAATCTAAACCCAGTGGAAATCTGGCGTAACTTTGACAAACTGACTCAAGTTCCTCGTCCATCCGGACATTTGGAGAAAATACAAGCTTACTTGCTCGACTGGGCAAAGGAAGTTGGCGTAGAGGCTTTCCAAGACCCAGCAGGTAACATCGTGATGCGCAAGCCTGCTACCCCAGGCATGGAGAACCGCAAGGGGGTTATCCTTCAGGCTCACATGGACATGGTGCCTCAGAAGGCTAAGGACAGCAAGCATAATTTCGAGACAGACCCTATCGAGACCATTATCGATGGCGACTGGGTACGTGCCAACCGCACTACTCTCGGTAGTGACGACGGACTCGGCGTGGCTACTATCATGGCTGTCATGGAGTCTAAGGACTTGCAGCACGGACCTGTGGAAGGCCTTATCACCCGTGATGAGGAAACGGGTATGTATGGCGCCAACGAATTGCCTGAGGGCGAATTGAACGGCGACATTCTCCTCAACCTCGATACTGAGATTTGGGGCGAGTTTGTAATCGGTAGCGCTGGCGGTATCGACATCACTGCCACACTCGACTACAAAGAAGTAGAGACCGACAAGGATGATGCAGCCGTAAAGGTAACCTTGAAGGGCTTGAAGGGTGGTCACTCTGGTATCGAAATCAACGAGGGGCGCGCCAACGCCAACAAGTGTATGGTTCGCTTCGTTCGTGAGGCCATCGCCGAGTTGGACGCTCGCCTTGCATCATGGCAAGGTGGTAACATGCGCAACGCCATCCCATTCGAGGCAGAAGTAGTTTTGACATTGCCAAAGGAAAACGTCGAGGCACTCAACGACTTGCTTGCCGACTGGAAGGAAGAGTTCCAGGAGGAATTCAAGGGTATCGAGGACATCGAGAAGATCGAGTTCTTCGCCGAGACAGTTGACACTCCTAAGACAGAGGTTCCTGAAGAGATACAAGACAATCTCGTAGATGCCATCTACGCTTGTCACGATGGCGTATTGCGTATGGCTCCATCTATGCCTGACATCGTGGAGACCTCATCCAACCTCGCCATCATCGAAATCGGCGAAGGAAAGGCTGCCATCAAGATATTGGCTCGCTCTTCTCACGATGGCTACAAGGAGTATATCGCTACCATGTTTGAGAGTTGCTTCTCTATGGCTGGCATGAAGGTAGAGTTCAGCGGCAGCTACGGCGGTTGGAACCCTAACCCAGAGAGCGACATCTTGGAGCACGTGCTCAAGGTATATAAGGAGCAGAACGGCGTCGATGGAAAGGTTCAGGCAGTACACGCTGGCTTGGAGTGTTCCATCATCTTGGGCAAGTACCCAAATCTCGACGTGGTATCATTCGGTCCTACATTGCTCAGTCCTCATACCCAGAACGAGCGTTGCCAAATCAGCTGCGTAGCACCTTTCTGGAACTTGATGAAGCAGTTGCTCACCGAGATTCCAGAGAAATAACAACGACCATCTAGAAAGCGAGCGAGAAAGGGCTATCAGTATCCCAAATCTCGCAAAGCAATGTTAAGATTCCAATAAAATTGAAGCCGAGGAAGAAATTTCTCGGCTTTAATTTTGCCTTTTCGGTTTATTTTAGTTACCTTTGCAGCCGAAATCGCAAGATTGTCGTCTTTCGAGACACTTTCTTGCACATGTTTAATTAAATATCATTCAAAATGGACGATTATCACGCGGACAATAACAACGAATTGTAGGCGTGGAGATTCAGCAAGGCCGCAACCCTTCGAGGCGAGGTCACCCCAATGCTCATCTCCATACCCTTAACTTTTATTTTTGTGGAGATAAGCAACAATGAGAACATACTGGAACATTGAGAACAACCTGAAGGCTATCAACGAATGGCAGCCTAACTGCTGGATACAAGTAACTTGTCCAACCGATGAAGACCAGCGCTTGCTGGAAGATGAATTTAAGATTCCCGACTATTTCCTCTCGGATATCAGCGATACCGATGAGCGTGCCCGTTATGAATACGACGACGGATGGATGCTCATCATTCTTCGTATCCCTTACGTCAAGGAGATCAGAAGCCGCACGCCATATACCACCGTACCTCTTGGTATCATCCACAAGCGTGACGTCACCATCACGGTTTGCTATTATGAGACCAACATGATGATCGACTTCGTGAGTTTCCAACAGAAGCGCGGTGAAGGATTCACCGACTATGTCGATATGATTTTCCGTCTCTTCCTGTCTTCTGCCGTTTGGTATCTAAAACGACTCAAACAAATCAACTCCCTCATCGAGAAGGCGAAGCGCAACCTCGACCATGGTGTGAACAACGAGAGTTTGATAGGCTTGTCACGTCTCCAAGACTCCCTCACCTACTTCATCACCTCCATCCGAGGCAATGAGAACTTGCTGTCGAAGTTGAAGTTCAAGCTGCAAGTCGATGAGTTGGATGCCGACCTGATCGAGGATGTCAACATCGAGATGACCCAGGCGAGAGAGACGACAAGCATCTACTCCGACATCTTGGAATCCACGATGGACACTTACTCCAGCATCATCAACAACAACATGAACACGACGATGCGTACGTTGACTTCCATCAGTATCATCATGATGTTGCCTACGCTGATTTCCTCCTTCTTCGGCATGAACCTCATCAATGGCATGGAGAACAACTCGTGGGGCTTCGGCATCGCCATCTTCATCTCCGTTATCGTGTCGGCTCTGTCGTGGGGAGTACTGCGCTACAAACGCCTATTATAATAAGGTATAATAGGCGACGCTACTAGCCACATTGGTATAAAAAAGATTAAAAAGCAAAGGCAAAAAGTAAAAATAGCAAACGAAATTAGGTTTATTCGCTTTTTTTACTTAAGTTTGCAAAATTATTGTGTGTTGCAGCCGCAGCCAACGCTACGGCTAGAAATCGAATCATAAACTAAATACAGTGAAATGATGGACTCTCAAGAAAATGCCCTAGTACAGGGAACCATGGAAGAACCTGCAAAGAAGGTCTATGCCACCAAGCAGGAAGTGCTCGAAAGAGTGAAAGAAATCGCTCATAGTGACGATACCCCCAACAAGGAGGAACTCGACCACTTGAAGACTGCGTTCTACAAGATTCTCTTCACCGAGCGTGAAGCTAAGACCAAAGAGTATCTAGAGAACGGTGGCGAACCTGACAAATTTGTACTTCTTCCTGATGAAACAGAGGAGGCTTTCAAGGCTGAAATGCAAATCATCAAGGAAAAACGTGCCAAGATCTTCCTGGAACAAGAAGCCGAAAAGCAAGCTAACCTACAGAAGAAACTCGAAATCATAGAGAAAATCAAGGCTATGGCTATCTCGCCAGAGGAAGCCAACAATTCATATAATGACTTCAAAACCCTCCAGCAAGAATGGAAGGAAATCAAGGCTGTGCCTGCTGACAAAGCCAACGAGCTTTGGCGCAACTATCAACTCTACGTGGAGCAGTACTATGACTTGCTGAAACTCAACAGCGAGGCTCGTGAGTACGACTTCAAGAAGAACTTGGAGGCTAAGACCGCCCTCTGCGAAGCTGCTGAGAAATTGGCAGACGAGGAAGATGTCATCGCCGCCTTCCACCAGTTGCAAGACCTTCACCAAGAATATCGTGAGATCGGTCCTGTAGCCAAGGACTTGCGTGAGAGCATCTGGGCTCGCTTCAAGGCTGCCAGCACTGTCATCAACAAGAAGCACCAACAGTACTTCGAGGACATCCGTGCCAAGGAGGAAAAGAACCTGGAGGCAAAGACCGCCCTCTGCGAGAAGATGGAAGCCATCAACTTGGACGACATCAAGACCGCCGCTCAATGGGAACAGATTACCAAGGACGTGATCGCCATGCAGCAGGAATGGAGAACCATCGGATTTGCTCCTCAGAAGATGAACGTCAAGATCTTCGAGCGTTTCCGCACCGTCAATGACACTTTCTTTACCAAGAAGGCTGAGTTTTTCAAGACACTCAAGTCTCTGTATGCAGAGAACCTCGAGAAGAAGAAGAAATTGGTGGAAAAGGCTCAGGAATTGGCTGACAGCACAGAGTGGAAGAAGACAGGCGACAAGCTCGTCGCTCTCCAAAAGGAATGGAAAGCTACCGGCATCGTACCTCGCAAACAAGGCGAACTGCTCTGGAAGAGCTTCATGGAAGCTTGCAACAAGTTCTTCGATGCCCGCAACAAGGCTAACGCAGGAACAAGAAACACTGAGCGCACCAACCTGGACAAGAAGCGTGAGGTCATCAGCCAGTTGAAAGCCCTCTTGGAGAATCCTGTGGAGAACGCACAGCAAGCTCTCCAAAAGTTGACCGAGCAATACAACGCCATCGGTCATGTACCTTTCAAGGACAAGGACGCACTCTATCAGGAGTATCACGAAGTACTCGACAAGATTTACAAGGAGTTGAACGTGAGCAACGCAAAGCGCCGCCTCAGCAACTTCAAGAACAACCTGAAGAGCGTGACAGAGAAGGGCGGTGACGCATTGGACAACGAGCGTAATCGCTTGCTTCGCCGTTACGACCAGTTGCGCAGCGACATCACCACCTACGAGAACAACCTCGGCTTCCTCAATGCAGCCAGCAAGAAGGGCAACAGTCTCGTAGAGGAAATGAACCGCAAGGTACAGAAGCTCAAGGACGAGCTAGAACTCATCAAGCAAAAAATCAAAGCGATTGATGCTGAGAACAAATAATTGAAAAAGCAGTTGATGCCGAAACATCATTAGCAATCAATACTAAAATAAATATTATAAAATCCCCCTTGTAGGCGTTTCTACAAGGGGGATTTTTATGTCTTTCACTTTAAAGCTATCAGTTACCATTGATGATTTCATCCAATTGCTCATGGAACTTCTCGTCACTTGGGCGAAAAGCATCCCCATTGGCAATAGTTCCATTTGCATTGATAACAAGGAAGCGAGGAATGCCTAATATGCCGTATGCTTTTGATAAGGCTTTATGCTCTTCCTTACTCACGATGAACTGTTCCCACTGTGGCTTATCTTTGTCGAGTTTGTTCATCCATGCCTGCTTATTAGAATCCATCGATATACTGATGAAACGTACCTTGTCATTGTCCTTGTATTCTTCCACCCTCTTTTCCAAGAAGGGAATCTCCTTGCAACAAGGACCACACCAAGTCGCCCAACAGTCAATATACAGTACCTTGCCACGGAAGTCTTTCAGATGATAGCTCTTGCCATCACGGTCGCTGAATGTGAAATCAGGAGCCTCCTTACCTTTCTTGATGGCTTTGATGGCGACAACCTTGTCTTGGTATTTTTTTATCAAGGTAGAATCACCGCCCGCCATCTCACAATATGACTTCCAAAACCTATCTACATCAGCTATATCCTTACCATATATCAATGTGCATTCTCCACAGTCATCCAAGAGCGCATGAAGCACCGTAGGATCGGTTACCTTTTCCTTGATTACCTGCATATAGGCAAGTCCGAAATCCGTCATATCCTTGCCAAAGCACTCATCCAACTTAGGATCCATACTTGCCCTCACCACACACTGTGGCAAATAATTGTAAAGACCTATCCAGTTGTTGATGTCTATCTGTGCCAACAAATCCTTTTGACGAGGATCTTTCTTCGCAATCAAACGAGTTAAGAAGTTGATGCGAGCCCCTTCATTCAACTGAGCCAAGAAACTACGCATCTCGACATCCTTTACCTTTTTCACTTCCTTCGCTAAAGTTTGGTAGCCATCTTCCAACACCTTGATGGAATCCTGTCCGGCCAAGACTCGCTTCTCTCCTTCATAAGGGAAGAACACCTGATAATCATACAACTTTCCATAATGCTTCATAAAGTTGGAGGCTTCGGCATCCTTTCCCGAGAATGTCACCTCTGTATCTCCCTTCTTCTTCTCCACCTTCACTTGCAAGGTAGAACTAGGCTTGAGCATAAACTGCCATTCACTTCCATCACCCAAGATAAGATAGGCCGGACAGAATGTTCGATCACCCAATCGCCTGGCATCATACGAGAACCGTCCCTTGTCATCAATTTGTAAACGGTCTTCCACGCCATCAAACTGGTCCCCTCCTTTCTCCGGGTTATAAATGATATAAGCCTTCTTACTCAATGAACTGTCACAGATTTCTCCCTTGACCATCTGGGCAGTAGCCTTGAAGGCTGAACTTACCCAGATGATACTAGCGAGAGAGAGATATTTTATCAAATGCAAACATAAATTTCTCATAACTCCAACCAGATTATTCATAATTCAAATGAAACGAAGGATTTTTCTGCATCACGGTAGTTGGGAATGGGAAAATCCACAATTTGCTGTCAGGAGCGATGCTAAACTTCCCCAACTCGCCCAAGTCACGCACAAGAGTTTTCTTGTAAGCCTCCTCAGTATTCCATCTCTTTCGGTCGAAGAAGTTCATGTAGCTACCGATACACTCGATGGTCTTGGCACGTTGCAACAACTCCATCGCATCTTTCTCGTTGGAAGCAGTGAAAGTCTTATAATGCTCAGTATCTATTCGCTTCTCTCGTACCTTGTTAATCAAGTCCAATCCCTTCTGAATCTCTCCGGTACGGATGTAACATTCAGCAGCGAGATACATGATTTGCTCCACACGGAATCCCCAACCCGTGATGTAAGCTTGCTCGCCGTATGCTTCCAAACAGCCAGGAATGCCAGTGTCAGCCTCGCCATATTCAGCATCCCAAAAATCAGAATGATCTTTCAGATAGTCTCCAGGTTCAATCAAAGATACCGTCTCTAAGCTCAACTGCTCATTCGCAGGATAAGACCAGCTGTCGAGCATTGGCGAAATATACAAAATTGTGTTGCCATCATTAGGCAGCATCTTCCATGCTCCACGCTCCAAGACAGAGCTCCTATCCTCTATTTGGTCATTATACGACAAAGCTTTCAAGGCATAAGGTAAGGCCTCAGCATATTTCTTCATCTGGAAGAGAATCATCGCCTTGATGGCATTGCCACCACACTTGGTGATACGGTTGATATTGCTCTTGTCGTAAAGAGCGGCAATGTTCTCGTCACTACAATCTTCGAGCATTTTGTCATAACATTCCTTCAAAGTAAGCTGTGGTTTGGCGTCAACAGCAGGATCGGTAGGATAAGCGATACCGCCAGCACCATCAAGGGTAGCCTCATCATATTGCTTGGCATAGATGTTGGCAGCCAAGAAAAGATAGTAGGCACGAGTAATCTCAGCCTCCGCCTTGATGGCAGGCTTCAAGTTGTCATTTCCTTGCGCAGCGTCTATCTTCGACAAGAGCACGTTCATCGTATTCACCTGTCCATAAAACATTGGAATAGAAATCATCTTTGGTATTGAGCTTGGCTCTATCTGTGCCTTCATCTAAGGCGAGATAGGCATAATCGAGCGTATTCTTCACCTTGAGTTTTTCCTCCAATGTCGCATTGAAACTTGTTCCGTAAGTCTCATTGACCACGATGCCAAGAAAGGTATTTGGATCATCGTAAAGAATCTTTGTATTCAGGAGCAATTCTAGCTCAGATGTCTTTTCGAGGGTAGACTTTCCTTCTGGTACGATATCCAAGTCGCCACAAGAACAGAGAAGCAATGATGCCACAACACCTGTCATCAACCATTGCTTGCCACCTTTAATATTTAATATCTTCATTGTTGTCTTCTTTTAGAAATTTACGTTTAAGCTGAATGTATAACTCTTAGGTATTTTTGGACTGACTGTTCCCTCCAAAGGATCCACACGCTCAGGGTCGATGCCCTTCTTGTTTCTCACCCAAGTGAACACATTGGTCATCTGCAATCTCAGATTGATGCCTTCCAACTTCAAGAGACGGCAGATATTGGATGGGAAGCGATAACCCAAAGTCAGCGTTCTTAGCTTCATGTAATCGGCATGATCCACCGTCTGGTCATTGTACTTCACCTCAAAATCAGGAATATACATCTGCGACATCATATAGCCATTGCCAAACATGGTCTTGCGTTCCTCTTCCGAAGCTCGCCAATAGTTGAGATAACAACGAGGTGCGGTAGAACCATACTTATAAGAAGTAGATGAGCTCCATTCATCTCCATTGGCACGGAAATAATGTCCACCATACCATACAAACGAACCACTTAAAGAGAAGCCCTTGTAAGTGATGGTTGGGGTGAACGAACCAGACCAAGTTGGGTCGAGAGAACCACAATATTTCACATCATCTACCGTGAAGGTTGGATTCCAAATGTCATCACTTGACACAGTACCATCAGCCTTCTTCCAGAACATCTGTTGATAACCTTCTTCATTGGTCTCCAAATGGTCGAAGGCGAATGAGTACAACGAATTGACAGGGTCACCCTCATGGAATTCCTTCAAGGCATCGAATCCACTTGTAGGCACATGGTTGAGCTTGACTATCTTATTCTTGTTATAAGCCAAAGTCATATCGAGTGTGAAGCCCAACTGGTCACGTGAACGAGCATGAAGAATGTCGGCACTCAATTGCAATTCCATACCTTTATTCAGCGTCTTGGCATTGTTGGTGTAGAGACTTTCCCATCCTGTCGTTGGATCGAGGTCGATATTAGCCAAGACATCAGAACCCATCTTGCGATATACATCAAAGGTTCCCGTCAAGCGATGCTTCAATACCGAGAAATCAAAACCGAAGTTCCAAGAGGTAGTCTTCTCCCAACGCAACTGGTCGTTTGGTGGAGTATTCAGTGTAGCTTTCTTCTCGCCTGTGATGGAATTCGTTCTGATTTTTGCCGTCAAGTAAGAGGAATAGCTGGAATTGATGTTACCAGTTACACCATAGCTGAAACGAAGTTTCAACATATCGAGCCACTTGGCATCTTTCATAAACTGCTCGTTGTGGAGATTCCAACCTGTACCCACTGACCAAAGTGGACGGTTGCGGAACTTAGGATCTGCACCAAACAAGTCGGTCTTATCCACACGATAGCTAGCACTCAGAGAGTATCTTCCATCGTATGTATAGTTGGCTGTTGCATAATAGGATTTATAGCGATGCTTCACATGTGTACTTTTTGCCACATCGCTCGCAGAAAAATAATACTCAGGTGAATAGAGATTACCCAAGTCGGTTGACTTCAAGGTACTCAAGGCTGAGAAATTTACCAAGCCAGTACTATTGGTCAAGGTCTGTTCATCATAGCCATAGAACTGGTTGGTAGTGCTACGACTAAATGTCTGGCGATACTCATATCCCGCAATAGCACTGACAGCATGCTTTTTGGCAAAAGTCTTGTCGTAAGTAGCCTGGGCACGGAAAGTGAGATAATTACCCTCGTTAGACTTGACAGTCATCAAACCTCCATCCGGTATGTAATGCTTGCCCTCATAACTGAACAAGTTGTAGTTATGACGGACAATATAGCTATCAGCTTCAAGCATCTTCTCGCTTCTTCCTGAAACATCCTCATACTGGAACATACCACTCAATTTCAGTCCATCAATAGGCTTTAAATTAGCATGGATGTAAGAGCGAGTATAAGTCTCACGACTCTTCGTATAATTCAAGAACAGATCGTCCACAGGGGAGAAGCCTTCATCTTTCAAACCCAGCGAAGCATCAGAAAGAGATGGCTCATCAAGAGCTACGGCAGCCATCAATCTCGCTGGAGTTCCGTCTGCGTTATACATACTCTGATAAGGATAGAATGAACTATAACTATTAAACTCACCTATTTCATTGGTGTGCATCTTAGAACGATTATTGTTGAGTGCCACTCCAAAATCCATGTCTATCCACTTAGCTGGTTCAAGTTTACCCACATATTGCAAAGACAAAGTATTATCATATTGCTGTTTTTTGCTGGTATCATCACCATGCCAATCTACGATAACACTAGAGTTCAAATACTTTCCCTTAGTGCGGATAGACAGGTTGTATTGCTGCTGCAAACGATTTTGGAGCATCAGATCACTCCATTCATCCATATAATTGTTTTGACCCCATTGGTTGACAGTCTGATTATAGTCGGCATCCGAAACCTCTCCTCTATAATGCCTTACCATCAATTGTGTCATCGGATCCATCAATCTACCACGCTTGTCGTATTGTCTCAAAAGATAATTGAAGGCAGAACTTCTCTGCTTCATCCATTCGAAGTTGTATTGTTCCAGCTCCAACATTTCAGAAGCATTGCAAAGATCCAAGGAACTGTAGTCGGTCTTGTTGGTGGAAGTGATGTCGGCATTGAAGTCGATTGACAACTTTTCTGTCTGTGCCTTTTTGGTGGTAATGACAATCACACCATTCGATGCTCTAGCTCCATAAACAGCCACTGCGGCTGCATCCTTCAATACCGTTATCTTGTCAACCTCATACTTGTTGACATCATCTAGCGTTCCACTAATAGGCAGTCCATCTACAACTATCAAAGGACTGGAATTAGCTTTCAAGGTTCCCACACCACGGATGGTTAATCCACTGGAACATCCATTGTCATAATTGACTAATCCCGCCACTTTACCTTCCAAGCTCTGTTGCAAGTTTGACAGATAACGGTCGTTGATGTCCTTGGAAGAAATCACCTGAAAAGAACCCGTGGCATTCTCTTTCTTCAAAGTTTGATAACCTGTTACGACGACATCATTCAGTTGTCTGGAATCATCCTCCATGATAATGGTAACATGCTTATATGAAGCCTTTCTTTGAAATGATTTCATGCCCAAATAAGAGTATTCCAACATAGCATTCTGAGGAATATCACTCATGGCATACTCGCCATTTTCATCAGTGACAGCTCCTAATTTCAAACCCATCACCTTGACAGAGACACCCGCAAGAGGTTGACCATAACTATCAAGAAGCTGTCCGCTTACTCGATGCAAGGAAGCATCATCCTGCTGTTTTTTCTTTACCACTCTGATCATCTTACCATCCACCTTAGATGTATAAGGCGTGGAAGCCAAGAGCATTTCCACAGCCTGAGGCGCAGCTTGCTGATTGATTTCCGTAGTTACCTTGTAAGTTTTCAGTAAGTCATAATTGTAATTCACTTTGTAATACCCCGATTGCTTCTCCAACGAATAAAGCGCTGAAGGCAAAGGCATCTGCACACATTTCATGGTTATCTTGTTGCCCTGCGCCATCATCTGGATAGCCAAGAGCAACAACAATAAGCACGAAAAGACTCTCTTACTCTGTTTCTTTTCCATAACTTTTCAATATTAATTGACCTAATAATAATAATTCTCTCTTATTGCTAAAGACGTGGTCTTTCGCAAAAGGGGACACAAAAAGTCATAGGAAATAAGGAAAAAGTTACTTTTTGACTCAAAAAGCCAACTATTCCATATCAATAACGAATATTTTTCGCATAAAACAACAATCATATATCAGAAACTCATGAGTTGTCAGTACGACAGGAACTTCTTCGTACAAGCTATCTCACTAAAAGTTCCTGTTTCAACTTGACAACCTGTATTCCTTCCAATTCATTCAGTTGTCGAACCACTTCCTCCAAGGAAAGCTTACGCTCTGCCACGAAATGCACTTGAGTTTGCAGACAGTTTTTATTTTCAAAAACCACCTTAACATGATACCATCTACCAAGTTCTTTCATCACATCCACCAAAGCAACCTCATGGAAATAAAAAAGTCCACTCTTTCTTTGGACCAAAGGATAAGTATCAACATCCGTGACATCAAAACCATCGCCTGACAAAGTTGCCATTTGGTTAGGCTTCAAGACTAAAGAAGAAGACTCCCCCTTTTGTCTGACAGCCACACATCCCGAAACCAACGTCACTTGAGCCGGTTTCCCGATATATGCTTTAATACCAAAAGCTGTTCCCAAATCCGTAGCTATCAAGTTGGCTGCTTCTACAATGAATGGGCACTTGGCATTATGCCTTACTTCAAAATATCCCTCACCCTGCAACTGTACCTTGCGTTCCTTACCAGCGAAATGCTTAGGATAAAGCAAACTGCTCTCAGCATTAAGCCACACCTTGGTACCATCACTCAGCACCAAATGTCTGTCTTCACCTCTGCCCGTTTCAGCCACCAAGATTTCATTAGCAGAAACTTGTCTATCCTCTTGCTCAGACTTATCCTCAGAATCACCATGAGAAGAGTCCTTACGAACTACAGATTTTGTATCTGAGGAAGTTTCAGAAGAAAACTCAGTCTTTGCCCTTTGCACAACAACAGACGAGTCGTCTTTCCTACCATTGAAAAAGAAAACAAAGGCTATCACTACGACAGCAGCAATAGATATGGCAACTTTCAAGAAAGATGTCATATCGATGCTGCGAGCTCTTTTTTCCTCATCCGAATGATGAAGCTCAGCCTTTTCTTGCAAGCCCATTTGCTGGCTCATAGCCTTCCAAGCCATGTCCACATCAGGAGCCTCTACATCCATGCGATTCAATGCGCTTCGAATGTCGCCTTGCTCTTCTGTCGTAGCTTGCCAATCTGCATCAAGCTTCATATTGTTTTCTTTGTCCATGATACCTTATTATAATATATGTATGAAATACTATGATAAAAGAAGTCTGTCTAAAATTCTCCCTCCTACAACTTTCCAATTTCTCTAGAGGTCTAATAAAAAGACGAAGAAAAAGAGAAAGGGGGACAGGAATCCCTCTTTTTTAAGCTTTGTTCTCAATTCTTTCAAAGCCCTGAACAGTTGTTTTTTGATTCCTTCTACAGAAATGCCCACTATCTCGGCTGCCTCTTTATAGGATTTACGCTTACGGTAGCACAAATCAAGTATCAACCTTGTTTTCTCTGGCATCTGCTGCAAGACTTTCTCCACCCACAAGATTCTTTCCTCACGCATTTCCCAAGACGCATCACATACATCCATTAAATTCTTCATCTCTTCTATAGGAATCTCTGAATATCTAGAACTTTGCCGGTATTTATCGAGAGCCTTGTTTTTTGTACTCACAAAAATATAGCCCCTCACTTTGTCGGGTGAAATATCACGATGTTGATTCCATATCGACAAGAAGACATCACTCACAACATCTTGGGCAGCTTGCGCCTCTCCCAGAATATCGTAAGCAAGATAAAACAGTTGAGTATGCATCTCCTTAAACAAAGTCTCAAACTGTTTTGAGGTTATGATGTCTCTCTCACTCATATTTTTGCCAATAACAAAAAAAAGCATCTTTCGGTTTGAAAGATGCTCTCATCAAGTTGGGATACCCGGATTCGAACCAGGAATGACAGGACCAGAATCTGTAGTGTTA
>OMGV01000013.1_pt1 | contig 125506 bp, 85 predicted proteins | sample 1646111 | NCBI WGS metagenome assembly OMGV01 (sample SAMN05578590, study PRJEB25193) | human gut metagenome | biome: Human Microbiome; feature: human-associated habitat; material: feces | host: Homo sapiens | place: USA:Birmingham | reverse complement strand
AAATCTCAGAAAGTAGAAATCGGAAGCACACTTTTTGATATTTTTTCTGCATTTGGTCTCCAAATGGAGTATGGACCGGTGTCTTGTAAGGTGAACAATAAGGTGGAAGGTCTTCATTATCGTGTGTATAATAATAAGGATGTGAAGTTCCTCGACATGACTTCTCCTTCTGGCTCTCGTGCCTACACCCGCACGCTCTTCTTTGTGCTCTGCAAGGCGGTGCAAGACCTTTATCCTGCCCACGATGTCATCATTGACATCCCGGTGTCGAATGGCTTCTATGTGGATGTGCGCTTTGGTCGCCCTGCTACCGATGAGGATGTCGATAAGATTCGCCAGCGTATGCAGGAGATCATCGATGCCAAGATGCCTATCCGTCGATACATGGTGCCTACGGAGGAAGCCATCGCCCTCTTCGAGGAGAAGGGTGACGTGGAGAAGGTGAAACTCCTCAAGACCTCTGGCTCCATCTACACTACCTATTATAAGATAGGTGAATATGTCGATTTCTATTATGGCACGCTTCTCACCAATACTTCCGAGCTGTATCTCTTCGGCTTGGAGAAGTATTATGATGGTATGTTGCTCCGCATTCCTTCGGTCAAGGACCCTAGCGTATTGGGCGAACTGACCAAGCAAGACAAGATGTTTGAGATCTTCAAGGAGCACCATCGTTGGCAAGACATTCTGGGCATCCGTACGGTGGGTGACTTCAACCAGGCTGTGGATGCAGGGTTCACCACCGACATCATCAATATCAGCGAGGCTTTGCAGGAGAAGAAAATCGCCAAGATAGCCGAAGACATCGCCAACCGCAAGGGCGTGAAACTCGTTCTCCTGGCAGGTCCTTCCTCTTCGGGCAAGACCACCTCGTGTAAGCGTCTCTCCATCCAATTGGCTGTGAACGGCTTGAAACCTTTGCAGATTTCCTTGGATGATTACTTCGTGGATAGGGAGAAAACGCCAAAGGATGCGAATGGCGAGTATGATTATGAGAGTATCTATGCGCTCGACTTGCAACTCATCAACGACCAGTTTAATGCCCTCTTCCGTGGCGAGGAGGTGGAATTGCCGAAGTACGACTTCCAGACGGGCAAGAGCAAGAAGAGTGGCAAGAAGTTGAAGATGAACGACAACAATGTCTTGGTGGTGGAAGGCATCCATGCCTTGAACCCTGAGTTGACGGCGCAGATTCCTAACGAGCAGATTTTCCGTGTGTATGCCTCGGCATTGACCACCATCTTGCTCGACAACCACAACTATATCCCGACGACCGACAATCGTCTTCTTCGCCGTATCATCCGCGACTATAAATATAGAGGTGTGAGCGCACAGGAGACCATCCATCGTTGGCCATCCGTGAGAGCAGGAGAGAACAAGTGGATATTCCCATTCCAGGAGAATGCCGATGCGATGCTCAATACGGCGATGCTCTATGAGTTGGCGGTCATCAAGACGCAGGCGGAGCCTTTGTTGCAGCAGGTGCCAGAGAATTGTGAGGAGTATGCTGAGGCTTATCGCCTCCTGAAGTTCCTGAAGTATTTCAAGGGCATTCCTTACAATAACTTGCCTCCTACATCTTTGCTGCGAGAGTTCTTGGGTGGAAGCTCGTTCCACTATTAAACTTGTGGAATGGATATTAGAAGAGGCAATATGATTGCCTCTTTTCAAAAAGAAATAGTAAAAGGGTGAAGTTTAAAACGAATACAGCGTTTTAAGCTTCACCCTTCACCTTTTCGCTTGAAAGCCCGATAAACACTAGGGTTGCGAGGGTGAAGGGTGGTTGTTAAGGGTTCACCTAGGCTTCACCACCCTTCACCTGCTTGGAGGAAAGGAAGGCATCAATTCTTCTTCCGTAAATCGCTACGAATGCAAACTTACTTATTTCTGAATCGGCTCGGCGTGGATATAATAGTATTCGTTGTTGAAATTGACCTCGTCATGATGGTAAACAAGGGCGATGCGTGTGTCTGTCGTCTCCCAGTAATATTTGATGTCCGACTTTTCTGGCAAGGCATAGAATAGTGTGCGATAGTGCTCTACTTGCTTGCCAATGTCGGTGCCCTTTCCGTAATTCTTCGTCATTAAATCTGCCAGTTCCAGGCATTCTTTCAATAAGATGGCAACATCATTCCCCTTGCCTTTCTCTTCCGAGTTGTAGCGCAATTCTGCATACGGCTTGCTGATGTCATCGTTGTAGGCTCTTGGCACGTACACCGTGAAGCTTCTAGATTTGTCGAGGAGACAAGAGGCGGTATAGTCTCGTGGCTTGCTCTGTGTAATGATGTTCCAGTCGTAACACAGGAACTTGTCGGCGTAGATGTTGTGCTGTATTTCGTAGGTATAGACGACACGCCCATTCTTGTAGCCCTCCAAGACGGTTGGCAAATTAGGCTCTTGGTTGAAGAAATAGGTGTTCCATTTCACGGTTGTCTGCGCTTGACCTTGTTTATGGCGATGGATGACGTAATGGTCGGGAAGGTCGTGTGAATTGCTTCGCCAAACGATGGAGTCGAAATATTCCAATGCGGGGTTTGGGAGAATGGCTGTGCCGAGGTGGTCGGTCAGCGTGAACTCCACTTTCCCGAATGTAACAATGACGGCTCCATTGGTGTCTTCCTCAAAATCGTCAGGATTATAGTACCTTGCGCTTACTCGGAATTTGCAGTCGTTAGGGACGGCACCGGTATATTCGGAGTTGGCATCGTAATTGAATGTTTTCTGCGTTTGGGAAAGCTCGCTGTCTGTCATGCGTTGATAGATGACCAAGCCGTAGAATGGTTTCGTATTGCCGTTTCCGTCTGAACGGAAACCGAGTTGCTGCATGGTGTACATCTGTCTATAGATGAGTTCTGTTTTGTCAAAACGCAATACTTGCATATAACGGTTTTGTATGCTTTCATTAGCCTTGCCACACAGGATGAATCCCCTTGTTGCATCATAGCTCCAGTCTGTGGTATCGTAGTTTCTGCCGGGGGCATCGCTATAAGCAAACCCTACTAGGCGGCTGTCGGATTTAAACCAATAGTCGGTGTAGCCACTGCCCAACATGTCCTTGCGAAAGTCGGTGTGTGAGAGCTTGCCATTGTCCTGCACCTCATACATGCCGATCACTTTCCACCCATATCCTTTTACCTCGTCATTGATGACATCGGCGCTGATAGGTTCGGTGCCTTCTAGAATGCAGCAACCGTCGCTAGTCGTGGTAAACGTGCAGTCAAACAGGTTGCCAGGGGTGATAATGGGCTCGTCTGGGTCGTTGTTCACCTTGTCGCAACTTGTAAAGGTGATAATGCTGAACATAGTCAGTATGAGAAACAAAATCTTTTTCATATTTCCTTCTGTTAGTGATTTTACTCGCAATATGTTGATATTGTGTTGTTTTACTGCTGCAAAAATACACAAATATTAGAAAATACGGAAATCTTTTTGCTTAAAATATTAGAAAAAACGGATGCCTTGGGAGAAACTTTTATCTGCCTAAGGCATTTTTTTGCCCTAGTAGAGAGCAAATGATTGCCCTAGTCTGGCACTTATTCCATTCTCGGCTTGAGTTGACGCAAAGCTTAGAGACAGAATTGCAAAGCTCAGAGATAGGGTCGTCACATTGAGAGTTAGGAGTATGGAACAAGCGGAAACTTGCTAAATCACTCATTCGGAATGAACAATATTTTGGAAAATCACTCATTCGGAATGAGTAATAATTAGCCAAATCACTCATTCGGAATGAACAAAAAATGCAAATTTCTTGGAGGTTTCCACAAAAAACCGTATCTTTGCAAGCAAATAAACATTTGATTATGAAAGAGTTGTTGAAGAAAATCATATTTGAGCAGCAAGAATACTGCAAGTATGTAACGCAAGAGACTGTTCCAAGATGCATCGAGGAAGAGTGGCTTACCACAATGGAGATACTGATTATCACAGGTATCAGACGTTGTGGAAAATCTGTCTTACTTCAACAAATGCGCAGGAAATTGTCAGAGCAAGACTTCTTCTTCAACTTCGACGATGAGCGACTTGTCAACTTTACTGTGTCCGATTTCCAAACATTGCAAGAGTGTTTCTTCGAATTGTTTGGCGAGCAACACACCTATTATTTTGATGAAATACAAAACGTAAAGGGATGGGAAACTTTCGTGCGCCGCCTCTACAACGAGGGCAACAAGGTGATCGTGACAGGTTCAAACGCCAGGATGCTGAGCCGAGAACTTGGTACTCATCTCACAGGACGTTATATTGCCGTAGAGATTTTTCCTTTTTCTTTTCAAGAATACCTGCAACTGGCAAATATCCAAGTCGCCCCCAAAGACTATTATTTGACCAGCAAGCGTTCCATTCTCTTGGGGCAATTCAAGGAATACATGGAGAAGGGCGGTTTCCCGAAGTATCTCCAGTCTCCATCAGCTCGTTACCTCTCGTCACTCTACGACAGCATCGTTTTCCGTGACGTGATGGCTCGCAATGGACTGACTAACGAGAAGGAGATGCAGGAACTCGTCTTCTATCTCGCCAGTAATGCCACGAAGCGCATCACATATTCTTCGCTTGGAAAGATAGTAGGAATCCGTCATTCCGAAACGGTCAAGAACTATTTGGAATACATCGAACAAACCTATATGATATTTCAGTTGATGAAGTATTCGCCATCTGTAAAGGTGCAGATGTTGAACCCCAAGAAGATTTATTTCATAGATAATGCCATCGTGAGCCGCATTGGCTTCAATGCCACCGAGAACATGGGTGCGAAATTGGAGAACATGGTGTTCATCGAATTGAAACGCCGCGGATATGATGTCTTCTATCATGCCGATAAGAAGGAGTGCGACTTTGTGGTGAGAGAAGGTATGAGCATCAAGGAAGCCTATCAGGTGACGATTGCAATGAATGGCGAGAAGACTCGCAAGCGGGAAATCGCAGGCTTAGCCGAAGCTATGGATGCTTACGGCTTGACAGAAGGCTACATCCTTACGATGGAAGAGAAGGAAGACTTGCAAATAGACGGCAAGACCATCCACATTCTCCCGACTTGGGAATGGATGCTGGGAAAAAGGTGAAGGCTGGTGAAGCCTAGGTGAACCCTTAACAATCACCCTTCACCCTCGCAACCCCAGTGTTTATCGGGCTTTCAAGCGAAAAGGTGAAGGGTGAAGCCTATTTTCGTATTCATGTTTTGAAAAAATACTCGAGGCTATTTCATCGTGCTGATGCTGTTAGGTTTCTTGCAGGCAGCGTGAGCCGCTTTTTGAGCGATGTCCTTGTGAGCGTCATCCACGCTCTTGGGTACAAACTTGTTGCCGATTGGGTTGATGCCAAGCACGGCTTCAAGCCAAGTGCAGGCTGCCGTGTATCTTCCGTAGTGTACTTCCAGGTGTTGCTTGTCTCGATTCATGTTGTCGCCAATGAAGCTTGTCCTGGCGTTTTGGATGGCCGTGCCAACTGGTACTATCTTGTATAGCTTATAGTCTTTCTTTGCTTTCTTGGATGCCTCGACAATCGCATGGTACATCGTCAGCTGGTCTCGATTGTAATTGGCGAAGCCCGATAACTTGCATCCCTCCGCATATGCCCATGTTTGATGCCAAAGCAGCTTCGTATGAGCAGGAACTCGTTCCTTTACATATTTTATAAGGTATGAAAGATAAGGGCTAAACGTGTCATACTTGCCAGAGAGGGGACTTGCTTGCTGGAAACTGACATAATCCCATTTCTCATCGGTCAGCGCACTGTCCAGCGTGGTACTTCTATATTCTGTTTTCTTGCCGTCTATCGTAATCTTGCGATAGGAATAGGCTGGCTTGTCGTCTTTGGCGTTGTTGTAATGTCTTTCCAGCGAACAGCCGCCTATATACATGTTGGCAATGATGGTTTTCACGCCAGCGGAGTCGGCAAGTTGATGAAGATAGTTCTCGATGGCATCTTGCGAGAAGCTGTTGCCGATAGCCAGGATTTTGATGACTTTCCCTTTGTTGCCAGCCATGGAAGGGATGGTACATACTAAGGCAAGGAGTGCCATCATAAGGAGTCTCTTGAGATTTTTCATTTTGATAATGTCTTTAGTTATACATGATTTTCTGTTATGATAGACGTGATATTTGAAGTTTTGTGTAGGTGGAAAGTGATTTTTTTTGAGTTCTGACCTATATCTTTCCTTTTTTCTTGCGACTTAAAGAGTAAACAACTTAAAATGTTCTGAAAACCTAAAAATGAACGCATATGAAAAGATTTACTTTATTGATGGCAGGTATGCTTTGTGCATCTGCTAGTTTTGCGACCGACTATTATGTAAGTGTAGATGGTGCAGGTGAGAAGAATGGTAGTTCCGTAGAAAATGCGCTTGATTTCGCAACTATGTATGCGAATGTCAATGCGTATGCCAATGGGGATGTATTCCATTTCGCAGGTGGCACTTATTATGTGCCAGCTAATGCGCCAATCGTTACCAATGGTTATACTTTTATCGGCTCTACTTCGGGACAGCCTACTGTGTTCTCTGGCGACTTGAATGCTGATGGCATAGCCAATGCAGGTGATGCATCTACATTGCTCGCAGTTCAGATGAATACTGTTCATGGAAATACTGCCAAACATTTCGTTTTGAAGAATATTATTTTCAAGAACGCTTTCGTCAACGAGGCTTCTAAGGCAACCTTGAAAATAGACAATAGCGGTTGGGTAGATGTTGAGAACTGTGACTTTGAGGGCAATGTCTCTGCTTATCAAACAGGAAGCGACTATGGGGGGGCAGCTTGCTGGTCTTATCGTAGTACCGTCAACTTTTCCGATTGCAAATTCCATGGTAATAGTGCTGCAGGTAGAGGCGGAGCCATTAAGTTGACATCTAACGCTGGGACCAAGGGCTATACAACTTTGAATCGTTGCCAGATATATGATAATGAGGCACAGGTAATGGGTAGTGCTATATTCTTGCACCATGGAGTGAAGTTGGATATCATCAATACGACCATTACTGGCAATAAGTCAGGGACAGAAGGTGAGGTTGCTGCTGTATTCGCAATTGGCTCAGATGGTACTTATGCCAGACAAATCACCATCATCAATTCTACTATCGCAGGCAATACGGGTGGCGCCCAAATCTTGGGAAGAGAGAAAGCGGATATTCGTTTGGCAAATTCTATAGTTGTAGGTGAGGGAGATAATCCTGCTATTTTGATAGCGACAAATTCTGTACCAAAGGCACCTAAGCAGTTACTCTCTGCTGGCTATAATATAATAGGTGTCTATAAGGATGGTGCCTCTGCCGCTCCAGCTTGGCAATCTTCTGATTGGGTAAGCTCTGACAACACCTTGGCTAGCGTCTTCGGACAGAATGGCGTGGCTGCAGGACCCATTGCCGCTCCTTATGGCGCAACGGCTTCGCAGTTAACCGCTGCTCTTTCTGAATGGGGTATCGACCAAGACTTGACAAAAGATGTCAATGGAACTTCTCGTGGCGAGTTCTCAGTGCCAGGTGCTGTAGTCGCAGAGCCCATGACTGCTTCTTTTGCCATCACAGATGCCAAATATGCCACTTATTACCACGACTTCGGCTATATCATGCCTACCGATGTGAAAGGTGGTGTCGTGACGGGTGCGAATGGAGAATCATTGAATATTAATTATAAGTATGCGGCAGGTTCTGTTGTTCCTGCCAAGTCCGCTTTGTTACTGAATGGTGCAGCAAACTCATACGAGGTCGCCTTGAAGTTGGAGGGCACTTCTGAGAATACAGAAAACTTGCTGAAAGGCACGAGCAAGGATGCCGACACGACTTCGGATGATACAGAGGCAAAATTCTATAAGTTGGCTAATGACCCTCAGCATGGAGTAGGTTTCTATTGGGCTGATGCCAATGGTGGTGCTTTTACCAACAAGGCGCATTGTGCCTATTTGGCTTTGGCGGGGGAAAGTGCCGCAGCAAAGGCTTTCGTCTTGGATGGCAGCGCGACTGGTATTCATGGCATAGCTCAGGACGAGGCAAGCCAAAGCGAGATATACAACTTGCAAGGTATGAAGGTTAATGCATCTTTGGAAAACTTGTCTAAAGGCTTGTATATCGTCAATGGAAAGAAAGTCATCGTAAAATGATAGGCTATGCAAAAGGTACAGTATGAACCGCCTACGTGCGTCATTCAAGCTATGTCGCAAGATTCTGCCTTGCTGGCAGGCTCACCAGGAAAGTTTGACCAGGTGAGTGATGCGGAGCAGTTGGCAAAGCCAACCACCCCCAAATTCATGGACGAATGGGATGACGAAGAGGAGGTTGATGACTCTACAACGTATGTTTGGGGTATCAAATAAGTATTTAGGTTAAGATATGTTTGTAAAAAGGTTTATGATGGCAGTTGTGTTCCTGGTGGGCACAACTGCCTTGGTTATGGGACAGCAGAAGCGTTTCACGGTGATGGGGCTAGGTGACTCTATCACTGAGGGTGGACAATCATTCTCGTCTTATCTTTATCCGCTCTGGGAACGACTGTTCGCCGCAGGATATGACTTTGATATGATAGGACCTCGTGAGAGCGAGTGCAGAATAGGCAAACTGGCGCATGGTGGTTTTAGTGGCAAAAACATAGAGTTCCTAGCAGAAAGGATAGATAGCATCTATCGCAAATATCCAGCCGACTTTGTGTTGCTTCATGCCGGTCATAATCATTTCGTGGTAGAAAAGCCAGTCGATGGGATGATAGCAGCTTATCGCAAGGTCATCGCCTCCATTTTGCAAATCAACCCTAAGGCTCATGTCTTGATGGCGCAAGTGGTGGAAAGCGGAAAGTTGCCGAAGTATTCCTATATACCTGATTTGAATAAGAAGATAGCCAAGATGGTGAAGTCCATGCATTCCAAGCAAGTGGTACTCGTGAACCAAAGCAAGGGCTTTGACTGGAAGACGATGACGATAGCCGACAAGGTACACCCTAACCAGAAGGGGCGTGAGCAGATGGCAAAGGTTTGGTTCGCCGCCTTGCGAGAGCTTCTCCAAACTCCTCCACATTCTTATTCGGTAGAGTTGATGCCTTATAAGGTGTTGCCATCTGGCGATAGCCTTTACGCCCATGTCTTTCGACCCAAGAAAAACTTGGCTCGGTCGGCTGTGGCATGGTTTTTCGCAGGTGGCTGGAAATATGGTTCTCCACTCCAGTTCTACAAGGAGTCGGCACATCTAGCAGAAATGGGCGTGCTGGCAGTTTCTTTTGACTATCGCATTTCTTATCTGTACCATTCTTCTCAGGAGGAAGCGCAAGAGGATGTCGAGGATGCCGTCAATTGGCTGAGAAGCCGTTCCGAAGGCTTTGGCGTGTCTCCTGCCAAAATCTGTTGTGGGGGAGCATCGGCAGGTGCTTGTATGGCTGCCTTGCTGGCAAGTCAAGATCCTGAGGGAAGGGATAGCTTGTCGATACCCAACTTGCTGTTGTTGGAATATCCGCCATTGGCAAAACCTCTTACTTGTGTTCGCAGCAAGATGCCTCCCATGTTGTTGTGTATGGGAACAAAAGATAAGTTTACGAAAATAGAATTGGCGGAAGAATATGTGAGCAAGGTACGCCAGCTCGGTAATGAGTGTGAGTTTCATCCTTTTGCAGGTCGGCATCATCCCATCTTTTATTATCGCAAGCCGCTTACGCCCGATTACGACAGGCTGTTGTATCTTATGGATACATTTCTGACACGACACGGCTATATGATGGCAAAATAATGATGTTAAAAAGACAAAAAGATATTTTTTTCCTTTTTTGACTTATAGATTTTTTATACCTTTGCGTCTCTATTGGTAGAAGGGCATGAGGAATGCTTCGAAATAAAACCTATAATAGCTAAGCAATGGAAGATCTGGAAAGAGAATTGTTACTGATAGCTCAAGGAAACGAGCTTGCCTTTAACAGCTTTATGAACAGATATATGGATGGTCTCTATTACCATTCATACGGCATATTGTGTAACAAGGAAATGGCAGAGGAAATCGTCAGTGACGTATTCTTTGAGACATGGAAAAACAGAAAGAAACTAGCTGAGATAGAGAATATCAAGGCTTGGCTCAATACATTGACTTATCGCAAGTCGATCTCTTATCTAAGAAAAGAGAAAAAGAGGAGCAATGATGTGTCAATGGATGATTTGACCCAATTCAGTTTCCCCGTCACGGAGACTCCTGTTGACAAGCTGATTTCGGTAGAAGAAACGCAGTCGCTTAACGAAGCCATCGAAGGCTTGCCGCCCAAGTGCAAACACGTTTTCTTCCTGGCAAAGATAGAGGGACTTCCTTATATGCAGATTGCTGATATGCTGCGCATCTCCTTGCCAACGGTGAATTATCACGTGGGTTTCGCAATGGCAGCATTGAAGAACAAACTTAAACATGGTTAAGATGGAAAATAATATCAATGAATATAAATATGGTGATTCTGTGGAAGACCTCAAGTTGAAGGCTTTTGTGGAACATGCAACTCCTAAAGGTATGGATTCAAACGCTATCAAACAAAAGACATTTATGAAGATTCGCAACGAACAACGTCGCCAGCGCCGTCGCTTGCTGACTATTCTTTCCGTTGCGGCTTGTTCATTGGTGGCAATCGTTGTTGCTAGTGTTTGGGCTATCAAGGGAGGCGTGGGCGATGAGGTTTTGTTCTCTCAAGTCAAGCCTGTGGCAGAGATGCAGCATGTCACGGTGCCAGTGGGCGAAAAGATGACTATCTTGCTTTCTGATGGTACCAAGTTGGTAGCCAATTCTCGTACAGAGTTGTCTTATCCCAAGAGTTTCCAGCAGGCAGACCAACGTGAAATATCCATTAAGGGTGAGGCTTATTTGGAGGTTGCCCATGATGCGGAGCACCCATTTGTGGTCAATAGCGGAAAATTTAAGATACGAGTATTGGGTACCCGATTCAATGTTTCTAACTATGATGATAGTGAGGCGAGTGTGGTCTTGGCACAAGGTTCAGTGGAAATCACCACTGCCAATAAGGATAAGGTGATGATGAAGCCTTCTGAGAAAGTGGATATCAAGGATGGCTCTTTCGTATCCAAGCAGAAGGTGGATGCACTGGATTATACCAGTTGGATGAATGGTATCATCTGTTTGCAAGGCGAGAATATCCAGGATATAGCCAAGATGCTGAGTCGCCATTATGGAGTGAAAATTGTCTGCGACCATACAGCTCCAACTCCTCTCTATGGCAAGCTTGTACTTCAAGATTCCGTCATCGATGTCTTGAAAACTATCAGTGGTATGGTGAAGATGAAGACCATTCAGCGTGGGGATGAGATACACATCATGTCTAATTGATAATCGTTAACTTTTGTTTGCTAAACTTCTGCCCTTTGCTGGGTAAGGGGACTTTATATCATTTAAAACCTAATTAGAGTATGAAAATTAATGAACTTTTGCAATCTATAGCATTCGCAGGTATGCTTTTGGCGGCTCCTTCACTATCGGCAAAAGAGAAAATTTATAGCTTTTCTCCCGATACGGTCAGTATGCTGAAAAATCCACTCACTGGTTGGGTGATGTACTTGGGAAGAAATTGGGATGATCACTTTTGGTCGCAAGAAAGCTACGATGCCATGCCCATAGGCAATGGTAAAACGGTCAAGGTTTCTGATTATGCAAGCACTTGCTATTTGCGAACTAGCTGGAGTTCCTTGGAGCCTGAGGAAGGAAAATATGTATGGCTAGACAAGAACTCTCGTATCAGCAAACTCTTGCAGAGCGTGAGAAATCGCAACTTGCGTTTGGCATTTCGTATCGTGATAGATAGCCGCGACCAAGGACAAAATACACCTCTCTATGTCAAGGAGGCTGGGGCGAAGGGGTTCCAGGATCCTAACAATCCTAAGATATGGTCTCCCTATCCTGATGATCCTGTCTTCCAGGAAAAGTACGGAAAGTTGATACAGGCATTCGCCAAGTACTTCGACGATTCAGACAAGGTAGATTTCATCGATGCTTATGGCTTGGGCAAATGGGGAGAGTCGCATGCGGTAAGGTATCAAGATTACAATAACAAGCAGAAAGTTTTCAGTTGGATAACCGACTTGTATAGTCGTACATTTAAGAAAGTACCACTCATGATCAATTACCATCGATTGGTGGGTGATACATTGAGTTGGGCAGCTCCAAATCTTCAAAGCAAGCAAATGCTCGAAGAGGCGATAGCGAAAGGGTATAGCATTCGCCATGACGCATTTGGGATGACAGGGTATTATATGGATTGGGAGAAGGATTTTGCCAAGGAATGGTTCTTTCGCCGTCCCATCGTTTTTGAAGGTGGGTGGATTACCAAGGCCCACCATCGTTATTGGATAGACCCCTGCGGAAAATATCGTGAAGGTCACTCTGAGGATGTAAGAAAGGGTGAGTATGAAATTGCTGGGGAGACGCATGTCAATATGATGGACTTGCGCATCAATGATGAGACACGCTCCTGGTTTGGAAAATGCTTTGACTTGGTGAAACGCTTTACGAGGGAAGGTGGCTATCGCCTCTATCCTGTAGAAGTGGTTGCGCCAGACAAAGCCAGCAAGGATGGCATGATCAGTATTCGCCATCGCTGGAGAAACTTGGGGTGGGGGTATTGCCCTACCAACATTCCTCAGTGGAATCAGAAATATAAGGTTTGCTTCTCTTTGGCAAAGGGAGATGGACAGGTTGTCAAGAAGTTTGTCATAGAGGATTCCGACCTCTCCAAGTGGATTAAGGGAAATGATGGGGAATATACGTCAACCCTTTGTTTGCAAGGGATTCCAAAGGGAACATATACTTGGCGAGTGGCTTTGGTGGATACCACAAAGCAGAATGAACCAGGCATTGTGATGGCTGTCGATAAGACACATCAAAAACAAGGCTGGCTTCAGCTAGGAAAATTGAAAATCAAATAAAAACTAACAACTATAAATTAATAGCTTATGAATCTAACATCAATTGTTGGAAGAACAAGTGGTGGCATGAAAATGCTATGCTTGGCAGGTTTGCTGTCATTTCCTGTTATGTCGTTACAAGCTGCTTCTGTCACGATGACCGAAACTGGGGGGACAATGCTTTTAAAGGCAGATGACTCTACAGTGAAGCAAGTTTTTGATTACATTGAGCGTCATAGCAAATATGTGTTTGTCTATGACCAGAAAGTGAAAAACCTTTTGTCGAAGAAAGTCAACATTCAAACAAAAGGAAAGTCTGTGGATCAAGTCTTGGCTGACGTTTGTTCGCAGATAGGTTTTAAATATCAGGTCAAGGATCGTCAGGTGACGATTTCCTTGGGTAAGAAAAAGGCAGTTCAGCCTTCGTTTCAGAACGGTAAGAGAACAGGTAAGAAAATCAAGGGTAAGGTAGGCGACAATCAAGACGAACCATTGATTGGTGCTACTGTCAAAGTAAAGGGCACCAACATCGCTACCGTCACTGATATGGATGGTAACTTCGAGTTGGATGTTCCTGCTGGTGCAGAACTTGTGGTTAGCTATATCGGTTTCAATGACCAAACCGTTAAGGTGAGTGGCTCGAAGAGTTCTTATGACATCGAGATGCAGGAAAACTCCAATAGTTTGGATGAGTTGGTCGTTATTGGTTATGGTACGGTGAAGAAGAAGGATTTGACGGGTGCTGTAGCTGCCGTCAAGGGAGATGAGTTGGTCAACAAGCGTACCACCATGCTTTCCAATGCCTTGCAAGGTACTCTTTCTGGTGTCACGGTATCTCGTAACTCTTCTGCTCCTGGCTCAGGTGCCAGCAGCATCCGTGTGCGTGGTATCACCACTATCGGTGAGTCTAGCCCATTGGTCATCGTGGATGGCGTGGAAAGTTCGCTTGACTATGTGAATGCCAATGATGTGGAGAGCATCTCTGTATTGAAGGATGCTGCCGCTGCTAGTATCTATGGTTCCAAGGCCGCCGCTGGTGTCATCTTGGTGACTACCAAGCGTGGTAATGATACGGGAAAGATAGACTTGAAATATAACGCAGAGTTTGGTTGGGAAATCCGTACCAAGCAACCTAGTATGGTGGGTGTCACCCGTTATTTGGAGATGAATAATGAGATGCTGTACAATGACAACCCTTCGGGTGGCTTCTTCCAGGTTTACACCGCCGACCAAACCAAGAACTGGGTGAAGTATAACCAGACGGATCCTGATAATTATCCTATTACCGATTGGCAAGGCTTGATACTGAACAGCAGTGCTCCACGTATGACGCACTCCTTGACCGTATCGGGAGGTAACAAGGCGGTGAAATCAGTGGCTACTTTGACTTATGACGAGGTGGATGGTCTGTATGATGGCCGTGGCTTCCAACGCTATATGTTCCGCTCTAATAACGACTTTAATATCAATAAGAAGTTGAGTGCTTCCTTGGATGTCAGCATTCGTCATGCCAAGAGTCGCAATCAGATTTACGATCCATTTTCGACCATGCGCTTGATGCCTGCCATCTATCCAGCTATGTGGAGCGATGGTCGTATTGCCTCAGGTAAGAGTGGTGCTAACCCTTATGGCTTGTTGAAGAATGGCGGTAGCACAGTATCTCATAGTACGCAGTTGGCTGGTAAAGGTTCCTTGACTTATAAGCCTATCAAGGGATTGAGCCTTTCGGCTGTGATTTCTCCATTTATCAATTATCAGAAGAGCAAGCAGTTTAAGTTGGCTTGTTGGTACACCTTGCAAGACGACCCAGATGTCATCGGTGGCTATTTGGATGCAGGTTCTCTTTATGCTACCAACAAACTTTCGGAAGGTCGCAATGACAACTGGCATGTAACGAGCCAGCTGCTGGCTAACTATATGCGTACTTTTGGTAAGCACGACTTGACATTGATGGCAGGTTTTGAGAACTATTACATGAAGACAGAGTCCTTGTCTGCTGCTCGTGACCAGTATGAGTTGACCAATTATCCTTACTTGAACATCGGTTCGGAGGATTTCCAAACCAATAGTGGTACTGGTTCGGAATACACCTCTAACTCTTTCTTTGGTCGTTTGCTTTATTCTTACGCCAATCGTTATCTCTTCCAGGCAAATGTACGCCGTGATGGAAGCTCTCGTTTTGCCAAGAATTATCGTTGGGGTACATTCCCTTCGTTCTCGGCAGGTTGGGTCGTGTCAGAAGAGCCGTTTATGAAAAAGGTAAATATGCCTTGGCTCTCATACTTCAAGTTGCGTGCTTCATGGGGTAAGTTGGGTAACGAGCGCATCGGTAGCAACTACTTCCCTTATATCGCTTTGATGTCGTTTGGCAGCACCTTATTCTATATGGCAGATGGCAGCGTGGTTTCTGGTTCTACAGCTCGTCCGGCGGTTCTCGCAGTTGAAGACATCACTTGGGAAACAACAACCAGTACCGACTTGGGATTTGATGCCAATTTCTTGAACAATCGCTTGCATGTCAACTTCGACTATTACTGGAAGAAGACTACAGATATGTTGCTTGCTATCCAGATACCATATACGATGGGTTACAACCAGCCAAATACCAATGCTGGTAAGATGTCAACTCATGGTTATGACATTGACGTGAGCTGGCAAGACCATATCGGCGACTTCAAGTATGGTATTAGTGTCAACTTCTCTGACTATCTGTCAAAGATTGATTACTTGAACAACTCTGATATTATATCAGGAGGAAAGGTAAAGCGTGCAGGTGTGCTGTTTAATGAGTATTATGGCTATATCTGTGACGGAATCTACCAAACAAAAGAGGAAGTCAACAATTCTGCTAGAACCAGTAGCACTGTGACTGTGGGTGACTTGAAATACAGAGACATCAGTGGACCAGACGGTGTGCCAGATGGTAAGATTTCCCCAGAGTATGATAGAGTACCACTCGGCAACTCATTGCCTCGTTATCAGTATGGCGGCAACCTGAATGCTTCCTGGAAGGGTATCGACTTGAGCATCGCTTTCCAAGGTATAGGCAAGCAAAACTCTTATCTGTCATCTGCTATGGTGCAGCCATTTAGAAACAACTATGGTAACGTACCAGCCATTATCGAGGGAAAATACTGGAGTCCTTTCAATACGGATGCAGAGAATGCACAGGCAAAATATCCTCGCCTGTCTAATGTGTCGAAAGACAACAACTATGCTACCTCTAGTTATTGGCTCTTCAATGGAAGGTACTTCCGTTTGAAGAATGTGACTTTGGGTTATACGCTCCCTAAGCAATGGACCAAGTGTGTGGGCATCGACCGTACTCGCTTGTATGTGAGTGGTTCGGATTTGTTCTGCATCAGCAACTTCCCTAAGGGATGGGATCCAGAAATGGGAACAAGTGCTTATCCTATCACCACTTCATTGGTTGTAGGTATTCAAGTTAATTTTTAAAAGAGACGGATATGAAAGTTAAGATATTTTTAGCTGCGTTGAGTTTAGGACTCGTTTCTTGTGAGAGCATGGATTTGGTGCCAAAGTCACAGGGAAATACCGCTTCGTGGTACACGAATGAGACAGAATTGTCGTTGGCTTCCAACGAATTCTATATCTTGGGTTATTGGCAGGAGCCTTTGTCTTCCTCTGAGCAGTGGAGTGACAATACTACCTATCGTTTGCAAAACCGTAACCCAGGAAGTGGGGGAACCGTTCTGGATGGTACGCTGAATGGACAGCAATATGAGGTATATCACCTCTGGGAACAGAGCTATAAGTTGATAGCTCGTGCCAATACCATGTTGGAAAACATCCACAAGGCTGAGGGACATGTCACCCAGTCGGTGATCAATAGATATGCAGGTGAAGCTTATTTCGCTCGTGCCTGCAAGTATGCTGACTTGATTTTCTTCTATGGAGATGTTCCTTATCTTGAAAATACAGAAACTATCACGGAGGCAGAACAACAGGGTCGTCGTCCGAAGGCAGAGTTGATCCCTTTGGTGTATGCAGATTTTGATAAGGCGATCGAATGGCTTCCTGTTTCTTATGGAAAAAGTGAGACAATACATTTCACCAAAGGCGCAGCTATGGCGATGAAAGCTCGTTTTGCCCTCTATATGGGGGATTACGAGAAGGCTGCTAAGGAAGCAAAGGCTTGTATGGACTTGGGTATCTATTCATTGGAACCAGATTATGCTAAGCTCTTCAAGCAGAGCACCAAGGTCAACCCAGAGAAGGTGTTTGTATTGCCTCGTTCTATCGAGAATGATGTTGTGTTGGATTCTTGGATTGTGAAGAATGGTCTTCCTCGTAATGCGGGTGGCTATGGTTCTTATAATCCTTCTTGGGACTTGTTGGCTTCCTATCTCTGTACGGATGGTTTGCCTATTGACGAATCGCCTCTCTTCGATCCGCACAACCCATTCAAGAACCGTGACCCACGTTGCTGTATGACAATTGTGCCTTTCAATACTGAGCATTGTGGATTTGAGTATGATCCTAGTCCTGCTGCAACGACGATCATGAATTATACGACAGGCAAGACACAGTCGAATCAAGATACTCGAAAAGTCAATCAGTATGCTTCATATAATGGTCTTCTTTGGAAGAAGGGCATTGATGCTTCTTGGATGGAGAATGGTATGAAAGTAGAGTCTGATTATATCATCATGCGCTATGCTGATGTTCTCTTGATTTATGCTGAGGCGATGATAGAGCAGAATCAGATAGATGACTCCGTACTGAAGGCAATCAACCTGGTGCGTGCTCGTGCTTATGGTGTGGATGTATCTGCAACCTCGGCTTATCCAACCGTGCAGATGGGTAGTCAGGAGGAACTCAGAAAGGCGGTTCGCATCGAGCGTCGCATGGAGTTCGCCATGGAAAACCAACGCTTGCAAGACTTGATGAGATGGAAACTCGCTTCCAAGGCTTTGAATGGTTATAATTATATCATGTTGCAGCCTAATGACTTGCTTTCCAATGTGGTAGAGAAGGGACTTTGGTTCTGGGGTATGACACCACAGATTGATGAAGATGGCTTGGCTGACTTCTCACATCTCTTCAATGCAGGTTACTGCACGACAGGTGCGCAACGTATTTTCCCTGACAGAGAATACTTGTGGCCTATCCCTACCCATGATATGGAGTTGTGTCCTAACTTGACCAACAACCCTGGATATTAAAATCGGATGAATATGATATATCCATTGTGTAATTGTATTTAAAGAAATTGCAAATGAAGACAAATAATATATTAAAGACAGCCGTTTGGCTATTGGCTTCTTCCATGAGCTTGTTGGTGATGTCTTGCAATGATGACATAGACAACTCGTATTCTAGAAACCAATCTGTGATAGAACTCCAACCATCTGGTGACTACATCAAGTTGGATGAGGGCAATCCTGATGCCACTGCCTTGACTTTGGATTGGACAACGGCACATGATTACGGCGATGATTATATCACCACCTATAAGTATGAAATGCGTGTGAGCGGCAGTACTGCTGATGAAATAATGGAGTATGAGGATGATGGTCACTTCTCTCGTTCTTATACCAACCAACAGTTGCAAGAGCTTTTGGTAGAGCATTTCGGACAGTTGACCAGTACGATTCGTGAAGTACAGTTTACCGTGACCGCCTCTTTTGAGGGACCACGCTTGGTGGTTCCTGATATTGCCACAGCAAGGGTAAAGGTGAAGACCTATGGAGCTAAGCAGTTTAGTGCAGACCAGTTGTTTATGGCTGGTACAGCGGTAGGAGATGCAGATGTCTTGTTGGAGGCAAACAATGATGGCACTGTTTATTCCTATACCGGCAAGTTGAGTGCAGGAAAGATTAATTTCCCTGTCTTGTTTGGCGATGAAGAGAATGCCATAGGCCCTTCTGAGGCAGATGAGGCTTTGACATTGTCTGATATGCCAGCGATTGTTACCGATCGTAGTGAGGCAAACTCTTGGATTATTCCTGAAGATGATACTTACCGTATCACAGTGGATATGACCAAGCAGACAGTCAAGATTGTGGCAGCCGGTGCCGTGGTGGATGCAGACCAAATCTTCTTGGCAGGTACAGCCGTTGGCGATCAAGTGGAGATGCAGCAGACTTTGGAAAATGAGAACTTGTATGCTTGGCGAGGACAACTCTCAGCAGGAACTCTTTATATTCCATTGACTTATGAGGGCAAGCAAGAAATGTCTATCGTTCCAATGCAAGAAGGTTCACATGACATCAACGATGGTCAGTCTTCTTCATTCACTCAGGTGGCAACGAATACAGCAGCTTCAGCTCGTTATTGGTCTATCCCAAGTGCTGGTACCTATCGTATCGTATTGAATAAGGAAGAGAAGACTATCATTATTTATTCCGACAAGACGGACTTGGAGCCAAAGTCTGTAAGCTGGAATAATACAAAATTAGGAATTAATCCATATACAACAGTCATTGAGAAACTGTATATGTATGGTACCTTCAATGCCTTTGACCATGATTCGGGAGCCTTTACGGGATACCAGGACAAGTTTAACTTGCTTCCAAGTATAGCAGATCCATGTGTCTTTGTATATAAGGGTGATGCACTTCCTCGAAGTTCACAAAAAGATGAGCGTGGAAATACGGTACAGGCATCTGTGAAGTTTACGGTAGATAACACAAATAATAATGTTTATGCTTTCGGTTCATCAGCCGATGCTAAACGTAATGACCATAATGGTTATATCACGGCTAAGTTGGGTACAGAAGAAAAGATAGTCGCAGGTCAAAGAGATAACCGCTATGCTTACTTCATCATCCCAGAGGGATGTAATTTTGTGGTGGTCAATATCCGCAACAATACCGTACTGTTTGATAAAAAATAATCAATAACTAGAGACTATTATGCAAATGAGAAATTATATGTCTAAGGTCAAGATGACAGCCATGTCTTTGGCTCTCATCACATCTACTCTCTTTATCGGAACATCATGTTCCGATAAAGATGACTTGGATGCGACAGGTTATAGCTGGAATGTAACAGGCAACAAAATCGTGAATATCAAGCCTGAGCGTAGCAAGTTCCTGAGAAATCCATTGCAAGGATGGAACATCTATACGGGTATCGGCAGTGGCATGATGGACAACTTTTGGGACATCTATGATAACTTTGACTCTTCGGAAGGTAAGGTGAAGGTTTCTGATTATGGAACTACCCTTTATATCCGTGGTGCTTGGAGTGACTTCAACCCTGAAGAGGGTGTTTATATCTGGCAAGATGGAGTTAACACGGAACCAGCCAAACGTTTCCGTATGTTGGTGAATGGTGCCAAAGAGCGCAACTTGAAATTGGCATTCACATTCGTGGTGGATAGTCGTGACAAGCATTATAACTTTACACCAGACTATGTAAGAGAGGCTGGATGCAAGGGATATGTGACGACTACAGGTAGTGTACAGGTATGGTCTCCTTACCCAGATGACCCCATCTTCCAAGAGAAATATGCTAAGTTCTTGCAGGATTTTGCCGCAAAATATAATGACCCAGACATCACCAATTATGTCAGTGGCTTTGGTTTGGGTAAATGGGGTGAGACTCATACTTTGAAATATTGGGCTGTAGATACGCCTAATGAAAATGAGAAAATGACGGAAAAAGAAGTGAAATATAAAGTCTTTGAGTGGATTACCGACTTGATGGCTAAAACTTTCACTAAGGTGCCTATCTTCATCAACTATCATCGTTGCTTACTGAGTAGTTCTAGTTTTGATGGTGCCAATCTCGATGATACTGCCGACTTGATTGACCGTGCAGTGAAGAAAGGCTTTAGCCTTCGTCACGATGCCTTTGGTATGAAGCAATATTATAAGGATTGGGAGCGAGGAATCGCTACCACTTATCGCTATCAATGTCCGTTTATCATGGAAGGCGGCTGGGTGAAGTCTTCTCATGGCAGTTCTATCAAGGGTGATGGGTATGCCGACTATGCTGAGGTGAGAAAAGGTGAGTTTGATGAAGGAAAGGGAGCCAATGTCAATATGATGGACTTCCGCTTCAGCTCTAGCCCACAGACAGGTGAGACTCATTCTTGGTTTAACTCCGCCTTCAAGTTGGTGAAAGAGTTTATTGCGGATGGTGGTTATCGCCTTTACCCCGACAAGGTTTCTTTGCCAGAAAACGCATCCTCAAATGGTAAGGTGGTATTGACACACCGCTGGTCTAATCTGGGATGGGGCTATTGCCCTACCAATCTTCCACAATGGAATCAAAAGTATAAGGTGGCTTTTGCTTTGTTGGACAAGACTACGGAGAAATCAGTCAAGGTATTTGTGGATCCTAATCCTGAGATTTCAGATTGGGTACAAGGAACTCCTCATACTTACAAGACGGAGTTGACTCTATCTGATGTTACACCAGGTCAATATGAGTGGGCTGTAGGTATTGTTGATACCACAAAGGATAATGCCATCGGTATTATCATCTCTGCCCGTGATGAATATCAGACAGAAGACGGATGGGTAAAACTATCCGATGTAACAATCAAATAAAAGAATTATATATGTACAAGAGATTCGTCATCGTAATCTTTACTATTTTTAGCTCCTTGATGGCGGGGGCTTCAGACATCTTTGTGGAGTCTGAAAGCTTCCACCATCTGGGAGGATGGGTAGTGGATCAACAATTCATGGACCAGATGGGGTCTCCATACGTGATGGCTCATGGGATGGGGAATCCCGTGGAAGATGCAAAAACCACGATTCAAGTAGAAAAGGCTGGGGTGTATGATGTTTATGTCAGAACCTATAACTGGACTTCTCCTTGGAGCGATAAAATGGGTCCCGGTCGTTTTGTGCTTACCGTGAATGATAAGCGCTTGCCTAAGATGTTGGGTGCTGAAGGAAAGACTTGGGGCTGGCAGTTGGCAGGAAAGGTAACTCTTAAATCAGGTGAGGCAACTTTGGGCCTTCATGATTTGACAGGCTTCGATGGTCGCTGTGATGCAATCTATTTGACGACTGATCCTAAAAAGTCGCCATTAAAGATGAACACCAAACAGACAGAACAATTGCGCCAATCTCTTAATCCTATCCAGAAAGTCAAATCCAAGCACTTCGACTTTGTTGTAGTGGGAGGTGGTATTGCAGGAATGTGTGCTGCTGTAACCGCCGCTCGTTTGGGTAGTAAGGTGGCATTGGTGAATGATCGCCCGGTATTGGGGGGTAATAACTCATCGGAAGTAAGAGTACATCTAGGAGGTGTGATAGAATTGAAACCCAATCAAGGACTTGGTAGGATGATTCGTGAGTTTGGACACGAACGAGGTGGCAATGCGCAACCAGGAGAGTTTTATGAAGATAGTAAAAAAGACTCTTTTGTCTTGACTGAGAAAAACATTACCTTGTTCCCTTCCTATCGTGCCATAAAAATCAAAAAGAAAGGTAATCGTATCAGTTCTGTGCTCATACAGCAAATACAGTCTGCTGAAAAGATAGAGTTAGAGGCACCTCTTTTCAGTGATTGCACGGGAGATGGAACGATTGGCTTCTTGGCAGGTGCAGATTGGCGGATGGGAAGAGAGGCACAGGATGAATACCATGAGTCTTTGGCTCCGATGAAGGCGGACACGATCATGATGGGCTCTTCTATCCAATGGTATTCTGAAGATGTCAAGCATCATACTCGTTTCCCCGATTTCTCTTATGGAATAAATTTTAATGAGAGCAACAAAGAACCTGTCGTAAAAGGTGAGTGGACTTGGGAAACTGGCATGAACAAGAATCCGATAACGGATGCAGAAAGAATCAGGGATTATGGGCTGTTGGTTATTTATTCCAATTGGAGTTTCTTGAAAAACAAGGCAAAGGAAAAGCAAAAATACCGTAATCGCTCTTTGGCTTGGGTTGGCTATATTGCAGGTAAGCGTGAGTCTCGTCGTTTGTTGGGCGATTATGTCTTGTCCGAAGAAGACATCAACAAGAATGTGCAACACGAAGATGCCTCGTTCTCCACATCTTGGAGCATTGATTTGCATTTTGCCGATAGTTTGAATAGTGTACGATTCCCTGGAAATGAATTTAAGACCCGGACGGTGCATCGCTGGATTTATCCTTATGCTGTGCCTTATCGTTGTCTATATTCTCGCAATATAGATAATCTATTGATGGCTGGAAGGAATATCAGTTGTACCCATGTGGCTTTGGGAACTGTGAGAGTGATGCGTACGACGGGTATGATGGGCGAGGTCGTAGGCATGGCGGCAGCCCTATGTCATCAGTATGGTATAGAGCCAAGAGATGTTTACAGAAACCATTTACCAGAACTGAAGGTGATGATGCAAAAGGGCATAGGAAAAAAGAATGTGCCAGATAATCAGCATTTTAATGAACCCAATGTCTTATTGGAAAAGCCAAGGGCATTTATGAATCAGTAAGCGCAATGAAGAGAAGACTTTTGATACTTTTGCTATTATTAGGAGCGTGGCATTCTATGGATGCCATGCACTCTTGTTATGCAACATTGCAGAAAGATACGCTTCGTATAGGCAATGATGTCTTGGAGAGATGCTTTCTTTGGAATGGAGGAGCATTGAAAACTATATCTGTTGTGGATAAGCGGATTCATTCAGTGCTACGAGCTATGGGGAAGCAACCAGATTTTGCCATCGCCAAAGGCAATGCGGAGCAAGGAAGTATGTCTAGCCGTTGGATAGAATCTAATGGCGTTCATCCTGGCTATCTTTGTGTAGAGGTCTCTTATCTCCAGGGTAGTTTGAGCATCAAGCGTATATTCCGTGTTTATGGCAATGCTCCAGCAATAGCTTGTGATACATATCTAAAAGGTGTCATGAAAAAGGTTGGCAATGATGTGGTAGCATCCAATGTGGATAGGAAAAACATAGAGTCTGTTGAAGACATGGCAACCGAATTGAAGACACCTACATTGGATCGTCTCCAGTTGTCGGGGAATCATTGGCAGACGAAAGCGGTGGAGTTCTTTGACTATACCGATTGGAATGACAATCTTGTGCTAGAGCGCAATTTTATTCCTTATCGCAAGAATGGATGCAGGGGAAATCTGCTGTTTGCAAAAGATCAGTTGTCGGGAAATGGTTTCTTCTTTCTGAAAGAATCTCCAGTTTCTAGTACTCAACTACATTATGGTGGTGCAGATTTTATAACCGATTTCAATGATTTTATGGTAGTTGGGACAGGTGTTGCTGCTTCGGATATATCCAAAGATGATTGGACTCGCCTTTATGGATGTGTGCTCGGTGTATTCAATGGGGAAGAAAGGAATGCTCTAGCTTCTTTGCGCACGTATCAAAAGCAGTTGCGTATGGAAAAGTCTGTCTCTGATGAAATGATTATGTTGAACACTTGGGGCGATAGAAGTCAGGATGCCAAGATAGATGAGGCTTTTTGTTTGCAAGAATTGGATCGTGCAGCTCGATTAGGTATTACTGTATTCCAATTGGATGATGGATGGCAAACAGGAAAAAGTCCTAACTCCAAGTCAAAAGGTGGCTCATTCCGAGATATATGGAAAGATAATACTTATTGGACGCCCAATCCACACAAGTTTCCTCATGGATTGAAAAAGGTAGTGGCAAAGGGCAAGAAATTAGGCATTCGGATAGGATTATGGTTTAATCCGAGCATACAAAATGATTTTGCCGATTGGGAAAAAGATGCACAAGCCATGGTGTCCTTATATCGACAATACGGCATCTCTTGCTTCAAGATAGATGGTTTGCAAATCCCAACGAAAAAAGCTGAGGAAAATCTGAGAAGAATGTTTGATAAGGTGGCTACTGAAACCAATCATCAGGTCATCTTCAATCTGGATGCTACGGCGGGGCGTCGTGGAGGTTATCATTCGATGAATGAGTATGGAAATATCTTCTTGGAAAATCGCTATACAGACTGGGGAAATTATTATCCATATCGTACGTTGAGAAATCTGTGGCAGCTTTCTAGATATGTACCAGCCGAGAAGTTGCAGGTGGAGTTCTTGAACAAATGGCGTAATGTGGCAAAATATGACTCCATGGATGTTTTTGCGCCAAGAAACTACTCTTTTGATTATCTTTTTGCCATTGCGATGCCAGCTCAGCCATTGGCTTGGATGGAGGCTGCCAACTTGCCCGAGGAAGCTTTTGAAACATCGAAGTTGATTGAAACTTATAAGAAAGTACAGCATGAGTTTCATTCGGGTATCATTCTCCCGGTAGGAGAAGAGCCATCTGGGCGTTCTTGGACTGGTTTCCAATCCATGACAAAGAAGGATTCTGGATTCTTTATCATATATAGGGAGGATAATGAGCGAGCTAGTGCAAGTCTTCAGACTTGGTTGACACCTGGTGATAAGGTTCGATTGGATAAAATTGCAGGTAGTGGAGATTCCACAGTCGCCATCGTTGATGAAACGGGAAAGTTGAAGTTTGCAATGCCAGATAAAAATCAATTTACTATTTACCAATACAAGATACAGAAATGAAAAAGATAGGCTTGGTTATCTATTTATTGCTTGTTTGCTGTGGCATCGTTTCTGCAGCAAGCACCTATTTGGCAAATGTCTATGGCCGCCAATACGAATTGTTGAATGGCAAATGGAATGCTATTCCAGATTTGTATGAGCGTGGCGAGGAAATGAAATTGTATTTAGATCAAAAACCACAAGGAAAGACCGATTTCTTTGAATACTCTTTTGCTGGAGGATTGCGACTGAATGTGCCTGGAGATTGGAACTCTCAGAATGCAGAATTGAAATATTTTGAAGGTTCTGTGTGGTATGCGCGTCATTTCAATGTAAATAAGCAAGGAATGAAACGCCAATTCCTTTGTTTTGGCGGCGTGAGTAATCGTTGTAAGGTCTATCTGAATGGCAAAAAAATAGGCGAGCATGAAGGTGCATTTACCCCTTTCCAAATGGAGGTTACGAATGCTTTACGTCAAGGAGATAACACTTTGATTTTGGAAGTCAATAATCGTCGAATGAAGTCTGCTATTCCTGCATTGTCTTTTGATTGGTGGAATTATGGAGGAATCACTCGTGATGTGATGCTGGTATCTGTGCCCCAATTATACGTGAGTGATTATTTTATCCAATTGGATAAGCACCGTGCGGATTTGATTCATGTTACGGTCAACTTGTCTGATGCTTTAGCCAATCAAGCTGTTAGCGTGGAGATTCCTGAACTGAAAAAGAAGTTGAATCTTAAAACGAATGCTGATGGAGAGGCAAAGGGTATGCTGAAAGTATCTCATTTGCAGCGTTGGAATCCAGAAAATCCAAAACTTTATCAGGTCAGAATCAAATCTGGCTCTGATGAAGTGACGGAAGACATTGGCTTTCGAAATATAGAGGTGAAGGGCACAAAGGTCTATCTGAATGGAAAACAGACATTCTTGAGAAGTATTTCTTTTCATGAAGAAATACCACAACGCATGGGACGTGCTTGTACGGAGGGAGATGCTGATATGCTGTTGGCTGAAGCCAAGGCTTTGGGTGTTAATATGATAAGGTTGGCCCATTATCAGCAAAATGAATATATCGTTCGTAAGGCAGAACAGATGGGAATGATGCTTTGGCAAGAGATTCCTGTTTGGCAGGCCATAGATTTCTCCAATCAAGAAACATTGCAAAAAGCTAAAGGTATGTTGACGGAAACGATTAAGCGCGACAAAAACCGTTGTGCAGATTGTTTCTGGGGAATAGCTAATGAAACTCGTCCTTCGGAAGCAAGAAATGCTTTCTTGTCAGAGCTATTGCAAACGGGCAAAGATATGGACACAACCCGTTTGTTTGTTGCGGCTTTTGATAACGTCTATTTCAAGGAGGACTCTCAACTGTTTGAGATGGAGGACTCTTTTGTCAACCAATTGGACATGATAGGTGTCAATAAGTACATGGGATGGTATGCTCCATGGCCTTTGAAACCAGCGGAGTGTGTTTGGAAAGTAGCAGTCAATAAACCATTGCTGATCTCTGAATTCGGAGGAGAGGCATTGTATGGTCAGCATGGCGATGAAACGATAGCTTCTTCTTGGAGTGAGGAATACCAAGCTAAGTTGTATCGTGATAATTTGCGCATGTTTGAGAATATCCCAAATTTGGTGGGTGTTTCTCCTTGGGTGCTCTTTGATTTCCGTTCTCCATTCCGCTTCCACCCGACCAATCAAGATGGTTGGAACAGAAAGGGATTGGTATCCGATCAAGGGCAACGGAAAAAAGCATGGTATGTCATGCACGACTATTATCATCAGAAACAAAAGGAATATCACAATTAAAAAGTTTGCCTTATGAAGAAACAGCTAAAACTTATCTTGTTGCTTTTGCCATCAGTCTTGATGGTATCATCTAACCTATGCGCAAAGAACGAGGGAAAGATGTTGTACAAAGATGCAAAAGCTCCTATTGAAGAAAGAATAGAAGATCTTTTGTCTCGTATGACTCTGAAAGAGAAGGTAATGCAGTTGAACCAATATACATTGGGTAGAAATAATATCGAGAATAATAAAGGTGAGGAGGTGAAGGACATTCCTGCCGAGATAGGTTCTTTGATTTATTTTCCGACCGACCCAGAACTGCGAAATCGTATGCAACGTCATGCGATGAAAGATTCCCGATTGGGTATTCCTATTTTGTTTGGCTATGATGCTATTCATGGCTTTCGTACCATTTTCCCTATCCCATTGGGGCAGGCATGTAGTTGGAATGCGGAATTGGTGGAGAAGGCTTGCCGTGTTTCTGCGCAAGAATGCAGGATGAGTGGCGTGGATTGGACTTTTTCTCCCATGATCGACGTGAGTAGGGATCCACGATGGGGACGTGTTGCGGAAGGTTATGGGGAAGATCCTTATGCCAATGGCGTGTTTGCGAAAGCTTCCGTGAAAGGTTATCAAGGTGCCAACTTGGCAAATGGCATGTCGGTAGCGGCGTGTTTGAAGCACTATGTGGGGTATGGTGCTTCTGAGGCAGGTCGTGATTATGTCTATACGGAAATATCTCGACAAACTTTGTGGGATACCTATCTACCACCTTATAAGATGGGCGTAGATGCTGGTGCTGCTACTATCATGAGTAGCTTCAATGATATCAGTGGCGTGCCAGGTTCTGCCAATCATTATACATTGACCGAGGTGCTTCGAAACAAGTGGAATTATAAAGGAATGGTTGTGTCTGATTGGGGAGCTATCATGCAATTGCAAAGCCAAGGACTAGCCAAGGATTTGAAAGATGCAGGCATGTACGCCATGAACGCTGGGTTAGATATGGATATGATGTCTCATTCATATGATGCTTATTTGGAGGCATTGGTGAATGAAGGAAAAGTTAGCCTTGCTTCAGTAGATGAGGCGGTGAGAAGAGTCTTGAGAGTGAAATTCCAATTAGGATTGTTCGAAAATCCTTATACGCCAACATCAAAGTCTTCAGAGCGTTTTTTGAAATCAGAAAGTATGCAGATTGCTTCTCAGATGGCCTCTGAGTCAATGGTCCTTTTGAAGAATAATGGCATTTTGCCTTTGAAAGGTGTAGGCAAAATCGCAGTAATGGGGCCTATGGCTGATAATGCGCATGATATGTTAGGATGCTGGTGGGGACATGGCGAGAACAAAGATGTTGTCAAATTGCTGACGGGGATTAATCAGGAGTTTGGCAAAAGTGCCGAGGTGAGATATATATCTGGATGTGATTTTGATGGTGATGACCAATCTGACTTTTCTCAGGCGAAAGAATTAGCCAAGTGGGCTGATGTCGTCATCCTATGTATGGGAGAAAAAGGAAGTTGGAGTGGTGAGAATAATTCTCATGCCAAGATTGAACTTCCCGAAATCCAGCAGCAACTCATCGAAATCGTTCACAAAGCAGGAGGCAAAATTGTGTTGGCGTTGGCAAGTGGACGTCCCGTGATTTTGGGCAGTGCTGTTCAAGCATCAGATGCAATTTTGGAGATTTGGCATCCTGGAATATTGGGTGGTGAGGCTCTAGCAGGAATACTTTCAGGACGATATAATCCTTCGGGTAAATTGGCGATGACTTTCCCTTATTCGCAAGGTCAGATACCTATTTATTATAATAGAAGGAATAGTGCGCGCCGTCACCAAGGATTTTATAAGGATATGACTAGTGAACCTTTGTATCCATTTGGATATGGTTTGAGCTATACTCATTTTACGTATGGTGTGCCCGTTGCTGATAAATTGACTGTATCTAAAGATGACCATTTTAGCATAACAATACCAGTAACCAATGATGGCGGTATGAATGGCAAGGAAGCCGTGCTTTGGTATGTATCTGTACCTTATAGTTCAATAACCCGCCCTTGTAAGGAGTTAAAATTCTTCGAGAAAAAGATGATTCGCAAGGGAGAAACTGTGAACTACGTCTTTGACGTGGATGTAGAAAGAGATTTGGGGTATGTGGATGACCAAGGACATCGCTTTGTAGAGGCTGGTGAGGTTTCTATTTTGGTAGGCGGACAGAAATTGAAGATTCATATAAGATAAATCGTCATGAAAAGATATTGTGTATTATTTTTCTTATTCAACTTTGTGTTGTATACAGCTTTCTCTCAACGTTATGAACAAACATTGAGAGATGGTTGGATGTTTGCTCGTGGCGAATATCCTTTGGCTGAGCGAATGGATTATGATGATAGCTCATGGATAAAAGTATCGATACCTCACGATTATGCTATCAGTGGTCCTTTTGACGAGCGAAATGATTTACAGGATGTCATGAATGTCCAAAACAAGGAAACAAAGGTTTATCGTAAAACGGGACGAACAGGAGGGCTTCCTTATGATGGGGAATCTTGGTATCGCCGTAGCTTTAGTATTAGGGGGAAAGGTAAGACATTCTTGTATTTTGATGGAGCAATGAGCGAGGCGATGGTTTATGTTAATGGAAAAGAGGTAGCCTTTCAACCTAATGGATATGCGGCATTCTTTGTCGATGTGACTCCTTTCGTGAACAAAAGAGAAAAAAATGTGTTGGCAGTCAAACTTTCTCCTAAGGCACATTCTTCCAGGTGGTATCCAGGAGCAGGGCTGTTTCGAGAAGTGAAGTTGGTGGAAACGGCTTCTACGTATATATCATGGTGGGATTCAAAGATTACTTCAAGGGTGATTGACTCAAAAGCGGCTGCCGTAAGTCTGGATGTAGATATACAAGGAGAGAAACAGGATGGTTTGCTGCTTCGTGTTGATTTAGTGGATCAAAATGGTCGTTCCGTCAAATGCTTGGAACAAAAGTTAAGTAAAAATGACCAAATCCTTAAAACTGGGGAGAAGAAGACAAAGTTGGCACTTAAAATTGATAATCCACAGCTGTGGAGCCCTGAAACTCCCAATTTGTATTCTTTGCACTTGACTTTGTTTAAAGGCAAAAAGATATTGGATCAAGTAGAAGCGCAAGTTGGCATCCGTAATATAGAGTTTGTAAAAGACAAGGGTTTTTATTTGAATGGACAGCATCGTCAAATACAAGGTGTTTGCATCCATCATGATTTAGGTGCAATAGGTGCTGCAGTTAATGAGTCTGTATTGCGGTATCGTTTGAAGATGTTGAAGGACATGGGGTGTGATGCTATTAGAACATCGCATAATTTACCATCTTCGCTATTGCCCAAACTTTGTGATGAGATGGGGCTGATGCTGATGATAGAACCTTTTGATGAGTGGGATACCCCAAAATGTGAGAATGGCTTTCATCGTTTTTTCTCATCACAAGCAGAAAGACAGGTCAAAGATATGGTACGGCATTTCCGTAACTATGCTTCGGTTATTTTGTGGGGGATAGGCAATGAGGTGCCCAATCAAAGAGATGCCGATGGCTGGAAATGGGTGAATCGTTTGCAAAAATATTGTCATGAGGAGGATTCTACCAGAATGGTTACCGTTTGCATGGACCAAATACCTTATGTGTTGGCTAATGGATTTGCTAAGGACGTGGATATTCCTGGTATCAATTATAACACTTGGAATTATCCTAAGGCTGCTGCTACCTGGACACAAGGACTGATATTGGGTTCAGAGACAGCCTCTACTGTGAGCTCACGTGGGGTCTATAAGTTCCCGTTGAAGCTAAAGTCCATGGCAATGTATGATGATCATCAGTCTTCTAGCTATGATGTGGAATATTGCTCGTGGAGTAATACGCCTGATGTTGATTTTGCATTGGCAGAGAAAAATCCATGGTATTTGGGGCAGTTTGTATGGACGGGATTTGATTATTTGGGAGAACCGACTCCTTACAACAATGATTGTTGGCCGAGCCATAGCTCCTTGTTTGGTATAATTGACTTAGCGAACCTTCCCAAGGATCGGTATTATCTTTATCGTAGTCAGTGGAACAAACGAGCGCATACCTTGCATTTGCTGCCACATTGGACATGGCATGGACGAGAAGGGCAAGTTACTCCCGTGATGGTCTATACTGATTTTCAAGAAGCAGAACTTTTCTTGAATGGAAAAAGCTTGGGACGTAAACGAAAACTCTCTCTTCAAGAGGCTGAGGCTTTGGTAGATGATAGCTTGGCTCTTCTGCGTCATTATCGCCTGATATGGGATGATGTAAAATATGAACCAGGTCAGTTGGTCGTGAAGGCTTTTGATGAGGAAGGTCGTGTGGCTTTGGAAGATTCTGTGAGTACAGCAGGAGAACCTTTCCGTTTGGTAGCAATAGCGGATAAGAAAGTATTGAATGATAGAACGGATGAAATGGCGTTTGTACGGATAGAGGTGGTTGATAAATATGGACACCTTTGCCCAGAAAGTGATTGCTTGGTCAGTCTTGCTGTAGAAGGCGATGGTCAGTTTGTGGCATCTGCCAATGGTGATCCCACAGATTTGCACCCATTCCATCTGCCACAAATGCCCGTGTTTAAAGGCAAACTTATGGCATTGGTCAAAGGATGTGGTAGAAAGGGAAATATGTGGGTAGAGGCTAAAGCTGCAGGCTTGGAATCTTGTAAACTAAATATAAAAATTAAGTAGAATCGGATATGGAAAAAATTCAGAATCACAACATCAAGAATCTCTTGAATGTGGTATTGTTGGTAATTATTTTAGCAACTTTGCCAGTAGAAGTGCTTGCACAACAGATAGATGAACAAGCACGAAAAAGAGCAAAAGAATTGGTTGCTCAAATGACATTGAGAGAAAAAATAGATTATTTGTCTGGTGAGACATCCTTTTCTCTAAGGGCAATTCCACGCTTGGGTATTCCTAGAATCTTATTGGCAGATGGGCCTTGTGGAACCAGGAATCATTCGGAGCATAGTACTTTGTACCCTTGTGGTATATTGACAGCTGCAACTTGGAATCGTGATATGGCTTATTTGTTGGGAGAAGGCTTGGGGGATGATTCGCGTGCTCGTGGTGTTGGCATCTTGTTGGGACCCGGAGTCAATATTTATCGTTCTCCTTTATGCGGACGTAATTATGAATATTTTGGAGAAGATCCATTTCTCACATCGGAAATCGCTTGCCAATATATAAAAGGTGTCCAAGATAAGGGAGTGATAGCCACGATTAAGCATTTTTGTGGAAACAATCAAGAGTGGAGTCGTCACCATGCGAGTTCTGATATAGATGAGAGAACGCTTCAAGAAATATATTTCCCCGCATTTAGAAAAGCTGTGCAAAATGCACATGTGGGAGCGGTCATGGATAGTTATAATCTTGTGAATGGCGTTCATGCCACAGAGAATGCGTGGTTGAATAAAACGATCTTGCGTGATACTTGGGGATTTCAAGGAATATTGATGTCTGATTGGACTTCTGTATATTCAGTGATCAATACAGCGAATCATGGCTTGGATTTAGAAATGCCGAAGGGAAGATATTTGAATTATGAGAACCTTTATCCTGCTATTCAAAAAGGTTTAGTAACTGAGGCTACCATTGATTTGAAAGTTCAGCATATTCTTCAGACCCTAATATCGTTCGGCTTGTTGGATAGAGAACAGAAGATCAAGGCATTGCCTCTAGATAATCCTGAGTCGCGTAACAAGGCACTTCAAGTGGCTCGAGAAGGTGTCGTTTTGTTGAAAAATGAGAATCAAGCTCTGCCATTGAAAGGTCGTACTGCTTTGGTGGGAGAAAACGCCAATATGATAGCTACAGGTGGTGGCAGTGGCTTTGTCAGTCCATATTCTTCAACGACATTGAGTAAGGCTTTGAAAAAAATGAAACCCAATTTGGTGGTTCTCACAGATGACATCATATTTGAGGATGTTCACAATTCTGTTTATGTAGATAAGAATTTGACCCAGAAAGGTTTCTTGGCTTCTTACTATAAGAACCAAAAGTTGGAAGGCAAGCCTGATTCTACGCATATAGACTCTCGTATTGCTTTTGATTGGGGGTATGATTCTATAGGAAACGGTTTCCCTAAAGATCATTTTTCTGCAAGTTGGTCTTTCTACTACAAAGCGGAAGAGGATGGCTTGTTGCGTGTTTCGATGGGAGGTGATGATGGTTATCGTTTGTTTGTGGATGATCATTTGGTGACTGGCGATTGGGGAAATCATTCCTATTCAAGTCGAGAGAAAACTTTCAAGATTTCTAAGGGGAAGGTGTACCATTTCTTGTTGGAATATTTTGATAATATATCTTCTGCTTCTGTTAGATGTGACATCGCACGCCTTAATGAGAAAAAGCTATATGCAGGCTTGGATAAAGTCGATAATATAGTCTATTGTACAGGCTTTAATTCTAATGTGGAAGGGGAAGGCTTTGATCGTCCATTTGCTTTGAACACTTATCAAGAAGAGATGATAGACCGTCTCTCTCGTGAAAAAAAGAAATTGACAGTTGTTCTTAATGCTGGTGGTGGTGTTGATTTAAATCGTTGGATAAATAAGGTTGATGGATTGTTAATGGCTTGGTATCCAGGACAAGAAGGCGGCATGGCATTGGCGGAAATCTTGACTGGGAAGATTTCGCCGAGTGGAAAATTGCCTATATCGATTGAGAGAACATGGGAAGATAATCCTTGCCATGATAGTTATTATGAGAATAGAAAAGGACGTGAATGTAAGACGATTGAGTATAATGAGGGTATTTTCGTAGGTTATCGTGGCTATGATGCAAATGGAATAAAGCCATTGTTTCCTTTTGGCTATGGTCTTTCTTATTCAACTTTTGAGTATTCAAACTTGAATGTTAAGAAAAAAGACAATGTGTGGGAAGCGTCTTTCGATGTTACAAATACAGGAAAAATAGATGCTTCGGAAGTTGCACAACTCTATGTAGGATGTATGAAACCATCTGTGGTTAGACCTCAAAAAGAATTGAAGGGATTTGAGAAAATCAAACTGAAGAAAGGAGAAACTAAGCATATACATATTCTTCTTGATTCAGATGCTTTTTCTCATTATGATATGGATAGCCATCAGTTTGTTACTGATCCTGGTGATTATAGGATATGGGTAGGAGGAAGTTCTGACTCTTTGCCTTTGGAAGCAAAGATACGCCTATAGATGTCTAAAATCGGGTGAAGGGTGGCGAACCCTTCACCTTTTTTAAAGTTTGTTTCCGTAACACAGGTCTCCGGCATCGCCGAAGCCAGGTACGATGTACTTGTGCTCGTTCAATCCCTCGTCGATGGAAGCGCACCAGATGGTGGTCTTGTCGTCAGGGAAGGTCTTCTGGATGTGCTCGATGCCTTCAGGGGCAGCCAAGACGCAAGCCACGTGGATGTGCTTAGGGTTGCCCTTGGTGAGGATCGCCTTCAAGCCCATCTCCATGCTGATGCCAGTGGCAAGCATCGGGTCGGCGATGATGAGCGTCTTGCCGTCAATCTCTGGTGTGGCAAGATATTCGATGTGGACACCCACCTCGGTATGGCTCTCGTTGGTATATTCACGATAAGCACTCACAAAGGCATTGCCAGAGTGATCGAAAATGTTGAGAAAGCCTTCGTGGAAAGGAAGTCCGGCACGGAAAATAGTGCCAATGACAATCTTGTCGGTAGGGAGATTGACCTTTGCTACACCAAGTGGTGTAGTCACGTCTTTTGTTTCATAATCGAGAGTCTTTGAAATCTCAAAGGCCTCATACTCGCCGATTCTCTTGATGTTGTTGCGGAAGAGCAGTCGGTTCTTTTGGTACTCGCAGTCACGCATCTCAGCCAAGTAGCGGTTGATGATGGAGTCACGCTCGCTCAGGTTATTAATCTTCATAGTCGTAGTGTTTATGCCTTTATTGCGTAAATTTTTGCAAAGATACAATCTTTCTGACAATCTACAAAATATTTGGGAAAGAAAGTTAATATACGGCTGTCGATTTTGGGTGAGAGGGATCTTGGGCATGCTCTTATAGCTATCACCTTGTGTATGAAAGACAGTGCTCTCTATATATATAAATAGGTGTAAGAGGAATGTAGCCGATACTGGTAACCCCTGAACATTTGCAAAGTCAATGTGGCAAATTGTGACCAAGTGCTAGCGTTTTTAATTTCTTTAACCTAAAAAGAATTTAAAATATATTATTTGTATTTGCGAATCTTTGTTATAAAACATATTTTTCGTAACTTTGCGGCGGTTTTGAAAGAAAATCGGTTTAAGTACAAAGGATATAATTTACAACTTAAATACATTTAATAAAAATGGCAAAGTTTGATAAGTCAGTTTTAGCAAAGTACGGAATCACAGGTACAACTGAGGTTCTCTACAATCCTTCTTACGAGGTATTGTTCAACGAGGAGACTAAGGAAGGTCTTCAGGGTTTTGAGGTTGGTCAGGAGACTGAGCTCGGTGCAGTTAACGTAATGACTGGTATTTACACTGGTCGTTCTCCTAAAGACAAGTTCATCGTTGACGATGCTACATCTCACGACACTGTATGGTGGGATTCTGAGGAATATCACAACGATAACCACAAGGCTACTCCAGAGGCTTGGAATGCCGTTAAGGAGATCGCTAAGAAGGAGCTTTCTAACAAGAAGTTGTTCGTAGTAGATGGTTTCTGCGGTACACACAAGGATACACGTATGAAGGTACGTTTCATCGTTGAGGTAGCATGGCAGGCACACTTCGTAACAAATATGTTCATCCGTCCTCAGAATGAGGCTGAGTTCGATCAGGAGCCAGACTTCATCGTTTACAATGCTTCTAAGGCAAAGGTTGAGAACTGGAAGGAGTTGGGTCTCCACTCAGAGACAGCCGTTGTATTCAACGTAACTTCTAAGGAGCAGGTTATCATCAACACATGGTATGGTGGTGAGATGAAGAAGGGTATGTTCTCTATGATGAACTACTTCTTGCCATTGAAGGGTATGGCTTCTATGCACTGCTCTGCTAACACCGATATGAACGGTGAGAACACAGCTATCTTCTTCGGTCTTTCTGGTACAGGTAAGACTACATTGTCAACAGACCCTAAGCGTAAGTTGATCGGTGACGATGAGCACGGATGGGACGACGAGGGTGTGTTCAACTTCGAAGGTGGTTGCTACGCTAAGGTTATCAACCTCGACAAGGAGTCTGAGCCAGACATCTACGGTGCTATCACACGTGACGCTCTCCTCGAGAACGTAACTGTAGCTAAGGATGGTAAGATTGACTTCGCGGATAAGACTGTTACCGAGAATACTCGTGTATCTTATCCTATCTACCACATCAAGAACATCCAGCGTCCATTCTCTCAGGGTCCAGCTGCTAAGCAGGTTATCTTCCTCTCAGCAGATGCATTCGGTGTATTGCCACCAGTATCTATCTTGAACGCTGAGCAGACTAAGTATTACTTCCTCTCTGGCTTCACAGCTAAGTTGGCTGGTACAGAGCGCGGTATCACCGAGCCTACTCCAACATTCTCTGCTTGCTTCGGTCAGGCATTCTTGGAGTTGCACCCAACTAAGTACGCTGAGGAGTTGGTAAAGAAGATGCAGAAGTCTGGTGCTAAGGCATACTTGGTTAACACAGGTTGGAACGGTACAGGCAAGCGTATCTCTATCCGCGATACACGTGGTATCATCGACGCTATCCTCGACCACTCAATCGACGCAGCTCCTACAAAGACTATCCCATTCTTCAACTTCGTAGTTCCTACACAGTTGGAAGGCGTAGATCCTAAGATCCTCGATCCACGTGATACATACGCTGAGGCTTCTCAGTGGGAGGAGAAGGCTAAGGATTTGGCTGCTCGTTTCATCAAGAACTTCAAGAAGTACGAGACAAACGAGGCTGGTAAGGCTCTCGTTGCTGCTGGTCCACAGCTCTAATTCATTCGATTGCTCGAATATAAAAATGATATGGAAGTCCTGTTCCTCGAAAGAGGAATGGGACTTCTGCTTTTTTGTGCCTAGTTGTTCCCCGGATGACAAGAAAAGAGGGCAAAAGGGCAAATTAATCACTAAACAAACTTAAAAAACGCCGCAAAAATCAATAATTTGCATAATTAACCGACTAAAAGGGGCTTTATTTGAAGAATTCTCTGTAAATTTGCAGCTAAAAATAATATATAGAAGAATGAAAAGGAAGTTTTTAGCTTTCGTCCTGCTCATTACGGCAGGCTTGTCATTGTCATCATGCCTCAGTTCTGATGACGATACAAATATAGAATATTCCCATGATACAGCCATTACGGCATTTTCTTTGGGCAACTTGGGACAATATGTCAAGCGCAATACTACGGGCAAGATGGACTCTCTCGTGGCTTCCGCTGTTACTGGCACCAACTATACGTTTACGATAGATCAAGCTAATCGCAAGATATACAATGAGGATTCTTTGCCTGCGCTTACCCGAACCGCAGCTGCATTGGCTACTATTTCTGCCAAGAACAGTAGCTATATCCAGTTGATTTATGATAAAAATGTGGTGAAGGAAGGTGAGGACAAGGACTCTATCGTATGGTATAGCAGCTCAGACTCCATCAATTTTGATCAATTGAACAAGGAAAAGAACATCCGTGTCCATGCACAGGATGCTTCAGCCTATGCTGATTATCTGTTGACAGTGAATGTCCACAAGGAGTTCCCAGATTCTTTCGTTTGGCATTCTTTGGCTCATGGCAACGCTGCCTTGAACTCTTTGGTAGGTGCGGAAAAGACGTTGGTCTTGGGCAATGGAACTGTATGTGTACTCGGTAAGAATGCTGAGGACAAGACAGTCGTTCTTACCTCAGCAGATGGCAAGAATTGGGAAACTGCATCTACCTTGTCTTCATCTGCTAGCCAGAGTGTCGCTACATTAGATGGTAAGCTCTTTGTCATCGAGGATGGCAAGGTGATGACTTCTGCTGATGCCAAGACATGGAATATGGTGGCTGAAAATCAGTCGCTTACTCAGTTGTTGGGGGCTTCTAGTAAGTATCTCTATGCTCGTTCTGATGATGCCATCTATGCTTCGGCAGATGGTGAGACATGGACAAAGCAGGCGATGGACAATGCGACAGATTGTTTGCCTATCACCAATATCAGCTTGAATGCCATCAATATCGCTTCCGTCAAGAATGCCGAGAGCTTGTTGCTCGTAGGAACTCGTGACGCAGCTTATTATGGCGACACTATCGCTGTGGCATGGACAGGTACTGCTGATTATAGCTTGCCAATCGGCGATAACAAGTGGAACTATATAGAATACGATAAGAACCAGGCTGGTAAGTTGCCTTACCTGGCGCAGTTGGCTGTGACTACTTCCTCTGAGGGATTGGTCGCATTGGGAAGCAACGGCAAGTGGTATAGAAGTCTGAATGGTGGCATCAAGTGGACGGTGGACACCTTGATGACTTTGCCTACAGGATTCGATGCTAGCAAGCCATTCTCTCTGGTGCGAGCTACTGAGAAGTTGACGGCGGCAGACGGCACTCAGTATGATGGACATTTCTATTGGCTCATCAATGCCGGCAATGCCTGGAGAGGTCGTTTCAACAAGGAGGCTTGGCTCAAACAAGACTAAACCTTTCTTGGGAATTATAGTCTAAAAACGAAGAAAAACTATGCGTAAGTTGCTATTGATGCTTATGGTCTTGCTTCCTGCAGCTCGGATGAGTGCGCAGGACGACCCGCAGTATCGTATGGAAATCGGTGCTGGCGTGGGGACGGTAAGCTATGAGGGCGACTTCAATGGCAATGTGCTGAAGAATATGCAACCGATGTTCTCCGCCTTGTGGAGATACAACTTCGATCCATACAAGGACTTGCGCCTCAGTGCTACGTATGGCAAGCTGAAAGGTTCCTCGAAGGATGTCGATACCTATTATCCCGATTATGCGACGGAGGAGTATTCCTTCAATCGCAATCTCTTGGATGTGAGCCTCGTGTTTGAGTACAACTTCTGGCCCTACGGCACGGGAAGAGACTATCGAGGGGCGAAGCGACTTACACCTTATATATATGGTGGCATCGGAGCGACCTCGGCATCGGGGGGAGGAAGCAAGAGTGTGTTTACCGCCAATGTTCCCATCGGGCTTGGCGTGAAATATAAACTCAATGAGCGTATGAACTTAGGTTTGGATTGGGGTATCCACTTCTCGCTGAGCGATGAACTGGATGGTGTCAAGGACCCATACCAAGTGAAAAGCAGCGGAATGTTTAAGAATACAGACTGTTACTCCATGCTGCAACTGACGCTCACCTACAGTTTCAAGGCAAAATGTAGAACATGTAATAAGGAAGAATAATGGCTATCGACTTAGATATGAAAAGAATACCAGAGCACATCGCCATCATCATGGATGGTAATGGACGCTGGGCAACGGAAAGAGGTAAGGACAGAAGCTTCGGCCATCAGGCAGGAGTCGATACGGTGCGTCGCATCACTTCAGAGTGTACACGCCTCGGTGTGAAGTATCTCACCCTCTATACCTTCTCTACGGAAAACTGGAATCGCCCTGCCGATGAGGTGGCTGCGCTGATGGGACTCGTGCTCTCTTCACTGGAAGATGAAATCTTCATGAAGAACAATGTGCGCTTCCGTGTGATAGGCGACTTGGCTAGGTTGCCTAAGCCTGTGCAAGAGAAATTGCAGGAGACGATGGACCATACGGCTAAGAACGATGCCATGACGATGGTGGTGGCATTGAGCTATTCTTCTAGATGGGAAATCGTGGAAGCTATGAAGCGCTCGGTGAAGGAAGCCATGGCTGGCGTAAAGTGCGACTACGAGGAAATCGCTGGCAAGCTGACGGAGGAGAACTTCTCCGAGCACCTTGATACCAGTTTCATGCCCGACCCTGACCTCTTGATAAGAACGGGCGGCGAACTTCGCATCAGCAATTACTTGCTTTGGCAGATAGCTTACTCAGAGTTGTATTTCTGTGACACCTATTGGCCAGACTTCATGGAGGAAGACCTCCACAAAGCTATCGCTAGCTATCAGAATCGCCAACGTCGCTTTGGCAAGACAGAGGCGCAAGTAGAAAATGAGCAATCGAAATAAGAAAAATACATATAAGATAGATGAATAAGATAAGAAAGATTTTCATCCTGCTCTTCGCCGCAATGGCATGCACACAGATGCAGGCACAAGACAAGATCGTGAATCCCGACATCTCGTATGCGGGCAATCCACGTAGCTTGCTCATTGGTGGCATCAATGTGTCGGGAGTGGAAGGATATGAAGATTATGTGCTTACGGGTATCTCTGGCTTGGCTGTCGGAGATAGAATCGATGTACCTGGCGATGAAATTACCGATGCAGTGAAGCGCTATTGGAAGCATGGATTGTTCTCCAAGGTCGCTATTGCTGCCGACTCCATCGTGGGGGAGAAGATTTATCTGCATATCTATTTGGCAGTGCGTCCTCGCATCTCCAATATCAACTATATTGGCTTGAAGAAGAGCGAGCGTGAGGACATGGAGCAGAAATTGGGTATGGTGAAAGGTACCCAGGTGACTCCTAATATGTTGGATCGTGCCAAGATTCTTGCCAAGAAATATTTCGATGACAAAGGATTCAAGAATGCCGATATCCAAATCAACCAGCGTGACGATGTTGCCAACAAGGGACAGGTCATCTTGGATGTGATGGTGGATAAGAAGGAGAAAATCAAAGTTCATCAGATTACCATCGATGGAAACGAGAAACTCTCTGACCGCAAGATCAAGGGTGGACTCTTCTCCAAGGGTGCTTTCGCCAAGACCCACGAGGCAGGCAAACTGTCTTCTTTCTTCAAGGCTAAGAAGTTTACACCTGAGCGCTGGAAGGAAGATAAGCAGAAGTTGATCGACAAGTATTATGAGTATGGTTATCGTGATGCTCAAATCTTGGAAGACAGTGTCAGCAACTTTGATGACAAGCATGTGGATGTTTATATCAAGGTGGATGAAGGCAAGCAATATCATGTACGTAACATCAGTTGGGTAGGTAACACGGTGTATCAGACAGACCAGTTGGCTGCCTTGCTCGGTATGAAGAAGGGTGACGTCTATAACCAGAAGTTGATGCACAAGCGTCTGAATGAGGATGATGATGCCGTGGGCAACTTGTATTACAATCATGGTTACGTGTTCTCCAACATTAGTCCTACTGAAATCAATATCGATGGCGATTCCATCGACTTGGAAATGCGAGTTACCGAGGGACCTCAGGCTTACTTGAGTCACGTTCGTATCAATGGTAACACTCGTCTTTATGAGAACGTGGTGCGTCGTGAGCTTCGTACCAAGCCAGGTGACCTCTTCTCCAAGGATGCCATCATGCGTTCTGCTCGTGAGTTGGCTTCCATGGGACACTTCGATCCTGAGAAGGTAAACCCAGACATCAAGCCTAATGGTGAGGATGGTACTGTGGATATCAACTGGAACTTGGAGCAGAAGAGCAACGACCAGATTGAGTTCTCTCTCGGTTGGGGACAGACCGGCGTCATCGGTCGTGTAGGTTTGAAGTTGAACAACTTCTCTATCCGCAACCTCTTTAATAAGAATAAGGAACATCGTGGTATCATGCCTATTGGTGATGGCGAGGTGCTCAGCATCGGTGCACAGACCAATGGTACATACTATCAGTCATACAACGTGAGCTACTCTACCAACTGGTTTGGTGGCAAGCGACCAGTTCAGTTCAGTGTGGGGGCATACTATAGTAAGTCAACCGACGTGTCGAGCAACTACTACAACAGTGCTTATATGAACAACTATATGAGTTATATGTATGGCTATGGTTCAAGCTATTACAACAACTATGAGAACTACTACGATCCAGATAAGTATATCCAGATGGTTGGTGTAAGTCTCGGTTGGGGTAAGCGTCTCCGTTGGCCAGATGACTACTTCACCTTGTCCATCCAGTTGGCTTACCAGCGCTATATGATGAAGAACTGGAGCTATATGTTGATGACCAATGGTAATGCAAACAACTTGAACTTGACCATCTCGTTGAACCGTACATCAACAGATAACCAACTCTTCCCACGTACAGGTTCAGAGGTAGAGGCATCAGTCAACTTGACTCCACCTTGGAGTGCCTTCAACCACAAGGACTACGAGCACTTGGCAACCAACCGCAACTCTCCAACCTATGCTCAGGAACAGCAGGAGAAATACCGCTGGATAGAGTATCACAAGTGGAAGTTCAAGGCTAAGACTTATACCGCTTTGAGTGGTGGTCAGAAGTGTTTCGTCTTGATGACTCGTATCGAACTCGGTTTGCTCGGTGCTTACAACAAGTACAACAAGAGTCCATTCGAGACCTACTATGTCGGTGGTGATGGTATGAGCGGTTATTCATCCTATTATGGTGAGGAAACCATCGGGCTCCGTGGTTACGAGAACGGTTCCGTATCTTACGGCCGTACCACCGGTTACTATGCTTATGCATACGACCGCTTCTCATTGGAGCTTCGCTATCCATTCCTCTTGGGTAACACCACTATCTATGGTTTGACCTTCGTAGAGGCAGGTAACGCTTGGTATGAGACTAAGAAGTTCAATCCATTCAGCATGAAGCGTAGTGCCGGTGTCGGTGTACGTATCTTCTTGCCAATGGTCGGCTTGATGGGTATCGACTGGGCATACGGTTTCGACAAGGTATGGAACGGAAGCCAGTACAAGAAGGGTGGAAGCCAGTTCCACTTCATCTTGGGTCAGGAGTTCTAAACAATTAATAATGAATAATGAATAATAAGCCTGGCGGATAACAGCGTTGGGACTTATGAAATGATATTATTGGAGGAATTCTTATGAAGAAGATAATCATGATGCTGTTCATGGCTATCACAGCCATGACAGCAAGCGCACAAAAGATTGCGTTGGTAGATATGGAGTACATCTTGAAGAATGTACCAGCCTATGAGCGTGCCAATGAGCAGCTCAACCAAGTAAGCAAGAAGTGGCAGGCAGAGGTGGAGGCTCTCAACATCGAGGCTAGCACCATGTACAAGAACTACCAAAACGAGGTGGTCTTCTTGTCACAGGAGCAGAAGAAGGCTAAGCAGGATGCCATCATGCAGAAAGAGAAAGAAGCCAGCGACTTGAAGAAGAAATACTTTGGTCCTGAGGGTGAACTCTATAAGAAGCGTGAGGCGTTGATGACCCCTATCCAGGAGGAAATCTACAATGCAGTAAAGGAAATCTCCGACTTGCGTGGTTACTCTCTCGTAGTGGATAGAGCAAGCAACAGTGGCATCATCTTTGGCTCACCTAAGATAGATATTAGCAACGAAGTGCTCCAAAAATTAGGTTATTCCAATAATTAATCGTATATTTGCAGAAATTAATAATTAAAAAGAATAGAAAGATGAAAAAGCTTATTTTAATGTTGATGCTTTGCGCACCAATGACAATGATGGCACAGAAGTTTGGTAAGGTAAATACCCAGACCATCATGGAGTCTTTGCCAGACGTAAAAAAAGCAAATGGTGATTTGTCTGCTCTTCAGACTCAAAAGGAAAATGATTTGAAGTCTATGCAAGAAGAGTTCAACCGCAAGGCTGACGAGTACCAGAAGGGTCAGAGCACTATGAACGCTACTGCTAAGCAGCAGAAGGAGACTGAGTTGCAGACTTTGCAGCAGAAGATTCAGCAGGCTTACCAGGATGGTCAGCAGGAGTTGCAGAAGAAGAGCAGCGAGTTGATGCAGCCTATCGTAGCTAAGGTAAAGGCAGCCATCGACGCAGTGGGTAAGGCTGGCAACTACACTTACATCTTCGAGGAAGGTGCTGCTGTCTATGCAGGTACCAACGTAGTTGACGTAACCAAGGAAGTACAGAATAAACTTAACGGTAAGTAATTCCTTTTTCGAAAGAACATACAGAGGGCAGGCAGAAGTGCTTGCCCTTCTTTCTCTTTTAGTGATTTTCGTTCAGTCAGAATTAAAGCAACTCTTCATGATGACAAAGACAATCTTATATGTAGCTATGGCGATGATGCCATGGACTTCTTTCGCACAGAAGGAGTCTCCTGCCGTACAGCAGCCTACGACAGTTGCACCACAAGTCAAGACAGTGGCGCAACCATCTTTGCATTTTGCCTATTTCAGTTTTCTGGAAGTCTTTCATACCATGCCAGGCTATGCGCTAGCCAAGCATAATATGGACGACCTCCGTATGAAATACGATGCAGAGACCAAGCGTGCCGAGGACGAGTTCAACAGCAAGTATGAGGAGTTCTTGGACGGTCAGCGCAGTTTCGCTCCTTCTATCTTGGAGAAGCGACAGGCTGAGTTGAGAGAACTGATGGCTAAGAATATGGCTTTCAAGGCTGAGTCGGAACGACTGCTCAAGCAGGCTGAAGAGGAAGCGTATGCTCCTCTGAAGAAACAAATCAAGGACGTGATTCAAAAGATAGGTAAGGCGAAAGGCTTTGCTTTTGTCTTGAATGTGGATGGTGATTCCCTGCCATACGTGGATGCTGCGATGGGAGAGGATATCACAGAATTGATAAAGGAGAACTTGAAATGATGTTGCCTTCTAACCCCGGTCCTATCGGAATCTTTGATTCTGGATATGGCGGCTTGACGATTCTTCACGGACTTCGTCAGCTCTTGCCCCAGTACGACTATATGTATTTGGGCGACAATGCTCGTGCGCCATACGGCTCACGTTCCTTTGAGGTGGTGTATAAGTTTACCCGTCAGGCAGTGTTGAAACTCTTCTCCATGGGCTGCCACTTGGTCATCTTGGGCTGTAACACGGCTTCAGCCAAGGCCTTGCGCTCCATCCAGCAGCGAGACATCCCAGAGTTGGATCCTACCCGCCGTGTGCTCGGTATCATCCGACCTACTGCCGAAGTCATTGGCAATATCACCAAGAGCAATCATGTGGGTCTCTTGGCTACCGAGGGAACCATCAAGAGTCAGAGCTATGACTTGGAGATAGCCAAGTTGTGGCCCGACATCAAGGTAAGTGGCGTGGCTTGTCCGTTGTGGGCTGCCATCGTGGAGGCCAACGAGGCGGATAGCCCTGGTGCTGATTATTTTGTCAAGAAGCGCATCGAACAACTGATGCGAAAGGATGCCGATATAGATACCATCATCTTGGGATGCACTCATTATCCATTGCTGATGAATAGCATCGTGAAAAACCTTCCTGATGGCGTAAGGGTTGTGCCGCAGGGAATGTATGTGGCTGAGAGCTTGAAAAACTATCTCAAGCGACACCAAGATGTGGATAAGATGATTACCCAAGGTGGTACTTGCCAGTATCTGACAACCGAAAGTGAGGAAAAGTTCAAGGAGTCGGCGCAAATCTTCCTTCATGAGAAGGTGGAGGTGAAGCACGTCGATCTTGAATAATGAATAATAATGAATAAATAATAATTATGCAAGAAACAAGACAAAATCGTATATCCAGACTCCTCCAAAAGGAGTTGAGTCTCATTTTCCAGTCACAGACCCGTATGATGCATGGTGTCATGGTAAGTGTGACAAAAGTAAAGATTAGCCCAGACCTCAGTATCTGTACGGCTTACCTCAGTGTATTCCCTTCTGAGAAAGGTGAGGAAATCTTGAAGAACATCACGGCGAACGAGAAGACTATTCGCTACGACTTGGGCAAGAAAGTAAGAAACCAGTTGCGCATCATCCCAGAGTTGCGTTTCTTCTTGGATGATAGCTTGGACTACTTGGAGCGCATCGACGAGTTGCTCAAGAAGTAAGATGAATTTTCCGTTTTTCATAGCTCGCAGGTATCTCTTTTCCAAGAAGAGTACTCACGCCATCAATATCATCAGTGCGATCAGTGCCATCGGTGTGGCTGTAGCTACGATGGCGCTGGTGATTGTATTGAGTGTGTTCAATGGCTTCCACGACTTGGTGGCTACTTTGTTCACTAGCTTCGACCCACAGTTGGAGGTGGTTCCTACTATGGGAAAGACGGCAGCTTGTGACGACCCTATCTTGACCAAAATTCGTCAGTTGCCAGAGGTGGACATCGTGACAGAGAGTGTGGAGGACCAGGCTCTTGCCGTCTATCAAGACCGACAGGCGATGGTAACCATCAAGGGTGTCGATGACAATTTCTCGGATATGTCTCATATCAATGACATCCTTTATGGTGATGGCTCGTTCTCGCTTCATGCAGCCAACTTGGAGTATGGTACCTTGGGCATCCGCCTGGCACAATCGTTGGGCGTGGGTGCTCAGTGGGATGGTTTCCTCAAGATTTATGCTCCATTGAAGGAGGGACAGCTCGATATGTCGAATCCTACGCAAGGGTTTGTGGTGGATTCCTTGAATTGTCCGGGAGTCTTGTTCTCTGTGAAGCAAGCTCGATATGACAAGAGTTATATCTTGACTTCCATCGCCTTCGCTCGCAACTTGTTCGGACAGCAGGGATGTTTGTCTTCCTTGGAAATCCGCCTGAAGGATGGAAGCGACTTGAATGCCGTAAAAAAGGAAATGCAGCAGATAGCAGGGGATAAGTACCGAGTGCTCGATCGCTTTGAGCAACAGGAAGATACCTTCAAGATTATGTCTATCGAGAAGATGATAGCCTATATCTTCTTGACCTTCATCTTGGTGGTGGCTTGCTTTAATATCATCGGCTCGATCTCCATGCTGATTATTGACAAGAAAGATGATGTAGTCACCCTGCGCAACTTAGGCGCCAGTGACAAGCAGATAGCTCGTGTATTCCTCTTTGAGGGAAGAATGATTTCGGCTATCGGTGCCATCATCGGTGTCGGCTTGGGATTGTTGCTTTGCCTTTTGCAACAGCAGTTTGGCTTTGTCAAACTGGGCGACTCCGCTGGCTCCTTTATCGTGGATGCTTATCCGGTGAGCGTGCATTATACGGATGTAGCCATCATCTTCGTCACCGTATTGGCGGTAGGCTGGCTTTCTGTTTGGTATCCAGTGAGATACCTGAGTAAGCGACTTTTAGGTTAGTCTTCAGCTATGGCTAATGATATATTGAATGAATAAAAAACATCCCTATGTTTGTCGATTGGCAAACGTAGGGATGTTACTTTATTGATAAAGGTATGCTTGGACGTACCTAGTTTTACTTTTTCCGAATCAATGTCAAGCCATCTCTTAATGGTAGAATCACGACTTCCACCCTTGGGTCTTGTGCGATGAAATCGTTGAACTTCCTGATGCCTTGTGTCTGATGGTCCTTGTCGTATGCTGGGTCGATGACGTGTCCGTCCCAAAGCGTATTGTCGGCAAGGATGTATCCACCGGGATTGAGAATGCTCAGCACCATCTCGTAGGTCTCCAGATAAGTACGCTTGTCACCATCCACAAAAGCCAAGTCGAAGTGGATGCCTAGCTTGGGAGCCTCCACATTAGCATCTCCGATGCGGAAGTCTATCTTGTCGGCAACGCTCGAACCTTCTATCCAAGGGCGAGTGAAGTCTTCCATCTCATCGTTGATTTCAAAGGTGTAGAGCTTGTCTCCCTCGGCAAGTCCTTCGGCGAGGCAGATGGCACTATATCCGCTGAAGGTTCCCACCTCCAAGATGTTCTTGGGGCGTATCATCTGTACCAACATCTTGAGCAATCTTCCCTGTATATGACCGCTAGCCATACGACCATGGATGGTGTGGATGTTGGTGGCACGATAGAGGCGGTAGAGATAGTCGCCTTCTGGTTCGATGTGTTGACAGATGTATCTGTCGATGTTTTCAGTCTCAGTCATACTAATTAGATGAACTTCTCTGTCAGATTGATATAGTGGGGTGATTATTGCTTCTGTGCGAGGATGCCGGCGATGGCGAGGTCGTAGGAAGCAAGACCGAATCCACAGATAACACCTAGGCATGCGCAAGAGAGGTAAGAATGATGACGGAACTCCTCACGTTTGTGAACATTGGAGATATGTACCTCTACCACAGGACATTTCATACTGCGGATGCAATCCTGCAAGGCAATGCTGGTATGTGTGTAGGCACCAGCGTTGAGTACCACGCCGTCATAAGAAAAACCTACTTCCTGCAACTTGTTGATGAGCTCACCCTCGATGTTGCTTTGGTAATATTCGATTTCCACATCAGGGTATTTAGCCTTCAACTGAGGCAAGTAACTCTCGAAGGAGTTGCTGCCGTAAATGCCTGGTTCGCGAACGCCAAGAAGGTTCAAGTTCGGACCATTGATAATCTGTATCTTCATAATCTGAAATATTTTTGTTCGTATATGAATCTTTTTTTGTAATTTTGCGAAGCAAAGTCAGAGAATACCCTCTGCTTCTAGATGCAAAGGTAATAATAAAAATGGAAACAAGCAAAAAATCAGGCACGAATATCGTTAAGAATTATGTGAGGTACCTCAAATTGGAGCGTAATTTCACGGCGAACACGCTGGAAGCTTACCAGCGTGACCTTCGTTATCTATTGAATTTTGTGAAATCCAAGGAGATGTCGTTGTTGGATGTGAAGTTGGAGGACCTGGAGGAGTTTTCTGCATCCTTGCACGACAAAGGGGTGGGTGCTCGTTCGCAAGCTCGTGTGCTGAGTGGAGTTCGTGCCTTCTATCGTTACTTGGTGCTGGATGATTACTTGAAGGATGATCCCACCGAACTCTTGCCTTATCCTCAGATAGGGGAACATTTGCCCGAATATCTGACGGTGGAGGAGGTGGATATGTTGAAGAGTGCCATCGACCTGTCGAAATGGGAGGGGCAGCGCAACAAGGCTATCATCGAGGTGCTCTTCTCTTGTGGCTTGCGTGTTACGGAACTGGTCAACTTGAAGTTGAGCGACATCTTTGAGGAAGAGAAGTTCATCCGTGTGTTTGGCAAAGGCAGGAAGGAACGGCTCGTTCCCATCTCCAGCGTGGCTCTCCAGGAGTTGCATTATTGGTATATGGACAGGAATGTGATGAAAATCAAGCCGGGCGAGGAAGACTATGTGTTTCTCAACAGAAGAGGTGCTCATCTTACCCGTACGATGATTCTCGTCATGATCAAGAATGCGGCGCTGGATGCTGGCATCAAGAAGACTATCTCTCCCCATACCTTGCGCCATAGTTTTGCGACCGCCTTACTCAAGGGTGGTGCCGACCTGCGTGTCATCCAGGCTTTGCTGGGGCATGAAGACCTAGGGACAACGGAAATCTATACCCATCTGGAAACCTCCGACTTGCGGAAGGAAATCCTGGAGCATCATCCTCGAAATATCAAGTATCGGGAGATGAAAGAGGGGCTTTCGTCAGAGGATGTATAGCCTGAACGTCCCTAGCTGCGTTTTTTTCTTTGAAAATGAACGTATATGAAAAAAAAGTCGTAACTTTGCATCCGAAATAAAAGAAATACATTAATTAAAGAAAGAAAAGAAGAATATGGCATATTTGTTTACGTCAGAGTCCGTTTCTGAAGGACATCCAGATAAGGTGGCAGACCAGATTTCCGATGCGTTGTTGGATCAGTTCTTGGCATACGATGAGCATGCTCACTGCGCTATCGAGTCATTTTGTACCACAGGTCAGGTGGTCATCATGGGTGAGGTGCGTTCCACAGAGTATGTGGATTTGCAGACCATCGCTCGCAAGACCATCAAGAACATCGGTTACACCAAGAGCGAGTATCAGTTTGATGGCGACTCTTGTGGTGTGTTGACTGCTATCCATGAGCAGAGTGACGACATCAACCGTGGTGTGAGCCGTGAGGAAGATGAGAACCAAGGTGCTGGCGACCAGGGCATGATGTTCGGTTATGCTACCAATGAGACAGACAACTACATGCCTGTGTCTCTAGACTTGGCACAGCTCATCATGAAGGAACTCGCTGCTATCCGTAAGGAAGGTAAGGTAATGACTTATCTCCGTCCGGATTCCAAGAGTCAGGTAACGGTAGAATACTCTGATGACAATATTCCTCAGCGTATTGATACAATCGTTGTTTCTACTCAGCATGATGATTTTATCAAGGATGCAATGGGTAATGATGATGACGATGCTATGCTGGCAAAGATTCGTGAGGATGTTATCAACATTCTCATCCCACGCGTGAAAGCACAGTTGGGCGACAAGGTATTGTCTCTTTTCAATGATGACATCAAGTATTTTGTCAATCCTACAGGTAAGTTTGTTATCGGTGGTCCTCATGGAGATACAGGTTTGACCGGTCGTAAGATTATCGTGGATACTTATGGTGGTAAGGGTGCACATGGTGGTGGTGCTTTCTCTGGCAAGGACTCTAGTAAGGTGGACCGCTCTGCAGCTTATGCAGCTCGCTATATTGCCAAGAACATGGTGGCAGCAGGTGTGGCTGACGAGATGTTGGTACAGGTAAGTTATGCCATCGGTGTGGCAGAGCCAGTGAGCATCTATGTGAATACCTATGGTCGTAGCCATGTCAACATGACCGATGGCGAGATAGCAGAGAAGATCGCTCAGATGTTCGACCTTCGTCCAAAAGCTATTGAGCGCCAGTTGAAGCTCCGTCAACCTATGTATTTGGAGACCGCCGCTTATGGTCACATGGGTCGTAAGAACGAGGTGGTAGAGAAGACTTTCACCAGTCGCTATCACGAGGCAAAGACCATGCAGATAGAGTTGTTTACATGGGAAAAACTAGATAAGGTAGAGGACATCAAGGCAGCGTTTTCAATAAAGTAAGATGATGCAACAAGCAGATTCGGTTATCATAGAAGCTCCTGAGGCAGAAATGGCTCAGGAGCCTTTAAAGTATAAGAAGGAACTGACCCCGAAGGAAGTGCTCAAGTGGTTGCCCAAGAATGCAACGCCAGCGCAGCAAGACTCCATGATTCAGGCTCATATCAAGCCTTCTGAGATACATTGGAGCAATATGCCTGATACCTTGCATTTGCCAGGACATCAACCAGGCAAAAGCTTCTTGGATGTCAGTTTGCCACAATATTATCGTGAGTCGTTCTTCTCGAAGGATTCCCTTTTTCATCCGGAATTGAAGGGAGGACGACTGGGCGTAGCAGGAGACCCTATACCCTATACGGTAGCAGGGGATGACTTCGTGACCGCCTTGTTGCTGTTTTGTTTTTTGATAGCCAGCATCGCCTTTACCAAGTCTCGCCAGTTTATCATCCGTCAGGCAAAGACATTCTTCCGTACGCCTAGTTATGGTACGACGGTGATTACCGAGACCTCATCCGAGTTGCGCTTCCAGTTCTTCTTGTGTTTGCAGACCTGTCTGTTGATAGCCATTGGTTTCTTCCTCTATTCGAGGGCGTCGGTGGGTGATACCTTCACGATCGACCAGTACCAAGTCATCAGCATCTATGCCGGGTATGTAGGCGTCTATTTCTTGCTGAAAGCCTTGCTCTATTCCATCGTGGGATGGATGTTCTTCGATAGGAAAAAAAATGAACAATGGATGAAGTCTTATCTCTTCTTGGTGTCTAGTGAGGGGGTACTATTGCTCCCTGCCATCTTGTTGATGACGTACTTCGGCTTTTCGCTCGAATCGGCTATGATTTATACACTTGTCGTAGTCGGAATCACCAAAATACTGTCTTTTTATAAGTGTTTCATCATCTTTTTTAAGAGAAATGGCACTTTTTTGCAAATATTTTTGTACTTTTGTGCCCTCGAAGTGGTACCTCTCTTTGCTTTGTCGGGCGGATTGGTATTGATTAGTCATTATTTGAAAATAAACTTTTAGGACAAAAATGGTAAAGAAGATTCTAGTTTCTCAACCAAGACCAGCGAGTGATAAATCTCCTTATTACGATATAGAGAAGGAGTATGGCGTGGAATGTGTATTTCGCCCTTTCTTCAAGGTTGAGGGACTTACAGCGAAGGAGTTCCGTCAGCAGAAAATAAATTTGCTCGACTATACTGCCGTGGTTTTCACATCCCGTCATGCTGTAGATAACTATTTCAAGTTGGCGAAAGAGATGCGTATTACCATCCCTGAGGATATGAAGTATTTCTGTGTGATTGAGACAATTGCACTTTATATCCAAAAATATGTTCAGTATCGCAAGCGCAAGGTGTTCTTTGGCGATACAGGCAAGATAGATGGTCTGTTAAACCAGATGGCTCGCCACAAGACAGAGAAATATCTCGTTCCATTGAGCTGCGTGCATAATGATGACATCAAGAATGCTCTTGACGAGAAGAACTTGAAGCATACTGAGTGTGTGATGTATCGCACAGTAAGCAATGACTTCACAGAAGAGGAAATCAAGACTTTCGATTATGATATGATGATTTTCTTCAGCCCTACCGGTGTGAAGGCTTTGAAGAAGAACTTTCCTGACTTCAAGCAAGGTGACATCGCTGTCGGTGCTTTCGGTCCTGCCACTGCTAAGACCGTAGCCGACGAAGGACTTCGCTTGGATTTGGAAGCTCCATCTAAGAAGTTCCCTTCCATGACAGGTGCCTTGAAGGATTTCTTGGAGAAAAATAAATAAGAATGTTGGAACAGAAGACTTATACATTACCCAAAAGAGAGCGGTTGTGTGCCAAGACGCTCATCGACCAACTCTTTATGGGTCATTCTTCCGTCAAGAAGGAATGGCCTGTCAAGGTAGTGTATCAGGTCGTGAAGCGGAAAGATGCGCAAGATGTTCCCGTGGAAATGTTGGTAAGCGTATCCAAGCGACATTTTAAGCGTGCCGTGAAACGCAATCATGTGAAGCGGCAGTTGCGAGAAAGTTACCGATTGCACAAGTCTGTCTTGTTCGATGCGTTGGCTTCTCATCCCGATGCCAAGCTGATGATTGCCTTCATCTGGATGTCGGGGCAGATAGAGGACACCGAGAAGGTGGACGGCATGATGCAAAGGGCATTGGATAAGGTCGTGAAGAGTTTGGTATTCGATGAAGGCGATGAGACTATTGCATAGCATTTGGCAAGGGGTGACTTGGGTACTGACCTTGTTGTTGGTATTGCCCATCCGCTTTTATCAGAAGTGCATCACCCCCTATACACCTCCTTCTTGTCGCTTTACGCCCACATGTTCGGAGTATGCTCGGCAAGCCATTCTCAAGTACGGCCCTTTCAAGGGCTTGGCTTTGGCTATCTGGCGAATATTAAGATGCAATCCATGGGGTGGTTCGGGTTACGACCCCGTACCGTAAGTTTCCGATACCGTTTCGGGCCCCTTACACATATTTTATATATTATAAACAATCTCATTCGATGGCAAAAAACTTTGTTGAAGAATTGAAATGGCGTGGTATGCTGGCACAGATGATGCCAGGTACAGAGGAATATCTCAACACCCACATGGTGTCTGCTTATCTTGGTACCGACCCTACCGCAGACTCACTCCATATCGGTCACCTTTGTGGTATCATGATGTTGCGTCACTTGCAGCGTTGTGGTCATAAGCCTTATCTGCTTGTCGGCGGTGCTACAGGTATGATTGGCGACCCTTCTGGCAAGAGCCAGGAGCGTAACCTTCTCGACTCTGAGACTCTCTATCATAACCAGGAAGCTATCAAGAAGCAGGTGTCTAAGTTCCTCGACTTCGATGGCACTGAGCCTAACAAGGCTGAGATGGTCAACAACTACGACTGGATGAAGGACTTCACCTTCCTCGACTTCGCTCGTGAGGTAGGTAAGCACATCACCGTCAATTATATGATGGCGAAGGACAGCGTACAGAAGCGCTTGAACGGTGAGGCTCGTGATGGTTTGTCATTCACAGAGTTCACTTATCAGTTGCTCCAGGGTTACGACTTCCTCTATCAGTATCAGAAGTATGGCGTTCGTCTCCAGCTAGGTGGTAACGACCAGTGGGGCAACATGACCACCGGTACTGAGTTGATTCACCGTACTTTGGGCAATGACGCTGAGTGCTTCTGCTTGACTTGCCCATTGATTACCAAGGCAGACGGCAAGAAGTTTGGTAAGACAGAGAGCGGCAACATTTGGTTGGATCGCAACCGCACCACTCCATACGCATTCTATCAGTTCTGGCTCAACGTGAGCGATGAGGATGCAGAGAAGTACATCAAGATTTTCACCGACCTCGACAAGGAGACCATCGATGCCCTCGTAGAGGAGCACAAGCAGGACCCTGGTCGCCGTGTACTCCAGAAGCGTTTGGCAGAGGAAGTTACCGTGATGGTTCACTCTCAGGAGGACTTGGATATGGCTATCGCAGCCAGCAACATCCTCTTCGGTAAGGCTACCAAGGAGAATCTTGCACAGCTCGATGAGGCTACCTTGAACGATGTGTTTGCCAATGTGCCTCATTATGACCTCGACAAGAACTTGCTCGGTGGTACAGCCGTTGACCTCTTCAACCAGGAGGGCATGCAGATCTTCCCTAGCAAGAGTGAGATGCGTAAGCTCGTCAAGGGTGGTGGTGTATCTCTCAACAAGGAGAAGCTCGCAGCTTTCGACCAGGTGGTAACTGCTGATGACTTGATTGATGGCAAGTATCTCTTGGTACAGAAAGGTAAGAAGAACTACTTCTTGATTACCGTGAAGTAAGGATTTCGCCTGAAATATAGGTGCATTTGAATGCCTTTTGCATAAAAGCAGCTTCTAAATAGGCATTTTTGTGGCTTAAAATGCAAAAAGTATTAAAAATATTTGGTAGTGGAGAAAAAATCCACTACCTTTGCAGTCGGTTTGATTGTCCTATGGTGTAATGGTAGCACTACAGTTTTTGGTTCTGTCAGTGGTGGTTCGAATCCGCCTGGGACAACATATCGCAAATAACCCTTCAAGTCTTTATGATTTGAAGGGTTATTTTGTTTTGTCAAGCGAGTGTTTATGAAGAATAGTTCTGTGAATAGATGAAGGAGATAGATTTGGTTTTTCAGCAATATTATCGTCCATTATGTCTTTATGCTCTCCACTATCTGCATGATTTGGATGAGGCGGAGGATGTAGTGCAAGATTGTTTTGTGCGATTGCTGGAAGCTGAGAAACGAAAAGTAGAATCTCCTACGTCGTTTTTCTCTTTGGAGGATTCTCAAAAACAAAAGTCTTTTCTCTATGCTGCCGTTCGCAATGCCTGCATAGACAAGTTGCGCCGAAAGAATCCTATCGTTCAAGACATTTCTCCTTCCGACTTGTCGGGTATCATCTCTGATGAGCAAGCCGTGGATAGTTCTAGTCGTGAGGCTGAGCTATGGACGGCGATAGAGCAGTTGCCTGAACGTTGTCGTGAAATCTTCCTGATGAGCAAGCGAGATGGCATGACTTATCGGGAGATAGCCGAGGAGCTCTGCCTTTCTGAGAAAACGGTGGAGCATCAGATCTCCAAGGCATTGAAGACTTTGCGAGGCAAGAAAGGCGACTTCTTCTTCCTTCTTCCCTTTGTCTTGGGATAAAGTCGTAGAGGATTTTATAGATAGATACAGGCATGCCAGTTCTTTCCTATAGGCACGGCAGGATTCGCTTATAGGAGTGTCGGGTGTCGCCTATAGGGGCGTAGGGATGCGCTTATAGCTCCGTCGGGGGTGTCGCTAGTGTCAGCCGAGCGTCCCACGGGAGTGGTACGAGTGTTCCTCGGGAGTCAGCTGCTCATGCCACTGCCGTGGCACACCTTGCGGATGTACGTTCGCATCCCGTCTGCTCGTACGTCCTTGTCCCTTATGAACGTACGTTCTCTCCCTCTTATAACGTACGTTTATGCTTTGAGTTGCATATACTTATGACTCTTTATTCCATGTGTTTGTTTTCTCTTGTTCCTTTCATTTTCATCCTGTTATCACATTTTTTCAAAAAAATATCAAATAGGATGGGGGTATTCGAGTGTTTTTGCGTTATAGCAGTAAAGACTTGAATAAAGAAAGGGTATAATCAAACAACAACGGTATTAAAAAAGTAATGTTATGAAAGTGAAACAAGCACTCATCGCACTTTTGATTCTTGTGTTTCAAGTTACTGGCTTGTCGGCAAGAGTGGATGCTGCAACGCTTCTCCAGCAGATGGAGTGGTTGCATCAAGCGAAGAAAATCAATTTCGTGTATGACGCATCCCTGAAGGTGGATGTGCCATACGAAGGACCTGACATCCGGAAGATGCCAGTGAAGAAGGCTTTGAAAACTCTGTTCCAAAAGACAGAGTTCGAATATACGATTAATGCTAACTATGTGATATTGAAGCGAAGACAAAAGCAACAAATATCAACACCTCACACGAATATCAATCATAAAGTTCAGCAGGTTCAGCGTCGCCACACTCTCAGCGGATACGTCCGTGACGAGAGTGGCGAGTCGCTGATTAACGCTACGGTCTATGACCTCACTCATGGCATTGGCACTACCACCAATGAATATGGTTTCTTCTCGCTGACTCTGCCTGAGGGGGAGCATCAACTCCGATTCTCATACGTGGGATATGCTGATAAGGTGGAGAAAATGAGGATAGAGAAGGATATACACTGTAATATGGCACTCCATGCCGATGGTAAACTGCCGGAGGTGGTTGTGGATGGTGACTTGAACTCGCCTCTCCTCACTACCCAGACGGGTAAACGCTCCTTTTCAGCCAAAGACATCAAGACGGAGTTCTCCTTGATGTCTTCGCCAGATGTGGTCAAAACCTTACAGAGGGTGAGCGGTGTGATGGAAGGTCAGGAACTGGCGAGCGGTCTCTATGTGCATGGTGGCAATGGAGATGAGAACCTCTTTCTGATAGATGGTACGCCACTTTATCAGATCAACCATGCCATCGGTTTGTTTTCCAGTTTCAACACGGATGTCGTGAAGAACATCGACTTCTACAAGAGCGGTTTTCCTGCTCGATATGGAGGAAGATTGTCTTCCGTGGTAGATGTGCGCACGGCGGATGGCGACATGAATCACTTCCATGGTGCATATCGTATCGGCTTGCTCGATGCCAGCGTGCAGTTTGAGGGACCTATCATCAAGGGAAAGACCTCTTATAATATTGGTTTGCGCCGCTCGTGGGCAGACTTGCTGTCTCGTCCTTTGACCAGCTGGTTGTCTGATAAGGATGACAAACTCAGCATTGGCTATTATTTTATGGACTTGAATGCTAAGGTGACGCATCGTTTCAGCGATCGTTCCAAGATTTATCTGAGCATCTATCATGGCAATGATAGTTGGAACGTGAAGCAGGTGATGGATGAAAGAAAATCGGATGGCTTCCAGGAAGGAACTAGCTATGATTTAGAGACGACGCGCTCCAAGTTGACATGGGGAAACTTCAATGTGGCTTTCAACTGGAATTACGTGTTCTCTCCCAAGCTCTTCGCCAACTTTACGGCGGTATATACGCATAATCGCTCCAAACTCTATTCCCTGGATGATGAGCGCAGTATGAATCCAGCAACAAACAAGGATTCGCAAATCTATCATCTTGAGCATCGTTATCATTCTACTATCGATGATTTGGGGTATCGTACGGAGTTTGACTACCATCCCAACGCCTTTCACCATATTCGTTTTGGACATGATTTCACCATGCACCAGTTTCGTCCGCAAACTTATATGCAGTTGAATTATGTAGGACAGACTGCTGATAAGGTGGATACCACAAGCGTGAATGGCCGCAATCAGCACCAAAGTTATGAGCTGTCGGCGTATGCGGAAGACGAAATCATCTTGAATCCTCGTTGGAATGTGAATGTGGGCTTTAACATGGGACTGTTTCATGTGGGTAGCAAAAGTTTTTTCAATATCGACCCTCGCTTTGCACTTAAATATCAGTTGAGCCATGAGGTCTCCTTGAAGGCATCATTTACGCAGATGACTCAGTATGTGCATAAGATTTCCAATAGCTACTTGGATTTGCCTACGGATTATTGGGTGCCTACGACTGAGCGGCTCAAACCGATGCGCTCTTATCAGTTGGCTGCTGGTGTCTATGCGCAGCCCAATCGCCATTGGACACTCTCCTTGGAAGGCTACTATAAGATGTCTCGCCATTTGATGCAATATACCAGTTGGGTAGGCGTGGAGCCGCCTGCCGACAAGTGGGATGAGTTGGTGATGGATGGCAAGGGCTTGTTCTATGGATTGGAGGCCGATGCCACTTATCGTACCGACCACCTGACGCTGAGTGGTTCTTATACCTTGTCTTGGAACAAGCGTAAGTACGAGGACTTCTATCCTGATTGGTATTATGACAAGTTTGACAACCGACATAAGCTGAACCTGAGTTTGCGATATGCCTTCAACAAGAAAGTGAGCTGTTTCGCCGTTTGGTATTACCATACGGGTAATCATGCCACGGTGCCAACGCAAATGGCATCGTTACCACAGTTGCCAGATGCAGGAGGACATCTCTATTCTGGGTGGGCAGGCAGATATGACTATGTATATGCCATCCCCAACAATTTGACATTGCCGGCTTATCATCGTCTCGACTTAGGTTTTGACTTCCGCCATGTTACCAAGCATGGACATGAGCGTATCTGGAATTTGAGCATCTACAATGCCTATTGCCACTTGAATTCCATGTATGTCAAGATAGACTATGATGAGGACAAACAGCAGTTTAAGGCAAAGAACAAGGCATTTATTCCAATATTGCCATCATTCAGTTATACTATTAAGTTTTAGAAGATGAAAAAGTTATTGTATTTTTTGTTGGTATCTTTCGTGTTGATATCTTGCAAGGATGATTTCGATATCAGTAAGTTGCAAGATTTTCCAAGGTTGGTGGTATATTGCTTTCCTACAGTGGGCGATACGACCATGATTGTAGTGACCAAGAGTGTACCCGTCGCAACGGCAAAAGGAGATAGGGAAAAACTCTGCCGCCAATCTGTTGATGCCCATATTATATATAAGGTGAATGGTGCGGAATGTCCTGTAAAAAGGATAGAAAGCCTGGAAGAAGCTCGCAGATTCACCTTCTCTGGTTCATTTTCTTATGTTAAAGATGTTTGTCAAGAGATGGTTGGGCAATACTATGCCATGGGAAAGCAGCATGCAGGAGACAATGTCACGATGGAGGTAACTGCCGAAGGTTTTCAGACAGTATCTGCTGCAACTTATATTCCTCAGCAAGTAAAAGTGGGGATTGATGAATTGTCGTACGAAGAGGTCGATGGCGGTTCCGTCTTGGACTATATGCAGGCATCCTTTTCGGATGATGGCGGTTCAAAGGATTATTACAGTGTGCAGGTGAAAAAGAAAAATATGCAAGGTGCCATTATCGGTGTAGATCCTCATCATTATCGTTATGAAGAACCTATCCATGTATATAACCAAGAATCTTATGAGTATATAAACGAACATACTCCCGATATGATATGGAACTTTGACAGTTTGTCCCAAGTAAGTTATGCCCAAGCGATAGACACAGAAAAAGAGCCCGTCTTGAACAAGGCATCGAAGATAGATGAGGACTTGGGCTTTGATGATGATTATCGCTACTATGGTCTTGCTTATATTTTCGATGACCATCTGCTCAATGGAAAGAAATATACTTTGCACTTGACCCTTGGCAGTACCATGTATAGCGGTGGCGACTTCTATTATTATAGCAGTTGGGACAAAATGTTTGGGTATACGTATAGCGTGGAATTGTCTAAGCTCACTCCTGAATATTATCGCTATCTGTCATCCATCAACAGTGCGCAAAATAATAGTTGGGCAGAGGCTGGTATTATGCAGGTCATTCCGACCTATTCTAATGTGAGGGGTGGCTTCGGTGTCGTGGCAGGATATAACACTGCTGTTGACTCTGTTCGTGTTGTCCCTCCGAAGAAAGAAGAGGGCACTTTTTCCCCAAGAAGATGATTCCTCTCTGGCGGAATGGATAAAGGTGTAATTATGATTAAAAGATAAGGGCAAATATGAAAAAGATATTATTTGTTATTTCCATGTGTTTGTGCTTTGCCTCCCAAGGCAAGGCGCAGAACGTATCTAAAACTTATCAGCCTCTCAACGACAGTACTGCGTCAGTGAAGGACTCGCTTACTTTCGAGCAGCGTATGGAACAGATTTCCCAAACGACAAGGTCACTTTTTATGAGATGAAAGATGCCCAAGGGGTAGGACATCCTACTACCATGCCTGACAATCTTTATCACAATGTGACGGAAAGAACTGTTCGCAATCATGGTGGAAAGTGGTGCTTCTGGCGTGTGAAGTCTTCCGTGACCTTACGTTCGGGAGACATCTTCTTGTCTTTGGGTTGGATAGCGAGCAACTATAACATAGAGTATTGTCGCAACAACATCTATTATACCAACGACAGACGCTATAATGGCATTGACAAATACAAGCATTCTGGTACGCTCTTTGCGTCTATCACGGGTCAATTTTAAATATAAAAGGAGGTATATATCATGAAAGTAAACGACAGAGAACAAGAATTTGTGTTCCGATATTTTCAGTCGGGAAAATTAGATACCCAAAAGGCATTGCGAAAGGTCAAGGCTCGAGGGAAAGTAAAGGCAAGAAGCGGTCTTTTGGCTCGTTATCGCTGGATGGCTGTGGCAGCTTCCCTATTGATATTGTTGGCAGTGGGTGCTTATACGCTTTTGCAACCTAAGATCATTACCTATGCTGCTGGCTCAGAAATCATGGCTTGCCATTTGCCTGATGGCACCCAGGTCACGTTGTCTCCTCATTCTTCAGTTTCCTATCGAGAGGATAATTGTAGAAAGGTGAAGATGGAGGGCTGTGCCTACTTCCAGGTAAGGCACGATGAGCAGCATCCATTCGATGTGGATGGTGAGAGAGGGCACGTGAGAGTCTTGGGTACCCAGTTTATGGTGGATGAGCGCAAGGCAGGAACCGCCGAGGTAATGGTGACGAGTGGTAGGGTGTTCTTCTCGGCACGTGATTCCCAAAAGGGCATCTTGCTCACTAAGGGGAAGCGAGCCCGACTGGTATCGGGCGCAGAGCAGCCCGAATTGCAGGCAAGTTGTGATGTCAACGATGTGGCATGGGCTACTCATCAGTTGCATTTTGAGAATACGCCATTGCCGGAAGTCTTGAGGCGACTGTCTGAATGTAATGGCGGTGTGGATTTGCACGCATCTGATATGAGTAAGCACTTAACGGGTGACTTCACTACGGATTCTTTGCTGCAGGCGATAAAGATTATAGAGCAAACATTGGATGTTCGTATTACGGCAAGGTAGTCTTGTAAGTGGTTTGTGGTTGGAATGGTTGGAGAAAAGCGTATGTCAGAAAGGATAAAATCGCTAAAAGATGTCCATAAAATGAGAAAATAAGTAAAAAGAAAGCATCTTTCGTATTATAATTAATGTGTTATCAAAAAGATTTTGTATCTTTGCCCTTAACAAATCGAAGGGAATGTAGCAATCCATCGAAAGATGGCTCGAAACAAATCAATCAATTAACAAAATACGAATTATGGACTTTTCAAAACTATTCTCATTGGAGGGTAAGGTTGCCCTCGTGACAGGTGCCGCTTACGGTATCGGTTTTGCTATCGCTGAGGCTTACGCCAAGGCTGGTGCTAAGATTGCTTTCAACTGCCGTAGCCAGCAGCACATGGATCAGGCATTGGCAGACTATAAGGCTAAGGGCATTGATGCCAAGGGTTATATCTGTGATGTAACTGACGAGGAGCAAGTGAAGAAGATGGTGGCTGACATCGAGAAGGAACTCGGCGTAATCGACATCTTGGTCAACAACGCTGGTATCATCAAGCGTATCCCTATGACAGAGATGTCTGTCGCAGACTTCAAGCAGGTCATCGACATCGACCTCAATGCTCCATTCATCGTTTCCAAGGCTGTGCTCCCAGGTATGATCAAGAAGGGACATGGCAAGATTATCAACATTTGCTCTATGATGAGTGAGTTGGGTCGAGAGACTGTATCTGCATACGCGGCAGCTAAGGGCGGATTGAAGATGTTGACACGTAACATCTGTTCTGAGTTTGGTGAGTACAACATCCAGTGCAATGGCTTAGGCCCTGGTTATATCGCAACCCCACAGACCGCACCTTTGCGTGAGCGTCAGGCTGACGGTAGCCGTCATCCATTCGATAGCTTCATCTGTGCCAAGACTCCAGCAGGTCGCTGGTTGGAGCCAGAGGAGTTGATGGGTCCAGCTGTATTCTTGGCATCTGATGCTTCCAATGCAGTGAATGGTCATATCCTCTATGTAGATGGTGGCATCTTGGCTTACATCGGTAAGCAACCTAAGTAATAAAACATAAAAAATACGTCTGCTAAACTTTTGACAGATGTATTGATAAAGATATAGGGCAGCCCATTAGGACTGCCCTTTATCGTCTCGAATAATTCTTTACAAATTAAGCGTTGATTGCATCAGCAAGCTCAGCACCAGCCTTAAACTTAGCTACCTTCTTAGCAGCAATCTGGATCTTCTCCTTAGTAGCTGGGTTGATACCCTCGCGAGCAGGACGCTCGTTAACACTGAAAGTACCGAAGCCTACCAACTGGATTTTGTCACCTGCAACGAGAGCGTCTTTGAGAGCACTTGTAGTCGCGTCAAGGGCAGCCTTAGCCTGTGCCTTTGTGATACCAGCACCAGCTGCAATCTTCTCGATCAATTCTGTCTTGTTCATAATTTTACTTTATTAAATGATTAATATAATTGTCTATTAGCCAAATTTGCTTACAAATATAGAATATTCCTTTTGAAAATGCAACAAAAAAAGAAGAAAAATGCTGATTTTATTGAATTTTAAGTGTATTATGCCTAATTTATGGCATTATCACGGATATTTTTAGTAATTTTGCCGCCAAAATGTAGTAATAACCCACATTGATGAAATGTTTAAATAGATAGTAAAGATGCGCAATATACCTATAGTTACAAAGAACTTGCTGATAGTGAACGTGGTGGCTTTCTTGCTTACCTTTGTTTTGGGTAAGGATGCCTCCGGTGGATACGTGCTCAACGAACTGTTGGGACTTCACTTCTTCATGGCTTCCGACTTCCAAGTTTTCCAGTTGATTACCTATATGTTTATGCATGGCGGTTTTGAGCATATTATTTTCAATATGTTCGCCCTTTGGATGTTTGGATGTGTAGTCGAAAGAGTATGGGGTGCTAAGAAATTCCTTTTTTATTACATTGCATGTGGTGTAGGAGCAGGACTTTTCCAGGAGTTGGCTCAGTTCGTACAGTTCTATCTGATGGCTTCCGATCAGATTCCAGCTTTTGGCATTGGGGACATTTGGATGGTGGCTCGCAATAGTTCTGCTGTTCTTAATGCGTGGACTACCGTAGGCGCCTCAGGTGCCATCTATGGTATCTTGCTTGCCTTTGGTATGATTTTTCCAGAGGAGCGTATCTTCATCTTTCCTTTGCCTGTGCCTATCAAGGCGAAATATTTCGTGATAGGTTATGCTGCCATCGAGTTGTTCTCTGCTATGATGACTAGTGGTGATGGCGTGGCTCACGTGGCTCACTTGGGCGGTATGGTCTTCGGCTTCTTCATGATTCGTTATTGGCGTAAGCAGGCGAATGGCTATGGCAATAGCAGCGCCAAGGATGCCTTCGACAAGTTGCGTGACATCTTGGGTGGCAAGGCTAAGCGTGGTGGCTTTGATTATACGAGAAACAACTCTTATCAGAGTAATCGTGATTCTTATCAAAGCCATCAGAGCGATTGGAATTATAATGCCCGTAAGCGTGTTTCGCAAGAAGAAGTGGACCGTATCTTGGACAAGATACGCAAGAGTGGATATGATAGTTTGACAAAAGAGGAGAAACAGACGCTCTTCGACCAGAGCAAGTAAGGATTGCTAGGTCGAAGAGAGCACCGTAGGATAAGTGTATAAAATAGAAAGATGATTAGACAGTTACAACAGTTTACTGTACGAATGATAGCGGGAGCGAACGTCGCTTCTATTTTGGTTATGTTGCTGGTGGGCTACTCCGACCGTTTGCGTCCGGAGGATTTTCCCTCTTTGTCCAACGTGGGCTTGTTGTTTCCCGTCTTTCTTTTCATCAACCTGTGTTTCTTGTTCTTTTGGTTGATATTTAAGGTACGTTATGCCTTGATTCCTTTTGTTGGATTCCTCGTATGCTATGCGCCCGTGCGAACCTATTTCCCTATCAACATCAGCAGGGAGGCTCCTAAGGGGGCCATCAAGGTGCTGTCTTTCAATACTTGGGCTTATGCCCAGAATGAGAAAGCCGAGGATGGCATCAACCCCGTCGTCAGATACATCAAGGAACAGAATGCCGACATTGTCTGTTTGCAAGAAGCAGCCGCCTATGGTGATATAGCTCAGCAAATAGACACGATACTTCGCCCACTTTATCCCTATATGGAGATGACTTCACATCCTTCTGGAGGTGAGGCGGTAGCTCTGTTGAGTAAATACCCCATCTTGTCGTCCGAACTCATTCCTTACAAGTCGGTGGGGAATCTGAGCGCCGCTTACCAGTTGAAAATCGGAGAAGAAAAGGTGCTCGTGGTCAACAATCACTTGGAAACAACAGGCTTGACCTTGGAGGAACGTGCCAAGTTTAAGAGTCTCATCAAGGGAAAGTTAGAGACTGACACGGCGGAACAAACCTCCAAGACCTTGGTGGTGAAACTGGCGGAATCCACTCGCAAGCGAGCTGCCCAGGCAGAGGCTGTAGCGGAGTACATACGACAACATCAGGGAATGAGCACGATACTCTGTGGCGATTTCAATGATGGACCGATTTCATACGCCCATCACACGATAGCCCAGGGGCTGACCGACTGCTATGTGGCAAGTGGAAATGGACCGGGAATCAGCTATCATCACGCAGGCTTTTTTGTCAGAATAGATAACATCATGTGTTCGGACGACTGGAAACCTTATGAGTGCAAAATAGACCGAAAAATCACGTCTTCCGACCATTATCCTATCATTTGTTACCTAAAAAAGCGGTCGAAATGACAAAAAAGGGGCAATTTATTCTTATAAAAGAAAAAAAATGCTTATTTTTGCACGTCATTATGTTGATAATAAAGAAATTAAAGCAAAGAAAAATAAATAATTAATAACAATAATAGAAATGCAAAACAAAGGAATTGTAATTTGTGTTGCCGTCTTATTGACGCTTGCAAGCATCTTCTACCTGTCATTCTCTGTTGCTACTAGCTACTATGACAGTGAGGCTGCAAAGATCAAAGACCCTATTGCTCAGCAGGACTACAAGGATTCTGTGAAGTACCTGGGTGTTTACTCTTATCAGAACTGCTTGGAAACTCAGATTGGTCTTGGACTTGACCTCAAGGGCGGTATGAATGTAATTCTTGAGATTTCTGTACCTGATGTAATTGAGAATCTCGCCGATCACAAGACCGACGCAGGTTTCACCAATGCCATGAAGGAAGCTAGAGCTCAAGAGGAAGCTAACGGTGGTGACTTCGTGTCACTTTTCATTAACGCTTATCACAAGAGCGCACCTGGTCATAAACTCGCTGAAATCTTCGCAACCCAGCAGTTGCAGGGCAAGGTTTCTCCTCAGAGCACCGACTCAGAGGTAGAGAAGGCTATCCGCTCTTCAGTACAGGATGCTATCGACAACTCTTTCAATGTTGTCCGCACTCGTATCGATAAGTTTGGTGTCGTACAGCCTAACATCCAGAAGTTGGAAGGTCAGCAGGGTCGTATCATGGTAGAAATGCCAGGTATCAGCCAGCCTGAGCGTATGCGTAAGATGCTCCAGGGTAGTGCCAACCTTGAATTCTGGGAGACATATAACTCAGAGGAGATCGCTCCTTATCTCCAGCAGCTTGACACTCGTCTTGCCAATGGTGACAATGAGGCTAAGGATACTGTAGCTGCTGATTCTGCCAAGAATGAAGTCGCAAAGGCTGAGCCTGTTAAGGCTGCTCCTAAGTTGAACCTCAAGAAGAGCGATGACGCTAGTGCCAAGGTGAGTGCCGAGGCTCAGAACGCCGCTGCTATCAAGGCTCACCCATTGTTGGCTCGTTTGCAGTTGACTGGTGGTCAGAGCTTGAGCACAGTAGGTTATGCTAGCGTTCGTGATACAGCTGCCATCAACAAGTTGATTTACTCTGCAGTAGCTAAGCAGGTTTTGCCATCTGACTTGAAGTTGCTTTGGAGTGCTAAGCCAGCAGACCATTTGAATGTAAAGAATATCTATGAGCTTCACGCCTTGAAGGTGACAACCACCACAGGTCGTGCTCCATTGGAGGGTGATGTCATCACTGATGCCAAGGATGAATTCGATCCAAATACAGGTGCTCCTTGCGTAAGTATGAAGATGAATACAGAAGGTGCTCGTAAGTGGGCTCAGATGACTAAGGCCAACGCGGGCAAGGCTATCGCTATCGTTTTGGATGGAGTTGTTTATTCTGCACCACGCGTAAGTGGTGAGATTGCTGGTGGTAGCTCTCAGATTACTGGTAACTTCACTATTGAGGATACCAAGGACTTGGCTAACACATTGAAGTCTGGTCGTATGCCAGCTCCTGCTCGTATCGTTCAGGAGGAGGTTGTAGGTCCTACACTTGGTGCTCAGTCTATCCAGATGGGTATCATCTCATTCGTTGTCGCTTTCGTCTTGTTGATGATTTACATGGTTATCATGTATAATGTGACAGCTGGTATGATGGCTAACCTTGCGTTGATTGTCAACGTATTCTTCACCTTGGGTATCTTGACGTCGTTCCAGGCAGCCTTGACATTGCCAGGTCTCGCCGGTATCGTCTTGTCTCTGGGTACTGCCGTCGATGCCAACGTGCTTATCTTTGAGCGTATCAAGGAGGAGCTTCGCAGCGGCAAGGGTATGAAGCAAGCTGTAGCTGCAGGTTATGGTAACGCTTTCTCTGCTATCTTCGACTCCAACTTGACATCTTTGATTACTGGTGTTATCTTGTTGGTAACAGGTACAGGTCCTATCCGTGGTTTCGCTACTACTTGGATCATCGGTATCATCGTTTCATTCTTCACAGCTGTGTTCTTGACTCGTTTGGTATTCGACCATCAGTTGGCTAAGGATCGTTGGATGAACACTAAGTTTGTTACCGCTTTCTCTCGCAACTTGATGCAGGGTAAGAAGTACAAGTTCATGTCAATGTACAAGACCACCTTCACTGTAGCTATCATTGCTGCTGTAGTATTCGTAGGTAGCTTCTTGGTACGTGGCTTGAGCAAGAGTATCGACTTCACTGGTGGTCGCAACTATGTTGTGGCATTCGAGAACCCAGTTGAGCCAGAGCAGATTCGTGCTATCCTCGGTGATGCTTTCGTGAATGCAGATGGAACAAAGGCTAACACAAGTGCCATTGCCATCGGCACAGACGGTAAGACGATCCGTGTATCTACCAACTATATGATTGAGAGCAACAGCCCTACTGTAGATGATGAGGCAGAGACAATCCTCTACAACTCATTGAAGAAGTCAGGTTTGGTATCTCAGAAGAATGTTGAGGCATTCAAGAACCCAGACATCCGTCAGGGTGGTTCTATCATCAGTAGTACAAAGGTAGGTCCTTCTGTAGCTAAGGACATCACAATGGGTGCTATCTATAGCGTCATCTTCGCTTTGATTGCCATCTTCTTGTACATCTTGATCCGTTTCCGCAACGTTGCCTTCTCTGTAGGTTCTACAGTAGCTTTGGCATTCGATGCCTTGACCGTTATCGGATTCTACTCACTCTTGTGGGGCTTGGTACCATTCTCATTGGAGATCGACCAGACCTTCATCGGTGCTATCCTGACAGTGGTAGGTTACTCTATCAACGATAAGGTGGTTGTGTTCGACCGTATCCGTGAGAACCTCCACTTGCATCCAAAGGGTGACGTACAGCAGATCTTCAATGCTTCTATCAACGAGACATTGGCACGTACCATCAATACATCTACCACAACATTGCTCGTGTTGCTCTGTATCTTCATCCTCGGTGGTGACAGCATCCGCAGCTTCTCATTCGCAATGATTCTCGGTGTAGTATTCGGTACCTTGTCTTCTATCTTCATCGCTTCTCCTATCGCTTACATCGTTCTCGGTCGTAAGATTAAGGAAGAGCCAGTTGTAGAGGCAGAGGTCGTAGCTAACAAGTAAATGATTCAGATAAAATAAAAAAGGTCGCTTCCTTAACGGAGCGACCTTTTTTATTATATCAGCTTAAAGCTCAATATGCTTATGATTGCTGAGTCCATCGACAAGTGATTCCACCGAGAATCGAACTCGGATCAAAGGTTTAGGAAACCTCCGTTCTATCCATTAAACTATGGAACCCTTTGGGATGCTGGAATGGGGAAAGATGGCAAGATTCCCACAATCCGTTTGCAAAGATAGTGGAAAAATCTGACTTGGCAAAGAGAAAATAAAGAAAATCTGCGTTCTCTGATGGAGATAATGCAGAAAAACGAGTTTTCTCCTATTGAAATGAAGGTATATACTAGTCGTTTATTTACTTTTTAATCTTTTGTATGATATTTCTCTCCCTTTTGTTGTCTTCCTTTTTCACGTTCGTAGAGTTGAACTGTGAAAACCTCTTTGATACCATCCATGACTCGCTCAAGAATGATATGGAGTTTCTGCCCGATGGAAGTTACCATTGGACTCGTACCCGATATTGGAAGAAAGTCAATCATCTGTCGCAGGAAATCATTGCTTTGGGAGAATTGAATCCGCGAGGTGATGATTTGCAGAACGAGAGCCTGCAAAATGAGCAACGAGCAGAACAAGGCATGCCTATATATAATAAAGGTATAGACTGGCGTCTGCCTGATATGATAGCCCTTTGCGAGGTGGAGAACGACTCTGCGATGATAGCCCTTACCAAGCGTTCGTTGTTGCGAAAGGCAGAATATGAGTATGTGATGACCTCTTCGCCTGATGAACGAGGCATCGATGTGGCTTTGATGTATCAACCGATGTCTTTTCGGCTATTGAACCATCATTCCATCCGTGTGAAGCGGTTGCCAGACATGCGTCCTACCCGTGACATTCTCTATGCTAAGGGAGTGCTCATCAGTGACGACACGCTCCATGTCTTTGTGGTCCATGCTCCTAGTAGGCGAGGTGGCGAGGAGGCTTCCCGTCCCTATCGTTTGCAGGTGGCAAGCCAGTTGGGGCAAGCCGTGGATTCTCTCTATGCACTGAATGCTTCTGCCAAAATTCTCATAGCAGGCGATTTCAATGATTATCACGACTCGCCTGCCTTGAAACAACTGGAGCAGCATCACCTTATTAATATAAGTAAGAGTGCCAAGGGAAGGAATGGGGCAAAGGGAACTTACCGCTATCATGGAGAATGGAATAGTCTCGACCAGATGTTGTGCAGCCATTCTCTTTATCGGCAAATGAAAGGATGTGAAATAGGCGACCTTCCTTTCTTGTTGCAAGAGGATGAAAAGTATGGCGGTAAAAAGCCTTTCCGTACCTATCTCGGACCTAGGTACTTGGGAGGTTATAGCGACCATTTGCCGTTGGTCGGAACTTTTGCCTTTTAAGCCCTCTGTGTCGGGTAGCCTTTTCGCTTTCAGTTCTTTGTTGTGGAGGGTAATCCTAGCAAAAGTGTCAAGACTTTCTCTTTTTTACCTCTTTTTTGCATAAAAAATCTGTAAAGTTATAGCATTTTGCTAATAAATTACTAACTTTGCACTCGCAAACTTATAAAACACAATAAAAGAATGGCTAATTTGAGATTTGAGGTTGTAGCCGAGGCCTTTAAGAAAAGACCTGTAGAGGTGGAAACTCCCAAGGTTCGTCCTTCCGAGTACTTCGCCAAGTATGTATTCAACCGTCAGAAGATGTACAAGTATCTTCCATCCGATGTGTACGAGAAACTCGTCGATGTGATAGACAATGGTACGCGTCTGGATCGTTCCATCGCTGATGCCGTGGCTGCGGGCATGAAGCTTTGGGCAGAGGAGAATGGTGTCACCCACTATACTCACTGGTTCCAGCCATTGACAGAAGGCACTGCCGAGAAGCATGATGCCTTCGTGGAGCATGATGGAAAGGGCGGTATGATTGAGGAGTTCTCTGGCAAGTTGCTCGTCCAGCAGGAACCTGATGCCAGCTCATTCCCTAACGGTGGTATTCGCAACACCTTTGAGGCTCGTGGCTATTCTGCTTGGGATCCTACATCCCCTGTGTTCATCATCGACGATACACTTTGTATTCCTACTATATTTATTTCTTATACGGGAGAGGCTTTGGACTACAAGGCTCCTCTGCTTCGTTCGCTCCATACGTTGAGCGAGGCTGCCACTGAGGTGTGCCACTACTTCTATCCACAGGTGAAGAAGGTGCAGACCAACCTCGGTTGGGAACAGGAGTACTTCCTCGTGGATGAGAGTCTCTACTCGGCACGCCCAGACTTGATGTTGACGGGACGTACCCTCATGGGACATGATTCCGCCAAGAACCAGCAGATGGACGACCATTACTTCGGTACCATCCCAGAGCGTGTGCAAGCCTTTATGAAGGACTTGGAAATCCAGGCTCTCGAATTGGGCATTCCTTGCAAGACCCGTCATAACGAGGTGGCTCCTAACCAGTTTGAGTTGGCTCCTATCTACGAGGAGTGCAACTTGGCTGTCGATCACAACATGCTCTTGATGAGCTTGATGAAGCGTGTAGCTCACAAGCATGGTTTCCGTGTCTTGTTGCACGAGAAACCATTTGCAGGCGTGAATGGTTCGGGTAAGCACAACAACTGGAGTCTTTGCACCGATACTGGCGTATTGCTCCATGCGGCAGGCAAGACTCCAGAGGACAATCTCCGTTTCGTAGTCTTCATCGTAGAGACTTTGATGGGTGTGTATAAGCACAATGGCTTGTTGAAGGCTTCTATCATGAGTGCTACCAATGCCCATCGTTTGGGAGCCAATGAGGCACCTCCTGCCATCATCTCCTCTTTCTTGGGTAAGCAACTCACCGATCTCCTAGACCATATCGAGAAGGCTGACAAGGATGAACTCTTCGCTCTTGCTGGCAAGAAGGGCATGGAACTCGACATCCCTGAGATTCCTGAGTTGATGATTGATAATACCGACCGCAACCGTACCTCTCCATTTGCCTTCACCGGCAACCGCTTTGAGTTCCGTGCGGTAGGTAGTGAGGCTAACTGTGCTTCTTCTCTTATCGTGCTCAATGCCGCTGTGGCTGAGGCTCTTGAGAACTTCAAGGCTCGTGTGGATGCCTTGATAGCCAAGGGTGAGGATCAGACTTCTGCTATTATAGATATTGTACGCGAGGACATCAAGGCTTGCAAGCATATCCGCTTCGATGGCAATGGCTATAGTGATGAGTGGAAGGAAGAGGCTGCTAAGCGTGGCTTGGACTGTGAGGCCTCTTGCCCAGTGGTCTTCGACCGTTACCTTGACAAGGAGAGCATCGAGATGTTTGCCAAGACCAACGTGATGAGCGAGAGCGAGTTGAAGGCTCGTAATGAAGTGAAGTGGGAGACTTATACCAAGAAGATTCAGATAGAGGCTCGTGTGATGGGCGACTTGAGCATGAACCACATCATCCCTGTTGCTACTCACTATCAGAGTCGTTTGGCGAAGAATGTGGAAGGCATGATCAATATCTTCGGAGGCGAGGAAGGCAAGAAGTTGACTGCCCGCAACGTGAAGATTATCCGTGAGATTGCTGAGCGCACCGAGACTATCGAGCGTGGCGTAGAGGCATTGGTCAATGCTCGCAAGGTAGCCAACAAGATAGAGAATGAGCGTGAGAAGGCAATCGCTTATCACGACACCGTAGCTCCTAAGATGGAGGAAATCCGTTATCAGATAGATAAGTTGGAGTTGCTCGTAGCCGATGAACTTTGGACTTTGCCAAAGTATCGTGAGCTGCTCTTTATACGATAGAATACTGTCCTAGGCTTGCAGTCTGACTGTCTTAGCTGTGCAGTCAGACTGTTCTAGGCGGACAGTCAGACTATCTTAGGGAGATTGCGAAGTCTATCTCCCTAAGTGGATATTTATAGGTGCCTAGCTTCTTTTTTCTACCTCACACCTCACGGTAGATAGCATATCTTATTGGATATTAATTACTTATATACTGTGTGGTGTGCGTTATCCTACCTCACTCACACCTCACTCTTGTAACGATATGAAATATAGTGAATTACACGGATTTCGTGTGGTGTGGGGTAGAAAACGAAAATTTAAATATTGCTACAGAAACACAGTAACTACTCATGCCATGGGGTGCTGAGTATTTACTTGACCAACTCATGCTGCAGGGGGTACTGAGTAGTTACCATTTTTTTGTTTTTTAGCTGTTATTCCAGCTTATTTTCCCGGAAAATTAAATATTTATGCAGATTTTACGTTATTTTTTATCAAATTGTTAGATATATCAATGTTTTTTATTAAATTTGCAACGTCAACATGAAGTTCAACTAACACATAGTTATTATGAAGAAGGAAAAAAGCCTGTTGCTCCTGATGGCAGCAGCTTCAGTGGGAGCAGCCCATGCTACTCCCCCTGCAAGCATTGGCGAAGAGATGAGTATTGTAAAAGTTCAAGAAAAAGGTCACACTTTTGTGAAAGGCCGTGTTATTGATTCCGAAGGAAATCCTCTGGTAGGAGTTACCGTCAAGATTGAAGGCACCAGTTATGGCGTCATCACGGATGCTGACGGCAATTATATCCTGGAATTCCCTTCCATGTCTCATCCTAAAATCGTGTATTCGAGTATCGGTTTTAAGACGAAATCCATCGAATTCATGGGTGTGAAGGAACAGAACATGATGCTTGAACTGGATCATGTGGCTCTCGACGACCTCGTAGTAATCGGTTATGGCAGCAAGAGCCGCAAGGATGTGACCAGTGCCATCTCTACCGTTAACCAGGAACAGATCAGCAAGTTGGCTGCTACGACTCCTACTATCGACGGACTTCTTCAAGGTACCGTGAAGGGTGTATTGGCTACTACTGCCAATGGTGAACCGGGTTCTACCCTCAAGTTGAACATCCGTGGTATCACTTCTCCTTATCCAAAATCAGGTAAGGGAAACAACAACCAGCCTCTTTTCGTGATTGACGGTGTGCCTACCTTCATGGAGGATACCGGTATCAATCCGCTCATTAATATTTCTCCTAACGACATCGAAAGCATTGATGTACTGAAAGATGCTGCAGCCACAGCCATCTATGGTTCTCGTGGTGCCAATGGTGTGGTCATTGTCAAGACGAAAAACGGTAAGCGCAATGAAAAGACCAAGGTAAGTTTCGGTTATACCTTCTCTTTCAGTAATCCTATCAAGAACTACGAACCGCTGAACACGGCTGAATACAAGAATGTACAGGACGAAATCCTGCGCAATACGGTAAACGGCATGAACGACGGCAGTTCGATGGTGGATATGTATGGTATTGCCGACTATATGAGCCAATTTGGTAACATCGGATATAATGCCGAAACGGGTGCCTATACATACAACGGACTCAACGAGAGCCTTTACGGTACGTCGAATACCAACTGGGCTAAGGAGGTAATCAATAAGAATGCGCCTACCCACCAGTATAATGTTGCCATCAGAGGCGGCAGCAACAAGACTAACTATTCTTTCTCTTTCAACGGTATGAACCAGGAAGGTCTGCTCATCAACGACCGTATGGAAAGATATGGAGCCAGAGTCTCTTTGGATTCTGAAATCAACAAGTATATCACCGTGGGTGGTGTACTCGACTATACCTACTCTTCACGCAAGAGCGGTAGCAACGATCCTGCATTGGGCTATGACAACGACTCATGGAAGACTCGTCCTGACATGGCAGTGCGTGATGCTGATGGTAACCTGAATCGAGTAGATAAGTTTGGCGAATATGCAGATAGCTATATGGATGCAAGTCCGGTGGGCAAACTCCTGAGAAAGACCCAATATGAGAACGACCAGTTCTCAGGAAATGCCTATATTGACATCAAGCCTATCGAAGGTCTTACCCTCCATGCTGATGCCAACATATCCCGTTTCGTCTTCAGCAACAGCTATTTCTCTCCGAAGGTTTCCTTGCCAGAACAGTATGAGACGGAACCAACATCTACGCTCGCAGAGGCTAACTATCGCAACACGAATACGTCTATCAACTTCCGTGCTGACTATAAATTCAAGATTACTGACGACCATCGTTTCGACGTGATGGCTGGTTACAGTGCTGACAGATACTGGAGCAAGGAACACGACCAGGCTTACAGCGGATTCCCTAATGACGATGTGCTCAACAATGCCAGTTCTGCGACTACCGTCAATAAGCCTATGGAGACTTATTCCAAGAGCGGACTCAATTCCCTCTATGGTCGTTTGAGCTACGATTATCTTTCACGCTATCTGCTCGACTTCAGTCTCCGTTCCGATGAGTCATCCAAGTTTGGTCCAGGCAACAAGCGTGGTACATTCCCTGCACTCTCTTTGGCATGGCGTGTCAATCAGGAGCCTTTCATGGCATCAGTACAGGATGTGGATGACCTGAAGCTCCGTCTGAGCTGGGGTAAGACCGGTTCTACCAATGTATCCGACTTCTCTTATATCCAGTATTTCAACTCCAATATCTATGGTGGACAGAGTGCCATTACCTTGGCCACAACTTATCCTAACAAGGATATCAAGTGGGAGATGACCACTGAGTATAATGCCGGTGTTGACTTCTCGTTCTTCAATGGCAGACTGAATGGTAGCTTTGACATCTATCACCGTAAGACAGATGGTGCCTTAGCTCCAGCTCCTATTGCCTTGGAGTTTGGTATCGGTACATTCTACAGCAATATTCTCGACCTCACCAATAATGGTTTTGAACTCTCAATCGGAGGTGATGTGGTTCGCACCAAGGATTTCACCTACAATACGATGCTCAGTATCTCATCCAACAAGAATAAGATAACCAAGCTCAATGGTTCTACACTCGACATGATACACCAGGATCTCTACATGGAAGGTCATGCGATGGGAACCGTGAAGGGTTACAAGGTGGCTGGTATTTTCCAGAGTCAGAAACAGATTGATGAACTGAATTCTCAGGCACAGGCAAACGGATATGATTTCTATCAGGATGGTGCTCACGTAGGCGACTATATGTTTGTGGATACAGATGGCAACGGCTATATTACCGAGGCAGACCGTACGGCTATTGCCAATCCGGAGCCAAAGGTGTTCGGAGGTTGGTCTCATACCTTATCTTATAAGAACCTCACCCTGTCAATGCTCTTCCAGTATCAGTTTGGAGGTCATGCATACTACAGTACTATGCAGGAATCAGCAGCCGGTAGCCTGGGTCAGAGTATTCTGAGAGAAATGTATGGCAATACATGGACACCGGACCGTACGGATGCCAAGTATGCCCAGCTGGTATGGCTGCCAACAAGCATGAGCAATACATCCACCAACGACCGCTATGTATATTCCAACTCTTATTTCCGTCTGAGAAATATCACGCTCTCCTATAATTTCGAGCCATCTCTTCTGGAGCGTCTGCACATCAGCGGAGCATCTGTGTTCTTCACAGCCACCAACCTGTTTACCATTACCAACTGGCCAGGTTTGGATCCAGACATGTCGGCAACCAATGCCTATTTAAAGACTACAGAGAACAAGGACGTTTATCCTATGAGCCGTTCTTTCTCCATCGGTCTGAAATTACAATTCTAACTCATACAAAGACTGTAGATTATGAAACATATAAGATTTCAATTTCTTACGCTCCTTTCAGCCACAGCACTGACTCTTACATCGTGTGACCTGATAGGTAGCCTTGACGGCATCGAACCAGAACATGTGGTTACTGATGACAATTATATTACCGATGCCGCATCTGCTCAGACTGCTCTCAATGGTGTCTATGCCTCATGGCGCAGCACGGGTGTATCTTACCTGCGTAATGCCATGTCTTCTATGGCTCATACCCAGGCAATGGCGATGGTGATGGGTGCGGATGAGTATGCTGCCGAGAACATCGAAACCAATAACAGTAATGTGGAGACGGCTTATACCGCCTACTACAATGTGATTAATACGGCCAATACCTTCCTGGTACATATCAACAAGAATATTCCTGGACTGAGCGAGGAGAAACGTACGGAGATGATTGCAGAGGCTCGTTGCCAGCGTGCCTTGGCTTACCTTACTCTCCTGAAGTGCTTCGGAGAATATTGGAAGCAGGATTCACCATACGGTGTCTGCATCTTCCAGGACGAACTGGTAAGAGATAACCAACCACGCAAGCGTTCTACTGTGGCAGAAACCTATAAGTTGATATCTGATGATCTCGACTATGCCATCGCTCACTGTGAACAGCAGCCTGCAGATCATTATCACATGAGTTCCGTTTTCGCCAAGGCTTTGAAAGCGAAAATGTATATGGCTCAGGATAATTATGCTGAAGCAGCAAGACTGGCAGAGGAAGTGATCGGTGAGGCAGAAGCAGCTGGTTATGGTTTGGAAAGCGATTATGCCAAGATCTTCGACGAACAGTTTAATTCTCAGGAGATGCTCTTTGCTCCTTATACCGCCAATCCAAGTGAGTTGATGGATTCAAACTGGTATATGTTTTCTCCAGGTTCACTCCTCAAGAAGGTGGCAGATGATTTAGTTCCAGATGATGAAACAGGTGGAGATATTGTTATTCCAAACCCAGGAGATGGTGGGGACGTTGTTGTTCCAGATCCTGATGGTTCTTCAGATGGAAGTGCTTCTGGCGATGGTGGTGTTGTTATTCCAGGCGGCGATGGTGGAGTAGTCATCCCAGGCGGTGATGGCGGCGTAGTAATTCCTGGTGGTGATGGCAGTGATTTCCCATTCTTCCCAGGTGATGAAGATGTAGCTTCATACGATAAGCTATATACATGGGCCTATAAGGGAGATGCCAAGAACGGTATTGGAAAATATAACAAGTTGACTCCTGAAAGGTTCTATGCTGACTCTTATTACTTCATGCGCCTTGCCGAAGTTTATTATATCGCTGCCGAAGCGGAGGCTCGTCAGGGTCAGTATGCTAAGGCTCGTACGCTCTTGACTACAGTCATCGAACGTGCTGGATATACAGAGGATGATGTGAACGCCATTGCCGACGGCGATCTGCTGGGTGAAATCCTCAAGCATAAGTTGGTGGACATCAGTAATGAGAATTTCGAGGAATGGTTTGACCTCTGCCGTTACAAACGTAAGGGCGGTTTCGAAGGCTGGACTGAAGACGAGAAAGCTGAGTTGCCAACATTCAGAAGATACCTGCTCCCAATTCCAAAGGCATCTATGGGTGCCAACAATCTGTTGGAGCAGAATCCGGAATATGTAAACAACTAATTTTAGAATAATATTTGAACTTTATCAAAAGAACATGATGAAATTGAGAAATTCAATGATGACCATTGCTGGCTTAATGCTGGCAATGGTGGCTAATGCCCAGAATTTTGTACTGAAAGGTACGGTGAAGGGTAACGTGGAAGGCTGCACCGTTATGCTGCAGAAATATGATATCGATAAGGTGAGCAACCTGGACAGTGCTACTATCAAGAACGGTGAGTTTGTGCTCAAGGGGGATGTGAATCAGCCTGAACAATATCAGATGGTCATCGATATGAATGAACCGGGCGTGGCAGAACCTGACTATCAGAAGATTTTCGCCAGTCGTATCTATATCGAAAACAAGCCAATGACTTATGATGTAGATCTTACTGGTTTCCCTACTGAAAAGGACATGAGCATGATTACACCTGTCATTAAGGGTTCTGCGACACAGGATACCTATCAGGCTTATCTCGACCTGATGACTCCTATCCAGGATAAACTGCATAGCCTGAACGACAGTATCAACAACTGTAAGGTTCTGGCACAGAGAGTGGCCTTAGCAAAGGAGGCTATCCAGCTGATGGACGATATGCGCCAGCAAACCAGCAAGTTTATCCAGGATCATACCAGTTCATTGGTAGCTTTCGATTTGCTCAATGAGAATTTTTCTGCCCTTCCAACTCCTTATACCTCAGCGGAAATCGATGAGATGATGGGTTGGTTGAAGAATGATTGGAGCAATTCACCTCAGTATCCAATGCTGCAGGCACAGTCTGAAATGGCGAAGCATACAGCCGTAGGCAACCGCTTCATCGATGGTACGCTTCTCACTCCTCAGGGCAAGCAAGTGAAGTTGTCTTCCCTTATCAAGAAGGGCGAATATACCATGTTGGAGTTCTGGGCATCCTGGTGTCATCCATGCCGTCAGGAGATTCCTCATCTCAAGGAGGTACATGAGAAGTACAAGGATTTCAATATCATCAGCATTTCCGTAGATGAAAGAGATGAAGACTGGAAGAAGGCAATGGCGAAGGAAGGTATGAACTGGACCCAGTTGCGCAATCCAGAAGGTTTCGGTGGTATGGTGATGGGAGAGTATGGCATCAATGGTATTCCTGCTTGTCTGATTCTGGACAAGAATGGTAATTTCTACAAGACCAATATGCGTGGTGCATTCCTTGATGCATTCCTCTATGATTATTACAAAAGATAAGATATAGAATAAGTTTCTTCATCGCCCACCGAAGCCTACTTCATTTTTTCACACGTTTTTAAAGCTTCTATCGTTGAGTCCACTTAAAAAGTGTCCTCGTTAAAAGTTTAAGCCGCTTACCTATGGAAGTGTGGTGTCGTGAGGTAGGCGTGTGGTGTCCATTCCCACACCTCACGCTTGTAACGATATGAAATATAGTGAATTACAAGGATTTTGTGAGGCGTGAGGTAGAAAACGAAAATTTAAAGATTACGTTTGTTCCGTGAATATGGTAAAGTAGGTTAAAAGTAATATAAAGAACGTGAGGAAGTTTGTTTCGTTACTTGTTTTTTAGTACTTTTGCCTCATAATTATGGATTCAAGTGCGGAAAATGTGGAGAATTACACAAAAAAGGTATCAAAAATGTGTAAAATTACACATTTTCCCCACTTCAATAAAATAAAGGGATATTCCTTGATGAGATACAGGATTGTCCGGAAGCCATTAGTGCCATGAAATATTTCTGCGAAAAGACCCCCGAGTATGCTGTGGCTTGTGCCGGTTCGTTCCTGGGGTTGGCTTTTGGGCATCAGGGATTTTCGTTTCCAGTGGGAAAGGTGGATCACATGAACATGTATCCCGTTACTTTTTCTGAATTTCTGGAACAGCGTGATGCCGGACTCTATCAATATTATATGTCGATAGATAGTCTGGAACCGCTTCCTGATGTGTTTTTTGACCGTCTCTCGCAAGCTTTTACCGCCTATCGCATTTCTGGTGGAATGCCGGCAGTGGCTATGAAGATGATAGAGAAAGATTTGGAAGGTGTGGAAACTACGCTTCGTAATATACTGCAGGATTACTCCTTGGACTTTGTGAAGCATGCCACGCCTTTGCTTGCCAATAGAATTTCGCATGTTTGGCGGTCATTACCGTCACAGTTGGCTAAGGAGAACAGAAAATTTGTTTATCAGCTGGTCCGTCCTGGTGCGAGAGCCCGTGAATATGAGGATGCTCTTACCTGGCTTCAGAATGCAGGATTGATATACAAGGTAAGTTTGTGTTCTACTCCGCAGGTACCATTGAAATCTTATGAAGATTTAAGCATCTTCAAGATTTACAGTCTTGATGTGGGCTTGTTGCGAGTTCTTGCAGAGTTGAGTCCTGAGGCATACTTGAGTGATAATCCAATCTTTAAGGAATACAAGGGTGCTTTGGCTGAGAACTATATTCTTCAGAGTCTGGTGGCTAATGGCATCAAATGTTCTCATTATTGGGCATCAGGAAATACGGCGGAAGTAGAATTCATCGTTCAGCGTGGTTTGGATGTGATTCCTATGGAGGTTAAGTCGGGAACAAGTGTTACAGGGCGCAGTTTGATAGAGTATAACAGGAAGTATTCTCCCCATCTGCGCATCAGATATTCCATGCTTAATCTCAAGCAGGATGATACTTTTATCAATATCCCTCTTTTCCTGGCGGATAGAACTGAGCAGCTGATAGGATATGTGCAGTAGTAACTACTCATGCCATGGGGTGCTGAGTAGTTACGTAACACATGAATATAGTTAAATATTTGTAAAAAAGCAAGTCTCGGAATCGTAAGTTACACATAATCAAATAAAAATGTGTAATTTTGCAGTCCGATTATTTCGGGGATACACTTAGAGTCCCCAGGATAGCGTGTGTTAATAGCAACGTCCTGTGGCCGGGATTTGCGGTTAGTGAATCACCTATCCAAATAGTGAGTAAAAAGATTAAAAACGTTTTTTAGTAGTAATTTAAATTTTAAAATGGACACATTAAGTTTCAAGACTATTTCCGTAAACAAGGAAACAGCTAAGAAAGAGTGGGTTGTAATCGACGCAACAGATCAGGTTGTAGGTCGCCTCTGCTCTAAGGTTGCTAAGTTGCTCCGCGGAAAGTACAAGCCAACATTCACTCCACACGTAGATTGTGGTGACAACGTAATCATTATCAACGCCGCTAAGGTCGTTTTCTCTGGTAAGAAGGAGACTGATAAGGTTTACACACGTTACACTGGTTATCCTGGTGGTCAGCGCTTCAATACTCCAGCTGAGTTGCGCAAGCGTCCTGATGGTATGGACAAGATCCTCCGTCACGCTATCAAGGGTATGTTGCCAAAGGGTCCTCTCGGTCGCTCTTTGATGGACAACCTCTTCATTTACGATGGTACAGAGCACAAGCATGAGGCTCAGAAGCCAAAGGCAATTGATATTAACCAGTATAAATAATTAAGGTAGAATGGAAGTAATTAATGCAATTGGTCGCCGTAAGAGCGCTGTAGCTCGTGTATACCTCACAGAGGGTACCGGTAAGATCACAATCAACAAGAAAGATATTGAGACATATTTCCCATCAGCAATCCTTCGCTATGTAGTAAAGCAGCCATTGCAGTTGCTCGAGGCTGAGGGTAAGTATGACATTAAGGCAAACCTCGACGGTGGTGGTTTCACCGGTCAGAGCCAGGCTCTTCGCCTCGCTATCGCTCGCGCACTCGTTAAGATCGACGCTGAGGACAAGAAGGCATTGAAGGACGCAGGCTTCATGACACGTGACTCACGTGCTGTAGAGCGTAAAAAGCCAGGTCAGCCAAAGGCTCGTCGTCGCTTCCAGTTCAGCAAGCGTTAATCAGTATTATACATTATTATATATATTGGTTATATATAGCTGAGCTAAGTTTAGTATCTAAATCGGTGAGATTCCAAATAATCGGGGACTACTCATCGACTGATTCTAACAAGAATTCAAAAGAAAGTAAACAACAATTAAACAAGAAAAGACAATGTCAAGAACAAATTTTGACCAGTTACTTCAGGCAGGTTGCCACTTCGGACACCTCCGTCGCAAGTGGAATCCAGCAATGGCTCCTTACATCTTCATGGAGCGTAACGGTATTCATATTATCGACCTCAACAAGACTGTAGCTAAGATCGACGAGGCTGCTGAGGTACTCAAGGGAATCGCCAAGTCAGGTAAGAAAATCCTGTTTGTCGCTACTAAAAAACAAGCTAAGGACGTAGTAGCTGAGAAAGCTGCTTCAGTAAATATGCCTTACGTTATTGAGCGTTGGCCAGGTGGTATGCTCACTAACTTCCCTACAATCCGTAAGGCTGTTAAGAAAATGGCAAACATCGATAAGTTGATGAACGATGGTACATTCTCTAACCTCTCTAAGCGTGAGTTGCTTCAGATCAGCCGCCAGCGCGCTAAGTTGGAGAAGAACCTCGGTTCTATCGCAGACTTGACTCGTCTTCCTAGCGCACTCTTCGTTATCGACGTAATGAAGGAGCACATCGCCGTTAAGGAGGCACAGCGTCTTGGTATCCCAGTATTCGGTATCGTAGATACAAACTCTGATCCTAAGAATATCGACTACATCATCCCTGCTAACGATGACGCTAAGGACTCTGTAGAGGTTATCCTCTCTGCAGTTTGCGGTGCTATCGCTGAGGGCCTTGAGGAGCGTAAGGCTGAGAAGGCTGACGACAAGGCTGCTGCTGAGCAGAAGGACCAGCCTAAGAAGAAGGCTGCTCGCAAGGAAGAGGCTGCTGCTGAGTAATTAGGAAAGCAAACATATACTAGAGCCATTGATTCTATAACTTGGATTCGATGGCTTTAGTAGCTTATAAAGAAATTATTATTAACTTTTTAATATAAAAAATATTATGGCTGTTACAATAGCTGACATCCAGAAGCTTCGTAAGATGACAGGTGCTGGTCTTGCTGATTGCAAGAAGGCCTTGACTGAGGCTGATGGTGATATCGAGAAGGCAATCGAGCTCGTTCGTGAGCGTGGTCTTGCAATCGCTGCAAAGCGTTCTGACCGTGAGACTTCTAACGGTTGTGTACTCGTTAAGAGTGTTGATGGCTTCGCTGCAATGGTTGCCGTTAAGTGTGAAACAGACTTCGTTGCTGCTGGTAAGGAATTCATCGATATGACTGCTGAAATCCTCGACGCTGCTATCGCTGCTAAGGCTCAGAGCCTTGACGACGTAAAGAAGTTGGTTCTCGCTTCTGGTGATGATGCAGAGACTGCTGTTAAGCATCGCTCTGGTATCACTGGTGAGAAGATGGAGCTTGATGGCTACAACTTCCTTGAGGGTGATAACATCTCTGTTTATGACCACATGGGCAAGCACACATTGTGTACTATGGTTCAGCTCAACGAGAACAACGAGGAGGCTGGTCACAAGGTAGCTATGCAGGTAGCTGCTATGCGCCCTGTAGCTCTTGATGAGTCTTCTGTTTCTGAGGAGACTAAGCAGAAGGAACTTGAGGTTGCTGTTGCTAAGACTAAGGAAGAGCTCGTAGAGAAGGCTGTCAACGCTGCTTTGAAGAAGGCAGGTATCAACCCAGCTCACGTTGATTCTGAAGATCACATCGAAAGCAACACCAAGAAGGGTTGGTTGACTCCTGAGCAGGCTGAAGAGGCTCGCAACATCAAGAAGACTGTAGGTGAGGAGAAGGCTGCTTCTTTGAACCCTAACATGATCCAGAATATCGCTAATGGTCGTTTGGCTAAGTTCTTTAAGGAGAACTGCCTCGTTGACCAGGAGTTCCAGTTCGGTGATGGTGACAAGCAGACTGTTGCTCAGTTCCTCGCTGCACAGAGCAAGGATCTCAAGATCGTTGCTTACAAGCGCTTCACACTTGCTGCTGAGTAATCTTAGGATTGCAAGGACAGCAAAACTTAATTTGACTTATAGTTAAATTAGAATATCCGGGAGTTACGGAGTTGAGGCTTAGCCTTGCTTCTAACTCCCTTTTCTTTTATCTTTTTGCATGACTATCTTGGGATAGTTTTGTTATTCTTTATTAAATGTTGATGATATGAAGATTTTCGCTATTGGCATGAACTATGCCGAACACAATAAATCATTACACGGAACGTTATCTAAACCGGAGCGTCCTGTCATCTTTACCAAGGCTGATTCTGCCTTGCTCAACAATGGCAAGCCTTTCTTCATTCCCGATCATCTCGGAAGAATCGAGTATGAGACGGAGTTGGTGGTACGCATCTGCAAGTTGGGCAAGACCATTCCACAGCGTTTCGCCTCTCGCTATTATGATGCGGTGACCGTGGGCATCGACTTCACGGCTCGTGAGATGCAGAAGAAACTACGTGAGGCTGGTCAACCCTGGGAACTTGCCAAGGGATTTGATGGCTCGGCTGCTATTGGCGAGTGGGTCGATATCCAGAAGTTCCGTGACATTCAGGCGATTCACTTCCATCTCGACATCAATGGAAAGAACGTGCAAGAAGGTTGTTCGAGCGACATGCTCTATAAGGTGGATGAAATCATCTCTTACATCAGCCAATATTTTACATTGAAGACGGGAGACTTGCTCTATACGGGTTGTCCTACAGGTTGTGGACCTGTGCAGATTGACGACCACCTGGAAGGATATTTGGAGGACCGAAAGGTTCTTGACTTTATGTGTAAGTAATTAAGCAATTTATGAAAACGAAGGTTTGGAGATATTGTGTGGCGGCGTTGTTCCTACTGCTGGCTATGCCTTTGGAGGCACAACAATTCTTTAACTTGACCGCTGAGGAGGTCAAGATAGATTCTGTATTACCACGTTTTGTGTATTCCAAACCTTTGTCAGATGATTATCAAGACTCTATTTATACGGCAACGGTCAAATATGCCGAATATGTGGATATGACCGTAGCCGACATCGCCAACTATAATCGCCTCTCTGGTGTAGCCTTGCCTTCGCAAGTGGCTGTGAACACGAACATTTCTGTTTGTCGTAAGAAAGGAACCTTGGTGGTTTCTTTCTGCCCGTTGGTATTCCGTAACAACAAGTACCAGATATTGGCAAGTTTTATGTTGGATGTCAAGGCAAAGGTGGTGAACCGTTCGTTGGCGAAAGCCCGTTTGGCTTCGCGTGCTTCCTCAGAGGAAGGTAATGAATATGCGGCTCATTCCGTTTTGGCATCAGGTAGATGGGCAAAGATTCGTGTGCCAGAGACTGGTGTCTATCGCTTGACAGAGAGTGTCATCCGACAGGCTGGCTTCACTAATATTAATAAGGTGAAGATATATGGCTATGGTGGTAACTTGCAGAATGAATCGCTTTATGCCTCTGAGATTTACGCCAATGACGACCTGAAGGAAGTTCCTCAGTGTGTAGTCAATGGCAATCATCTCTTTTTTGGCAAAGGTCCTGTAAGTTGGAGTAGCCGTACCTCTTCTCGCCGTACTCGTAATCCTTATTCCGACTATGGTTATTACTTCATCACGCAGGCTGACGAGGCTCCTTTGACTGTAGATTCTACGGAATTTGTATCTTCTTTCTATCCATCCAATGACTTTTATCACTCCATTCATGAGGTGGATGGTTACGCATGGTATCATGGAGGTAGAAACCTCTATGATAAGACGCCTATTGCGCTGGGTGACAGCATGAGAGTGGTGCTCTCCAATACTACAGGCGATGCGAATGGCAATTTGACGGTGAACGTTTCTGCAGGTGTGCGAAATACCGGTGTTGAAGTTTATCTGAATGGTCGCAAGTTGGGTACGCAGTATATATCCTTTAGCACCGACTACAATAGTGGAGGCGAAAGCTCATCCACCTATTCTATACAGTCGAATTTGAAGAATGATACCATCGTTATCAAGACGATTGCTGGTGGACCAGTTCGCTTGGACTATGTGTCGATGGCATGGAAGTCGCCTAAGCCAGCCCCACGTCTGTCGGGCAATCTGCCTGTGGCTCAATATGTTCACAATATCACCAATCAAGACCATCATGCAGATGCACTTGCCGATATGGTGATCATCATCCCAACATCCCAAAAGTTGCTTCGTCAGGCTCAGCGTCTCAAGGCTTTCCATGAGAGTCATGATGGACTGAGAGTCAACTTGGTGCATGCAGATGAACTCTATAATGAATTTTCCAGTGGAACTCCTGATGCAGGTGCTTATCGTCGCTATCTGAGGATGTTGTCGGACAAGGCTACCACGGAGGCTGATATGCCAAAATATCTCCTACTCTTCGGTGATTGCGTTTGGGACAACCGTATGTTGATACCTGAGTGCCAGTCGCTTTCTCCAGACGACTATCTGCTCTGTTATGAGAGTGAGAATTCATTCAGTGACTTGTATTGCTATGTCAGCGACAGTTGGATGGGTATTTTGTCGGAAGGCGCAGGTGCCAATCCAACCATAGAACAACAAGACGTGGCAGTAGGGCGTTTCCCAGTCAGTACCCCAGATGAAGCCAAGGTGATAGTCGATAAGACAATCAACTATATGGAGAACAAAAATGCTGGCTCTTGGCAGAACACCATCATGTATATGGGTGATGATGGTAACGACAACTTGCACATGAAGGACGAAGACGAGGTGGCAGAGTATATCGCCGGCAAGTATCCTGATTTCCAAGTGAAAAAGGTGATGTGGGATGCTTATCAGCGTGAGACGTCATCTGTGGGCAACAGCTATCCGGATGCTACCAAAATCATCTTGCAACAGCAAGCAAATGGAGCCTTGATTATGGACTATGCGGGACATGGTTCCGCAGGACAGCTCTCTCATGAGAAGGTAATTGCGCTCAAAGATTTCTCTACAGCCACCAATACAAATCTTCCTTTGTGGATTACGGCGGCATGCGATGTCATGCCATTTGATGGTGTGGAGGACAATATTGGAGAGGCTGCTGTGCTCAATGCCAATGGAGGTGCCGTGGCATTCTATGGTACCACTCGTACGGTGTATGCCAACCGAAATAAATATATGAATCGTGCATTCTTGCAGAGAGTGCTCAGCTTGAAGGATGGCAAGCCGATGCCGATAGGTGAGGCTCATCGCTTGGCTCAGAACGATTTGGTGCTGGGCAATGTCATCGGATATGACTCAAAGGGACAGCCTATCAAGGAGACCGACCTGACGACCAACCGTTTACAGTATGCTCTCTTGGGTGACCCGGCTATGCCATTGAACATACCTACCCAAAAGGTGGTGGTCGATTCCATCAATGGCATTGCCGTGGATGGGGCAACGGAATTGCCTGTCTTGAAGGCTGGAATGATAGCCAAGATAGATGGTCACGTGGTGAATGGCGATGCTTTCAATGGTGTGGTAACCACTACCGTCTTGGACTCCAAGGAACTCATCACTTGTCGTATGAACGAGAGTACTGATGAGGCTTTCCAATATTACGATCGTACCAAGACCTTATACAATGGTTCCGACAGTGTACGTGCCGGTAAGTTCTCTTTCCGCTTAGCAGTGTCGAAGGACATCAATTATGCCGATGCGCCAGGATTGATTACGTTGTATGCTGCCAATCATGACAAGACCGTTCTTGCCCATGGCATGTGTGATGCCTTCAATGTGGGAGGAAGCGAGTTGGCTAAGAACGACTCCATCGGTCCTTCCATCTATTGCTATCTCAACACTCCTTCTTTCGTTAATGGAGGCAACGTGAACCCTACGCCTTTCTTTGTGGCAGAGGTGAGAGACAAAGATGGAATCAATGCGACAGGCAGTGGTATCGGACACGACCTGCAACTGATCATTGATGGTGATGTCAACAAGACGTACAACTTGAACAATAACTTCACGTACGATTTTGGTACTTATACCAGTGGCTCTACCTATTATAGTATTCCTGAGTTGGAGGCAGGTCCACACCAGTTGCAGTTCCGTGCTTGGGATATCCAGAACAATAGTTCGACGGCAACCTTGACCTTCAATGTAGTCAAGAACTTAAAGCCTTCGTTTGACTTGGGCGTTACGGAGAATCCTGCGAAGAACTCCACCACGTTCATTATCAACCATGATAGGGCGTCTGCCAATCTGAACATCATCATCGAAGTATTTGATACTTCCGGCAGAAAGTTGTGGCATCATGCGGAGTCGGGTGTCTCTGCTTCCGGAGCCTATACCATCAAGTGGGATTTATCTACGGGCAGTGGAACTTTGCGCACGGGCATCTATCTCTACCGAGTGCAAGTGTCTTCTGATGGCAGTGGCTATGAGTCAAAGACCAAGAAGTTGATTGTCATCAACAACTAATGCTGATGGTAGTTTGTAAGCAAAGGTAAAGAAATACGTAAATACATAACAAAACTAGATATGAAATCAAAGAATAGCAAGATGAAGATAGTGATGCTGTGCCTGTTGGCATTTACATTCACCCAGGTTCATGCCCAAGAAGAGAAAGATCTTTTCAATCCAGTGAACTATGCGGTGATTTCACAAACGATTGCTCCTGATGCCAGGGGCGGTGGTTTGGGTGATGTCGGTGCGGCTACCGATCCTGATGTCAATTCCCAGCATTGGAATCCTGCCAAGTATCCTTTCTGTATTTCAAGGGCAGGTGTCTCACTCAACTTCACTCCATGGTTGCGCTCCATCGTCAACGACATCAACTTGGCATATCTCTCTGGTTATTATCGCATTGGCGACTACAGTGCGGTATCAGCTTCCTTGCGCTATTTCAACTTGGGTGAGGTGTTTATGGGAATGGAGGACAACGCCAATACCATCAATCCTTATGAAATGTCGCTTGATGTGGCTTATTCCTTGATGCTCAGCGAGAAGTTCTCCTTGGCAGCAGCCGTGAGATGGATTTATTCAGATATGCGATTCTCTGAAACCGAAGAGAATTCGCCAGCTTCCGCCTTTGCCGCAGACATTGCTGCTTACTATCAGAACTATATCAATATTGGTCAGCGTGAGTGCCAGTTGGGTATTGGTTTGGATATTTCCAATATTGGTAGTAAAATCACCTTCAGTGGCGAGGAATATAGTCAGTTCTTGCCAGCCAACCTTCGTTTGGGTGCGTCTCTGATGATTCCTATCGACGAATACAACCGACTGACGATTGCGGCGGATGCCAACAAGTATTTGGTGCCTACGATACCTCAACAGAAAGAGGGTGAGGACAATGCTGACTATGAGGATCGTGTGCATCGTGAGTATAGCGATGTGTCAAGTATCAGTGGTATCTTCAAGAGTTTCAGCGATGCGCCAGGTGGATTCAAGGAGGAATTGCAGGAAATCAACTATGGTGTAGGTGCTGAATACGTCTATAACGACAAGTTCTCGCTTCGAGCAGGTTATCACCACGAGAGTGCTACCAAGGGTAATCGTAAGTATTTCACCGTGGGTGGTGGTTTCAAGATGAGTGTCTTCTCGCTCGATGCAGCGTATGTCATAGCTACAGCGAAGAGTAACCCATTGGATCAGACCTTGCGTTTCACCTTGTCGTTCGACATGGATGGTGTGAAGGATCTCTTCAAGAGAAGATAAGGCTTATTGATAATGAATAATGTATAATTAAGAATTAATAATGATATGCCCATGAATATTAGAGTAGGATTTGGCTATGATGTCCACAAGTTGGTAGGAAATCGGGACTTGTGGCTGGGTGGCATCAAGATAGATTATGAGTTGGGCTTGTTGGGCCATAGCGATGCAGATGTGTTGATTCATGCGATTTGCGATGCACTCTTGGGTGCAGCCAATATGCGTGACATCGGTTATCATTTTCCTGATACTGCCGCTGAGACGTTGAACGTTGATTCCAAGATATTGCTTAAGAAGACCATCGACTTGATAGCTACCAAGGGATATGTATTGGGCAACATCGATGCCACTGTTTGTGCCGAGCGCCCAAAGCTCAATCCCCACGTGCCAGCCATGAAGGCTTGTTTGGCAAAGGTGATAGGCACCGATGAGGATAATATCTCCATCAAGGCGACCACCACAGAGAAGTTGGGTTTCACGGGCAGAATGGAGGGAATCTCGGCTTATGCCACGGTACTCATCGAGAAAGTAAAGTAAGATAGAGGAAAATAAGATTTTAGATGGCATATAGGAACGCTCATTAAGCTTGTCACTTTGAAAGCTTAATGAGCGTTAATTGGTTCTTAAAATCTGTTGTGTTCGAGCACATTCCCTTGATGTATATCAAAAAAACGCAAAAATACAGCATTTTCTTTCTAAAATGTTTGGAAGATAGCGAAAATCGTCGTATCTTTGCATCGTCAAAAGGTTAATAGATTGTTTAGGTTAGTAGTAATAGATTTAGGTTTTTAGTTATTAGGTTTTAAGGTAGATTGTTTAACAGATAACAAAGGGGATCGTGAGATTACCTTTGGATTAGAAAGATTTTAAAGTTAAACATATTGTATGCCGCAGCTCGTTGAGAGTTGCGGCATATTTTTTTTCTGTTTTATTTTGTATTGTCTTTGTTTTTCATTACCTTTGCAAAAGATAAAGATTGTTATCATGAGAGTACTCATAGTAAATACAAGCGAGAGGGCGGGTGGAGCTGCTGTGGCTGCCAACCGTCTGATGGATGCCCTTAACAATAATGGCGTTAAGGCTAAGATGTTGGTGCGTGACAAGGTGAGCGATGATATCACCGTAGTGGGAGTGCAACGTTCCTTGCGTTCCCAGTGGAATTTCTTGTGGGAACGATGGTGCATCTTCTGGCATCTCCATTTCTCGCGCAAGAACCTCTTTGGCATAGACATCGCCAATATCGGTTTCGACATCACTTCCTTGCCAGAGTTCAAGGAGGCGGATGTCATCCATTTGCATTGGATCAACCAAGGTATGTTGTCGCTCAAGAATATCCGAAAGATTATCAACAGCGGTAAACCTGTGGTCTGGACGATGCACGATATGTGGCCTGCCTCTTCCATCTGCCACCTCACTTTGGGCTGTCATCATTATACCAATGGTTGTGGCAACTGCAAGTACTTGCCAGGTGGAGGAGGAAAGAACGACTTGTCGGCGAGGGTTTGGCGGCAGAAGCAGAAAACCTATGGCATTGGTAATATCTCCTTTGTCACTTGTAGCAAGTGGCTCGCCAGCGAAGCAAAGTTGAGCGCTCTCTTGAATGGTCAACGAGTCTATACGATTCCTAATCCGATAGATACTCATGTGTATCAGCAGCAAGACAAGCGAGAGGCACGGTTCCGCATGATGTTGCCTGAAGGCAAGCGTGTCATCCTCTTCATCGCCCAGAAAGCCACCAATCCGTACAAGGGAATGGACTATCTCGTGGAGGCTTGTCAACTGTTGGTTAGCGAGCATCCTGAGATGAAGGACAATACCTGTGTGGCGATCCTTGGTGGTCATAGCGAGGAGATTGAGGGGCAACTTCCGTTCCCTACCTTCCCATTGGGATATGTCAGTGACGACAAGCATATCGTTGACATCTACAATTCAGCGGATGTGTTCGTGCTTCCATCCCTGTCGGAGAATCTTCCCAACACCATCATGGAGGCGATGGCTTGTGGCGTGCCAAGTGTCGGCTTTAGAGTAGGTGGTATCCCAGAGATGATAGACCACAAGAAGAATGGATATGTGGCTAACTATCGTGATGCCAAGGACTTGGCGGCTGGTATCCATTGGGTGCTAGATGAGGCTGATCAGTCGGCGTTGCAGCAGTCTTGTCTCGCCAAGGTGATGCACAACTATTCGCAGCATGCGGTGGCTCTCAACTATATAGAGATCTATAATGAGGCGATGGCATATAAGCATTACAGAATCTAAATGACAAATTATAAATCATATCATTACAATGATTAAGTTTACGATAGTTACCTGCACCTACAATGCTGAGGCTGTGCTTCAGCGCACCCTCGATTCCGTGATGAAGCAAACGTATTGCAACATCGAGCATCTCATCATAGATGGTGTGTCGAAAGACAAGACCTTGACGATGGTGAAGGCTTACCAACATAAGAATGACGTGGGGGAGAGTGCTCACGAAATCCTCGTTTTCTCAGAGCCAGACAAAGGACTTTATGATGCTATGAACAAGGGTATCGACCGTGCTACGGGCGACTATCTGATATTCTTGAATGCAGGCGATGTCTTCCCGTCCGAAGATACCTTGGAGTTTGTGGAGGGCTGTGTCGGTGAGGGAGAGGAACTGCCGGGCGTGCTCTATGGCGATACCGACATCGTGAATATGGATGGTCATTTCTTGCGCCATCGTCGTTTGACTCCTCCGAAACGTCTCTCTTGGCGCAGCTTTATGTGGGGGATGTTGGTTTGTCATCAGTCGTTCTATGCTCGTACCGACATTGCCAAGGGCATCCACTACAATCTCGACTATCGTTTCTCGGCGGATGTCGATTGGTGCATCCGCATCATGCGAGAGGCAGCTCGTCGCCATTTGCCTTTGCGCAATGTCAATGCCGTCATCAACAACTACCTGGATGGTGGCATGTCGGTGCAGAATCATAAGGCTTCCCTCAAGGAGCGCTTCCAAGTGATGAGAAGTCACTACGGCTTGCTCACCACGCTTTTCGTTCATGCTTGGTTTGCTGTGAGGAGTGTGTTGAAGAAGTAGATATTTGGGGTGGATTACACCTTTTAATATATATAGGAATGGTGTTTATCCTATATAGAGACGAATCTAGTCTTGCTTAGCGATGCTTCAATCTGATTACCTTGAAGCGGGTAATAGGATTGAAGCATTTTTGTTTTATTCTTGGAACAAGATTGTTGTTCCATTTCAACTTTTCAGTAATCATCTTGTAATGTAGATGCCGTACCTTTGCAGCAGTTTTATTAATTACAGAAAAGGATGAAAAGATTTTTACTTCTCGCACTTGCATTTGCAAGTATGTCTTGCTTCGCACAGCAGACTCGTTTTCAGGTTTCAGGCCGTGTTGTCAACAAACAAGGAAAAGGTATTGAACGTGTAGTAGTCAATGATGGCATCAACTTCACTACTACAGACAAAGATGGTAAATGGACACTTTCTTCAGATACTCTCTTCAGTAAGTTTGTCAGTATCTCAACACCAGCAGATTATGAATTGCCTCAGAAGAAGGGATTGGCTGCTTTTTATATCCCCATGCGTGAGGCAGTCAAGAGTGGCGACAACAAGTTTGTGCTTGCTCGCCGCAAGAATATCGCCAACAACTTTACTTATGTCACCATCTCTGACCCTCAGGTATTGAATGAGGACGAGATGAATCGTTGGCGCAATGAGACGGTGAAGGACTTGCGCCATGTCACCGACTCTCTGAAGAAGACTCGTGAGGTTATCGGCATGACACTCGGCGACTTGGTCTTCGACAATATGCCTTTGTATAAGGAATATGAGCAGTCTGTTCAAAACTTGGGTCTCACCATGTTCCAGACCATTGGCAATCATGACTTCGACAAGAAATACCAGGATTTGCACAATATGCGCATCGGTGCTCCAGTTTATGCCGAGCATTTCTACAACCAGTATTTTGGTCCTACCGACTATTCCTTTAATATGGGCAAGGTTCATGTCATCACGATGAAGAATATCAACTATGTAGGAGACAAGAAATATCTGGAGTCTGTGACTGATGCACAATTGGCGTGGTTGGAGAAGGATTTGAGTTATGTGCCAAAGGGAACGACCATCTTCTTGAACATGCACGCCGCAGGCTGGAATAAGTATAATAATTCTGGCAATTTCAAGGGCGCCAAGGAAGTGGCAAAGCTTCTGAAGGATTACAAGGTACACTTCTTTTGCGGTCATACTCATTTCTTCCAGAACATTGTGGTCAACCCTCATTTCTTTCAGCACAACATCGGCGCAGCCTGTGGAGCTTGGTGGGCTGGCGACTTGAGTGTATGTGGTGCTCCTAATGGTTATCTTGTCGTAGATGTCAAGGGTGATGACGTGAAGTGGCATTTCAAGCCTACCAAGGGTAGCTTCAATCAGCAGTTCTTCGCCTATCTTCCTGGACAGTTCCGTACGCAGGTGGGTATGGTTGTAGCCAATGTTTGGGATTACGACCCAAGTTGCAAAGTACAATATTACGAGGATGGCGTGTTCAAAGGTGACATGGGGCAGTTTGCCGACATTGATGACCACTACATCTATCAGCAGCATAGATTGGGTAAGAAGGTGAGTGATGATAGATTGACCGGTCACTTGTTCCGTTTCAAGCCATCTAAGGGTACCAAGAATATAACCATCGAGTTCACCAATCATTTCGGTGAGAAATATACCCAGACTTACCAGTTGTAATCAGGATAAGATTCATATATAAATTGTTAGAGTAATATGAAACAGAAAAACAACAACAGAATGTCTAAGTTGTTACTGACGACTTTGATGGTAGCGGGCAGTCTTTCTGCTTATGCTGATTCAGAGTCCACATTAACAGGTACAATCAAAGACGAGAAAGGCGAACCGCTCATTGGTGTAACGGTGATGGACAAGACCACCAAGCAAGGTGTCACCACGGATGAGAATGGTCGCTTTACCCTAGAAGTGAAAAAAGGAGAAGCTTTGCATATTTCTTATCTTGGTTATAAGGAGCAAGACGTATATTACAACGGAAAGACGCTCAATATCACCATGCAGCAAGATGTCAAGTCGCTAGATGAGTTGGTGGTGGTCGGTTATGGTGTACAGAAGAGACGTGACATCATCGGTGCGATTTCCAGTGTGTCTGGCGATGTGCTGGAGAACAGAAGTAATCCGAACGTAGTGCGCTCCTTGCAAGGTGAGGTGCCTGGCTTGACGATTTCGATGGTAGATGGTAAGCCTGTCAGAACAGGTAATATCAAGATACGTGGCAGTGTTACTTCCATCGGTGCAGGTGGCTCCGCCTTGGTGTTGGTGGATGGTGTAGAAGGTGATTTGAATGCAGTCAATCCGGAGGATGTGGAGAATATCTCAGTATTGAAGGATGCTTCCTCTACAGCGGTATATGGTGCTCGTGGTGCATTCGGTGTCATCCTCGTCACAACCAAGAAGGCGAAAGCTGGAAGACCTACTATCAAGTATAGTGCCAATGTCTCCATTCTTCAGCGTACCGTAAAGCCGGAGATGGTGACCAATGGTTTGCAGTGGACTACGGATTTCTACAATGCGTATGTCAATTACAAGGGAAAGGAACCTAGTACCATCAACAACCGTTTCAATAAGTTTATCGTGAGTTGGGATGACTGGTACTCTGAACTTCAGCGTCGTGATGCTGATCCTACCTTGGAGAAGATACGTGTCAACTCAGCGGGATACTATGATTACTTTGGCAATACCGACTGGTTTGGTGAGACTTACAAAGATAACTCTTTCGCTACCCAGCATAGTCTCAGTATCAGTGGTGGAACCAAGAAAGCCTCTTATCTCCTCTCTGGAGCTTACTATCAGAACGATGGTGTATATAAGATAGGTGACGAGAAGTTCAAGCGTTGGAACTTGAAGGCTGTTGGTAGCTTGCAGTTGAACAAATGGCTCAAACTTTCCAATAACTCCGAGTTTTGGCGTCGCACCTATCATGAGCCTGCCGTGATGTATCCATACAGTTCTACAGATATGTCAACCTTGATACCTATTCAACGCCAGTATGAAACCCAGGGCTTCCCTGTGGCTACGCTTCGCAACCTCGATGGTACTTGGACCGAAGCTGCTGTATATACAGGATATGCAGGTATGTACGAGGGAACCTCTTATAGAGAGTTGAAGAAGTTGACTTTCAAGAACACAACCACTGTCACTGCCGACATCATTAAGGATGTATTGCAGGCAAAGGCAGACTTCACCTATAGTTATACACACAATTATCGTGACCAAGTAGGTAACATCTACACTGGTTACATATCTCCTACTGCTACAGTCGATCACCAGAACTTCAGTTATTTGGAGTATCGTTATTATGATACAGAGTATAAGGCAGCCAATGCTACCTTGACTTATACCCCGAAGTTGGGAGAGGCTCACCATCTCAAGGCAATGGGTGGATGGAACTTGGAAGATAATGACTACAAGACTACTCGCATCATGCGCCAAGGATTGTTGGTGAAGGACAAGCCAAACTTCAACTTAATCAATGGTGATAGTTACTACATTCAGGACAATGGTAGCAACCAGTGGGCTTTCCTCGGCTATTTCTATCGTTTGAACTATGATTTCAAGGGACGTTACCTCGCCGAGGTGAGTGGTCGATATGATGGCAGTTCCAAGTTCCCTAGCAATCAACAATGGGGATTCTTCCCATCTGGTTCCGTAGGTTGGAGAGTCTCAGAAGAACCTTGGATGCAAGGATTGCGTGATAAGTTCCTCGACAACTTGAAGTTCCGCTTCTCTTTGGGTGAGGCTGGCAATGGCTTGGTGAGTCCTTATCAGTATTTATCCACGATGTCGGTTAGCAAGAGTAGTGTCGTGCAGAATGGTAATTTCCTCACTTACACCAATGCGCCAACACCAGTGCCAAAGAGTTTGACTTGGGAGAAGGTGACCACGTACGATTTCGGTATCGACTTGGATATGTTTAAGAACCGTTTCAATCTTTGTTTCGACATCTACCGCAAGAACACCACCGATATGTATGTGGTCGGTGATGAATTGCCTGCCGTTTATGGCAACAGTGCTCCAAAGGGCAACAATGCAGATATGCGTACTGATGGATGGGAATTGAGCATCGGTTGGAAGGATGGATTCAATCTTGCAGGCAAGCCATTCCACTATTATGTGAAGGGCGCCTTGTGGGATAATCACAGCAAGATTACCAAATATACAGCCACCACCAACACCTTGCCTACTATCTATTCTACTAAGTATTATAAAGGTATGGAACTCGGCGAGATCTGGGGCTTCTGTGTGGATGGCTTCTTCCAAAGCAAGGAAGATGTAGCCAACTCGCCTTCTCAAAGTTGGTTTACCAACTACAATGGTGGTGGTACCGTTTGGGAGGCTGGTGACGTGAAATTCAAGGACTTGGACGGCAGTAAGGCTATCGACAACGGCAACAACACCTTGGAAAACCATGGTGACTTGAAGAAGATAGGTAACACCACTCCACGTTATTGCTATAGCTTCAGTTTCGGAGCCGACTGGAATGGTATAGGGTTCTCTATGTTCTGGCAAGGCGTAGGCAAGCGTGACTGGTATCCTGCCAAGGAGTCTTCACTCTTTTGGGGACAGTATGGACGTGCCTATGGTTACGACTTGCCTTGGCATAATGCCAGCAACCAAGCTGGTGTGGACGAGGATGGCAACATCACCAATCCTAATGCTTACTGGCCTCGCTTCCGATCTTATATCGCTGAGGTTACCAAGGGTCCTTTGGCACAAGCCAACGACAGGTATCTGCAGAGTGCAGCTTATCTCCGCTTGAAAAATGTGACAGTCAACTATACCTTCCCTAAGGTGTTGACCAGCAAGATAGGTATCGAGAAGTTGATGCTCTATGTATCAGGTGAGAACCTCCTAACCTTCACTCCTCTCCATAAGCACGCCAAGAACTTCGACCCAGAGGTGATCGGTGCAGGCGACCCTGATGGATGGAACCCAGTGGGAAGTGCTGGCGATGGATATAGCTATCCAATGATGAAGTCCATTTCCTTTGGTCTCAATGTGACATTCTAAGCATGATAATAGCATTATAATAAGATAAATACGAAAAGTTTATGAAAAAGATAATATATGGTCTTGCATTGGCTGCCGTGACACTGGCTTCTTGCAGTGACTTCCTAGACAAGGAACCTTCCAATAAGTTGGATGCGGGCAAGTTCTTTGCCAACGAGAGCGAGTTGGCACTCTATGCCAACGGACTTTATGTAGATATGATTCCTAGCGCAGAGGACTTGACGAATAGTGGTAGCGGTACTTGCGACTATCTTGCCACTAGCACGACTAGCTCGTTGCTGATGCCAGATTTCAATGCCGACAAGATGTCGGGTTGGACGTATAGCGCATGGACCAACCTCTATCGTTGCAACTATTTCTTGAAGAATATCGACAAGGCTGCGGCTACCACCGATGTTGCCACTCTCAACCATTATCGTGGTGTGGCTAAGTTTTGGAGAGCTTATTTCTATTTTGACAAGGTGAAGACCTATGGCAATCTGCCTTGGTATAGCGAACCGATAGATGCTGGCGATAGCATCCAACTCTACAAGGAACGTGACAGTCGTGAGGTCATCATGGACAGTGTATTGCAAGACATCAACTATGCTTGCAAGTACATCCGTGGCGGTAAGGACGAATTGGTATCTCGCTATGCAGCACTCGCCTTGAAGTCGCGCATCTGTCTCTTTGAGGGAACTTATCGTAAGTATCATGCCGTCAATCCTTCTACCAATCAACCTTGGCAGGAGACTGATGGAGCACGTAAGTACTTGCAAGCTTGTGTGGATGCTTCCGAGGAGCTGATGAACTCTGGCGAATACAGTTTGGTGAATACAGGCAAACCTGCTACAGACTATCGTAGTCTGTTCCAGTCGGAAAAGCCAAATACTACAGAGATTATCATGGCTAGAGAATACAGTGCCGACTTGCAATCTACTCACAATGTAACCCAGAAGTTCAATTCTGCAGGTAACGATACACGACGTTGGTCACCAACTCAGGATTTCGTCAATACTTACCTCAACTTGGATGGAAGCCGTTTCACGGATGCAACCGACTATGACAAGAAAACTTTTGCGGAGAACTGTACCAATCGTGACTATCGTCTTCAGCAGAGTGTCATCACTCCAACTTATATCAAGAATATGAATGGTACACCTAGTCGTTACAATGCCACTTGGTCAGTGACGATGACGGGCTATCAAGTCATCAAGTTCAATATGGACGACACTTATTATGAGCAGACCAGTCGATGCAGCAATGCCATTCCTATCTTCCGCTATGCTGAGATACTCCTCAATGAGGCTGAGGCTAAGGCAGAGTTGGGCGAGATGGATGAGAATGTATGGGACAAGACGATTCGTCCTATCCGTGAGCGTGCTGGTGTCAATGGAAAGGCTCCTGCCACCGCAGACCCTTACATGATTAGTTATTATAATAATAAGGTGACCGACAAGTGGCTCTTGGAAATACGCCGTGAGCGTGCCATCGAACTCTTCTTCGAGGGTGGTGGACTCCGTTATGATGACTTGATGCGATGGGCAGAGGGTGATATGTTGATGAAGCCATGGAATAGTATCTATATCGGAAGCAAGGATGTGGCTTATGATACCAATGGCGATGGTGTGAAAGACTTGGAGGTGGTAGATAAGAAACCAAGTTCCACTCCTTCGGGCGTTTTCCTCGTTGACTTGAGCAAGTCGAACTACTATACATTCAAGGATGGAAGACTCTATATCACCAATGAGAACAGTTGGACAGATCGTAAGTATTTGCATCCAATACCAAAGGCTGCACTCGTGAAGAATCCTAATTTAAAACAGAACTACGGATGGGAACAATAATGAAAACTAGAATATTCAATATCATCCTGGTTGCCATGGTGGCACTGGGAAGTATATTCACTTCATGCTCAGACGATGCCGACTCCTTCGTCTTGAGAAGTGATGACAACTTGAACTTTACGTATGCTCAAGATTCCAAGGAGTTTACAGTGTGTACCAATGGCGACTGGAACATAACGTCCGACTGCGATTGGTTGACCTTCAGCGTTACGCAGGGCAAGGGGGATGGTACGACTCGTGAGAAAGTCATCGTGACGGCAGCTCGCAACATCAGCAATGCCCGTGAGGCAGAGTTCGTGCTTCATGCGGCAGGCAAGGACTTACCTGTGTCTTGTTCTCAAGCAGAAGGTGCTCCTCTTACTCTTGGTCAGGCGAAAGTGTCTGGTTTTTTGCAGGCTGGTCAAGAAATTGATCAGGTAAACATAGAGATTCCATACGCTTATGGTTATAAGGGTGAAGAACTGAGCGTCAGTGCTACCTTGAGTGGTGCAGGTGCCGATGGTATTGTGGCTTCTAGCAAGCACTTTACTTTGGATGCCTCTGAGGGAACCTTGTTGCTTCCGCTATCAGGTACTCCTGTCACTTCAGGACCATTGGTCATCAAGATAGAGACCGATGAGCCTACAGCTAATACTGTAGTGACTCAAACCTCGGTCTTGTCAAAGGTAATTCTTGAACAGCATTTCGACCTCATGCTTTGGGGTGGCGATGTAGTAGCCAACAAGGCTGGTGTCCAAGGGGCGTTTATGGCAGGTGATGGTGGTAAAGTTATTGACCCTTCACAACCTGTAGCTGCATGTAAGGCAACTACTGATGGTAGCAACGACTTGATTCTCACGATGTCGGAGTCTTATCGCCAATTGAGAGGCTTCTCTGGCTGGGGAGGTGCTAAGATATATGAGCATCCTGGATATGTGAAGATGGGTACTGCCAGTGTCATTGGGCGCTTGATTACCCCAGCCTTGGGTACCCTTTCCGAAGGTGTCTCTAGTGTCAAGGTCACTTGCCGTGTGGCACAATATAATAATGAGAGCGGTGGACGCCTAACCATTATGGTGTTGAATGGCGGTACTCCTTCGATAGCTACCTATACTTATAAGAACGCAGGTACTAAGACTGGTGGAACTTGGGAGGATGTGAGCTTCACCGTGGATGGTGTCAACAGCGAGACCAAGATTCAGTTTAGTACGGAAGGCAATATGCGCTTCTGCATGGACAACATCGTAATATCTGAGGGAAAGTGATATGAAGCAAAGAATGTTAAGTATGATGGGGGCAGTGCTTGTGATGGCACTCTCCCTTCTCAATATCGCTTGTAGCAGCAGTTCCGATGGCATCGGTGATGGAGGTGGAAATCCTTCTCCATCGGTAACTCCTGTGGTTCCTAAGCCAGATGCAGGCAATGACCTCTATGGTGTGGTAAGCGACAAGGAAGGCAATCCGCTGAGCGGTATTGTCGTTTCGGATGGATTTCAATGTGTCTCTACCGATGCGAGGGGATTTTATCAGATGAAGCGCAATGCCCAGGCTGAGTTTGTCAACTATTCCATCCCTTCGGGCTACAAGGCGAAAAGCAATCAGTTCTATCAGACTTTGAAAGCTGATAAGGAGGAGTATAATTTCAAATTGGAGAAACTTGCCGACAATGAGAATCATTTCTATTTGTTGGCGATAGCGGATCCACAAGTGACCAACAATCCCGAAATCACTCGCTTCACAGAGGAGACATTGCCTGATGTAAAGGCAACGCTAGCCACACTCTCATTGCCTGTATATGGTATTTGCTTGGGCGACATTGTCAATAATAAGATGGAGCATATGAAAGCGATGAATACGCTTCTCAACTCTACCACCATGCCGATGTTTGCTTGTATCGGAAATCATGACAAGGATCCTCAGACGGATACTTCCAAACCTCGTACTACGAAGAGTTACACGGCACAGTTTGGACCACTCAACTACTCGTTCAATCGTGGTAAGGTGCATTTCATCTGTTTGGACAACATCATCTTCAGCAATACGGATGACTATGTGGCTGGGTTCACAGACGAGCAAGTAGAGTGGATGAGACAAGACTTACAGTATGTACCTAAGGATCGGCTCATCATCCTCTATTATCATATTCCTGTCCGTGAGAGCAATGCTCAGAACCGTGAGGAAATTCTGAGCTTGTTGAAGGGTTATGACCATGTCAAGTTGATGTGCGGTCATACTCATTATAATCAGAATTATCAGATTACCTCTCCTATCCAGGTGGAGGAGCGCATTACGGGTGCAGCTTGTGGCGCCTGGTGGCATGGTGTCATCTGTGCTGATGGAACCCCAAATGGTTATGAGGTTTATGAAATCAATGGCAATGAATTTGTGGATAACTATTATAAGTCAACTCGCTTTGACAAGAGTTACCAGATTCGTTTGCATCGTGGCGACAGCTCTTTTGGCGGTGAGTATGGTAGCTTTGACTATGCCCTTACATCCGACTATGTGGTTGCCAACATTTGGAACTATGACCCAACGTGGCATGTGAGTATTTATGAGGATGACAAATACATGGGTGAGATGACCTATCGTGCATATAAACCAGACGCTTGGGCTGGTGGCTATATGCTCGGTACGCTCAACCGCAATCCGCAAAACTATTCGCCAACAAGTGCTCATGAGTTTATTTATCATTTGCATAACCCTCAAGCGAAGGTGAGAGTGGAGGCTATTGATGGATGGGGCAACACCTATTCACAGACCGAATTTATCAGCACTCTCAGTACTGCTGAGGCTTATCAATAGCAACTCTCATCATTCAATAGTCTCTCTTAATTCATACTGACAATATCTCTCCGAGGATATGTTGCAGGTCGTTGATGATGGCTTGCACGTATTCTCGGATTTTTTGTGCCTCTTGCTCTTGGATATGCTCTGGCGATAGGGCGGTGAGCTGTGGCAGACAGTCCATCTGCATCATCGAGGCGATGGGGAGGAGCTTATGGGCGGTCTTGGCGATGTTATTGGCAAGAGAAGAATCTATGGTGGCGATGGATGATGCCGTTTCCATTGGAATTTGTAGGAGAACTTCTTGCAGTAAATGGAGGTGGCCTTCCAACTCTTGCTTCACCGTCGTGATAATCTCTTGTGCAGCCTCTTCGTCATCACCGGCAAAGGCGAGGAGAGGTTTTAGGCGAGGATGGATAGGTTGGTTGCCGATGCCATCCGAACTGCCTCCCGACGTATTTTCAAAAACCTCGGGACTTTTTTTCAAAAACCTCGGGACTTTTTTAGAAAAACCTCGGGACTTTTTTTCTGAAGCAAGGTGAAGCACCTTTTGAAGACTCTCCTGGCTGAATGGTTTGAAGAGGCAATCGTCGAAACCTGCCTCTCGCAATTCCTCCTTGATGCTAGTATCGTGGGCGGTCATGGCAATCACTTTCATGTTGTTGTGGTTGATGTGCTTGATCAAGTCCTTGCCGCTCATCTCAGGCATCTCGATGTCCATCAGCATGATGGCAGGTTGCTCGTTGTGCAAAAGGGTGAGGGCATCGGTCACGTGGTTGCAGGCGAAGACTTGCCAAGAGTCGCCCGCCAATCGGCGAAGCATCTCTTGGAGCAGTTGGAGTTGCAACTTGTCGTCGTCAAGGATGAGAAGTTTTTGGCTCTTGGAGGTTTCTTTGTCGCTTCTAGTAGCCGCTACTTCTTGCTTTTCAGCTGGTTTATCCTTTTTCTCGACTTCTTTTATAGTGGCTAGCTCGATAGGAATCGTGGCGGTGAAGGTGGAGCCTTTCCCCACTTCCGACTTGACGTGAATCTCGCCTCCCAGGAGAGTTGCCAATTCGTGGGTAATCGAAAGTCCCAAGCCAGTGCCTTCTATGCCTTGGGCGTTCTTCAGCCGGGTGAAGGCTTGGAATACCTTTTGCCTTTCCTCTGTGGTCATACCTTTGCCCGTGTCGGTTACGTCCAAGGTGAGCAGATAAGCATTCTTGTTTTCTATGATATTGTAAGCATTTCGCTTTTGTCGGATGGACATGCTGACCATGATGCTGCCTTTATCGGTATATTTGATGGCATTGCTGATGAGGTTGTCGAGTATCTGACGAATGCGGAAAGCATCGGCGAAAAAGAGTACATTTGTACCCTTTGCGTTTCTTCCTTCAGTCTCTTTTTGCTTCTCCTCTTTGTTTGATTTTCTTTTTTCTCCTTCTAGCTCCTCGAACTCTTTTATTTCATACGAAATCTTCAGCCCTTTGCTTTCCGCTTGCACTCTCATCCCTTCTACGCTCTCATCCACCAGTTCCTTAGGCGAGAAGTCGGTGGAATGAACTTTCATGAGTCCATTCTCTAGTTGATGGTAGTCGAGCAGTGCTGCGACGAGGTGTGACAGATGGTGTGCGGAACGCTTGATGTTGACGAGACATTCCGCTCCACGGGCATCGTTTACGTAGTCTTTCATCAAGTCGATGAAGCCAGAGATGGAGGCGGCAGGAGCCTTGATGTCGTGGGTGATGGTGAGGAGGAGATGCTCACGCTGTTGCATGATGCGGCGTATCTCCTCGTTGGCATTCTCCAGGTTCTCTCTGTAGATGCGCTCCTTTTGGGTATCTCGCCAGATGTACCAAAGCAGGATGATGGCGGCGATGATGGCGACAACGGCCAGCAAACCTATCTGCCACAGAAGGTATTGGCGAGCTTCCATCGCCTTGTTGATGGCTTGTTGCATGGAGTCACGTTCCCTTTGGTGAACCTCGTTGAGTTGTTGGGCGGAGCGCAGGGCGAGTTGGGCATTCACCATCTGAAGGTTTTCCATCTCCTTGGATATGGCTTGCGAGTGGTTCTTGGAGGAGGACTTTTCCTTTCGGTCGATTTGTTCGAGGATGTCGGCTACGTTCTCCGCCACGTTCACCGGTGTGGTGATGGAGTCGATGATGGCGTTGTTGCTGTCTCTCTTGACGCTGAGCGTCTCTGCGTGTTCCTTCTTGAAGGCATCGGCGAGGCGGCGGAAGAATCCCTTGCGTGTCTTCACTACCTCCACGGTCGTGTTCTCGGCTTTGTGGGTCTGCTGGGTCTTGGGGTGAACCACGATGGAGTCCTTGCCATTGTTGAGGCTATTCACCTTTTCACGGAGGTAGTTCTTGTCGCCTTTCCCTTCGAGTGCTGCGGAGAGTTGGTGCAGGTTGGCTTGCTCTTCCTTGAGCAGTGCAGACATGGTGCTATCGGCGGCATCACGCTTCTGGATGTATTCACGGGATGCCTGGTTGATAGCGAGTATCGACTTCGTGTTGCTATACACGAGGCTGATGGCGAGGATGAGTACGGCGGCGACGGCGCAATAGCCTGCTGCTACCTTGAAAGGGAAATGATTCTTCTGCATGTTGCGAGTCTTACTTGTTTTGGGTTGTAAAATTACCAAAAATAAGTGTATCCACCAAAGTCTTAGCCTAAAAAATGAGGAAATCATAGCGATTTCCTTTATATAAGAAAAGCTATCTCGCTCATTTTGAAGATGAGCGTGATAGCTAATGGTTGTTTTTATTGTTTCTTAAAGGTCAATGTCTGCCCTAGCTTATTCTTCAGCACCAACTTGGTGGAGGTGTATTCACAAATTTGGAACCAGAAGATACCGCCATTAAGTTCTTGCAGAATATACGTTCCCTTGGTGGATTGACCGATTTCATTCTTGTCAAAAGAAGTAGAGGCTTTGTCTGCCAGATAATACAAGTATTTGTTCCTGTGCATTGAGATGACAAGCACAGAAGAAAAACATGAATAAAAAAGCGCAGATGCTTTTCCAAAAGTACTGCTCTTGATGTCTGCCAATGATAGCATAAATTGGGTCGTAATAGACGATTGAGTCTTGTCGTCTATTACGACTAAGCTCTGTCGTCTATAGTGACCAAACCTTGCCGTCTATTATGCCTGCGGATAGCTGCAAGATGCCCTCCGATGGAGAAGAAATATCGAGAACCTACTACGCTAACAGGTAAAAAAATAGGGTTAGCGTAGTAAGTTCTCGATGTTTTCTTTGCTTATTTCAAGAAATGATAGTATATTTGCAGTCGTAAATCAAGCATGGATAGAGTATGGGAAAAGTAAACAAAATCATTGGGCGGCAGAAAGAAATAGCATTGCTGCAAGAGATTGTCGATTCTTCAAGGGCGGAATTCGTGGCCGTTTATGGAAGAAGGCGCATCGGTAAGACGTATCTTATCGACAAATTCTTTGATGAACAGTATGATTTCTATATGACGGGTATCTATGAGGGCACTCGCAAGGAACAACTTGTGAACTTCACCCATCAGTTGGAAACCTACTCTAAGACAACACAAAAAGTGCCAAAGGATTGGATGGAAGCCTTTTTTATGTTGCGCCAATACCTAGAGACCTTGAAAGACAAGAAACACATCGTGATTTTTATCGATGAGATGCCTTGGCTTGATACGCATAACTCTCGTTTTCTCAAGGCTTTCGAACTCTTTTGGAATGAGTGGGCATCCAAGCAAGATAATCTGAAACTCATTGTTTGTGGCTCTGCCACTACCTGGATGACTAATACGCTCTTGGGCAACAAGGGAGGCTTGCACAATCGAGTGACTCGTTCTATCTATCTCCGTCCATTCAATCTTGCAGAGGTAGAGGAGTTCTTGATGGCAAGGGGCTTTCAGTTGGAACGCTTTCAGATAGTAGAGCTATATATGGCGATGGGTGGTACACCTTATTATCTCGATATGATGCAGCGTTCGCTGAGCGTGGCGCAGAATATCGACCATCTCTTCTTCGCATCCAATGCCCCCTTGAGGAGCGAGTATGGTTTTCTCTTCAAGTCGCTTTTCAAAGAATCCACCTTGTATAGAAAAGTGGTCGAGACATTGGCTAAGAAGATGAAGGGAATGACTCGCCCAGAACTGCTTGCGGAACTAAATGTGGATGATTCTGGCTATGTATCTACTGTGCTTTCCGACTTGTGCAATTGTGATTTCGTCCGAAAGTATTCGGCATTTGGCAAGACGGATAGAAATTTTATGTATCAGCTTACCGATTTATACTCTCTCTTCTATCTGCGGTTTGTGAGAAACTATCATGGAGAGGATGAGTATTACTGGAGCCATCGACAAATGGATATATCAAGTTGGGAAGGTTATGCTTTCGAGCAAGTTTGTTTACATCATATCCCTCAGATTAAGAAGAAGCTGGGCATAAGTGGCATCTTGTCGAATGTTTGCACATGGTCTTACCGAGGCGCAACGGACATTGAAAACGACCAACTGGCTGGCGCACAGATAGATCTTATTATCGACAGAGGTGACAAAACCATCAATCTATGTGAGATGAAGTTTGTCAATCAACCATACGTCATCTCTTCCAATTACGCTATGTGGCTTATCAAGCGCCGTGAGTTATTCAAGCAAGTGACGGGTACTCGAAAGACTATTCATCTGACCATGGTTACATCTTATGGAGTGGAACATAATGCAGCTTGGCAAAACATTCAGAGTGAGGTGACGATGGACGATTTGTTTCAAATAGAGTAATTGCCAAATGTAAAAAGGGAAAAACGGAAAGGGGGATATGCCATGATTGAATGACATATCCCCTTTTCGATTGAAAGCGACGTGTAATTATTACTGTTTTTTGAAGGTGATGTTACAATGCTGCAAGGTATGAACCTGTAGCTGATGAATCCTTTTGAGTAGAATCGGTTGTTGTAGTGTCAGCTGGCACGTTGATGAGAGCGGCGAGGTCTGCGGACTTCTCCTCAACGGTAGTGTCGGCTGATTGCTCTGCTGGAGCGACAGTGTCTGTAGATGCTGTAGTGTCGGCTGGAGCAACAGTGTCAACTGGAGCTGCGTTTGAAACACTTGCCATGTTCTTGCTGGCGAAAACATTGCTTACTGATACCATAACCATTGCTGCGATAGCTGCGAATACTAACTTCTTCATAATCTTCTATGTTTTAAATTTGTGAATATAATGTTTAACTCTTAGTGAGCTTGCTTTGAGCATTGTTGCTCGTTTGCGTGCTCACTATCTTATATCACAATCGCTGTGCCAAAATGTGCTAATGTTTGGTAAGTGCTTGAATATCAGTTGTAATTGGCGTTGATGCCAAAAAAGTGAAGTTGTGGAAAGTGAGGAAGAACTGTGGAAAAATTCCACAAAAAAGTGTGGATATGCTTCCTCATGGCATATCCACACTGCTCTTTTTGATGTATAAATATACTAATATCCTTTATTGGATGCCATACTTCTTCATCTTATTATATAATGTCTTGCGGTCGATGGCGAGGAGGAGGGCGGCCTTGCTCTTGTTGCCACCTGCAGCCTTGAGGGCGTTCTCTATCCGCTGAAGCTCTGTTTGTTCGTCGTGGAGGGGGAGAGGGCCGATAGGTTGGGTAAGAACTATGCTTTGCTCTAGCTCCACTACGCCGATATGGCTGCCTCTTGCCAACAAGGTGGCTCGCTTCATCACGTTGTTGAGCTCACGCAGGTTGCCTGGCCAGTTGTAGAAGGCAATCATCTCTGATGCCTTCTTGTCGAAACCTTGCACATTCCTGCCCAACTCTTGGTTGGCATGTTTCACGAAGAGGTCGGCGAAGAGGAAGAGGTCGCTGCCACGGTCTTTCAACTCCGGCATGTAGATGGTAAACTCGTTGATACGATGATACAAGTCTTCACGGAACTTGCCCTCGGCAACTCGTTGTGCTAGATTTTCATTGGTGGCGCAAACCAGTCGGATGTCGATGTCTATCTCCTTGGTACTGCCCAATGGACGAATCTTTCGCTCCTGCAAGGCACGGAGCAGTTGCACTTGCACCTCATAGTTCAGGTTTCCCATCTCATCTAGGAAGAGTGTGCCGCCATTCGCCATCTCAAAAGCTCCTTTCTTATCCTGTTCGGCTCCCGTAAAGGCTCCCTTGACATAACCGAAAAACTCGGAGGCAGCCACGTCCTTAGGAATGGCACCGCAGTCGAGGGCGAAGAAAGGTTTCTTGGCACGTTGGCTCAGTTCATGGATGCGATGTGCCACGTATTCCTTGCCCGTTCCGCTGGCTCCAAGAATCAAGACCGACATCGGTGTCGGTGCCACCAACGATACGAAATCGTAGAGACGCTTGGAAGCCTCGCTCTTACCTTCGATGTACTTCGGGACGTTATTCTCTTTAACCTTAGCTGCGGTCTCTGCTTGATTCTTTGCCGTTTGGGAAGAGGCTGGGATGGAGGAAGAATTGCCTATGGACGTTCCTCTGCTATTGGAATGGATAGCCTCTTGTATCTTATCCAACAGCATATCGGGTGGAAATGGCTTGGCGATGTAGTCGGTGGCTCCCGACTTCATGGCTAAGACGGCATTCTGTACCTCGGCATAGCTTGTCATGACAATGAACGGAATCGACAGATTGTGCTTTTGAGTCCATTTCAAGAGAGTCAGTCCATCGTGGTCGGGAAGGCGAAGGTCGGATAGGATGAGGTCGCGCTTGTTGTCCTCTTCGAGTAAGTCTAACGCAGCCTTGACCGAAGTGGCTTTCTCCACCTCGAATCCTTTCTTTTTGAGCCATGCCTGAATCATCGTTCCAAAAGCCAAGTCGTCTTCTACAATCAATATCTTTGCCATGCTTTTACTATCTTTTTTCTCTGTTCGGAATGCAAAATTAAGGCAATAAAAAAAGACTGGCAAGAAAAAAGCAATAAAAATATTAAATCTGTATTGAATTTAACATTTCACTTCTGCTTTCTTCCTGCCAGTCTCTATATGAGGCTGAGGCTTAATCCATCTTGATGCCTCTCTGCTTGAGGATATTCAAGAAGAGTTCCTCCAATGCACTTCTGTCTTCGGCGGTGGCACTGACGGCGGCATAGCTGACCGACTTGAAGTCGGAGACGGAGTTGATGACGTTTGCCAAGCCCAATTCCTCGCTGATGAACTTCTTGATCATGTTCTCGTCCAAGTCGTAGGTATAATTGGAGTTCTCCAAGTATCCTAAGTCTTTCTTGGTGCAAGTGATGATGATGTCGATGTCCTTGGTCTTGCGACCTACCTGTTGGGTCAGGATGTTCTTCAGCTCGGATAGTGTTCCCTCCGTATCATACTTCTCGCTTTGGTTGCCGTGTTTCTTAAACCATTCGGTGAACGCATCGGAAGGTACTACCTTGTCGATGTCCGTCATCGTCGGGTCGATGATGAAGACTACGGTCTTCACCTTGTTGTAGAACTCAAGGGCTGCCTGCGACTTGTTGGTGCTGGCGTTGAACTTCTCACCTGCCACATCGTAGAAGAACAGATGGTATGGCACAGGACGCCACTTGCGTTTCAGCTTGAATTGGATAGCCTTGTAGCGATTCTTCACGGCGGTCTGAATACCATCACCATTGTGGATACGCTTCGTTACATCCGCTAGCTTGTTGTTGCTATCAGAGTCGGTCTGTTCGAAGTCGTCTCCGAAGTGTTGGGAGAGCATCTCCAAGCCGCTATACAACATATAAGACTTGCCGGAAGAACGAGCACCCACGATACCGATGTGGATATCCGTGCCGTAAGTCTTGTCGTGTCCCTCGTTGACCAATCGTTCGCAGTTTGGGCACTTTCTCGTCAGTTTCGCCTTGCCGTTCATCAACATGGTAGGTACTCTGACTCCAGTATCATGGTTGGTTTGATGCAGGATGCCATACAAGCCCGGATGCAATGGGATAGACCATTCTTCACCATCAATCATGTATTTGAAGTCGTGGGTGTTGCCACAGAATGGGCAAGGGCGGTGCACGTTGTATATCTTCATAGAGGCAAACTCATATAATCTCAGCAGGGTGCTGATGACGATGAGGATGATAGCCAATAGTAAGAAGCAAACCAATGGTGTGAGGGCGATAGCCAAGATGGTCGTACCATAGTTTTCGTAGATTGAAATTGTCCAGTCGATGGCATTGACGTTGTCCAGGAACTCGCTTCCCCAAGCTACGAATAGTTCTCCCCATCCTTTCAGCGTGTCTTGGAAGGCAACAATGATACCACCGATGACGGCAGGGATGAGGCAGATGAATGCGCCACCAATGGTACCGATGATGCCACCTACCAAGCAAATCCATCCAATGACGATGATAGCCCAGAATATCAACTTGATAGCCCAGAAGAGCACCCATACGACACCTCCGAAGAGTAATAGGAGGATGATGGAGGACAAGAAGGCTGCAAGGAGGATGGCAAAGAGTATCGCCATTCTCACGTATGGACGACTGTTGTACATCCACATCTTTCTCATACCATCTATCTCTGTTTCACCTCCGAAATTCTTAAATAGGTGCCACTCTTCGATTGCTATTGACAAATAGATGAAGAGGAAGAGGAGGCTGATGACGGAGATGGCAACGAGTAGCCACTTGCTAGGGGCAGATGCCTCACCCTTGTCTTCGTAGCCTGCACCGTTGCTGGTGATAGTGGACTCTGCTTGCTGGTTGGCAACATTTAGCTCATCTTCGGTATAGTACTTATAGACTACCTTATAGTAAGCCTTCACCTTGCCGTTCTTCTTGGCTTGATACTTGATGAGGTTGTTGTACTCATCGTAGTCGGCATTGATGTCTTCTTTGTAGAGGTATGAGCCAGACGCACCATAGTGCTCGATGGAAGTCAGGTGGTCGTCTGCATCATAGACGTTCTTGGTATAGGAACCATCATTCTGCATCTGTTGCTCTTGCTGCAAGATGCCCTTGCTGGTATAGGCATATGTGGTGGTGACGCCTTTGCCAGTCTTGATGTCGTTCTGCTTCTTGATGAGTTTCTCGCCTTCTACTTGGTAGCGCAAGGTGAAACCTTCTGTCTGGTCTTCGTCAGAGTAGAACCATTCCTTGGTCAAGTTGCCTTTCTGGAACTCATTCTTGTAGGCACCAACATCCGTTCCAGAGATAGACTGGATGTTGTTCTTGCCATCGTAGGTATAGTTGTTGACTATCGAGTCGCCCTTCTCGAAGGTCCTCTTTTTGACAAGCATACCTTCTGGCGAGAAGTCCATACGGATAGCTTGGTCAACGTAGCCCTTCTTATAATGGTTGAACAAGGCATACTTGACTGGTCCATTGATGCCAAAGTATTCCTTGGAGTAAGGGTTACCTTTCTTGAAAGAAGGCGATTTGCCTGAGTCGCACGCCACGGCGAGCACCATGGCGAGCAAGAGAATGAATATTTTCTGATATCTCATAAGCTACTACTTTTTGAATAGTTTGCGACAAATGGAAGTGAAGAAGCTATAGTACTTTGTGATGAAGGCTTTCTCCTTGTCGTTCTTGCATTTCTCTAGATACTCCTTGCGGTCCTTGGAAGTCCACTTGGCTGCTTCGATGATGGCTGGGGTTATCTTCTCACAAGTCGAGGTGTCGTTCTTGAAGGATTCCCAAAGCTTGTCGAGCACCAACTTGGATTCTTCCTTGGTTTTCTCAGGAAGGTTCTCTGAGTATGGGTCGGTGAGGTACTCCTTGATGCGGATAGCCTCCAACGTTTTGTGCTCCTTGGCTCTATCGGTGAAGAGTTTCTCGATGATTTTCATTCGTACTTCGAGCATTGGACACCCCAAGCGTTTGGCAATGAGAAGCTCTCTATAAGCACCCATATAGTCCGTATGGTTGTCCAATAAGTCAATGATGAAGCAAAGTATGTTGTGGTCTTGCTCGTCTATAGTTCCCTTTGGAAGTTCTAGTTTCAAGAAATACTCAATGCTTTGCTTGTCGGCTTTCTTTGGATATTTGAAACTATACTCGGCGTATGTCTTGACAAGTTGAGGAATCTCCAAGTCTCTATATCTGTTGACAGGTATATTGCGTGAGAAGCTTACTACTTGGGTGATGAAGAATTTCATAATGGCATCCTTATCTCCTATGTCGTTCTTCTTGCCATTCAGTATATCTGTGAAGTAGTCCCTGACGATAGGCTCCATTACTTGGAGACCTGGGGCTTCGAACTTGCAAGCTTTGAGGAAGTCGATGATCAAGGTGAGTTTTTCACCATCACAGAGTTTCTTGATAGTTGGCTCTAGGGCTTTCATCTGCATTGGGTGCGTCTGGGCGTAGCCAATCAGCGTATCTGCTTCTTCTGGAATAGGGAAGAAGCGAACAATCAAGGCATTCTTGTCAGTTATGGCTGAGGCTAGGATGGTGTTTATGATGGTTACTTCATTGATGTCGTGTTCCTCGGAATGATCCTTGTATCCCTCCAACTGCTCATCGACAAAGCGCTTCCAAGCATTAGGGTCATCGACCTGTTTCATCGTTTCAATGAAATCGTTCGGATTCACATCCTTGGTGTTGATGGATTGAATCACATCGATGCCATAGTCCTTGGTATATCTTGCTAAAGAGTGGTCTTGATGCCATAGGTTGGTCAGGGCTTGCTTGGAGCCTTCGTCCAAGTGAAGCACTTCCTTCCAGTTATTATATAAATAGGTGATGACCTTCATGGCTGCATGGCAGTTGGCATCAGCCTTGGCACCCAAATTCTCCTTTTGGATGGTCTTATCTAGCGTGTTGTTCACGCTGACGACGAAGCGTTGCCATTTGTCGGAAGGTAAGTTGGCTTTCTTCGCCTTGGTGAAGAAGTCTTCTGTCAACTCATCGATACTCAACTTCTTGTCTGTCTCTGTGGCTATGAAGAGATTGTAGAGGAACTTATAGTCCGTGTCTGCCTGTACGCTCAAGCGGAAGAGATAGTTGACGAGGTTATAGAATAGCGCATAGTTGTTGGCTGCGGCAGCCTCCTTGATCTTTCCAAAGTAGAAGTTGTCGGTGTCGAGGTTCATGAATTTGTTCTCGTCTAGATTGAGATAGACATAGTTCTCGATATAGACCTGTTCCTTGTTGTGCTCGTTGAGGAACATCATGCGATAGCCATTAGGCATACCATATCCTTGCAAGAAGTTGGTGTGGAAATACTTGTCGCTCACCAAGTCGTTAGGTAAGGTGCCGATGCTCTGTAGAATGGATGGCACCTTGGCTTCCTGGGCTTGGAAGACGATGTTGATGAGACCATTGTCCTTGCCTAGGTCTTGGTTGATCTTGGTCTGCAACAAAGCCATTGCTACCAAGGCTGTCTGCTCATTGATGGTTGAAATTGCTTCGCTTGTTTCCTTTACCTCAACCTCTCTAGGTGAAAGGTAGCTAGGCTCGCCAGTGAGCAGTTCTTGCAGTTCTGGGTTGGTAGGGGTGCATGTGTTGTCGATCGGACGGAATATCTTTTGCTCGATGAGCGCCTGGAATAGCCCTGCCGTTGGTTTCTCGTCAAAGACCAAGATGTCGGCGATATAGTTGGAGCCAGCTCTTCTGGCAGACTCTATGTTGCAGAAGTAACCATAGTCGATGCCGACATAGGTGGCACAAGCGATGACATACAATTCTTTGCCATCGTCATTCTTGACCACCTGATACTTGAGGGTACGTGGATATTGGGTGACGCAGGAAGGGTCTGTGGTGATTTGCTCCGTAGTCACTTGCTCGGCGATGTCAACCTCGTATGCACAACTGATTTCATCACAGATTTTTCTAGCCAACTCTGGGTTGAAGCCTTCCGTGATGGTTCTGATGCCGAAGCCAGCTTGCCCAGAAAGAATGGATTGCTGGCTGGAGCATTCTATGATTTCATTAAACTTGATACTCTTCATAGTGGTATAGGATTATTTCTGTTTCAAAAGAGGATATTTAAATTGGTCAAGAATCCAAATGAGTGGGTCGAGCACTCGGTATGGCTTGATGCCCTCGATATGGTTATCGTTGCCAGGGTCCTTGCCTAGTGCAGAGAATCCAAAGTACTTCAGGTTCTTGTAGTTGTTCTCTGCATTGTTGACAAATCCATCCTCATACCAAGAGTTGAGTGCGGCTCTCAATCCGTCGCTCACAGCATCGATGTCGTCCATTCTCACACCGCCTCCGTCTAGGAACGGACTGTTCTGGTCGAGGGTCATGCCAGGGATGGCGGTCTCTGCCAAATCCTCGCTATGGTCGAGGATAGCATCTATCTTGCTGAATGCAAATGCCATAGGCTTGCCGAAGTGAGCCTCTTTCTTCTTCTTGTCGCCATTCTTGAAGTGGTCGATGATGTTGTTGAGGATGACGTCGTACTTCAATTCTATCTCGCCCTTGATGTTCAACTTGTCATGGATGTAAGGGATGGAGAATGTGTCCAAGAGGAAGATGACCGCATCACTCTCATCGAGGAACTTGACGTTCTTGCTGATGTTCTTTGGGTCGTTGAAATTCTCACCTGCAGTATCATAGAACACCAAGTACAATGGGTGCTCCACACCTTTTTGGGTGATGGTGTAGATGAGTGGAATCTTGGACTTCTGGTCCGTAATCTTGGTCTGTGCAGGAAGGATGCCTCTCTTGAAGAGGACATCGTAGAAGTCGGTTTGGTATCTCACCTGGGTGCAGTCTCGGCGCTCGTCGGCTACGGTAGAGGCGAGGATGCCGAGGTTGCCCAACTTGCTGCCGTACTTGCGCAGTTGGTCGATGAGTACGGTGATATAGTTGGTCTTTCCACTGCTACGGGCACCAATGATGGAGATGATGTAGCCTTTGTGCTCTACCATCTCTTTCGGAATCATATTGTGGCAATGAGGGCAGATGACGGTGTAAGAGGTGTGCCCACACTTGTCACAGTTTGCCGAGTCTGGCATGGAGTCCATCTTTCTGGCAAACCATCCTAGATTGTTGTAGATGGCTGGTAGCATCTTGCGGTCTTGTCCCCAGAACTTACTCATCTCAGGGTCTATATCTTTCTCACATTCATCGTTGGTACAACGGAACATGACTTCGCTTCGGTTGAATTCCTCGAAGCAATATGGACATACTATTTTTGGCATAGTTACTTGATTTTTTGTGTTTCAGGTACAACCTTCAGAGGCAAGCTTCTGTCGGCTGCAATGATTCTAAAGTAGAGTGGCAACTTCTTCTGCATGCGCTGATAGGTGAAGGTGAACTTCTTGGCAGTGCCATCAGCGAGGTCGGTATGTGCAATAGTGCAATGCGACTTGAAGTTGGTCAGGTTGAGTGGCATAGCCCCTTCCTCTAGCAATACGCAGAGGTCGCAAGGTGGTTCGCCGTCTGCTTGCAAAGTGACGGAGAACTCGTTCTTGTGGGAGAACCAACCTGCTTCGCTCTTAGCTTCGAGGAAGTCAACCTTTACAGGAGAGAGTGCAACCTTCTGGATGCTTGGCTCACTTTCCAAGGTCTTGCCATCGGAAGTCTTGTAGAGTGCGGATATGCTGACGGCGAAGTTGCGAGCTTTGGCTGCCAATGGCAGTTCAAAATCAGGACTTTGACCATCATTGGCGATGTCTTCCCATTTCTCGTTTCCGTCTTCTGCCGCCCACTTGATACGTACCATCGGTACATCATCCCAAAGCCAGATGACCTTGATGTGTGCTATGTCGGTAGAGTCGATGCGCACTCCCTTTGGAGTAATCATAGAAGTGATGCCTTGTTGCTCACCTACGATACCCACGTTCTCCACGATGGTGACAGGAATGAAGTAACGCTCGCCACAGAAGTTCTTCTGCACGATGTAGTTGGTTTCGAGTGAAGACAATACAGGATAGTCGAAGGCATTGACATCCTCGATGATGTCATTTCGATGCAGTTCAAATGGTTTTGGAGAATGGTAGATTCTTACGATGCCACGTTCTGGCTTCTTCCATGTGATGGTCGCTTCCTTCTCCGTTTGCTTGATGTTAAGGCTTACTGGAGTAGGGAGTTGCAACTTGGAGGTAGAGATGTCCTTGGTAGTCTTCTCGCTTCTCAACTCGTCACCATATTCATTTTTATAAACAGCCACAAATCCATAGCGATAAGTGTGGTCGGTCTGTAAATCCGAATCCGTGAACTGCGAGTCAGTGATAGTACGAATCTTCTCGTCATCACGATATACCTCAATCGCGCTAGCGCCCTTCGGAAACTTGATATCAAAGAAGATGGAGTTCTCACCTCGCTTCTCTCGGATGAAACTGAGAGGCATTCTATCAATATTATCAGAATCACCAATGCCCGTTTCAGCAAGGTCATTCATCATCATAGTGAGAATGTCGTATAGACGTTTTTCATCTATTTCTCCCATTTCAGGCGTAAAGCCATTGAAGACATCGTGGAAGTATTGGTTGCCAGTTAATCCGTCGGATAATAGCAAGACGGTCTCTTCCTTTCTGATGTTGTTCTGATTGACAAAGTTGCTCAAGTGCGACAATACGCTAGAGCTACCATAGTCCAATAGATTATCGATCTCTGCATCTTTGCGCTTGATGAAGAAATCATGATTCTCTCCTTCTAGGTAGATGGTTCCGTCGAGTTCTGATTTATTGGAGTGCAAGAAAGTCTTAGCTTTGGCTTTGACGGCATTGAAGTCGTCTTCCTTTTTTAAATAAGGACTCTCTTCGAGCAGTTTCTTCCAGATGCATTCAGCCAACTTCTCTTCTCTTGGGTCTTTGCCAGCCTCATTAATCTTGTCGGTGGCAATAGCTTCCTTCTTGTCCGTATCGTAATAGCCAACATACAAGTCATTGCCATCGGCAGAGAGAATCAGGGCATGTGGAAATGTCTTGTATATCTCACACAGATAACTATTGAAATCATATTCTTTTAAGTGTGGATAGCCATGTTGTGACAATTTGCCCATGATGCTTCTCTTTTCCGCCTCTTTATAGGAGGCAGAAAAGATGATGCCGATGACGCTCTCTGCTTTGTCAGAATCAGGTACGTTTATATCACAAAACTCCTCCACCGTTTTCAAGTTTCTGTCTTCGAAAACGGTGTAGGAGCCATTGTCTTCTTGGCGTCCCCCGTAAAGTTGAACACCTTCACGGGAGACATTCATCATATAATACTTAGTCATTTCCTATATTTTTCAATAAGAAGTCTTTGTAGAACTTAGAACCTTCGAGTATCAGGATAGGTGATACGAAGTCAAACTGCTCAGCTCTCTTGGCATGTAGATACTCAGGAGTGTTTCTGATATAACTCAGCAAACCCAGATCTTTCAATTCATTGGCAATGTTGCTGTCAGGCGTGAATTCAAAGAGTTTTTTGGTAATAATGTAGTAGAAGTTTAAGAAGTCTCTGAATCTTGGACCTGCTGCAGAACTACCATAGAACTTGTCGCCAAGGCTTTCCATCATTTCAGGGCTAATGCTGTTGTCTGCATCCAATAGAATGTTGTTGCCTTCGGTATCTTCAATTGTGAATCCTTCTTCTCCAATAATCTCGATAGGATCACTGTTTTGAGGACGCATCAGCGGTGTAGATTCCATAGCCAATCCTTTTGAAACTTCAAACTTCACGTTGTTTGTTTCTGTTTCAGGATAGGCAATTTTCAAACCTGATATGAATGTTTTATAGTCAGCAGCGCCGAGTCCTTTAAGGAACATATTTCCATAGAACTTGTTAGCCAAAGCGTCTCCTGCAGCTATTTTTAACCATTCCATGATTCTAGCACCTTTTCCTGCGAAGGTAATCAATATCTTTGGTTTTTTCTCTCCAGTCCAACGACATTCTTTGCAATTTCTTACCTGTTTAATCAGCTTGCGAGCTAATAATCCTGCATAGTAAGTAATCAGACCTGTAACATAGATGTCTGCGCACATCAACTCGCTACAGTCAGAATAAATCTTCTTATAGAAAAATGGAAGTTGCTCCGCAGAGAGTCTGTCAACCATCTGTTCGAAATAGTAGCTGGCTGTACTTTGGTTGTAGCGATTGTCGCCTAAGTTGAGCCCTTGGATGCGCAAACCAAACTCTTGGCAAGTACTTTGCAATACTCTTTGGAATGTATGGCAATGCTGGGTCGCTTCTCCAACTAACTGAGCCGCAAAATGAATAGAATTTTGTTTTATCATAGTGAGACGAGCACCCTCTGATGTTTGTAATTGGCACAAGGCAGATATGTCGGTAGTACTACCGCCAATATCAAAGCAGATAGTCAATGCATCTCTGTCATTAGCATCAACATTGAGGAAGTTAGCTACTGCACAAGCTTCAGTCATACTTTGGAATTCTTTCTCGTTCACCATTTTTACAGGATTGAATGAGAGCTGTTTTGTATCATCATCTTTTCCAAATATAACCTCTTTCTTTTCGTCCCCAAGTATTCCGTTGCTATCTTCATGAACATCAACAACATTGTCAAGAATGTCATTGTCAAAAATGTTGTCGTCTCCTCCTAGTAAATCGACACCATCGTCTAACAAATCAAGTCCGTCTCCTTGATTATTTCCGTTGTCTTCTGCTATGTTTTGCAAGTTGTGACCGTAAGTCGATACTTTGAGTTGAACAGCTTCGTCAACAGAAATCTGAGTATGATTATTAACGTCATTCAAAGGGTTGACAGCTGGAAGTGAACTCCAAATGGTGTCGTATCTTCGTAACAGACTCTCGCTCATGGAAGATGGGTATGACCATTTCAACTTTCTTGGGAATAAGTCCTTGCAGAACAACTCGGCATAGACTTGCAAGAGAAGAGAGCGCAAGAATGCCTTCTTGTAGGCGATGTTGCGTTCATCATCATCCCACTTCATATTGTAAATCTGCTCAACTTTACCACACTCTGCAGTGTTCAAGAGTATTACTCTCTTGTTGTCAGCGACATTTGCCAATGGCAAGTTGCGGCTGAAGCATGGAAAACCACCCTTCACTTCTTTCTCGAACTTAGAAATCTCCATAGTCTCATTGATGTCCTTAGTGACACGGCGAGAGTCATGGATAGTCAAAGTACTCTTGATGGCATTGGAGAGAATTGGGTTTGATTGGAAGAAGAACAAGTGGTCTTCGTTTGCTACCTTGTCATTGTCTTCCTCGCCAGCGTGCAAGAGGGAGATTCGTCTGTTGGTAAAACGAAAACCTTTGGCTTGCTGATCAAGAGGATCGAGGTAGGCAACAGAAGTATTGGTGCTACCAAAGTCAATGCCCAGGGTCGTGCCTCTTAAATTAACGTCCTGTATGCCCAACTTATCCTGTGCTAAGCAAGGATTCTCGCTTATTGTATATTTGATAAGGAGGAAACCTGACTCATCACCTGCAGGCAAGTTGAGTTTGATACCTTTGAACGGATGGTTGCACTCGTAAATCTCATACTTGTATGGATTGTCGGCAACACGCTTATCTTCAGAAACGATATGTAGAGAGGTCTCTACATGGCGTTCTTTTCCTTCCTTGTCCTTGAAGTCGAAATCTACATCGTGTCCGTCTTTTGCCAAGTACAAAGGCTGTCCCTCATTGTCATTGATAATCTCAAAGTCGTTCTGTTCATCACCTACGAATGGTAAAGCCTGGAATGGATAATCCTTCAAGTTGACATTGTGAGGAAGCTCTGAGTACATAAAGTAACGGTGCCACTTCTTGGAGATGAAGTTAGGCCACATGATGAGGTTTCTGCCATCAATCTCGCCTCCACAGGTATAGGTAGCCTTCATCTCCTTAGTTCTACCGTCATTGAGAACCAAGTGTAAAGTTACCTCCAAATTATTCTTCTCAGAATCTGGGTCGTAAATGGCTGTCAAGCGAGATGGTACGTTTGCCCTGGTTGTTAAAGGTTCTACCAATGCACCGATATTCTTGCCGAAAGCCTTGATGCCCAGCGGACTCAATGGCAAGGCAAAGTAGGCTTTCTCGCCAGGTTCATTCTTCTTGTCGGCTGCCAATACATAAATAGGGAACTGGCTAGAGTCGTTCTTCTTAGGTCCCTTGAAAATCAAACGAGCAATCTTGGCTGTATCTGGCAAGAGCAGTTCTTTCGGATTGAAGAGCACGCCATTCTCTTGGGCGGTTGTGTAGAGTACACCGTCCATACCATACAACTCGTCCTTGAAATTGAAGGCAATATCGAATGGGGCATTGAAGAGATTGATAGGAGGTACACTGGCAGCTTCGAGTTTGAAGTTCTTCTTGGCAGCATAGTCCTCTATTTCCTTTCTCCATGCGGAAAGATTGCTGAGGATATTGTCATACTTTGGAGCTAGGTTGTAGTCCAAGTAAGAATAATAGGCGGTCAATCCATTGATGCCTGACTTGCCATCATTGTTGAGACCTTCTATCAGGTAATCGACGTAAGCATAGAGCTGCAAGGTCTGGGTCAAGTCGAGGTCACTGCTTTCCAATGGATCCTTAAACTTGCCAGTCTTGTAATCGACCCACGCACGATTTTCTGTGTTTTCGATTTTGTAAGCACACGAAGTGAATAGCAGACTCTCTGGTGAGGTGGCACCTACTACCTTGCCATCATACTTGATGATGTCAATGAAAGGAATGCCACGATGGGCCTCGTCAGTATCCTCGTCCTTGAGGCACCAGAGAGGTTTGCGGTGGAAAAGCATATTGCCGAAGGTACCCTTTGGCTCGTAGATGTTGGACGTGTCTTTGATGTCCTTACCGTCAGAATAAACCAAGTCAACACGTTCGGTCTTCATTCTGCTATAGTCGAGAGCGATACAAGCGATGAAGCCACGCCACTCGGAAGACAACATCTGGTAGAAGGCATTGAGGTTGAGGTCAACGCTTTCCTTCGATTTCCCGTATGATTGAAGAGCCGACTTGAAGAGGTTGGCACGAGCGTAGGCGGTAGGGATACCAGAAACTTGCGCACTGATGTCCGAATTCTCGTCGATGGCTGGTGTCTCTATGTCGGCGGTGAATTTCTCTATATTTCCTGAAAGGTCTTCCCATTTGCCAGGTGTACCATTCGGTATGGAGGCTGGCTTGACCTTGATAACTAAAGGTTTCTCCATGTCATTTAGTTTTTCTCATTAATGTTCTGGTTCTTGGTAATAGCGTTGTGTACGTGAGCCAAGAATTTCTCCTTGGTGGTCTGTACATTCTGGTTACCTGCTGGCTTTGCATCAGCATCGCCCAACTTCTTGATGAGCACATCCACACTGTTGTCGCTCTTGCTGATGAGACCCGACAACTTGCTCCAGTTGTGCTGGTCGTCCTCAAACAGGTGTCCACAACTGATATTCTTCATATCCTTCTTTTGCTCCTTGAAAGCTTCATCTATGAAGATGAAACGACCTGGAACGGAAGCCTTGACCTGATAAATCCATCCCTTTTGCATGAGGCCATCAGTGCCAAAACGATAACCGAAATAGTCACTGAAGTATTTGTCTAAATCTTTAGCTTGACCATCGGTAATGCTATCGTAGTCATGGATGTTCTGCTGTGCGAAACGATTCAAGAGACCTTTCGTGCCGGAGCCATCAGCCTCAGACCATGCAGCGTCGTATTGGGAAAGAATGATATGGGCGAGAGAGAACAAAGAACCTAACTTGCTCTCGAATGCTTTTCCATTCGTAATGAAATCGGAACCATGTAGGCTTACTTGACCTTCTTTCTCATCAAAGGTGCGGAAGAAGTACTTGGCGGTTTCATTGGTTAGTTCTTTTTCGTCCAATGTAAAGAAGTCGTAAGCGGCACAAGCACACATCAATTCAACGACATGGCAGGCGTTCTTCTGCTCTTGTCCTCCCGTAATTGTCTTGTTCTTGGAAGTAACATTGATGGCTGGGAATGGCCAACCGATATGGTAGAATCGCTTGTAGGTGCTTCTTACTGTAGGGTCTGCTTGATAGAACTGCAAGGCTGCCTGACAGTTGAGTGCAAAGTTGTTGGCATCGGCGATGACCTTGTCGTTCTTCTTTTGCTCACTGTCTGGGGCTGTGAACGTAAAGTAGTCGGTCAGCAAGGTGGAACCAAACTTCACTACATTAGTGTTGAGGGTCTTTGTACCATCGGAAAGAATATTGATGCCATCTCTCAATGCTACAGGGATAACTGGTATGGAGGAAGCACCCGTACCACCAAAGATAGAACCGAATACGAAGACACGTGCAGAGTTTTGGGCTTCTTGCAATGCTTCCAAGAACTTGCGCAAGTCTTTCTCTGCGGTAGAAGCGGCATCGGCATTGCGGGAAACATTTCTGGCAGCTTCCACAATTCCGTGATACATCAAGAGAGAACCGAGGTGAGTCTGGGCACGATAACCATGGTCTAGCTCAAAACTCTGTACGGAGTCCTCGTCGAAGAACAAATCCGTCAAGTCGGTGTTCTCGTCTTTGTGCAATCCGCTGTTGACACCCGAAAGAATCTTGTAAGTCTTTCTGTTGGCATCACCATAAACCGTATAGAATTTGTAAAGATTGATTTTTGCGGAGAAGAACGTGTCGGCGTTAGGGCGACCACCATCTATGTTGTTGGCATCGTCCGACTTGATCTTGTTGTAGAGCTCTATCAAGTTTTCCACACGTCCCTTATTGCCATTGCTTTGGTCGGTGTCGAGGGTTAGAATGTCAATCGTCTGATTGTCAAACAAGCCCATGGCACAGAGATGCACGAAAGATTCGAGACATCTCATGCCAGTACCGCCTATGGCTATTACGAATAATTTATCCATAGTATTTATTCTTGTTTGTTGTTGCCAAGTTTTTATGTTTAATAGAATTGGCTTACTCTATTAGAACCAACTAGAGAGCTTACCGTGAGGGAACATCTTGCTGAGTACGAGACCGCAAACAATGTGAGCAATGAAGAACACTGCTGAAGAGATGCCCATCGCTGTGAGGTAAGCGTTCTGGCGAGAAGGTACGCGGATGTCGCTATAGACAGCGAAATAGCATACTGCCATGATTGCCACAGGGCAAAGGATGGTGAGAATCCAGAAGCAAGTTTTTCTCTTTTGCTTGTCTTTTGGGTTAGAACCTGCCTCGTAGCGAATGGCATTGGCACTTACGATGGCTAACAACATACATACTACAAAAACGATAGCGCCTATCATGTAGGCAGAAGCAACAGTTGCATTCATAGTTTTTAATTTTATTAAGTTTTATAATGTTTTTACGAAATAAGTGTAGATGACTGTACCTTTTGGATTCAACTCTTGGAGGGTGTTGCGGATGGCATCACGCAAGTTGTTGTTGGCTCCCCAAGAGAAGAGTTGGTCGAGGCGAGGTGAGATGTTTGGCTGACTCTCAGCGATGGTAACGTCAATGCGGTATAAGTCTGTAGGATCGCCACCGATGATGTTGCCTTTGAAGTTAGGTGAGAACACAATTCCAATCTCAGCCTTCTTGCCGCCACTCTGAGCCATGCTCTGCTTGAACAAGTTCTGGTCGAGTGCAAGCATGTCGCTGATTTCCTTGGTCTTATGAGCCCCCTTGCTATAGTCGTAGTCGGCGAGCATCTTGCCGTTCTCATCATAATATTCTGCGCTCTTCTCTTTGTCGGCGAGTGCCTTCTGATACATAGAGTATTTCTGGAAATCTTCCTCTACGTCTGTTACCTTGACATCCAACTTCTTGATGATGTAAGAGTCTTGATTACTGAAGTCGAAGAACAAGTTGCGGAAGAGGTCGCTGTATTTTGGATTGAAACCTGCCTGTGTAGCCTCCTGGGTATTCTTTAGTGCATCTTCCCAAGCTACGCCCAAAGGATAGAACTCCAGTCTCGCTCCTTGACCATAGTTGGTGTAAGCATTGTCGCTACCATCTTCTACAACGCTGGTAATCAGGTCTTCACCTGTTTCTGCATCGTGGTAGTTGCCACCCTTGGTTGCGGAAGAATAGTTGGTTGTGGCTGTGTAGGCATCTGTCGAGAGATGGTACTCCTGATAGCCGGAGACACCAGCCACCGATTCCTTGATTTGGTTCAAGAATTGATGACTCTTGTTGTCGAATACGATGAAATAGAGATGGTATGGGATGTTTCTCACACCTATAAAGTCGAAGACGAAGAAGGTGATGTCATTGCCTTGTTTCAACCAGTTGACGAAATAGCGTGTGGCGAAAGCTTGATGTTGCACCTGATGGTCTGGCGTAAACTCCTCGAAGTCGGTGACGAGGAGGCTGCTCTTGCCTTCCTTTACAATCTTGTCAAGAGTCTTCTCGATAGGAGCCATCTGCAAGTCGTATGACTTCGGATCCATAATCTTGTTGTAGAGCTGTGTCTGCTTGAGCTGCAATGGGTTGATGTTGTCGTCTGCCAACGAGAACACGTTGCAAGAGTCTGTGCTGGTGAGTCTCTGTACAGTGGCATTGAGGAAGTCTGCCGCACCTTGGTTCTTATAGGCTAGAACTACGCCATCCGACAAGTCGAAGTAAGCGGAATAGTTGCTGGTGGCATTCTTCAAGGAGATGTCCTTGTCGAAATACTGCTTTACTTGTTGTGACATGCTCGTATCGTCAGAACTACCGCATGATACGAAACATGTGCTCGCCAACCCTACGAGGGCAGCGAACAATAAGGTTTGAATCTTCAATCTTTTCATATCTATTACTTTTTTATAATCAATATGGGATTCCTATACATTATTATATATATAGGCTTATTCGTCAGAGTCGATATTGAGGAAGTTAGGGTCGCTGTCTATCACACTCTTTACTCCTTGGATAGCCCCTCCAAACTGTTGGATGAGGTTTTTGAGTTGTTGAGAGGCGTTCTTGGCTGCATACTTCATGAGATAAGCCCCGCAGATGCCTTTCAGTCTGCCGATTTCCTTCATCTCCTCATCGGTGTATTCCGAACGATGCTCATCTATCTCGTTGTTGATGTTGTCGAGGCTTTGCGAAATGGCAGCCCAGTCATCATCAGAATAGTCTTTGCTGTTTTGTTTGAGATCTTCACTTAATTCCTCAAGGTCGTGGATGGGTGTGTTCTTGTTGTTGCAAGAAGTGAAAGTGAGTGTCCAGATTGCTAGACAACCTATCAGTAGGTATTTAGATATTCTCATGGGTACAATGTGTTAAAAGGTGTGATGTGTTATAGGTACAAGAAGTGTCTTACCAAAGAAAACACGATGATGGCTAAACCGATGATTTTACAGGTCAGCTCTATCATCTGTTGCTTTCTCTTTTTCCGTTTGCGTCGTTTCCCATCGGTAAAGAACATAGGAACGACAAACCAAATCAGTAGTCCTATTATGATTCCGATAATCATAGTGCAATTTCACTACTGTCCAATAAAAAAGGGCAATTCGATCTTTGAAACAGTTGAATTATAGTCTTTTATGCAGTATTTTGCAATGAAACGGACTTGATTTTGTAATTTTGCAGCCAAAAAGAATTGGCTACTATGTTTCAAGACAAATATGTTTTCGCTCAACTTACTGCATTTCTGAATAGAACTCAGTTCAACAACTACGTACGCAAGTATGATGGCAACCGATACGTGAAACACTTCACTTGCTGGAACCAGCTTCTTGCAATGATGTTTGGGCAACTGAGCAATCGTGAGAGTTTACGTGACTTGATAGTTGCATTGGAAGCTCATCGAGCTAAGCAATATCATCTGGGGCTTGGACGTAATACTATCGTAAAAGCAACTCTTGCTTATGCCAATCAGACTCGTGATTACAGGATTTTCGAAGACTTTGCATTCTATATGATGAAGGAAGCTTGCAAAAAGCGAGAAACCAACATTTTGAATATACCAGGAAAGAAGTATGCTTTTGATTCGACAACTATTCCGTTGTGTCTTGCAACTTTTCCATGGGCAAAGTTCAGAAGTAAGAAAGGAGGAGTCAAAGCACATGTCTTATATGACGTAGAAGCACAAGTTCCAGCTTTCTATACTGTGACCACAGCATCAAAGCATGATTCTACAGCAATGTCTTCAATTACGTATGAACCAAATAGTTACTACATTTTCGATAGGGCTTATGATACTTTCAAGGAACTTTATAAGATTCATCTTACAGGTTCCTACTATGTAGTCAGAGCCAAAACGAACTTGAAGTACAAAATGGTAAAATGGAAGCGAAGAATGCCAAAGAATGTACTAACTGATGCAGAAGTAAAACTAACAGGATATCTTTCCGAAAAGAAGTATCCTGAATCATTCAGATTCATTCGATACTACGATGAAGAAGATGATCGTGAGTTTACTTTTCTGACGAATGC